>Ga0207951_100109_pt1 | contig 55248 bp, 48 predicted proteins | sample Subbio12Aug_8Bad_FD_184830 | JGI IMG/M metagenome (GOLD analysis project Ga0207951, IMG submission 184830) | Serpentinite rock and fluid subsurface biosphere microbial communities from McLaughlin Reserve, California, USA - CR12Aug_8Bad (SPAdes) | ecosystem: Environmental > Terrestrial > Deep... | reverse complement strand
CGAGGTCGCGCAGGGCGCTTTTCAGCTCGGCGAGGTCGCCGCTGGCTGCATCGAGCTTGCCGAGCACGGTGCGCAGGTCGGCAATCGCTAACCGCTCGCGGTTCAAGAGGTCGCGCACGGCCTCGTCCATGGTCAGATCCATGCTTCACCCTATCATGCAGGATTAGCCAGCGAGAGAAAAGTTGAGGAGGAATTGCCCGTGAACTATCGTTCACCACCAAGGATGAAAAGGCGATCAGCCTTTCAGCTGGTACGGCTTCGCCTCGGCGCGCCCTTCGGGGTGCAAGGCTTTGCCCGAGTAATAAGGCTTCGCCCGAGCAATAAGGCTTCGCCCGAGTAATAAGGCTTCGCCCGAGTAATAAGGCTTCGCCCGAGTAATTCCGCGAAGCGCTGACCAGGCTATCAGCTTTAAGCCGACTGATAGACTGAGAGCCTGATAGCCTAGCAGCCTGATAGGCTTGCCCCTACTTGAATACTCGAATACTTGACGACTGATTGTCGGAGGAGCGCTTACTCGTTTCTCACTCCTCTTTCCTCTTTTCTCGTTTCTTACTGAAGCTCGTGCGGTATCCTTATCTTATGAACCATGCACTTACTGAACTGAAGGAGCGCCTAGCCGTCATCAGCGACCTCCACGAGGCCGCCGCCCTCCTCTCCTGGGATCAGCACACCTATATGCCGACCGGCGCTACGGCGGCGCGGGGCCAGCAGCTCGCTACCTTAAGCAAGCTCAGCCATCAGCTCTTTACCGACCCCGCTATCGGTGACCTGCTAACTATGCTCGAGGCTGCCCCACTAGCGCCCGACTCCGACGAGGCGGCCCTGGTCAAAGTGACGCGGCGCCTGTATGAGCGCGCTACTAAACTCCCCAGCGACTTCGTTGAGGAGTTCGCCAAGCTCCGCACCCAAGCGCAGCAGCGCTGGGCCGAAGCACGCCGCGCTAAGGACTTCGCGCACTTTGCGCCGCTGTTGCAAGAGATCGTGGTGATGACCCGCCGCGAGGCGGACTACCTGGGCTACCTTGATCACCCCTATGACGCCCTGCTAGATGGTTATGAGCCCGGTATGCGGACCGCCGAGGTGAAGCGCGTCTTTGCCGAGCTTAAGGGCCCCACCGTAGCTCTGGTGCAGGCCATCAAGGCGCAAGGCCGCCTTAGCGACGCGCCGCTGCGCCAGCCCTTTGCTGAGGCCAAGCAAGAGGCGTTCGCCCTGGAGATGGCCCAGACTTTCGGCTACGATCTGTCGCACGGTAGGCTAGACCGCACCGTCCATCCCTTTGCCCAGAGCATCAGCAAGTACGATGTGCGGATCACCACCCGCTATAATCCTGAGTACCTGGTCCCGGCGCTGTTCGGCACGCTGCACGAGACCGGCCATGCGCTGTACGAGCAGGGGGTGGCCGATGAGTACTACCGGAGCCCGCTCGGGTCGGTGCAGAGCTTGGGCCTGCACGAGTCGCAGTCGCGGCTGTGGGAGAACTTAGTCGGACGCAGCCGCGGCTTCTGGCAGTACGCCTATCCTAAACTTCGGGCCTACTTCCCTGAGCTTAACGGGGTGCCGCTCGAAGAGTTCTATGCCGCCATCAACCGCGTCGAGCCGAGCTTTATCCGCGTCGAAGCCGACGAGGTCACCTATAATCTGCATATTATGCTCCGCTTCGAGCTCGAGCTGGCCCTGCTCGAGGGGTCGCTGGCCGTGCCGGACATCCCTGACGCCTGGAACGCCAAGATGGCTGAGTACCTGGGCCAGACCCCGCCCGACGATGCGCTGGGCTGCCTGCAAGATATCCACTGGTCGATGGGCGGCATCGGCTACTTCCCGACCTATACCTTGGGCAATGTGATGAGCGTGCAGCTATTCGAGGCGGCCAAGCGCGCCCACCCCGAGCTCGAGCTAGAGATCGCCCAAGGCCGCTTCGCGACGCTGCTGACCTGGCTGCGCGACAACGTCCACCGGCACGGCGCCAAGTACCAGGCCGATGAGCTGTTACAGCGCGCTACCGGCAGCCGGCTTGACCCTGAGCCGTACCTCGGCTACTTGACAACCAAGTATCAGACGCTCTACGGCCTTGCTTAACGATCAAGATCTACAGCGCTTTATTGCCGAGCTTGGGATCGAGGCGGTGCTGGTCTATCCCGACCGCCCCACGCCGACCGTCCCGGCTGCCGCCGAGGCGCTCGGGGTAAGGCCGCAAGAGATCGTTAAGAGCCTGGTCTTCTTGGTGCGAGGCGAGCCGTGGCTAGTTATTGCCGCCGGCGAGGCGCGGGTTAGCTTTAGGCGCTTGCGCGAGGAGCTTGGCGTCTCGCGGCGCAAGTTGCGGCTTGCTAGCGCCGAGGAGGCGCTAGAAATCACCGGCTTTGCGGTCGGCGCCATGCCGCCGTTTGGCCACCTTGCCCCGCTGCGGACCATAATTGATAGCCTCAGCGTGCCTAGCCAAGACAGCAAGCTGCTATACGGCGGGGGCGGTACCCAGGCTGCTATGCTGCGGTTAAGTGTTGCCACCTTGCGAACAGTCACCCAAGGGCGCTGGCTCCCGCTGACCGCAGGGGAGGAGGAGGAGTGATGATACGAATCTTGCTGGCTGTGCTGCTGCTCGGCCTTAGCCTGGCCCACGCCCGCATCGGCGAGGAGCTGGAGCGCGTTTTGGCGGTGCTTAAGCCCTTTGAGCTGAGCCAACTGGAGAGCGGTGAATATACCGCTGGTGACTTTAAGCTCACTTTTGAAGAGCGCGGGGGGCTCCTCTACAGCCTTTCCGGCAGCGGCTTGCTCGATGAGGACGGCATCGCTCTGGCCTCACAAGCCATCGGCGCGGCTACCGGCTACCTGGAGGGGATCGCCGCACCGGTTAGGCAGTTTTTCGAGACGGAAGTCGGCGAGCTGTCCGGCCGCGGTCCTGTTCCGTATAGAGTTGAGGAGTACACGCTTACCCTCGATGTCTCCGGCGATGCTGCCCCCTTCATGGTGACCTTCCGGCTAACGCTGCCGGCCGTTCCTGAGGAGCTATTCCCGCCTGCCCGCCACACGCTAGGACCGGCAGACGCCCCCTACGTAATCCGCGAGTTCAGCGACTTTCAATGCCCGGCCTGCGCCAACTTCTACCGCGTGAGCCTGCCCCTCATCAAGGAGCAGCTCCTGGCACGGGGCGACGTACGCTTTGAGTTTCACTACCTGCCACTGGAAGGTCCTTTTATTAACTCCTTCCCAGCTGCTGAAGCCGCTGAGTGCGTGGCTTACCTTAACGGCCCGGAAGGTTTCTGGCGGTTTCACAGCGCGCTCTTTACCCACCAGCGGACCTGGGCCAACCTCGAAAACCCCACCAGCTACTTTGTGGAGCTAGCCGCTGACCAAGGGCTGGCTACCGAAGGGCTTGTGACCTGCCTAAGCGAGCGCACCTTCTATATCACGGTGCGCGAGGCGCAAACCCACGCCATGCAGGTGCTGGGCTTGCGCAGCACCCCGTCAGTCTTCTTGGGTGGTTATCGGGTGCGCAACCACACTAACCTTGACGATTACCTGCGGGCTATGGCGCTGCAAGACGCCTTGGCGCTAGACGAGTAAGGACTACCAGCGGCGCAGTCCGCTAAGAAGCATAGCCAAGAGCACCAGCAAGCCGCCTAGCCAGCCTAATAAGCTCAAGGTCTCGCCGAGCCACAGGTAGGCAAAGAAGGCCGCAAATACTGGCTCCAAGACGAAGATCACCGCTGCCGCATAGGCGGGCACCACCCGCTGGGCATAGGTCTGAGCTACCGTAGCGATAGCTGTAGCTGCTACCGCAAGATAGGCAAGCGCCCCCCAGGTCGCAACGGGGATCTCCGGGATCAGGCTCAGGTGTGGCAGCGCCCACAGCCAGGCTAGCGCGGCCATCGGCCAGAGCTGTACCGCCGAGAGCGACAGCGCCGAAGCCTTGCCTGCCACCTCGCCCAGATAGACCACGTAATAGGCGTAAAAGACGGCTGTAGCCAGGATCCACAGGTCGCCGCTGTTGATGCCGTCCACACTCGTTAGCGTCAACAACCCTAGGCCGGTGAGGGCTACCAGGGCGGCCAGATAGGCCTTAGGGGGGATGCGGTTTTTAAACCACCAGCTGCCGATAATAGGGGTCAAGATAACGTTGAGGCCGGTAATAAAGGCTGCCTTGGAGGCAGTAGTGAGGCTTAAACCGATGGTCTGGGTGGCAAAACCGGCAAAGGCCAACAGCCCTAAGATCAAGGCCGGACGCCAGGCCCGGCGATCAAGCCGCACCCAGGCCAGCGCCAGCGCCGCCAGGGTAAAGCGGATGGCCAATAAGAGCGGCACCGGCAGCACTTCAAGCGCTTCCTTGACGATGGCAAAGGTCGATCCCCAGACGACGGTGATGGCAATAAGGGTAAGCACTCCAACCAGCGGCGACACACCGGCGATTCTTGCATACCGATTGTCAGCGAGTCGACCGGCAATCTACATGAACGATTTGCCACGGTTCTCGTGAGTCATTAGATTAGAATAGTGGCTATGAAAAACCTGACTATCACCATATGAACGGCCAAGCCTTCCGCATCGGTTATGGTGAAGATACCCATGCTCTAGCGGCTGGGCGCCTACTGATCGTTGGCGGCGTGCCGATTGCTAGCCCGCATGGCGCCGTGGCGCATAGCGACGGTGACGTGCTGCTGCATGCACTGGCTGATGCCTTGCTGGCTGGCTATGCGCTCGGCGACATTGGCGAGTACTATCCGCCAACGGAAGCGTCCTTTAAGGATATGGACAGCGCGGAGATAGTTAAGGGCGTGCTGGCTATCCTGGATCAGCACGCTGCCGGCTTCTCGGTTGTCAACGTGGCCGCGGTAGTAACCCTAGACCAGCCTAGACTCGGACCTTACCGGCAGCGGATGCAAGCGCGGATAGCGGAGTTGCTATCGCTTGAACCGGAGCGGGTCGGCGCGACCTTCAAGACCAGCGAAGGGCTGGCGCCGGGGCATATTCAGGCGCGGGTGACGGTGCTGCTAGTTTCCTGATGCTGGCCGGCCAAATAAAAAGCCCCCTCGAGCGAGGGGGCTTGCTAGCGCTGCCGCTCTTACGGGCGGAAGCTCACACCCAAAGCAATGGTCGGGTAGAGCTGGCTGTAGGGTGCGACAGGCACCACGTTAAAGTAGTAGTCAACTGTCGCTTCCAGGAACAGGCCCAGGTTGCGGGTAAAGTTGAACTCCAGGCCGAGCAGGCCGCCAGCGAAGGGGCCCTCATTGACCTGACCCCAGTTGGCTAGATTAAAGGTATAGCCACCGCCGGCACCGACATAGGCGTTCAAGTTGCCGCCTAAGTTGAGGCGATAGATCAGATGGGCTGCGCCGGTTAAGCTACCGGCTTCAATCGGGCTCTGGCGACCGTAATCGATCGTGGCTCTGGCTCCGATTCCCCACAGGATGTTGTCGAAGCCGACCTTGAGGCGAGCGCCGAAGCGGAGATCTTGCAGCGCGGTGAAGGTGTCGATCTCACCAAAACCGGCCAAGCCCACATAGAACGGACCGCGCACCGGCACTACCGGCTCAACCACGGGGACGGGGACTTCAACCGGCTCAACCGGCACTGGCTCGACTACTGGCGGGGCGACAACTACCTCACCGGGAGGGCCTGCAGGACCAGGCGGGCCGGGAGGACCTTCGGGGCCTTGCGGGCCAACTGGGCCGGGAGGGCCAGCTGGGCCAACTGGGCCGGGCGGTCCGGGCGGTCCAGCCGGGCCTTGCGGTCCAGGCGGGCCTTGCAGTACACCAGCAGCGATATCGGCGCGGATGGCATCGAGTTCGGCAGTGAGCTGAGCTAGCTGCGCCCGCAGCAGTTCGATCTCACTCAGGAGAGTCTGCTCGAGCGTGCCGACCCGCGCTCCGAGGGCGTCAAGGTCGGCGGCTAGCTCCGCTACGGCGTTGCGTAGCGCAGCGATTTCGGTCTCGCTGAACGCCCGCAGGGCGGCCATATCGCGCTCGACAACGTCGAGCAGGCGGCTCACGACTAGCGCCGCCTGGTAACGGGTGAAGCCCTCGTTACCGCGGAAGGTGCCGTCCGGGAAGCCGATGACGATGCCTAGCTCGGCGACCCGAGCCACCGCGTCAGCGGCCCAATGCCCCGCCGGGATGTCCGCGAACGGTTGAGCCTGTGCCAGGGCACCGCTCAAGGTCGCGGCGGCAAGTAGGGTGATTAGTAACTTTCTCATAACCCGATGTTACCTCCTATGACTTTGCTTACTCTTTGCTGCGCGGTAGGCTTACCCTATCACGCACGATCTGCTCGTCACCGCTACCGCATTGGCTACGGCAGTGCAAATCCCGCGTTGAGTATGGCACGTAAGCCAGAGTGTTCGATGAAATCGAAGTGAGAAGATGAGAAGAAATTAACTTGTGAAAAAGCTCGCGTTAAGCGCTGATGCTGCAATAATAACGTCCTGGTCAGACTATATCAAGCAACCTTGAGTGCGCCGCTATCTTTCTTGATACTTCACATAGAGGATGCCACCTTCGACCTGAGTGTCATAAAGACGGATTTTTTTGACCGCCGGCAGGGTAGGCTTGCCGGTAGCAAGATCGAACTTGGCGCCGTGTCGACCACACTTCACCGCCCCTTCAAGCAGTTCGCCATCGTGGAGGATACCGTTGTCGTGAGTGCAGCGGTCCTCCAGAGCGTAGAACATCCCGCCCTGATATACCACTAACACCTCGCGCCCGGCCACTTCCACCGGCCTCATGCTGTTATCGGTAAAATCCGCCACCTTGCCTACCGCAATGCGTCCTTCAGATACGGCCATAACCTCTCCCAAAAAACAGTATTCAAGTATTCGAGTGTTCAAGTAGGGACAAGCCTTTCAGGCTGCTAGGCTATCAGGCTCTCATACCGGCCTCCAGAATTATTGGGTTTGTCATCGCGACCCTGAGGCAAAGCCGAAGGGGAAGCGATCTCAGGCAGGGCGAGTACACGCTAGCGTGATTCTCGGGATTGCTTCGTCGCTTCGCTCCTCGCAATGACATTTGGGTTCCATGATTTCGAAAAGCGCCCTCAGACTATCAGTCGGCTTAAAGCTGATAGCCTGACTAGCTGACAGCCTGATCGCCTTTTCATCCCTGGTACGCCTTCGCTCGGCACTAGGTACTAGGTACTCAGCACAGGCCCCGACCTGCTCTAGAGCTTCTCTTTCACGCCCGGTACACCGAGCTTGGCCTGCACCACCCGCTCGACATACTCAGCCACTTTGGGCAGCGTGACGCGGCTCATCACCTCGTGCAAAAAGCCCGTGACCAGCAGGTGTTCGGCCACCTCGGGCGGCAGCCCGCGGCTCATTAAGTAGAAGCGCTGGTCTTCCGGGACCGGGCTGGTGGTGGAGCCGTGCGAGCAGCGCACGTCGTTGGCACCGATCTCCAGCTGCGGGATCGAGACCGCTTGGGACTCGGCATCAAGTAGCAGGTTGCGGTTAGTCTGGTAGGCATCGGTCTTCTGTGCTCCCGGCTCGACTTTGATGATGCCGGAGTAGACCGCCGTGCTGTTGTCGCGCAGCGCACCCTTGAAGAGCAGGTCGCTGCGAGCATGGTCGGCGACGTGATGCTGCAAGGTGTACTGGTTGTAGTGCTGCCCCTCGTCGGCAAAGTACAGGCCCAGCATCTCCGAGTCGGCACCTGGCCCCTCGAGCCGGCACTCTACCTCGGCCCTGGCCGCATCGGCTCCCAGGCTGACCGAAAGCGACTCCAGGCGGCTGTCGCGAGCCAAGTGAGCGCGCACCTTGCTGAGCTGCACCACATTGCGGCTCCAGTTCTGGAGGTTGACGTAGCGCAGCTTGGCGCCGTCCAGCAGGACGATCTCGATGGCTGCACTGGAGAATAGGCGCTCAGCAAAGGGTTCTGAAGTGTACTCGTCGAGGTAGGTCAGCTTAGCGTTGGTATCGACGATAATCAGCGTGCGCTGAGCCGCCAGGCCACCGGTATCGGCGGTGATGAAGGCGCCTAAGGGGAGTGCCACCTCGACGCTCTTAGGGACGTAGACGAAGGTGCCGTTCTGCCACAGCGCAGCGTTGAGGGCCGCATACTTGTCCTGTTGAGCGTTTACGACGGTATAGAGGTGGCGCCTAACCAGAGCTTCGTGCTTGGCAAGGGCGGTGCGCAGATCGGTGAAGATGACGCCCTGTTCCGGAATCTTGACATCGCGATAAACTACCTCGGCGCCCTTATGCACCAGCACCCCTTCGGCGTCGGAGTCGGTGATGCGCATACTGATCCGCTCCGAGACGCTGCGGCTCTGAGGGGGAGCGAGCAGTGGCAGCCCGTCGATGGCAAAGCGCTTGAGCTGGCTGTAGCGCCACACTTCATCGCGGTTAGTGGGCCAGGGGTGGGCTGCGAAACTGCGCCAGGCGGCGCGGCGCTCAGCGGCGAGCCATGCGGGTTCTTGATAGCGCGTGATGAGCGCTTCAACGCTCTCAGCGCGAACAGCAAAGTTGTCAGTCGAAGTGGTTATGCCAATCCCTCCATTTCAGCGGTAAATGTCTTTGCGATGCCCTATTTTGAGCACAGTAACGGTCCTAGTTGCAACGTCAACATCAAACAGGATACGGTAATCTCCGACGCGCAGACGATACGATGGCTCACCCTTCAGCTTGATGGCGCCGGTCGGAAAAGGATCCTCGGCAAGCTGCTCGACCTTTGCCCAGATGCGCTTTTCTGCCTCCGGGTCCAGCGCTGCCAAATCCTTCTCCACGCGCTTCTCAAAACTCAGCGTATAAGCCATCAGCCAAGACCGCGACGCTCTTTCATCTCATCGAACGAGAGCGTTTCACCACCACGTCGCTCGGCAAGCACTTCCCGGTGCCAGCGGTCCTCAAGCAGCGCCTCATACTCCTCGAGGCTCAAAACGATGTGAGTGCGCTTACCACTGGCGTCGGTGAGGTATTGATGCATATCCTTGTGGGTATCTGCCACTTTAGCTTCTCCTCTCGAAACCGTCCTCGCCCCTACCCCACGCTTCCTTCCATCTCTAGTTCGATAAGTCGGTTAAGCTCAACGGCGTACTCGAGCGGCAGCTCCTTGGCGATCGGCTCTAAAAAGCCGCGCACGATCAAGGCCGCCGCTTCGTCTTCGGGCAGGCCGCGGCTCATGAGGTAAAAGATCTGCTCGTCGTTTAGCTTGCTAACGGTGGCCTCATGGCCGACATGGGCGGTCTTTTCGTCGATCTCGATGTAGGGGTAGGTGTCGGTGCGGGCCTGGTCATCGAGTAGCAGCGCATCGCACTCGACGTTGGCTCTGGCATTGGTGGCCCCTTCATAGATCTTGACCAAACCGCGGTAGCTGCTGCGCCCGGTGCCCTTGGAGATCGACTTAGAGACAATCTGCGAGCTGGTGTTGGGAGCAACATGAATGACCTTGGCGCCGGCGTCCTGGTGCTGGCCGTCGGTGGCAAAGGCGATCGAGAGTACCTCACCGCGGGCGCCTTCCTCAAGCAGATAGGTGCTGGGGTACTTCATCGTGATCTTGCTCCCCAGATTGCCGTCCAGCCAACCCATGCTGGCGTCTTTATAGACTAGGGCGCGCTGAGTGACCAGGTTATAGACGTTGTGCGACCAGTTTTGGATGGTGGTGTAGCGCACCTGGCTGCGCTCCTTGCAGATAATCTCGATCACGCCGGAGTGGAAGCTGTCGGTGTTGTAGGACGGCGCGGTGCAGCCTTCGATGTAGTGGAACTTCGAGCCCACGTCGCCGATGATCAGCGTCCGCTCGAACTGGCCGATACTCTGCGCGTTCAGGAGGAAGTAGGCTTGCAGCGGCACATCGATCTCAACGCCGGGCGGCACGTAAACGAACGATCCGCCCGACCAGACCGCTGAATTGACCGCGGCAAAGTAGTTGTCCTCAGGCGGCACCACCGTGGCGAAGTACTCCCTAAACAGCTCAGGGTGCTCGCGCAGGCCGCTGTCAGAGTCGAGAAAGATCACGCCCTGACGCTCCCACTCCTCCTTGAGCGAGTGATAGACCATCTCCGATTCGTACTGGGCCCCTACCCCGGCCAAGATCTTCTGCTCGGCCTCAGGGATGCCCAGCCTGCGGTAGGTCTCGCGCACCTCGGCGGGGATATCCTCCCAGTTGTTGGTGGTGCCCTGCCGGTCTTGCGGGCGGATGTAGAAGTAGATCTCGTCGAAGTTGAGGCTGCTCAGGTCCGGCCCCCACTTGGGGCGACCTTTCTTCTCGGCGATCTCAAGGGCCTTGAGGCGGAACTTGAGCATCCATTCCGGTTCGCCCTTGAAATAGCTGATCTGCTCAACTATGCGCCGATTTAGGCCCTTTTCAGACTTAAAGGCATAGTCCTCAGTCAGCTTGAACTGATACTGCCTGGTATGCTGCATGTTGTCGAGCTGAGGCGTGTCGGACATATCTGCTCCTTCCTAGGCCGCAACCTGCTCGCGGACCCAGTCGTAACCCTTCTGATCAAGTTCAACAGCTAGTTCCTTAGAGCCTTCGGTGATAACCCGGCCATCGACCATCACATGGACGCGGTCAGGGATGATGTAATTGAGCAGGCGCTGGTAGTGGGTGATGACCAGCGCGCCAAAGTTGGGCCCCCGCGCGGCATTGACGCCAGCCGCTACGGTCTTCAGCGCGTCGATATCAAGGCCGGAATCGGTCTCGTCGAGGATGGCGTAGCGTGGTTCCAAGACCAGCAGTTGTAGGATTTCAGAGCGCTTCTTCTCGCCGCCCGAGAAGCCTTCGTGCAGGTTGCGCTCGATGATCGACTCGTCCCAATTGAGCGCTCTGACCGCCTGCTGGATCTTACGGTAAAGCTCCAGCACACTGATCTCGTCCCCTTCTGGGCGGCGGGCGTTGACTGCTAAGCGCAAAAAGTTAGCGATCGACACGCCCGGCACTTCGACCGGGTACTGGAAGGCCAGATAGAGGCCGGCTCGAGCCCGCTCGTCCGGTCCCATCTCAAGCACATTGACCCCATCGAGCAACACTTCGCCCTCGGTTACGGTGTAGCTCGGGTCGCCCGCGATGATCTTGGCCAGCGTGGACTTCCCTGAGCCGTTGGGCCCCATCAGGGCGTGGACCTGCCCCTTGGGCACGACAAGATCGACGCCGCGCAGGATCGGTTCACCGTTAGCGTTGGCGTGCAGATTGCGAATGACTAGCTCGGACATAGCCACCTCATTGTTCTAAGGATGTCGAGTCTGGTTAGATTAAACAAGACTCGTTCCGATTTAAGTATAGCCGATCTTACTCGAAAAGTCGAGTAAGTCAATCGGCTTTCAGCGTAACAGATTTAAGCGAGACCGGCGGTGTGCTAGCGTGGGCGTCGCAGCCAACCGAATAGCCCCCGCCAAGGCCTCTTGCCCTCTACCGGGCCCTGTTTGGCACCGTTGTGGGTGCGGCTGCTACGGCCTACCTGCGTTTGCTTGGTCGCCTCGACAGTCGGCGTGGGCGAGCTGCTAGGCGCAGGATCGATACCCGCCGCAGCGGTAAACGCCTCGATAAGCTCGCGCACGGTGGCGTAGCGCTTGGTGGCGTCGCGTGACATCGCCTTGGCTACTACCGCCGCAACACGGCGCTCGAGCTCCGGGCGATAGTGGCGAGGGTTCTTCGGTAAGCCGCTGAGATGCGCCATCATCAGCGTGTCGTAGCTGTCGCCCAGGAAGGGGCGGGTACCGGTAAGAACCTCATAGGCCAGGATGCCTAAACTATAGATATCGCTCTGGATGCTAGCGGGGCTCCCCTGGAAGACCTCCGGTGCCATATAGAAGGCCGTGCCGACCCGCTCGACGGTGCGGTCCGAAAGATAGATACCGGTCCCAAAATCGCCCAGCTTGGCCACACCGCCGTCGGTCAAGAAGACGTTGGCGGGCTTAACATCGCGGTGCAGCACGCCGCGGCTATGGCTGTAGGCAAGTCCGCGGCTCACGTCCAGAATCAGCTCATAGCAGCGCTTAAGCGGGAGCTGCCCCTGCTCGAGCAGCAGTTGGTCCAGGGTGCCGCCGGCGCAGTACTCCAGCACCAAAAAGGCGCGTTCGCCGGTGGGGTGGCCGTCATGAGCGGCCACGATATTCGGGTGGCTGAGGTTTAAGGTGATCTGTACCTCGCTCTCGAACATCCGCCGCAGCACCGGCCGGTGATTAAGCTCCGGGCGCGGCAGCTTGAGCGCCACCACCCCACGCTGGTCGTGCCGCGCCAGATAGACCGACGAAGTCTGTCCCGAACCGAGCAGGCGGACGGTTTCATAGCGAGGGGGGACAAAGGTCGGCGTCATAAACACGTGGCGATTACGCCCATGTCAGTATAAGCGGTGGAGTGGCAGTCAGAAGGTAAAATACTCACCTGGTTTTAGCACCACTACCCGGCTGTCAGTCTGTGCTTCAACCGCTGCCTTAAACGCCTGCGCATCCTGCCTGATCAGCTCGAAGGTGTTGTAATGGATGGGGATCACCACCTTGGGCCTAAGCAGCCTAACCGCCTCCAGGGCATCCTCAGGGCCCATAGTGTAGTTGTCGCCAATGGGCAAGAGCGCCACATCGAGGGCTTTTTTGCCGATCAGCGCCATATCGCCAAAAAGGGCGGTATCGCCGGCGTGATAGAGCCGCTTCCCCTCCGCCTCCAGCACCACGCCGCTCGGCATACCGGCGTAGGAGCCGTCCGGCAGCGAGTTAGAGTGCCAGGCCGGGGTGTAGGTCACCTTGCCGAAGGGGAAAGTAAAGCTCCCACCGATATTCATGGCGTGCCCCGAGATCCCCTGCCGGCCCAGGTACGACACCACCTCGAAGCTGGCGACGACAGTTGCTCCCGTGCGTTTGGCGATGCTTTCGGTATCGCCGTAGTGGTCACCGTGAGCGTGGGTGAGCAGAATATAAGCTGGCGACAGCTCCTCGGCCCGCTGTGTGGCGACCGGATTGCCCGTCAGAAACGGGTCGATCGCTACTTGCTGACCGATGTCTAATAACAAGCCCGAATGCCCCAGGAATGTCAGTTTCATCTCGCTCCCTTGTTACCCCCCTTGGCGTTAGGCACCCGCAGTCTACCACGCCCACCGTAGCGTCGGAGCACACGACTCACCATGCCGCAGCTCCTCAAGGCCGGTTTGCCGACCCTCGACAAAGCCGTTCGCAGCGTGAACTAAGACTCGGTTATAAGTAGCCGGCCGGCCTCGTGCAGCGAGGCGACTCGCCAGGGTGTCAGTGCGGCAAAAGCCGCCTCGGGCTCCCCAAAGGTGATAGCGACACAGCTCATCCCGGCGCTTACCGCCGCAGTGACGCCGGCGATGCTGTCCTCGAAGGCTACGCAGCGCTCAGCCGCGACACCGAGTGCGGCAGCCGCATGGTGATAGAGGTCGGGTGCGGGCTTGCCGGCTTGCACTTCATCGACCGAAAAGCGCCGGGGTATGAGCGCGGCCCAGGAGTGAGGGCGCAAGGTGGCTGCCACTACCTTAGCGGGCGAGTTAGAGACAATGGCTCGAGCCTTCCCTAGTGCCGCTACCTGCTCGACTAGCTCTTTGGCCCCAGGACGTGCGGGTGCCTTATCGAGGCGGGATAAAACCGCTGGCTCGAGCGCCCTCAGAAAGTCGGCCCCCTTCGCTTGCAGCCCGTAACGCTCACGCAGCAACGCCAGCAGCGCCGCCGTGTCGAGCCCGCGAAGCTCAGCCAGTGCCATCTCAGGCAGCACCGTGCCGAAGTGGGCCGCAACCGCCTGCTCGGCCTTGAACCACAAGGGCTCGGTGTCGACCAGCGTACCGTCCAGATCGAAGAGCACCGCCTCGACCTCGGCTAACCTCAGCACACTAGCGCCCCCTCGCCTGCGGATCCAGGGTGTCGCGTAGCCAATCGCCCAGCAGGTTGATACCCAAGGCAGTGATGGCGATAGCCAGCCCTGGGTAGATCGCCAGCCACGGCTGAGTGAGCAGGTGCTGCCGCCCCAGCGCCAGCATATTCCCCCAACTAGGCACCTCGGGCGGCACGCTAAGCCCCAAAAAGCCCAAACCTGCCTCATAGAAGATCATCGCCGACATCTCGAAGGTCGCGAGCGTTATTAGCGGCCCTATCAAGTTGGGCAGCAGGTGTCTGGGAATGATCCGCCAGGTCCCCGCCCCGAGTCCGCGCGCCGCCTCGATAAAAGCTTGCTCCTTGAGGCGCAGCACCTCGCCGCGGGTGAAGCGGATAAACACCGGCGAGCAGGTTACACCAAAGAGCAAGATCACATTGGTCAGGCTAGGCCCCAAGATGGTGGCGACGACGATGACCAGCACCAGGTAAGGGATCGATAGCAAGAGGTTGGTATACCCGCTGATAACAGTATCCCACCAGCCGCCAAAATAGCCGGCGATAAGGCCCAGGGTAACGCCGATAGTCAGGGCCAGCAGCACTCCCAGAAAGCTGACCAGGAGCGATACGCGGGCGCCGTAAACGATGCGGGTTAAGAGGTCTTGCCCAAGCTGATCGGTTCCCAAGAGGTGGGCGTTGCTCCCACCCTCAACCCACAGCGGCGGGATACGGGCGCTCATCAAGTCACCCCCGGTCGGCCCGTAAGGGGTGAGATAGGAGGCAAAGACCGCGCTCAGAGCAACAACCAGCACCAGCGCGGCGCCGAGCATCCCGCCTAAGTTCCCCTTTAAGCGCCGAAGAAGCGGTCTGGGGCTACCCAGCCCCGTGCTGACCGGCTGGTGCGCCAAGGCTTTGGCTCGAGCCAAGCGAGAGCGATCGCCAACCATTAGCCGGTCCTTATCCGCGGATCGATGAGGCTGTAGCACAGGTCGGTTAGATAATGGATGCTGATAGCGATAAACGCGATAAAAATGGTCATAGCTTGCACCAGCGGAAAGTCGCTGTCGCGAATGGCACCCTCAAGCAGCGTCCCCAGACCCGGCCAGGCAAAGACCACCTCGATATAGATCGAGCCACCCAACAGGTAGGTGAACTGGATGCCGAGCACGCTGATAATGGGAATAGCGACATTGGGCAGGACGTGGCGAAATGAGACGTGCGAGGCCCTAAGCCCCTTCGAGTACGCCGTGCGGATGAAGTCGGAGCTGCGCACCTCCAGCACCACCGAGCGCGTCAGCCTCACTAGCTGTCCCATGCCCGAGAAGCCGAGCGCGATTGCGGGCAGCACTAGCGAAGCCAGCGAGTCGCGGCCAAACGAGGGGAGCCAGCGCAGCTCGACGGCAAACAGGAGGATCAGCAGCATCCCCAGCCAGAAGCTGGGAACGGTCTGTCCCAACAGCCCTACCCCCCGCGCCATGCGGTCGGCGAGCGAGCCGGGGTTCATCCCGCCCAGCACGCCCAGCGGCACCGCTACCAGCACGGCAAAGAGCAGCGCGGCCAGGGCCAGTTCGACCGTAGCAGGAAGGCGCTGCCAGATCAGCTCGAGGTTATCTTGCCTGAAGCGCAGGCTCTGCCCCAAGTCGCCTTGCAGCGCCCCGCCGATGAAGCCGGCCAACTGCCGGTAGAGCGGCTCGTTAAGCCCCATCGCCTCGCGGAAGGCTTCGCGCTGCGCCATCGGAGCGTCCATCGGCAAGATCAGGCTCACCGGGTCGCCCGTCAGGCGCACCATGAAGAACACCAGCAGCAAGGCCCCCAGCAGTAACAGGAGCGATTCAGCGCCGCGCCTGAGGACGAAGCCGATCATGATAGGACCATCTTGCCGCCTCGGCCCTGGCTGCCATGCTCAAGGCTTCGCCCATGTAATTCAGTCACGCAGTGACACGCTCTTTAGGAAGTACTCCTCGGCAGCCCGCGGAGCGTAGCCCTCGACATTGTGGCGGACGGCCTCGAAGATGATCGGCTGATAGAGGTAGATAAAGGGCGGCTCTGCGAACATCAGCCGGTGAATCTCCCGGTACATGGCGGCCCGCTCACCGCGATCGACGGTCCGTTCGATCCGGCGGATCAGCGCCTCGAGCCGGGCATCTTCCCAGGTGTTGAAGAATTCGCCGGGCAACAGCGCTCCTTGCAGTCTGGGCAGCGCTTCGCCGATGGCGCTCGATCAGGAGTCGACGTACATCGGCCCTACTGCGCCGTAACGCGGCTCGCTCCAGAAGCGGCCGGTGGTCACGAACTCGAGGCGCACCTCGACGCCTATTTGCGCCAGGCTACGTTGGATGGCGAGGCAGACCTCGTTGATGTTGACGTAGCCATCGGTCGGGCAGCCCATGGCGATCTCAAAGCCGTCCGGGTAGCCCGCTTCGGCCAGGAGTGCGCGGGCGCGCTCCGGGTCGTATGGAAATGGCTGCATCAGCGCCGGGTCAAAGCCGAGGTTCCCCTCGACGATAAAGCCGGCGATCAGGTTGGCGTGACCACCGAAGATGGCCTGGACGATGCCGGGGCGGTTGGTGGCGTAGTTGAGGGCCTGGCGCACGCGCACATCTTCGAGGGGTGTGCCTACTCCGGCGCCGATGTTCTTAAAGCCGACGTAGTAGACCCGGTCGTTGAGGTAGGTAACTACCTCGACTTCGGGGTTGTTTGCCAGGATGGCAACGTGATCGGCGGTGAGGCGGTTGGCGATATGCACCTCTCCGGTCTGGATCGCCGCTAAGCGCGTTGAGGCGTCGGGGATAACCCGGAAGATAAGCCGCTCAACCTTGGGCAGCCCGGCCCGCCAATAGTCGGGGTTCGCCTCCAGGACCACCCGGTCGCCTATCGTGCGCGAAACGAAGCGGAACGGCCCGGTGCCTATGGGGCGGCGCTCAAAGCCGTCGATACCGACCTCGCGGATATAATTCGGTGGTACCATCCCCCAGCTCATCGCCAGTTCCGTCAAAAAGATCGCATTTGGCTCGGGGGTGGTAAGACGCACCGTGTAGTTGTCCAAAATCTCGACCGAGTTTACCTGAGCGTAAGTGCTGGCATAAGGGTTGCTCGGGTCTTTACCGGTTTGCCAAGTAGCTACAACCGACTCGGCATTAAAAGGCTCACCGTTATGGAACACTACCCCGCGGCGCAGGTGAAAGGTGTACGCGGTGCCGTCCTCAGAGACCTCCCAGCGCTCGGCCAGCGCCGGTACCAGCTCGCCTTCGTCATCGATCCAGACCAGCGAGTCGTACAAAGACCAGGAGACGTTAGCCGCGGTGCGGTCAGGAGCGCGCGGCAAAAAGAGCGAGACGGGGTCGCTGGCCAGTGAAACGACCAGCGTGCCTGAGGGCTGCGCCATAGCGGTAGCTAACAGGGTCAGGACTAAGCTTGTTAGGAAGGCTCGAATCATGCTCATGGGCTCCTCCGAAGCCGACCGGACCGTAACATGGCTCTATAATCTCTATGTCAGCACTGTGCCAAAGTCTGGGGAGTCTGTGCTAGAGCAGGGGTGAACCTGGATAGGGCGTTAGCGAAAGCTCTAACAGAGCTGCCAGCGTCGGGGCGACCTGGAGCGAATCGGCTCGAGCCACTCGCCGCGGCTCTCTGCCGGGCACGGCGATGACCGCAAACCGCTCATCTTGCAGCGAGCCGGGCCGAAAGCCGTGATTGGAGGGGTAGCGCGGTTTGCCGCTGAGGCCGTCCATCCCCTCAGGGCGGCGCTCAAACGAACAGCGCGGTGGCGCCACAAACGTCGCTACAGACCCTCGCACCTCGGCGGGCAGATGATCGCCCGGTAGCCGCTCGACACCGTGAGGCGCTAGTCGCTCGGCCAACTGCCTGGCTTCACGCTCGCTCTCGACAGCCACATAGAGGAATCCCCCTTCACACGAAAAGCGGCGACCCGGCAAGAGCAAGTCGGCATAGAAGGCGCGCTCAATAGGGCCGTGACCGTGATCGCTAAGAACCGCCAGGGCGTACTGGTCTAGGCGCCCGCCCTCGCGCAGCTGGCTGATCAGCGTGCCGAGCAGGGCGTCGGCGTAGCTGAGGGACCAAAGTGCGAAGGGGCTGTCGAAGCCCGTGCGGTGCTGCACTGAGTCGGGAGTGAGGATTTCGGTGATGATCAGGTCCGGCGGCGCCTCGCTTAGCGCCAAACCGGCGCTCCATTGCAGCATGATCTGATCGCCGGTCAGCTCCGAGAGGAAGTAGTGCGCCTGGTCGCCGGCGTAGGCGTCCGGCACCGCTGCCGGGAGCCCGCTCAGAGCTAGCGCCGCCAGCCGGCCGCTCTTATCCTGATGGCGCGCGGTGCGCAGCCAGCTCTCGTCAGCCGGGATGGGCGCCTCGTCGCGCGCACGTTGCAGCATCTCATTGGCCCACCAGGCGTGATGGAAGACGCTTGCGTCCTCGGGGCGGATCATCCCGTAGCCGATCACCGCTACGTCACAACCGGCCGCCATGGCGCGGCGCGGCAGGGTGTCGACGCGCACATCGTCGGGGTTGGCGTAGCGGAAGCGCTCGCCGTCCCAGATGACGTTGCCATAGATGCCGTGCCGGGTGGCGTCTACCCCGGTCACTATCGAGGTGCGCCCCGGCAGGCTGGTAGCCGGGAGGTCGGGGGTCAAACGCTCGACGAAGAGACCCTTGTCAGCCAAGACGCTCAGGTGTGGCAGGCGTGAGCGCCATCGCGCCAAGGTGTCGGCGGCCAGGCCGTCAATCATAATCACGATCAGTTTCACGCCTTTACCCTGACATGCGAGAAGAAAACTCGCTGTGTGTTGCGCTAAGGCTACTGCTGAAGTTTGGTGGTTCTAGGCCAGGGCGCGAGAACTGCCCATGATCCGCCCGGGTGATCGAGAATTGCCCATGAGCGCTCGTTCACTACTAGAAAACTTCTAGCTATTTATTTTCGGAGGAATTGCTCATGAATTATCGGTGACCACCAAGGATGAAAAGGCGATCAGTCTTTCAGCTGGTACGGCTTCGCCTCGGCCCGCCCTTCGGGGTGCTTCGCGAAGCGCTGACCAGGCTATCAGCAAAACCACTGGCTGACAGAATTACTCGGGCGAAGCCTTCTGAGAGCCTGAAAGCCTGCTAGGCTTAAGGATTTCGCCCCTACTTGAATACTTGAATACTCGAATATTTGACTACTGATTTTCGGCGAAGCCTTAGGGATTGCATAAAGAGCAACTGCCTTGATCGGCAAACTGCAAGTCTGACCGGACTACCTCCTTAGAAAAGTCACACTTCGGGCAGCGGTAGATTTGCGCGCGGAACACAGCGGTAGGCGCTCCGCAATATTCACAGGGTAGGCCGGGCTTGGTTTCAGTTACCCAATAACCCGGCGTGTGACAGTTCGGGCAATGCGAGTGTAGTTTAAGCAAAAGATTGATAGCGGCCAACCTGATCATATTTTGCCTGGCCGGATTAGCGTGAGCCCTAAAATCGCTTTCAATAAAGACCAGGCCCTGCTTGGAGAGCCGCCAACAGTCATGAAACGCGGCTTCAAATTGATCCCACGTGGCAACACCTTTTACAAAATAGGGATTTTCCCCATCGTCGGGTCGCACAATGACCTGGCTGGCCGGGAAGCCAAAATCCGCCACCAGGCGCCGTGCCTTTTCAAGGTTATCAACCTTTTCCTGCACAATCTTGGTCGATCCTTGGGCCACCCCAACTATCTCCAAATCATGTATATCGTCGATAAGGACAATCACTTCTATATTCCACGGCATAAAGCCGGTATAAGGATCGACCCCGAAACTCCCCTCGTTGGCCAAGCCCAGTTTCAGACCCGTCAGCTCCATGCCGATCCGGGCTTTCTTTCTGGCCGTTTCAAGCTGAGTCCCGGTGCGCTTGACATCTCTGGTAAAGGTTCCTAACTTGTCGGTATCATAATCGTCTAGCTGAACAACCTTGATGCCCAAGAAAGGCTCGAGCAGCGGGGCGATAAGCTGCTCCTTGTGGTGCTTAGTGAGCAGCGCCGTCTCGCGGCCCCTAAAGAAAGTGTTGGTGGCATTGGGAAACATTTAACAGCAGTATAACCCGCTAATGATCGGGTTTTTGACCAACTAAACGGCTAAGGCACCACTGCAACGGCCAACTCTTCAAAGCGGTCAATGGTCAGCCGAAACGCCCGCACTACCCCTGTTCCCGGCACAGCGATGAGCTGCGGCACGGCATAACGAGCCTCCCGCAAGTCGCTGGCCGACGGTGTGGCAGGCCCCTGCGGGTGGGAGTGGTAGATGGCCAGGAGCAGCTCGTCATTGGCATCAAGGGCTTTGAGTGCGTTGAGGAGCATCAGCGGTTCGGCCAGGTAGGCCGTTTCGGGTTGCTCGGCCACGTTGCGGATGGCCAGCGTCCGGGCCGTCTCCCACGACTTGCCGACGATCAATCCGACGCACTCGTAGGGCAGGGCGGCCTGGGCCTGCTCTAAGATGGCGTCACGCACTGTTCGGCGCAGGGTTATCACAGCAGCTTAAGCACCAAGGGAGGAAGGGACTGCCGTTCAGGGCTCACGTGGATCGCCTCGGTGAGTTTGTGTAAGGCCTCATCCAGACCTTTGCCGCCGCGGTGGTAAACCGTCAGCAAGGGCTCCCCGGCCGCTACCTCGTCGCCTAGCTTGGCGTGCAGCACTACGCCCACTCCTAGATCGAGCGGGTCGCTCTTCTGATCGCGCCCGCCGCCCAGAGCCTTGACGCTCTGGCCGATCTTCAGCGCATCGAGCCGGGTTAGGGCGCCGCTGGCTGTGGCTCGCAGCAGATGTTGGTCAGGGGCAAGCTCGAGGCGCTTAAGAGCCGCTAGCTCGCCGCCTTGCGCGGCGATCCAGGCGTGGAACTTGGCCAGCGCCGCGCCGCTCTCGAGAGCGTGGATCACCTGCTGGCGCGGAGTATTCAGCCCGGCGGCCTCCAGCACCTGCTCGGCCAGCACCAGGCAGAGCTCGAGCAGGTCGCTCGGCCCCTCGCCCTGGAGGCAGGCCAGCGCCTCCCGCACCTCCAGCGCGTTGCCTACCGCTTGTCCCAGCGGCTGGTGCATGCTGCTCAGCACCGCCCGCATGCCGCGCCCGTGGTGCTGACCGATATCGATCATGGCGCGGGCCAGCTCGCGGGCTTCGTCGATGGTCTTCATGAACGCCCCGCTCCCCACCTTGACGTCCAAGACGATGGCCTGCGCCCCCCCCGCCAACTTCTTGCTCATGATGCTGCCGGCGATCAGCGGCAGCGACGCGACCGTCGCGGTGGCATCGCGCAAGGCGTAGAGCAGTCCATCAGCCGGAGCCAAGTCGGCGGATTGGCCGCTGATGACCACCCCCACCTCGCGCGCTTGCCGCATGAAGGCCGCTCTGGCAAGCGCTGCCTGAAAGCCCGGGATGCTCTCGAGCTTGTCGATGGTGCCGCCGGTGTGCCCCAGGCCACGCCCGCTCATTTTGGCCACGGTCGCGCCGCAGGCTGCTAACAGCGGCGCGACGATTAAGCTGGTCTTGTCGCCCACGCCGCCGGTAGAGTGCTTATCAACCGTGTGCGGCAGCTCCCTGAGGTCGAGCATATCGCCCGAGTGGGCCATCACGTCGGTCAGTTCGGCGGTCTCCTGAGGGGTCATGCCGGCCAAGCAGACCGCCATCAGCCAGGCCGCGATCTGGTAATCGGGCACCGTTCCGCGCACGTAGCCCATGACCAGGGCTTCCAGCTCGGCGCGGTCGTGAGTGCCGCCTAACCGTTTTTTGTCGATGAGATCAACTATGCGCATACATTAATCACCATTGCCCATCGGGAGCCGCCAGGCCGGAATTGTTCATCTTCGCTACTTCCTCCGTAACTTCAACGACCGCCTGACTAAAGCCGGTCACTTTTTCCGCGCCATAAATACCGCGTTCGGTTGGATCACTACCGCCTCAGTAACGACTCCAGCTTCGTCCCGTTTGAATTCAATACTAAATTCCGGCAGGCCCTTAAGAGTAAACTCTGCCCCTTGGTAAGGCACTAACTCATAGTCTGGTTGATCGGGAAGGGACAGTGCCAGCCTATCCTCTCCTTTCAGCGCAACGATGATGCTTTTGTCCAAGAGCTCGTACTCACCCGCAAACTGCTCCAGGAGAGACCTGTCTGTCAGGTGTTTGTCAGGTACGCGGGTAAAGACAATCTCTGCTACCGAGGCTTCCATCGGGATGGAGAGGCTGTTAATGTTGCCCTTGGCATCGGTGCGGAAGGAGACCTTCATCCTCATATCGAAGAGCTCGTAGATCATCTCGAAAATATCGTAGTGGTAGTGCTCTAAAGCAAAGGTCATGGAGTTGTAAGTCAGCTCGAGCTGATCGTCTTTCATCACAATCGCAATAACGCCGTAGCCCGGGTGTTCAAACAGGCCGGTGTAATCTCCCAGTCGGTGAGAGGGTGGCGCTTCAGCCTTGCGATCGGTAGCCGACTTCTCCTTCGCCTTAGCGCCCGCCTCTTTTAGTCTATCAGCATCTTCCTTGATACGCCGACTCCAGGGGAGCTCGCCCAGCTCGAGCAGGCGATCATAGGCGTTATAAGCGACGATCGTCGGCAGGGGGTTGCCGTTCCGATTGGTGAGAACCACCACACCGATACCCCGCTGAGGCATAAAGGAGACCAGCGCCGAGAAGCCATCAATGTTGCCACCATGGTGGATCAAGTTGTGACCCCGGTAGGGTTCAACAAACCAGCCCAGCCCATAACTCGCATGTCCTACCTCATCGTATCTGGTAAACGCCGCTAACGGCGAGACCATCTCCTGAATTACCATTTGCGGGGTATGCATCTGGTGCAAATTACCCTCGGAAATGATCTGTAGCCCCTTATATCTCCCCTTGCCCAGGTGTAGCAGCAGCCAGTTGGTCATATCATTTACGCTGGAGTTGATAGACCCGGCCGGACCGACGACATCGATATTGCGGAAGGGGATTGCCATAATCTCATCAGCCTTCTCGGTGTAGGGGAGCGCAAAATCAGCGGTTTGCTGAGATTCGCACACCGAGAAGTTGCTGCCGGCCATTTCCAAGGGCTTGAAGATCCTCTCCTTGACAAATGCCTCCCAACTGCTGCCTGAAAGCTCGCCCACTAGGTAACCAGCGGTTAAGTACATCAGATTCTGATACTGAAAGTAGGCGCGGAAATCTTTGCTGGGGGCGAGATACTGTAGCCGGTCAAAGATTTCCCGGCGAGAGAAGGCGGTGTTGTACCACATCAGATCATGCCGCGGCAACCCCGAACGGTGCGTGACCAGATCGCGCGGCGTCATGCGCTCGGAGGCAAAAGAGTCGTGCATCTTGAAGGTGGAAAGGTAGTGCCTGAGTGGCCTATCCCAGTTCAGCTTCCCATCGTCGACCAGGATACCCATCGCCATGGTGGTGAAGGCCTTGGTGGACGAGCCGATGGCGAAGATCGTGGCCGGCGTGACCTTGAGGTTCTTCTCCGCGTCGCGCAGACCAAAACCCTCACAGAAGACAACCTTTTCCTCTTTGACAATGGCCACGGCCAAACCCGGCACTTTCCACTCAGCCATCGCCTTGGTGACAAAGTCATTGAAACCGTTCAGTCGCTGCAGCATAAACCCTCTCCCGAAAAACAGTATTCAAGTATTCAAGTATTCAAGTAGTGGCGAAACCCTTAAGCCTAGCAGGCTTTCAGGCTCTCAGAAGGCTTCGCCACTATCGCTCTCACAAGGCTGCGCCCGACCATTTCGTTCGGGTCGGCGCTTCGCTGATGGTGAAGCTTGCTTCATGGGCAATTCCTCTGTGGATAAGCGCTATTACCACCAGGGCTGCCGGACTTTACTGCCCGGTTCTTTGTCATCAGAATGCTCGTTATCCCCCTTAGGCTCGATACCCAGCAGATAGCGGTTCATCCAGTCCAGCAGCGCATCGTTCTGCACCCTGCGCAGCAGCGGTGTTCCGCGGATCGAACCGGCATGAGAGCTTGCCGGTAGCCTTAACATCTCCACCATACAGCCGCTGGCTTTGAGCACCGCGTAAAATTGCTCCGACTGTTCCGCCGGGCAGCGATAATCGTGCTCACCCTGCACCAACAGGGTCGGGGTGGTGCAGCGATGCGCATAGGTGATGGGAGAGCATCGCCTATACACCTCGGGTATTTCATGAGGTAGACCGCCCATCTCCGCCGGGACGAACCAGGGGCCGATGTCGCTAGCGCCGTACATACTGACCCAGTTGGTGACCGGGTTCTCCGGCACCGCCGCCTTAAAACGATCCGTCTGCCCCACGATCCAGCAGGTCAGATTCCCACCGCCGGAGAGGCCGCAGCAGCCCAGGAGATCCGGGTCGGCAATCCCTTTTTCAATAACAAAATCAACACCCGCCATCAGATCCTGGTAGTCCAGGTTGCCCCAATCGCCGATGATCCTGGTGCTAAACCCGTCCCCATAGCCGGTCGATCCGCGTTGGTTGATGAACAGTACCGCATAGCCCGCCCCGGCCAACATCTGAAAATCAAACGAGAAGATGTGACCGAACCCCGAGTGGGGTCCACCATGGATATACAGGATAGTCGGATAGGGGGCTTGGCCTAGGCAGGGCTTCATGATCCAACCTTCAACCCGCACTCCATCGCTGCCGGCAAAGGAGAGGTGCTCCACTCGCGGGAGAGCCAATTCCGCCAGCAGGTCGGCATTGAGGTGAGTAAGCTGTCGCTCCCCAGCCTGCGCAGCGATGAACAGTTCCAGGGGGTTATCATGGGTGCTGACCGCGAAGAGCAGGTGTTTATCAGCCATGTCCAGGGGGATGCAGGAGCGCTCGCCGGTCACTACCGATGCCCAGTATTCGGACCCGTTCAGGGCAACACAGTAAATCGGCACCGTCCCCCCTTCCTGAACCTGCACGTAGGCCGTCTGGCCGTCTTCTGATACCAAAATGTTAGGGATTGCTCGATTCACCGGCATGTCCGCTTGTAATCCCCCGCCTACCTGAAAGCTGAGCGCCGCCGTGCGACAGATCGGATCGCCTCCTGCTCTATCAATCACCCACAGGTCGTTCTGAGCGCCGATGGGGCGACCGAACGGGCCGCCAATGAAAACGACCCGCTGGCTGTCCGGCGTCCAGGTCGCGGAGATGGCATAGCCCCAGTCCGTTACCAGGTCGCGGACCTCGCCACTTAAGCTTACGACCTTAAGGGCGGGATAGATCCGATGCGAATCTGGAAACATGGTTGCGGTGAACAGAATCTCTTGTCCATCGGGAGACCACACCGGCATCCCGTTCTGACAGTCATCGCGGGTCAGCTGTTTGGGCTCTCCTCCGGTGGCAGGAATCACATAGATATCCTGCACTACGTTGTCCAGATACCCCACCGCATCAAACCGGTAAATGTGGCGCCTTACCCGATAGGGCTTGCTCAGATCCGGCGGATCACGCTCGGGACCGGCGGTAAAGGCGATCTGCTGGCCATCTGGTGACCAGGCAGGGCCACTGCCGACCCCTTGCTTCATGGCTGTTAGGGCGCGGGCCTCACCGCCACTCACCGGGATGAGGTAGATCTGCGGCTTCTTATCGGCTCGGGTCGAGAGGAAGGCGAGCTGCTGGCCATCCGGTGACCACTGCGGGTTGGTGTCGCGGGCCAGCCCGGTAGTGAATTGACGTGACTCACCGGTCTCCAGAGACAGGAGCCAGATGGCGGCATACTCCTCCTCCTTGTCGGCATCGACGTGGGAGACGCTATAGGCGATGGTCTTGCCATCGGGGGAGAGCTGCGCGTCTTGCAGGAACCTGAGGCGGAACAGGTCCGCCGGTTTAACCGCTCGAGCTTCTCTTTCATTCATAAGGCCCTCCGGTAATGATTCACAAGATCCTACCACGAGCTACCCCCGCCGGACTTCTTGGACATCTGCGGGCAAGCGGGTTGCCACCTCGGCGCAGCCACGACTTGGCATCTCGCTCAAACCTTCAGTCGGGGGTCCAAAGAGTCCCGCAGACCATCTCCCAGGAAGTTATAGCCTAAGACGCAGAGTAAAATGGCGATTCCGGGGAAAATCACCAACCACCAGGCGGTGTGGAAGAACGGCAGCCCTAGATTGATGAGGCTTCCCCAGCTCATCTGCGGCGGCAGCACCCCCAAGCCGAGGAAGCTGAGCGCGCTCTCGCCCAGGATCATCCCCGGGATCCCCAGCGTTACCGTCACAATCACCGGGGCCATGGTGTTGGGGAGCAGATGGCGGAAGATGATCCGCATGTTCCCCACCCCAACCGCGCGGGCCGCCTCGGTGAAGGCCTCCTCGCGTAGCTTTAAGAACTCGGCCCGCACAATGCGGGCTATACCGGTCCAGCCCAACCCCCCCATGACCACTATCAGCACCCAGATGCTCGGGCCGAGCAGAGCTACTAACGTCAGGATGAGGAACAGGCTGGGGAAAGAGAGGAGCAGATCAACAAACCTCATGCTGATGCTATCGACCATCCCGCCGTAATAGCCGGCCAGCGCACCGATCGGGATCCCGATGGCGATAGCAAGAGTAACGGCCAAAAGAGCGATCAAAAGCGAGATGCGCGAGCCGTACATGATCCGACTGAGCATATCCCTCCCCAGTGAATCAGTACCGAGCAGGTGCTCGCTGCTCGGCGGCTGCAGTCGATGGCGCACGTTGGAGACAAGCGGATCGTGGGGCGCAAGGTAAGGGGCGAAGATGGCCATCAGTGCAAAAAGTAAAACGACGGCCATTCCCGCCACGGCCATTCTGTTCCTGCGGAACCTGCGCCAGAAGGTGCCGAAAAAGGTCGACCTTGTGACCGCCGTTTCTTTGTCGATCGCTGCTGTGTCAATCATATCTGATTCTTGGATCGAGGAGTGCATATGAGACATCAGCCAGTAGATTACCTACCACTACCAGGGCTGCCACTAGCATATTGATGCCCAGAACGAGAGGGAAATCCCGCGCAAAGACGGCGGCCACGAATAGCCTACCCATGCCAGGCCAGGCGGAGATGGTCTCAGCAATCACCGCTCCGCCCAACAGAAATGGGAACCACAGCCCTAAGATCGTCACTACCGGCAGGAGCGCATTACGTAGTGCATGCTTCCAGATCACCACCCGGTGGCGGACCCCCTTGGCGTGGGCGGTGCGAATATAGTCCTGGCGGATGACCTCGAACATGCTGCTGCGAACGTAGCGGATGAGCCCGGCGGTGTACCCCAAGCCGAGCACAATGCCGGCCGGAATGACCAGATGGCGCAACCGATCGATGAAGACTGTCCACCACGTGGGATCTTGCAGCCCGACCGTGCTCATCCCGGAGATCGGTAGCCATCCCAACTGGACGGAGAAGATGATAATGGCGACCAGGCCCAAGAAGAACGACGGCGTGGAAACGAAGATAAAGGCAGATAAGGTGGCCAGATTATCGACTATAGAGTAGGGCCTTACGGCTGAGAGAACTCCGATCGGAATCGCAATGAGCACGCTTACCAAGATCGCCGGTATAGTCAGTTGTAGCGTCGCGGGGATACGCTCGACAATCAGTTCCAGCACCGGCCGCCGTTGCACGAGCGAGTGGCCGAAATCGCCCTGTACTATCCGCCCCAACCACCGCGCATAGCGCACGGGGAAAGGCTGGTCGAGGCCGAAGTGCCTGATGATGGCTAGCCGGTCCTCTTCCCCTCGCACTCTGGCATCGATGAAGACCGCCGAAATCCCTCCGGGAGTAAGATGCATCATACCGAAGGTAACAAAGGTGATACCCAGCAACAGCGGCAACGCTACGATGCTACGGCGTACTAGGTAGACTATCATTTCCCTTCCTCTAGCTAGCTGGGGAGCAGAACGGCTTCCGCCCCCCAGCTCGAGCCGGTCAGCTCAGAAGCGCTGCAGACCCTCAGGTACCCACCAGTACTCAACGTTCCACATCATGCCAACCGGTGATGGTACCACCCCATGAAAGCGGCGGGAGATTCCGATTATCGCCTCGGTGAAGAGCATAAAGCTCACCGGCTGCAGTTCGTTCAGCCGTTCATGTAGCTCCCAATAGATCGCTCTTCGGGCCTCCCTATCCATCTCCCGGCGACCGGCCTCGATCAACTCATCCACGCGGGCATCGACGAAGTTGGTGTCGTTGAAGCCCCATTCAGCCTGGCTGGAATGGTAGTAGACATACACATCGGGATCGACACCAACGGTGAAGCCAAGGAAGAACGCCTCGAAAGCACGGCGCGGCGGATCGAGCCGGCTGACGAAGTCGCCCCACTCCAGGAAGAGGGGATTGAGCCTAACCCCGATCTGGCGATACTGTTCTATGGCCAATTCGATGACCATGGCATGTACCGGATCACCGGCGCGGCCCAGGAACTCGAACTCGAAGATCGCGCCCTCTCTATCGAGCCAGCCGTCGCCGTCGGTATCTTGCCAGCCCGCCTCAGCGAGGAGCCTTCGCGCTTGCTCTGGATCGTAGGGTAACGGACGCACATCCGGGTTGAACGCCCAGGAGATGGGAGGGAAGGGACCGGTAGCTACCACCGCTAACCCTTCATAAACCACTTCGGCTATCGTCTCCCGATCGATGGCCATAGTGAGCGCCCTTCTTACCCGGTCATCGTCGAACTTGGGCAGGCGTTCGTTCCAACCAAAGTAGTCGAATCTCAACGATGGGTAGCGATGAACATAGATATGCTCCACTCCCCGCATACGCTGGTAATGAACCGTCGGGATACCGGCAAGATCGATCGTGCCGGCCTCCAGCTCCAGCATCCGCACATCATCGGCCGGGATGATCCGCCACATGATGCTGTCCAGATAGGGCACCTGGCCGTGGTAATGCTCGTTGCGATCGGCAATGACATGAACATCGCTAATCCACTCTCGGAAGACGAACGGGCCAGTTCCTATCGGCGCGCGGTTGAACGCAGCGACATTGATGTCCTCACCTTCAAGCAGATGCTTGGGGATAATCCCCATGGTAAAGGCCTGCAAAGCCGGGGCGAACGGTTCGCGAAATGTTACCCGGAAGGTGTAAGGATCGACGACCTCCCATTTTTCCACCTTTTCGTAATCGCCGCGGCGGACGGTGATGGTGTGGGGATCCATGATCGTTTCGAAAGTGAACAGGACATCCTCCGCGGTGAACGGAGTACCATCGTGCCAGTAGACATCCTGGCGCAAGTGGAAAGTCCACACTAGCCCATCTGCCGAGACCTCCCACGAGTGAGCCAGATCCGGTTCGTGCTCGAGCCGGTCATTGACCTTGACCAACCCGCTGAATACCGTGCCGATGATGACCCCTGACTGGACATCGGTAAAGAGGACTGGATTGAGCACCATCGGGCTGACTATGCCCATGATCAATTTGTCGCCACGCACCGGCGGCTGTTCCGCCAAGCCTATCGCCAGTAACCCGATCAGCAGCCATACCATACCGATTTTTACTCTTGACATTTGACCGTCTCCTTTCTTGCGCACTCACACTTGCTCTTGTAAGCTACCATCTTCTTTTTTCCTCCTCATTCTCTTCTTGGGATAGGTTGGGTTAGGGGAACACGGGCGTCAGGGCAATTTGCCGGTCTTCTGCAAGCGATAGCGCTCGTAATAGAGATCGATCCCTGCCTTGCCCACGCAGAACTCCACCGGTAATTTCATCCCAGACCCCAAAGTGTAGAAAGTCCTGGTGTCTCCTTCGATCGCCTCCGGCACGAGCAGGACTACCAGGTCGTTGTACCTATCCGTAATCTCAATGGTGAGGAAGTCGCCCTTCCGCTTCACCTGAGCCTTCATGGTGCCCTTGTAGGTCTCGTAGGCGCCTACTAGCTCGGTGAGCGCCTTTTCCCTTTGCACAAAGGGGAGGCTCTCCGGCTCTTGCTCCAGGAGGATCGCCAGTCCGTAAATTCCCAGTTGCGAGAGCGGATAGCCGCTCCCATTGGCCAAGAGGGCGATGCCCAGACCTTGTTGCGGAATAAAGCCGATGTACGCGGTGGCGACCAATACCGATCCACCGTGGCCGACCAGCTTGTGACCCAGAAAATCTGAGGCAATCGACAGGCCGTAACCGTAGCTCCTCTCGCCAAACGGGCCCTGCGAGGGCAACGCAATTTGGGGAGCCGCCATCGCCGCCACTGACTCCGGTGAGAGCACACGGGCACCGCCGTACTCTCCCCCGTTGAGGTACATGGCAACGTAACGGGAGAGGTCCAGCACGTTGCTTATCAGCGCGCCATCGGCGGAGATGCCGCCATAAAGATAAGTTGACGGCTTCCGCTCCCCCTCACGGGTGATAATGTAGGGCGTGGCTGCGTCTGGGTCTCTCTCCACCGCCTCTTTGCTGAAGAAGCTACGCTCCATCCCCAGTGGCGCCAGCACATGCTTCTGTACATACTCCTCATAGGGCAGACCGGAACACTTCTCAATAATGTAACCGAGGATGGCATACCCTTCGTTTAGGTAGAACCAGCGCTCGCCGGGGCGGGCGAGGGTCCACTCTTGAGCATCGGCCATGAAGGTGAGCAGATCATTGCAGCTGGCGATCGGAAACCAATTCTCACCGGCGCCGGTTGCTCCACGGATCACCGCCTCGGCGTAAGCTAAGGCAGGGATGCCGGAGCTGTGATTCATGAGGTGGGCTACCCGGACAGTTTCTCCCCCCGGCCGGATGTTAAATGGCACGTGTGCCTCCACCGGGTCGTCGATGTTTAACTTGCCCTGCTCTGCCAGCTGCATAATCGACAGAGCGGTAAAAGACTTGGTGACGGAGCCGATCCCGTAGAGGGTGTGGGGCGTTGCGGCCAGGCCATGGTCCAGGTCCCGGAACCCGAAGGCCTTGGCCCAGACGACCTCCTCGCCTTTCACCACGGCTGCGCTGAGGCCGGGGAGTTTGGTCTCGGACATCTTAGCGAAGATAAACTCTTCCAACTTGGCAAACGACATGTTAACTCCTTTAGGTTTTGAGTCTCGGATCCAGGGCATCTCTCAGGCCATCCCCTAGGAAGTTGAAGCCCAGTACGGTGAACATGATAGCCAAGCCGGGGAAAGTGGCTATCCATGGCGCACGCCGTAAAAAACCACGGCCATCGGCTAAAATTGCCCCCCAGTCGGGCATCGGAGGCTGGGCGCCTAAGCCAAGAAAGCTCAAGGCTGAAGCGGCCAGGAGCGCTCCGGCCATCCCCAGAGTTGCCAGCACGATGATCGGAGCTACTACGTTAGGTAAGATATGGCGAAAGATGATCCTTAAATCGCTCGCTCCCGTCGCCCTGACAGCCTGAATATAATCGTTCTCTTTGACCGATAGTACCTGACCCCTTACCAGACGGGCATAATCGCTCCAGCCGATCACCCCCAAGGCTACCATTACATTAAACAGTCCAGGACCCAAAATAGCCGCAATGGCCAGAGCCAACACTAGAGCGGGAAAGGCCAGCAATATATCTACCGACCTCATGATTATGGTATCAATATGCCTGCCATAATAACCTGAGATCAGCCCCAGGGTTACCCCGATCGTCGCTTGGATCCCTACAATTATCACCCCTACCATTAGCGCAATTCTTGAACCGTATGCTATTCTGCTGAAAAGGCACCTGCCTAGGTGATCAGTCCCCAGGGGATAATCCATGCTCGGCGGCAAGAATCGATCCGCTAATACTTGTCTCGCATAATGGTGGGGGGCGATGAAAGGGGCAAAGATGGCTACCAAAACGATAAATACGATAACCCCTGCCCCAAGGAACGCCAGTTTGTTTTGCCGAAACCTGCGTAGAGTTACCTTGAACTGGCCCATTTCTGTGATTCTCTCTCGAAAATCAGTAGCCAGGAGCCAGAAGCCAGGAGTCAGTAGGGGCGACCCCACGTGGTCGCCCGGTTTTCATCCTTGGTGATGAATAAACGTTCATGGCAATTCCTCCTTTAGCCATATTTTACTCGTGGATCTAGGAAGGTATATAAGATATCGGCAAGCAGGTTGCTCAACACTACTATCATCGCCGTAATTAATACGACAGCTTGCACTACGGGGAAGTCTCGTACAAAAATCGACTCTACTATAAGCCTGCCCATGCCAGGCCAGGCGAATACGGTTTCAGTGATTACTGCTCCACCAAATAACACCGGGAGTTGCAAGGCCACAATAGTGACTACCGGAATCAAGGCATTCTTTAAGGCGTGCTTCGAGATTACAAGCCTCTCGGCTAAGCCCTTGGCTCGAGCGGTCCTGACATAATCCTGTCGAATAACCTCCAACATGCTGGATCTGGTCAACCGAGCGATTAGGGCAGCCTGGCCTGTTCCTAGAACGATAGCAGGTAGAATCAGATGGCTTATAGTCCCGCGCCCTGAAATCGGAGTCCAACCCAGCACAAAACTAAAGATATAGATCATCATCAGCCCTTGCCAGAATGATGGCATGGAGATCCCGAAGAGTGCGCCCAGCATACCAGCATGATCGAAAGTAGAATATTGTTTAGTGGCCGAGATGATCCCCACTGGAATCGCTATCAGCAGCGCTAATAGCATCGCTGTAAAAGTCAACTCTAGGGTGGCTGGAAGCCTTTGCCATATCATCTCCATTACTGGCTGCCGAGTATAGATGGAGCGGCCAAGGTCGCCTCTGACAACTCCACTTAACCATCTAAAATATTGGACAGGGATAGGATCATCAAGGCCTAATCTTTCCCTTAATGCCGCGATAGCCTCTGGCGTAGCATGCTCCCCGAGCATGATCGTGGTTGGATCTCCTGGGGCAAGGTGTAAGATAGAGAAGACCACTATTGTTACTCCCAATACTATCGGAGCCATGGCTATTAACCTTCTGCCAATAAATGTAAGCATCTAGCCTTACTCCCCTGCACTGTACTGCAACAGTAAGCGGCGGTAGCCCAGCCTTTGAATAGGGAGGGGGCCTCCTATGCTGACGAGGAGACCCCCTTCCGCCATTAGCGGCTTGCCCTACCTGACATATAGATCCAGGGCAAAGATCGACCGCGACCGCAAGGGGTGCGCTCCTAGGGATTCCACCCAGCCACCAACAGCCATCGATGCCATGTCGAACAACTTAGAGTGCCACATGGGGACAAAGGGCGCCTGCTCCAGAATGCGCACATGCGCTTTATTCCATGCCGTAGCGCGCTCCGCGGGGTCGAGGGATGTAAGCCCGATGTCGATCAGCTCATCTACCTGGGGGTCGGAGAAGAAGCTGAAGTTCAAACCGCCGATCTGGCGAGTGTGGAAGAGGTCGAATCCCAGCGTTATATCTGGCCAGCTGTAACCGATCAGATAGAGCTCGTACACCCCTTCCCTGGCCCTGGCCACCGAGGCTGCGGGCTCGAGGATCGACACCCTGATGTTTAGGCCCATCTCTCTCAACTGTGCCTGTATGGCCTCTGGCTCTCCGATATGTCCGGTATTGCCCAACAGCTTAAACTCCGCCCGCCTGCCGGTCTCTTGATGAGCCAGGATCCCATCGGGGCCTGGCAGCCAGCCGGCCTCGGCGAACAGCTCCCTCGCCCGTTCGGGATCGAACTCGCGCCGGATCGGCGGGATGGGCCCCACAGCCCACTCATAGCCTATCTGAGCAGACGAGATGAAGGTATAAGCTGGCTCTGCCATTCCTTCCAATACGAATTCAACGATATCTCTGGCGTTAATAGCGTGGTTGAGCGCCTCTCTCAGCCTGAGATCGTCGAATGGCCATAGGGTAGTATTGATCCATAGCACGCTCGCCCCAGGGGCAAGCCTTTCTAGTGTCTGGATAGCCGGATCTGCTCTCAGCCTTAGGATATCGCCCGGTGGGATCGCGGCCGTAACGGCGTCTCCTCTTCTGACCCTATCCTCAAACTCCATCACCCGCGTCATCGGCTCAGGGACGACCAGGAGCTCGATCCGCTCCAGGTGTGCCGGACCGGGGTTCGCCACGAAGGCGGGACCCCAGGTATATTCGTCGTTTCTTACTACTACCACCCTCTCGCCCGGGATGAACTCATGGAACTTGAACGGTCCCGTCCCCACCATGTTTACGATACCGAAGTCCTCACCATACTTTGCCACCGCCGCTGGCGAGATAATCCCCGCGCAGGCACTTGTCAGATCGTTGAGGAACATCGGAGCGGGCTCGGTTAATCTCATTTCGATCGTGTACTCAGCTACTGCCACAGTTTCCTTTAACTGTGCCAAGATCCCAACTGGTGCCTCTGCGACGAACCTGTTAAAGCTGAATGCCGCAGCTTCGGCGTTGAAAGGGGTTCCATCGTGGAAACGAACCCCTCTTCTTAGGTGAAAGGTCCAGGTCAGTCCGTCTTCGGACATCTCCCAGGATTCAGCCAGATGCGGCACAATTTCCAGGTTTTGATCATATGCCACGAGCGTATCCACGAGCAGTGAAAACACCCAGAACGATATGGCCATGACCGTCGCCTGTGGGCTAAGATTGTCCGGGGATGAAGCGGCAACAAATGTCAAGGTTCCACCGGGTGTGGGCTCTGCTGGCTGTGGTGACCCCAGTGCCAACATACTCCCCATTAACAGCGTTACTGTTAGTATTAGTAAACCCCTTTTCATCATTTCCTCCCTTAATGCTTAATCTATCTGATGCCGGGACTCTTGCTCGTTTCCATGGTATGTTGAAGTGGACCTTCTGTCAAGATGCTGGAAGCTTGAGGGGTGCATCCCAGAATTCAGAATTGACACCTAACACCTTACCGAAGAGTCGCTACTTCTCTACCATCTCGCTTATGGTGCAATTTCAGAACTTCAGTCATAATTGAGTTCAACCAGGGCCTGCCGCGCTTCGGCTACCTCATCCCAAGGGAGAGTCTCGCCGCTGCGCTTGAGCGTGGTCTCGTGCCCCTTGCCGGCCAGCAAGACCAGGTCGCCCGGCTGAGCCATAGCTAGCGCTTTACGGATCGCCTCGCGCCGGTCCGGCACTAACCAGAAGCTCTCACCCTGCCGCCCACCCGCCTCGGTGGCCCCCTTAACCATTAGCTCGAGAATGTCATTAAGGTTTTCGGAGCGGGGGTCGTCTTCGGTGAAAATGGCCAGATCGGCGTACTGTGCGGCGGCCTGACCGAGGGGCGCCCGCCGACCAGGGTCGCGTTCGCCGGGGGCGCCGATCACCACGATCAGCCGCCCGCGGATTTGCAGCCGCACCGCCTGTAGCGCCTTAGTCAGGGCCGCATGGGTGTGAGCGAAGTCCACCACCACCGCGAACGGCTCGCGCTGGACTAGCTGCATGCGGCCCGGCACGCCGGGAAAGTCGGCCAAGCGCGCCAGCAACAGGTGCAGATCGACCCCCAGAGCATGCGCCGCAGCCAGGGCAGCCAGGGCGTTATAGATGTTGTAGTGCCCGATCATGGGAAGAGTGGCTAACGCTTCGATACCGCTACTGCCGTGCTGTACGCTGAGCTGCCAGCGCAGCTGGCCGGAGGTCTGCTCAATAGCGCGGGCTTGCCAGGCGGCCTCAGCCTGTAGCCCGTAGCTAATCACCTGCGATGAGGCAGCGGCAAAGTGATGGTAAGACGGGTCATCGGCATTTAAGACACTCAGCGCCGCGCGGCGCGGCAAGAGTAGCTTGGCCTCGCGGTAGGCCTCAAAGCTGTTATGAAAATCCAGATGATCAGGGCTGAGGTTAGTCCACACCGCCACGGCGTAGGTAATCTCATCCAGCCGGTGCTGGGCTAAGCCGTGCGAGCTGGCCTCGATCACGGCGTGGCTGCAACCGGCAGTGCGAAAGTTAGCTAGCAGACGCTGTACCTCCGGCGCTTCGGGGGTGGTGAAGTGCGCTAAAGGCGGCAGCGCGGCATCTTTGACGCGGACCCCGGCGGTCGAGAAGAGGCCGGTCGGGTAACGCCCTGAGAGCAGATGGTGCAGCAAGAAGGCGGTAGTAGTCTTGCCATCGGTGCCGGTTACACCGAGGTTGGTGAGCGCTTTAGCAGGATAGCCATAGAACGCCGCTGCGAGCCGCGCCACGGCGGCCTTGGCATTGGCAACTTGCAGATAAGGGACGCCCACCGGCCAGTTGTCGGGTGCGGCCTCCTCGGCTACTACCGCCACCGCCCCTTGCACTAACGCCTGAGCGATGAAGGCTCTTCCGTGCTGCTGCTGTCCGGCTCGAGCCACAAACACCGTGCCGGGTAAAACCAGCCGTGAATCTTGCGCCACCCCGGAGACCAGGGTGTTGGGCAAAGGCTCCCGCCAACCGAGCGCCGAAGCGGCTAGCTCAGCCAGCGTCATAGCTAAAGATCGGCCGGGCCAATCCGTAGGGCGCCAGCATGGCTAATAGGCGCCGCCGGTCGCCGGGGCGTCCTACGATGTCGAGATCGTCGGCGTCGATAACTACCACCTCCGACAGGTCGTACTGAGCAATAAAGTGGTCATAGAGCGCGTTTAAGCGCAGCAGGTAGCCATCGCTAATGGCGCTCTCGTAGCTCCGCCCCCGCAGGGCGATGCGCTGGCGCAAAGTCGGTAGGCTGGCCCGCAGGTACAAGAGCAGGTCAGGAGGGCGCAGCGCCTGCTTGATGGCGGTCACCATCAGCGTGTAGCTGCCGTAGTCGCGCCGGTCCATCACCCCCTCGTCATAGAGGTTGCGGGCAAAGACGTCGGCATCTTCGTAGACGGTACGGTCCTGGATGATCCGGTTGCCGGGGTTGACCAGCTCTAAGTGCTGCTTAAGCCGCTTGGCCAAAAAGAACATCTGCGAGTGAAAGGCGTAGCGAGGCATGTCGCGGTAGAAGTCCTCCAGATAGGGATTCTCGTCGACCGCCTCATATACCGGTGTAAGACCATACTCCTGGGCCAGTAGGCTCACGATGGTCGATTTGCCGACCCCGATATTACCGGAAACTGCGAGATACACCTTAGGCCGCCTTGGCCAGCTGCAAGATATCGGCAAGCAGCCGCTCGCGGTCGGCAGGACGCTCCACAAAGTCGATTGCGGCTGCCTCAATCACATGTAGCGGTCCTGAGTAGTGGGCGAAGTAATCGTCATAAGCCTGGCCCAGACGCCGCAGATAGTCGGCGGCCATGTTCCGCTCGAACGCTCGCCCGCGCTTGGCGATGCGGTGCAGCAGCAGGTCGGGCTCGGCCCGCAGATAGACGGTCAGATCGGGGGTGATCAGCCTGGGGCGGAGCTGCTGGTAAAGCTCCTGATACAGCTCCCACTCGTTCCCCTGGAGGTTAAGCGAGGCGAAGATAAAGTCCTTGTCAAACAGATAATCACTCACCGTATGCTCGAAAAATAGCGCACCCTGTGCCAGCTCTTGCACCTGCTTGTAGCGCGACAGCAAAAAGAAGACCTGCACCTTGAAAGCAAACCTGGCCGGATCCTGGTAAAACGGGGCCAGGAAAGGGTTCTCCTCGACCACCTCGAGCACTAACCGGGCATTTAGATGCTCAGCCAGAAGGCGGCTCAAGCTGGTTTTGCCCGCCCCGATAGGCCCTTCGACGACGATGTAGGACAAGGCATACCTCCGCTGCTACTATAAGCCACTAGAGGCACGGCGTGCCGTGCCTCTAGGTTGGGACTGGTTTTAGTTACTCCCGGTGCAGATAACGCCAGCCGAACCCGGTTAGAGTGACGCTGCCGGTTAGCGTTTCACCGCTGACGGTATCGTGCCACTGGCCCTCGGGCAGGGCTAGCGTCTGCGGCGTGGCGGCGTGGTTGAAGGCGGCCAACAGCTCGCCGGGGCCGGGTTCGCCGCGGTGGAAGGCGAGGAGGGGGCCGGCGCCGGAGATACTGCGGATGACCGGACTAGCGAGGGCCGGCAGGGTATTTTTGAGGGTGCCGAGCTGCTGATAGTGAGCGACCATCTCCTGGTTGCACTCGTCCCACTGCAACGGGTAGCGATTCTCTTCCCGGGGGCCACCACCGGCACCCAAGAAGGCGCACTCATCGCCCTGGAAGGTTACCGGCATACCGGGCAGGGCGTAGAGTATGGCTGCTGCCAGGCGCTGGCGGGCTAGGCTCTCTGAGCTGGGGGTAGCAAAAAGTGGGCCGCCACCCATCTCGCTCAGCAGCCTAGCGGTGTCGTGCGAGCTGATCAGATTAAACTGCATGCTTACCGAAGCCTCTGGGTACTCGGCGTAAAGGATGGCCATATCTTCGGCGGCGCTGTCCCCCGCCATGGTGCCGCTGGCGAAGGGGGCAATGACTCCACGGCCGATGGCGTAGTTCATCAGCGAGTCGAACTTGTCGCCTTGCAGCCAGGTGGGGTTACGCTGCCAGATTTCGCCGACCAGAAAGACTTCGGGGTTGACTGCCCGGGCGGTGTCCCGGAAGGCGGTGAAGAACTCTTGGCGGTTGCGGATCTCGTTAGGCACATCGACGCGGATGCCGTCGAAGCCGAACTCGGTCCAGTAGCGGGTAACTTCAAGGAGATGGGCCATCACTGCCAGGTTGCGGGTCTCTAACTCGGGCAGGCTGCCGAATCCCCACCAAGAACCGTAGTGCTCGCCGTTGCCGACCTCGATCTGGCCTGGCTCTACCTGGAAGCGGAACCAATCCCAGTAAGGGCTTTCCCGGCCGTTGGTCACCGCGTCCTGGAAGGCCCAGTGGCCGACGCCTACATGGTTGGGGACGAAGTCCCACATCAGGCGCATGCCGCGCTCCCTGGTGGCATCCCGGAGCCGCTGCAGCGCCTCTTTGCCGCCGAACTCGGGTGCTACTTTGAGGTGATCGAAGATGTCAAAGCCGTGGGCTGAGCCGGCGTGGAAGATGGGGTTTAGGTAGATCAAGGTCACGCCGAGGGCTTGGAGGTGGTCGAGCCGTTGAATGATCCCGTCGAGATCGCCGCCGAAGTACTGATGGCAGCAGTGGAAGCGCATTAGCTCATTACCCCAGCCGGGGGTGAAGGTGGGTTTTAAGTCGCCCCAGGTTTGGCGCCACATGCGCTCTGACATGAAGTGGTAGTAGTCGGTGTCGAGGGCGATCTGCGCGAGTTGGTCGAGGGTATGCCCGGGGTTGGAGTCCCAGAAGCGCTCGGGGAAGATCTGATAGCCGATAGCCGAGCCGACCCAGGGCAGGTCGGTAAAAAGCTGGTTGGGTACGGTAAAGGGGCCTAGCTCGAGCGGCCCTTCGGTAGTAGTGAGGCGCAGGCTGTAACTGCTGGCCTCCGTGGGCAGCGCTGCGCGCCAGACTTCGCGGGCGCGGTAGGCGAGCTGGCGGTGCAGTGGGTAGCTAACCCCTGCTACTACCGCTTCGGCGCTAAGCACCTGGTCGCGGTTGGCAGTAAAGCGGAGCGAGAGCCGATCACCGGCGCGGGAAAGGTGTGCCGGGTTATCAGGGCTGTGCAGCACGCCGGGGCCTACTTCAGGGACAGTGGCCAAGCCGATATCGCAGAAGGCGTTCTGACCGCCGAAGCCGTCACCCACACAGCCATCGGCTGCCGGGTCGATCCATAAGTTGCGTTCAGGGTCGCCCCAGGTGGGGTCGTTGCACATATTAGACGGCCAGGTGCCGTTGATGAAGAACTTATACTCATGGCGACCGGGCTCGAGCTCTACGGTCAAGGTCCAGGAGCCGTCCATCTGGCGCACCATCGGCATAGCGCCGGTGTCCCAGCCGTTAAACGAGCCGGGTACGGTGATCTCGGTGATGGCGGGTGCTCCCGGGGGTGGGGTGTAGCTGAAAGTCACGCGGGTTTGCGCCGTGGCGATACCCAGCAGGGCGAGCACCAGCATGACCCCCGCCAGTCGCCGCATTGCTCTTGACGCTGCTAGCATATAAGCCTCCTTAGGCAGTAATTGCTCTCAGTCTATCAGGCCCTCAGTCTATCAGCTAGTGGTTTTTGGCACCTTTTGCCGGGTGCCGCCATGGGTATCTCCGCGATCTTTACCGAGCCGCCTTCGCCGCCAGCGACAGCGCATAAGCTAGGTTGCGCGGTGCGCCCCGCTCTATCAGCGCCTGCCGTAGCGCCTTGCCCGACAGCCCCTCCTCGGCCAGCACCGAAGCCTGCTGTATCCAATCGGCCTCCTGCACTTCCACCGGAGGGGCCGGGGCGAGCACCAGCACCACCTCGCCCCGAATCTCACCGGCCTCGAAATGGGCCATAAGCTCGGCCAGCGAGCCGCGGACCGTCTCTTCGAAGCGCTTGCTAAGCTCACGGCTGACGCTGGCCCGGCGCTCTGGCCCACACAGGGTTATTAGCTCGCGCAGGGTTGCCACTAGCCGTTGCGGTGCCTCATAGATGGCTACAGTGCGGTCGCTAGCAGCGATAGCTGCCAGCCGCTCGCGGCGCACCCGTCCGCTGCGCGGCAAGAACCCCTCGAAAGCGAAGCGGCCCAGCGGCAGGCCGGACAGCACCAGCGCCGGAATCAGCGCCGTGGGGCCGGGGAGCACCTCCACCGTATCGCCCCGCGCCAGTGCCAGCCTAACCAGTTCGGCGCCGGGGTCAGACAGGCCAGGGGTGCCGGCATCGCTGACAAAGGCCACCCGGGCGTGCGCCGCCAAGAGCGCTGGGGCTCTGGTTAGCACGGTGTGGGCGTCGAGCCTGGCTAGGGGCTTGTCGATGTTGAAGTGCAACAGCAGCTTGCCGCTATGCCGAGTGTCCTCGGCGGCTACTAGGTCGGCCTCGCGCAAGACCCGCAGTGCGCGCAAGGTAACATCTTCGAGGTTGCCAATAGGTGTTGGGACCAGCGTAAGATGGGCCACGCTAGACGGGTACAACCACGCGAGGGCGGGCGCGGTGGCGCAGGTTGCGCCGTAGCGCAAGACGGAGCTGCGCCCGGATTAACTCCGCCTCGCCGACGGTGACTGTCACCACTGCCCCCTCAGGCAATTCCACCCCTTCCGGCAAGATTACCTTGCCGCCTTGGACCAACCCCCTATAGGCTCGCATGGCCCCCCTCCTCGTGCAGGCGCGCTTCGAGTGTAGCGATAGCCTGACTTACCGCCGTCACATCCCGCCCCGCCTGTTGTGCCACCTGGCGATAAGCAGTAAAGGCCGCTAGCGCCTCACGCAGGCGTCCGACGGTCAGCAGCAGGTCGCCCAGGTGGTCGCCGTGCATAAAGAACGCCTCGGGGTCATGTGGCGCCGCTTGCCGCTGGCGGCCAATCGCTTCGATGCGCGCTTCGATGGCCTGCCGGCGCTGCATCCGTCCCCTTATCACGATAAAAGCCAGCACCAATACCGCTGCCGTTAGGGTAGTGATCACACCAGTGTTGCGCGCTATCCCAGCCTGCTCCGCCAGATTGACCAAAAACGGGAGCGAGAAGGCGAGCGCTGCTAACAGAGCGATGAGAGCTGCGTAGTTCATAACCTCATCATGCTACCCATTAAATCATGCTGCCCATAAAATACCATGAGCCCATCACCGAACACCCCTTCAGCTAATACCGCCGGAGCCGACCGAGGTTAGCATGAGATCGGTTGTTTTCACTCTAACTACTCCTTCGCGGGCAGTTCAAGTCTGCCTCGCTTGTGAGGACAGTATACCGCGCCGTTAGACAGCCACAGGTAACCGGTTGGGCCTGCCGCTTAGCGCAACCGCCAGCCGATATCGCAACGATAGTGCGCCTGAGGGAACTCGATCCGCTTAACCGCCTGATAGGCCGCGCTTAAAGAGGCCTCGAGCGACTCAGCTAGCGCTGTGACTCCTAATACCCGGCCGCCACTGCTGCGGAGTTCGCCGTGATGCAGCTCAGTACCGGCATGAAAGACCAGCACCCCCTCGGGCAGCTCAGCCGGAATCCTGATGGACAAGTGCCGCGCGTAGTCGCCGGGATACCCCGACGCTGCCATCACCACACAGCTCGCCACCTTCGGGCGCCAGCTCAGCGTAACCTCGTGCAAGCGGCCCGCTATCACCGCCTCCATGACCTCGAGCAGGTCGGTCTGCAACAGCGGCAGCACCGCCTGCGCCTCGGGGTCACCGAAGCGCACGTTGTATTCAAGCGCCTGTGCACCCTCCTCAGTTATCATCAGGCCGAGGTAGAGCACCCCCCGGTAGCCGATCCCCTCCTGCTTTAGGCCGCGTATGGTCGGGGCCAGGATATCGCGTTCGATCTGTGCTAGCTGCGCTTCGCTCAGCAGCGGCACCGGCGCCACCACCCCCATCCCGCCGGTCATCGGCCCCATATCGCCCTCAAAGGCCTGTTTGTAATCCTGCGAGAGCGGCATGGGGCGGATCGTTTCGCCGTCGGTGAATACTAAGAGGCTCACCTCCTGGCCGCTTAAAAAGGTCTCAATGACTACCTGTCCGCCCTCCGGAGCCTCCAGGATGTTGCGCGCGGCCTGAATCGCCTCGGTGGTGCTCTGCGCCACCGTGACCCCCTTGCCGGCCGCCAAATTCGAATCCTTGACCACGATGGGGGCACCCATCTGCTGGATATAGGCTACCGCTGAGAGGCTGTCGGTGAAGCTCTGGTAACGGGCAGTAGGGATGCCGTGACGCTGCATGAACTCCTTGGCAAAGCGCTTGGAGCCCTCAAGCTGCGCCGCCGCCTGGCAGGGACCGAAGATGCGTCTACCAGCTGCCTCGAACAGATCGACTACCCCTGCCACCAGCGGAGTCTCGGGGCCGACCACGGTCAGATCGACGCGCTGCGCCTCGGCTACTGCCAACAGCGCCTCGGGAGTAAGCGGCGCGGCCAGCGTGCGCCCTAGCTGGGCCATCCCGGCGTTACCCGGCACCGCGATGATCTCGCTTACGCGCGGCGACTGAGCTAACTTCCAGGCCAGGGCGTGCTCCCGCCCGCCACTACCGACGATCATCACCCTCACGGTATTCCTCCCTGCAAGACCAGCCGCACCGCCTCGGGGTAGAGCCGGTGCTCCTCATTAAGAATCCTATCCGATAATGTTTCGACGGTGTCGTTCGGAATTACCGGCACCTGCCGCTGCAACACGATAGGGCCGGAGTCTACGCCGGCATCTACCCAGTGTACCGTGCAGCCGGAGACCGATACCCCCGCGTCCAGCGCTTGCTGCTGCGCCTGCAAGCCCGGAAAGGCCGGTAGCAGCGACGGGTGGATATTCAGGATGCGCCCGGCGTAGCGCTCAACAAAGGCCGGTGACAACACGCGCATGAACCCGGCCAAACAGATCAGGTCGATGTCGGCCTGGTCCAGGGCCTGACCGGCGGCCTGCTCGAAGCGTTCACGGTCGCGCCCACAGGGGATATGGCGGGCCGCTACGCCGTGCGCCTCGGCTATGGCCAGCGCCCCTGCCTCAGCGCGATTGCTGATCACCAGCACTACCGACCCCAGCGGGTCGCCCGGTGGAAAGGCGGTGAGCAACGCCTGTAAGTTGCTCCCACGGCCCGAAGCCAACACCGCTATGCGGGCGGGGCGGGAGAGCGGGAAGGGCATCACAGAATGGTACCTTACGGAAGGGTACCTCGGGGTGGCACCTGCCCCGCACAAAACCGACCGGCTTCCACCGAGACCCGGCCGCGATCCTAAGGTAGCCGCTCGGGGTGATGCTTGAGCCAGTAGCGCTTGAGCCCGGTCACCGTCATGGGATAGCTGCTGGTCTCGCTGTGCAGCGCAATCAACTCGGGGGGAGCCCCAGCAGCCCTCAGCTCCGCCTCGCCCAAGGCGGTGATGCGCCGAATAAGTGCGGCATCGTCCTCACCGGCCTGAAGGCCCGCTAAGATGGCCTCGGCCCAGCTGCGGTTGCGCTCCTTGACCGCTAGCAGGTGCTCCCGTGGCTGATTCACCGGTCCAAAGTGCGTCAGTAGCAAGCGTTCCGGCCATAGTGCCAACATGGCGTCGAGCGACGCCTCCCACAGCTCCAAGTTCACTTCGGGTGGCGGGGTGGCGGGGCGGATGACCGGGCTGCCCGGCAGCTTAATGGCTGCGGCGTCGCCGGTAAAGAGCGCGCCCTCAAACAGGAAGCAGAGATGGTGCGAGGCGTGGCCAGGGGTGTAGAGCACCCTCAGCTCATGCCCCAGTATGCGCAGCCGCTCGCCGCCTGCCAGCTCCCGCAGTTGCGTCTCGGGCACGGCCACCACCTCGCCCCACAGCCGCGCCATGTCCGGGCCGTAGATGCGCTCGGCGCTGGCAATTAGGCGACTAGGGTCGGCCAGGTGGGGTGCGCCGGCTTGGTGAACGTAGACTTCAGCACCGTAGCGCTGCGCCAGCACCCCCGCCGCCCCGGCGTGATCGAGGTGGATATGGGTTACCAGGATGGCTGCTAACGCTTCGGGAGCAAAGCCGACTTGCCGGATTCCGGCCTCAAGTACGGGCAGGCTGACCGCCGAGCCAGTCTCAATCAGGGCAAAGCGCCCATCAGTAGCCGGCAGCAAGAACACCCCGACCGTCTTAAGGCGCCCCACGTGCTCGGTATCGATGAGATAGAGGTCGCCAAGCTGCTGCACACTCGGCACGGCTACTCCGCGCGCTCGACTACGTTGCTGAGCGTGCCGATCCCTTCGATCACGACTTCGACCTCGTCACCGATGGCTAGTGGCCCGACCCCGTCGGGGGTGCCGGTCAAGACCAGGTCGCCGGGCTGCAAGGTCAGGTACTGGCTGATGTAGCTAAGGATCTTCGCTACCGGGAAGATCATGTCGGCGGTGTTGCCGTCCTGGCGCAGCACCCCGTTGAGGTAGGTGCGTACGTTCAGCCGGGTCGGGTCGAGGTCGGTCTCGAGCCAGGGGCCGACTGGGCAGAAGCCGTCGGCGGACTTGGCCCGTACCCACTGCAGGTCGCTCTGCTGCTTGTCGCGGGCGGTTACGTCGCAGGCGCAGGTATAGCCCAGCACATACTCCAGGGCTTCCTCCACGGGTACACGCTTCATGGTGCGAGCGATCACCACTGCCAGCTCCCCTTCGTAGTGAAGCTCGCTGGTCCACGAGGGGTAAGGGATGGGGTCGCCCGGCCCGCTCAGGGTATTGAGGCCCTTGAGGAACAGGCCCGGCTCCTTCGGGAGGTCGCCGCCGCCCATCTCGCGGATGTGTTGGGCGTAGTTTTTGCCTACGCAGACGATCAACCTGGGCTCGCATGGTGGCAGCAGACTGACCTCAGAGAGCATCACCGTGTGGCCGCTGCGCCGCCCCAGCAGGCTGGTAAGCTCATAGATCATGCCGCCTTCTAATTCGCCCCAGTGACTGCCATCCACACTCTGGTATCGGATTCGTTGCACAGCGTTACCTCGCTTCTCGCTAGCCATTGTACTCTCCCCAGGTGTAGACTACCTTTAAGGACCTTAGACCGTGGAGGTGCAATGATGATCCCTCGAAGGTTTTCCTGGTGGCTGGCGGGCGTGCTTATCGTCCTGGTGGCCGCGGTGGTGGCACTAATACTAATGTGGAGCCAGAACCGATCGCTGCAGCAACAGGTCGGTCGGTTGCAAGGTGAGTTGAGTAGCGCGCAGGCGCGGGTGGCCGCGCTGGAAACAGAGCTGATTGTGGCAGGCGAGGTCGGTGCGCAGCTCGAGCCGTTGCAGCAGCAACTTGAGGCGATCACTACTGAGCGCGATGCCCTGGTGGCCCAGCTGGCCGAGCTTACCGGCGAGCGCGATGGGCTTCTCGGCCAGGTTGCCGCCGGTGACGAACGCCTCGCTGCATTACAGCGCGAGGTCGATACCCGCATGCAGCAATTGGCGGCACTAGAAGCACAGGTCGCCGAACTCACCGCGGCGACGATGGCGGCGCAAGCCGAGCGTGACGCGGCGGCAGCCGCTCTGGCCCAGCAGCGCGACGACAGCGCACGCCAACTGGCCGAACTTACCGGCAAGCGCGACGAAGCCCGCCAGGCGCTGGCAGCCCTGGAAGCTCAGTTAGCCGCTACCCAGGCCGCCCTGCAGCAAGCTGAGGCCGATCAGCAGCGCTTAAACCTGTTAAGCGCCCAGCTCGAGGGAGTTCAGAGCGAGCTAGACATCGCCCGCCAGGCTCGAGCCGCGCTAGAGGCTGAGCTGAATGTACTCGAAACCGAGCGGCAGGCCTTGGAGGCGCAGCTCACCCAGACCGAAACCACCATCGCCGAACTTGAGGCTCAGCTAGCCGATACCCAGGCCCGGTTGGCCGGGGCGGTAGAGAACCGGGAGGCTCTACAGCAGCAGCTAGAGACCTTAACTGCCCAACTCAACGAGGCGCAAGCCAACGGCGACGCGCTTCGGCAGCAGCTAGCCGGCCTGGCTACTGAGCGCGACGCGCTGTTGGCTCAACTACGCGACAGCGAAGCCGCTGTGGCCGCGCTGGAAGCGGAGTTGTCAACCGCCCAGCAGCGTCTGGATGAGGCCTTGAGCGCCCGCTCGCAGCTCGAGCAGCAGCTTGACACCCTGCGCCAGGAGCGCGAAGTCCTTATGGCCGAGGTGGCGCGGCTGAGCGAAACCGTAGCGCGCCAGGAGGCGAGTCTGGAGGAGGCCGAAGCTACCTCGGCTGCCCAGGTAGCAGCCTTGGCCCAGCTCGGTGGAGAGCTGGAAACGTTGCGCAGTGAGGCCGAGGCGCGTGCCCAGCAACTGGCTGCGCTAGAGGCGCAACTCACCGAGCGCGAGGCCGAAATCGCTGCACTACAAGCGGCCAGGACCGAACTGCAAACAGCGCTGAGCACAATGCGGAGCGAGCGCGACACCCTGTCAGCCCAGCTTACCGAGCTTACCGGCGAGCGTGACGCACTTCTCGCTCAAGTTGCTACTGGTAACGAAGAGCTAGAGGCGCGTGCCCAGCAGGTGAGCGAGCTTGCAGCCCGCATCGGTGAGCTCGAGACGGCGCTGATCGCCGCTCAAGCTGAAGGCACTGCAGCGGGCCAGGCACTTGTGCGCTTAGAAGAGGAGTTGACTGCCACCCAGGCTGCCCTGCAGCAGGCCGAGGCCGCCGTATCCAGGCTCGACGAGGCTGTGCAGGAGCTAACCGGCGAGCGGGATCGGTTTAAGGCGCAACTCACCGAGCGCGAGGCCGAAATCACTGCACTACAAGCGGCCAGGACCGAACTGCAAACAGCGCTGAGCACAATGCGGAGCGAACGCGACACCCTGTCAACCGAGCTTGCCGCGCTCACCGCAGAACGTGACGCACTCCTCAGCCAGCTTGCCGCCGGCGACGAGCAGCTTGCCGCATTGCAGCGAGAGGCCGATACTCGCGCGCAGCAATTGGCTGCACTGGAAGCACAGGTCGCCGAACTCACCGCGGCACAAAGCGTAGTGCAGCGCGAACGCGACGCCCTGTCAACCCAGTTAGCCGAACTTACCGGCGAGCGTGATTCCCTTGCAGCCCAGGCTGCCGAGCTTGCTCAGGAGCGTGACGGGCTTTTGGATCAGATTGCCGTGAGCGACGCGCAGCTCGAGGCGCTACGCAGTGATCTCGCGCAGCAGGCCGCGGCTGCCGCAGAGCTGCAAGCCGCGCTGGACCGAACCCAGAGTGAGCGTGAGACCCTGGCCGGGCAGATCGTCACGTTAGAAGCGGAAAAGGCTGCGCTGGAGTTGCGCCTGACCGCCTTGCAGAGCGAGTACGAAGCGCTGCAAACCACCCTCGCGCAAGTTCGCGGCGAACTTGGCAATATCGCCCGCGAGCGCGACAGCCTGGCTCAAGAACTCAGGCAGGTCGCTGAGCAGACCGAGGTCTTAGCCGTTCAGCGCGAAGCCCTGGCGGCCCAGCTTGAGGAGGCCCAAGGCCGGGCTAACACCCTCACCCGCGAGTACGAGGTGCTGCTACGGGCAGCCGCGCAGCTTGAGAGCCTTACCGCCGCACAGCAAGCCGAGCTCGACGCGGCGCGCCTGGCGCTCGAAGCGGCTCAGTCCGAGGTGGCCCGGCTCACCGGTGCGCGCGGCATCTACACCGTGCAGCCCGGCGACTCCCTCTCCTCAATCGCCGCCTTCTTCTATCGCGATGGCAACCGCTGGCCGGCCATCATGGCAGCCAATGCCTTTATCATCGGCGACAACCCCGACCTGATCTTTGCCGGGATGGTCCTGATTATCCCGCGGTAGAGTCTCGTCAAAGCCTGGCAGGTTGTTCAAGGCCATTAAGTTAGGTGGTAGCAGCCAGGCATGCGTGAGGAGAGCCTGGTAGTGACCGGAGGTTGAGGGATCAGCCCGCCACTTCGGGTCGATGAAAGCGAAGGTAATGCTGTGACTTCCCGTGAATAAACAGCCTTGATAGCTCTCCTGCCTCACGGTCTGTCTCCTGCTTAGCTGCGTCGCAACCGACTACCTGCGGATACCACCCCGCTTCAGCCAGGATGCGTAATGGTTCACTCCAACTATGCGGGTCGGCAATATCCGGCGTCAGGCTTAGATAGATACCCCCCTGTTTCCAGTGGCGATCGACAGCGCGGTTGAGCAAGATGACATACTGCTTAAGATGCGTATTCCAGTGCACCGAAGGTCCCCAAAAGGCGTCCGGGGCTTCGCCGTACCAGTCCCCCTTAGCCGGCAAAATCGGCGTAACGTGACCGTTTAGACCAGGTTGTGACCAGTCTCCCTCAAACCACTTCACTGCCTTGCCGACAGGTGAGCGCAGATCTTCAAAACGCATGCGCGCTAGCGAGACGCCCTGCTCGCTGACATCTTTGTAGTAGGTGCCAAAAAGGAAGTAAAAGTAATCCCCTTGGCGATCAAGGATGACGGTAAAGTCGCCATTACCCCCGGCAAACCAGAAATTGGGGGCCTCCAGGTTGAGCGTTTCAGGCCCACCCGCAAGGATCAGGCCGAGGTCGTCCCAGGTTTGCCCGTTGTCATCAGAGACGGCTGCGCCAATAAAGGGGGCGGTCATCGGGAAACGGCGGCCGATGTGCATCTCAGGTGGCACCAGATGCGCCGGCTCGTTGTGATACCAGCCAAAGAGCGTCCCGTCCGCATCCTGAAAAACCGACTCGATCCAGCGCCCGCCATCGCGATAGGCGGTATAGGTAACTTTTTGGCCGGGGGTCATGGACTCAATGTCGCTGCCGGAAGAGCGAATGGGGTGCCCAGTTGAATTGAGGATGTACAACCGTTCTTCGTGCCACCAGCACGGGCTGTTGCAGTCGGCAGCGGTAGGAAAATCGACCGTGGGCGCTGCCTCTAGCTCAATGGTGATATTGCCAATTTGATCGCTGGATTTGGTCATAACTGCGGTCCTTTTGCCGCTACCCGATTGTTCACCTCTCAAAAAAGTCGGCGTTTTCATGCCTGGTAGTGAATGACCTGTCATGTCATGGACGATCCCTCGCTATTGCTGGAGCGCCTGCGACGTTCGGTTCAAGCTGCACCTCCGCTATGCGGCCATTGGCCTACACCACCCTCAATAACCACGACGACTCTGGTGGTAGGCCGCCAAACCTTATGCCCTGGGTCATCAGTTCGGCACCCCGCTGTGGGGCGAACACCTCCCCCTCGAAGCCTTGGATGGTGTAAAGGCGCTCCGGGCTCAGGTTGGTCAGCCCCACCTGGCGCTCCGCTTCAGCACCCGGCAGCCTGAAGACAAACAGCAGGTGTTCTTCATCTGCAGGCAGGCTGTATTGAAAGGCGCACCAGCGCTCACCGCTGCCATCGCGCTGGGGTTGGGCCGTCAAGCGGTAGAGGTCGGCCTCACGCACAAAGCGCCGAACGTGGTCTTGGTAGATCTTTATGTGATGGCTCAGGCGGTCATGCACCCAGGCTGGCAGATCGGGCAGCCTTTGCGAGAGGCCAAAAACATTAAGCATCGCGATTCTGGTGTAGTAGTCGAGCTGATGGGGGCGCAGCCTGGGGTCACGAGGGTTAAAGGTCTGTGGGGGTGGCGGGTTTTTGTTGATCCACTCGCTAAAGCTCCAGTGCAATAGCGAATCGGGAGCGAGCATGGTACTGGCGCCCCAGAACAGTTGCAGGCTGTGAACAGGCCAGTCAGGGTCGCTCAAATAGGTCATATCGGTGCGGCGCAGCAGCCCCAAATCGATGCGCATGCCACCGGACGAGCAGCTCTCTAAAACGACCTCGGGGTAGGCTTCGCGGAGGCGCTCGAGCACCCCGTAGTACCCCAGGTAGTGCTCGTAAAGGCCGTCGCCCTCGCCGTGACCGTGATCGGTGCGGTTACAGCCGGCCCCTGGGTCGAGATTGAAGTCGAGCTTGATCCAGTCGAGCGCGTTCTCAACGATCAAGCGGCTGAGCGTCTGATAAGCCCATACCTGCGCCTCCGGGTTGCCCAGGCAGACGTAACCCAGGCTCTCGCCGTCGCGCTTAGCCACCAGTTCAGGCCGAGTTTCCGCCAGGCGAGCCTTGGGACCTATCGCCTCGATTTCGCACCACAGGCCGAACTTCATCCCCTTTTGGTGGACATCATCTGCGATGGGCCTGAGACCTGCCGGAAAGCGGGCCTGGTTCACTAGGTCCCAGTCGCCACGATAGTCGGTCCAGAAGGTGTTGGCTCCGCTCGGCCCAAACCAACCGGCGTCGAGCACGCACACGTCGATGCCCATCTCAGCTGCTACCGCCACGTTGCTACCAAAGACCTGCTCGCTGATGTGGTCGTCTTCATAAGGCCACCAGTGGTTCCACTCCACCGGGGGCAGAGCCGAGAGCGTCGTGCGTGGATACCAGTATTTACGCCCCACCCGCGCATAATCCTGGGAGATCGCGTTGAGGTCCGCTCCCACCACCATGACCACCGGGGGTGTCGTCATCGCCGCACCGGGAGCTAGTGTCTTGGCAAAAGACCAGTCGTGAAGCCCACCGCTCAGAGCAAAGCCGCCTGCCTCCAGCGGTTCAAAGCGGCAGACCCAGTTGCCTGACCAGGCCACGGAGGCTGATAAGACTGCGCCGGCCTCACTCGTTAGGGCAAACCAGGGGTGGTGCCCCTTGGAGGAGCGTCCGGCTTTTGAGTCGATTACCAGTGGACCGCGCAGTGCGGCGCTCACCCCGGTGAACTCACTGCCCCAGTGGCTGGTGTAGTACAGCACGGTATAGGCGTCTGGTGGGACGTTTAAGGCGAACGAGTCCACCCGGTCGATCTGGAACCGCTCAGTCCCGCGATTGGTAACGACCTGCCACACTTCAATCAGGCCGGTATCGGCGTAGACCTTCAGGTGATGGACTACCTCAACCTGGCCGGTAAAGCTCATCATTATATGCTGAACTCCGGCGACGCGATAATCGACCTGCAGGCCGGTAAATTTCAAGGTTGTCGCGTCATGGCGCGCCCCTGGCACATAGACCGCAAACAGCGGTTGCGCGGCACTAGGGTGCATCCAAGACCAGTTGTGAAGGCCGTAGTGCTCGAGCCGCAAGTAATCATCGCGGCTAAAGCTAAGCCTAAGTTTGGCGGTTGAAAAGTCTAGGAAAGTGGTCATTCCGCCCTCTTAAGCGCTTCTTGTTTAGCCTGCCGATACTCGGAGTAAGATACATTGATCGCTACCTCACCTTGCATCTTTTGCGCCCGGATATCGCGAATCCGTTGCTCGAGAGCTTTGATCGACGCCTGATCCACCTGAAAGTGAATCTCTACTTCAGGAGTGCGCCCACTTAGCTCCCTCACTGCCTCAGCACAGGTATGGGTGGCGATTAAGTGATCGCAATGGCGGCAAACGCACTGCGTCGCTTTTATATCGTCGATAGCTGCCACCGCTATCAGCCGATCGGGGTAATAGCTGTAGAGGATGTGCTTTAGCATCTGCGCAGTATTGGGCAAGGTAGCAACTACACCGATGTGCCCTTTTGGCAATCGCGCTATCTTAAGCAAGGTATCTGGGGTAGGGCGGGTATCGATGCCGATAACTTTGTCCTGATGGGGTTCTAGCTGACTCAATACTGCTGAGAGGTGGTGAAGGGTAGTGATGATAACGTCATAGCTCTGAGCGATTAGCTTGGCATCTCGGGTAAGCTCGTCCAGCAAGCCGCAGTAAATGTCTCGTTGTAGCGCTTCGGCTAGGTAGTGCCCCATCTCCTGGCTGTCGCGACTGTTGCATTCGAAAAAGGCAATGGCGATACGGCTCTGGTCAAACACCTCACGGAGTGCCCTTGACAGTTGCGCCGAAACCTCGTTTGCCGATAAGCCTGCAGCTAGGCCTTGCCAGATGAGCTTGAGCGACTGCTGATAAAAGTAACGACTAAGGTCAGGCGGTGACGAGGCACCGGCTTGAGTCAGCGGCTTGACCCGGAACCCCCCGCGCCCGCGTTCTACCAGTTCAATCACACTCATGCCAGCGAGCAACTGATAGGCTCGATTAACGGTATTGCGGTTGGCTCCCAGCTCCTGCGCCAAGGCTCGCACCGAGGGCAGCCTCTCTCCCGTGCGATACTGCTGACTTGCAATGCGCTCTAAGACAGCGCGCTGAATCTGGTCTACACTGATAGCTTGTTTAGACATGTCTTATGTCCTAAGACTTATGACTAAAGCTGTCTTGCGTAGTATAGGTTAAAGGTAAGATTGTTGTCAACCTTAGGCCAGTTACCGATTCGAGATTAGGAGTGCCTGATGAAGCGAAGCAAAGTCGTTATCACTGGAGCGTCCTCGGGTATCGGCAAGGCTACGGCGGTGCGGTTTGCCCAAGAAGGTTGGGATGTCTGCCTCCTCGCGCGCCGAGAAGCCTTGCTGCAAGAGGTCGCAGCAGAGCTACAGACCGGCGATCATCTGCTAGTTCCGGGCAGTTACGACGACCCGGCGCGCTTACAAACCGTCAAGGAGGTGATCCGGCAGCGCTGGGGCAGGGTCGATGCGCTGGTCAACAGCGCCGGCGTTTTTGCTGTCGCCGACAGTCTCGACGCCCCCCTGTCAGAATGGCGCAGGCCCCTTGACGTAATGCTCAACGGAGCCGTGCTCATCACGCGCACGGTCGTTCCGCTAATGCCAGAAGGCGGGCGCATTATCCACATCACCTCCATTCATGGTGAACGGGCCGAGCAGGGCAGTAGCGCCTATGCTATGGCCAAAGCCGCCATCAACCAATACTGCCGTTCACTCGCGCTAGAACTTGCCCCGCGCAAGATTCTGGTCAACGCCCTGGCGCCGGGCTTTGTGGCGACAGCCATGAGCGTGGTAAACGGCGTAGATGAGCTGGAAACCGCTTGGTTTCGCGACAACTATATCGCAGGTCACCACCTGCCCTTAAGGCGGGCGGCCAAGCCCGAGGAAATTGCTGGGGTAGCCTATTTTCTGGCCGGCCCCGACGCCTCTTATATCACTGGCCAGATAATTACGGTCGATGGTGGGCTAACTATCACCTTCTAGGTATACCTGCATCACTGTAAAGGCGCCTGAGGCCCGCATTGCAGTGATTAAAGGGTGGTGCTGGACGTTTTGGAAGGTGACCGGCAAGAAATCTGGCTGCTGCTTGTGCCCCGCCGGGCAAGCCGAACCGATGGCTGTCAAACGGCCAACTACAACCAAAGCGCACAGGAGCAGCTCCGCACGTTATTCCGTCCATCACGCTGTTTTTGCTGGAGCCAATGGTCGGATTTGAACCGACGACCTGCCGATTACGAATCGGCTGCTCTACCGCTGAGCTACATTGGCAAGCCCAGCAGTATCACCTAGAGTGCGCCTTAGATGATACCGCTGATCTGGTGGCCAGGGGCAGAATCGAACTGCCGACACTGCGATTTTCAGTCGCATGCTCTACCGACTGAGCTACCTGGCCGCGCACGGCACCGCGTCCAATGCGAAGGGTAGTGTACCGCAGCTGCCGAGTGCTTGGCAAGTCACTCGAGCACCGAGTGGAGGACCAGGCCTTGCATCAGCCAGCGCTGCGCCTCAGCCGCCGGAGATGGTCTGGCGAACAGGTAGCCTTGCGCCTGGGTGCAGCCGAGAGACGCCACGAAGCGCCTCTGCGCCTCGGTTTCTATGCCTTCAACTACCACCTCCAGTGCCAGCGTTCGCGCCAGCGCTACGATGGCCCGCACGATGGCGGCGTTATGTGGGGCCGCCATTGGGTCTTCGCCAAGCTCGGCCAAGAGCGCCTGGCCGAGCTTGAGGCTGTCGATCGGCAGGCGCTTGAGCTGTTGCAGCAAGGAGGCCGCAGTGCCAAAATCGTCGATCGCTACCCTTACGCCCAAGTCGCGCAGCACCTGGAGCTTGGCCAGACAGTCAGGGTCGAGTACGGCGGTCATCTCAGGGATCTCCAGCTCGAGCCACTGGGCCTCCAGGCGATAACGGGACAGAGCCTCTTGCACTTTGCGTGCCACATCGCGCTGCCGCAACTGCCGGTCGGAGAGGTTAATCGCCACCGGCACCACCGGCACCCCGGCGGCGCGCCAGGCTACCAGTTGCTCACAGCTCTGCCGCAGCACCTCGTCACCTAGCGTGTAGATCAGGCCCGTCTCTTCAGCTAACGGCACGAACTGCGCCGGCGCAATCCAGCCGTCCGAGTGCGGCCAGCGGGCCAGCGCTTCCAAGGCGAGGATGCGCCCATCGCGAAGATCGACGCGCGGCTGGTAGTGTACCGTCAACTGGCGCTGCGTAAGCGCCTGCCGTAGTGCTGATTCCAGCGAGAGGCGCTCACGCAAGCGCAGATTCATGTCGGCGGTAAAGAACTGATAGGTGCTACCCAACTCTTTGGCACGGTACATGGCCGTATCGGCGTGTTGGATGAGCGCCTCAGCCTCGCTGCCGTCGTTGGGGTAGATGGCGATGCCGATGCTGGCGCTCACAAACAGCTCGTGCTCGGCCAGCAAGAAGGGCTGCGCTAAGCTTTCCAGCGCCTTCTGGGCCACCAGTCCGGCGTCCTGTGGGCGCGATAAATCGTTCAAGATGATGGTGAATTCGTCGCCACCGAGACGCGCCACCGTGTCGCCGGCGCGGACCAGCAGCGCCAGGCGCTCCGCGATAGCCTTAAGCAGCTCATCGCCGGTATTGTGTCCGAGGGTGTCATTAACCAGCTTGAAACCATCCAGGTCGATAAACAACAGCGCTACCGACTGCCCGTTGCGCTGAGCGCGCCAGAGCGCCTGCCGCAGGCGGTCGAGAAACAGCGCACGGTTGGGCAACTGGGTAAGCACGTCGTAGTTAGCTAGCTGCTCAAGCTCTTTTTGCTGCCTAAGCAGCTCACGCTCCAGGTCTAGGCGCTGCAGGGTGACCGCTAGCTGCCGGGCGAAGTCCTGGGCCATCGCCATCGCCTCCTGGTCGAAAGCAGAGCGATCGGTAAAGTTGTCGAGGTACAAGAAGGCCACCGGCTTATCGCTGATGCAGATCGGGATCGAAAACGCTACCTTGATCTCAGTGGCTCGCCCAACGCTGTCCAAGATGGCACGCCGCCGAGGGTCGAGCGTCTGGTTGGCCCTGAACTCGGTAGCCAGGGTCGGCTCGAGGGTGTCGAAGTTGGCGTCGATTTCGTAGTCATAAAAGTAGACCTCGCTAAGCTGGGCCAGGTCAAAGCCCACCGCTGCCACAAAGCGGAATAGCCCATCAGGGTGGCGCAAGAGTAGGCTCCCAGCCTGGGCAGCGGGGATGATCTCTATCGCCCGCTCCAACCAGCGCTGGTAAAAGCTAGCATCCAGGCCGCGTTGCAGACTCTCATCGATAAGCTGCATGAGCTGGCGGCGAAACTCGGCCAGCCGGTAATAGGCGCGCTCGAGCCGCAGCCGCTTTAAGAGCACCCCCACTTGCAGCGCAAAGGCTTCGGCCATCTGCACCACTTCGGCATCGAAATCGGTTTGCGGGTCAAAGGCATTAAGGTTCAACAGGGCCGCCAAGACATCGTCAACCCAGACCGGCACGATCAGCGAGGC
>Ga0207951_100108_pt1 | contig 55977 bp, 44 predicted proteins | sample Subbio12Aug_8Bad_FD_184830 | JGI IMG/M metagenome (GOLD analysis project Ga0207951, IMG submission 184830) | Serpentinite rock and fluid subsurface biosphere microbial communities from McLaughlin Reserve, California, USA - CR12Aug_8Bad (SPAdes) | ecosystem: Environmental > Terrestrial > Deep... | reverse complement strand
AATAAATTGAATGAAAATAATTTCTATCAACCATCTCTGTTGGGTACGCGCCGAATTCAATTACTTTATTTCTCCAATTATTCTGTTCTTCGTCATCAGCAGTTCTCCACGCAATATGATGAACTGTTCCTGCGCCGCTGATTCCACGCTCGGTGTTTCCATCTTCAAAGATATCAACAAATGCTTCGCTCGATTCTTCGCCGAAAGAATACCGTTTAATCTTTCCTTCTGTTCCGTTCAGTTTTGCGCCCATAACATTTACTAAAAGATTTTCGGATTCAGCCGCGCGTTTAAGATAATAGTTTACACCGAAGAATTTTCTTATCGAATGTTCTGCGGGAACATCTCCGTTTTTCCAGCCCATTATATTATCTGCGGTTGGGTCTGCAACAATTTCTATCTTCATTCCATCGGGGTCTAACAAACTTATATATTCGTAGCCAAATTTTTTTGCCGGACCGTCAAAATCGACAGCACGTGAAGCCAATCTATTTACCCAGTAATTAATTGATTTTGAAGGAACACTAAAATAAACAGTAGAAATTTCACCTGTTCCGCGTTTTCCCCTTCTTGCATCCGGAAACGGGAAGAAGGTAAGAACTGTACCGGGAGTACCGACTTCATCAGCATAATAAAGATGATAAACGTCCGGTGCATCAAAGTTGACAGTCTTTTTAATAAACCTCATGCCGAGCAGATCCGAATAAAAATCGTAATTCGCCTGTGGATCGCTTGCCATTACTGTTATATGATGAATTCCGTTTATTCTCTTTTCCATTTTAATTTTCCTTTCTACCCGCGAATTTTATCGAGCAGTTCATTTAACATTTTTGCTTCGCTTGATTTTATGTTAGCAAACAAATTCTCAAACTTATCCTCTAAATCATCCATCTTTTTAAGAAGCTCAATTCCACTGTCTGTTATTTTTACTTCAACTTTTCTTCTGTCTTCGGGACAAATTTCTCTTTCAACCAGACCTTTGTTTTTGAGACGCTCAACGAGTCTTGAGGCGTCGGACATTTTATCAAGCATTCTATCTTTAAGCAGATTTATTGATGCCGGATTTGGATGCTGTCCTCTTAGGATTCGCAGAATGTTATACTGCGCACCGGTAATATCAAAGCTCTTAAAAAACTCTGCTTGATGATTCGACAACCAGCCGTGAGTATAAATTAAATTCACGGCCAGTTTGTGATAATCGTTTTTAAATTTTTTCTGTTTGATTTCGTCTTCGAGTTTCATTTATGATTTTTTAACTAATTGAAGATCAATAATTAATTCTACTTCGCGCCCAACAACAAGAGCACCTGTTTCAATTGCAGTATTCCATTTCAAATTATAATCAAAACGGTTGATTTCGCCTGTAACTTTAAATCCTGCTTTTGTATTTCCCCATGGATCTTTTACCATGCCGTTGTATCTAACATCAAGTTCAACTTGTTTGGTTACATCGCGAATTGTAAGATCACCAACAAGTTTGAATTTGTTATCACTAACTTTTCTCATCGACTTGCCTTTAAAAGTCATTTTGGGAAATTTTTCTGCGTTGAAGAAATCGTCCGAACGTAAATGTTTATCGCGTCCTTCGTTATCTGTAAAGATGCTTGCTGTATTAACTGTGAATTCAATATTTGCTGTTGAAAAGTCGTCGCCGTTAGTTGTTACTTTTGCCTCATAATCCTTAAAAAATCCGTCGACATCGGTAATAACAAGATGTGATACGCTGAAACCGATTTTAGAATGGGATTTATCAACGGACCAGTTTGTCTGGGCTGATAAAGATGCTGCCGAAAAAACAAGAATGGCAAGGAAAAGATTTATTTTACGCATTGTATTGCTCCTTTTGTTTGTGAGTGATTATACTAATAATCTTTATTTGTGTTATAACGTATAATGTTGTAACGCATATTTTGAGGGGAAAGTTCCGCTATGAAGATTTTTTACTAAAATGTCGATCTAACCGCTATTATAAAGGGTTTTGGGAAAGTAGTTTTCTGGCGCTGGCTAAGTGACGGTACAACTCTATGTGTAAAAGCGGATTAGAATACGACCTCGAAAAATAAATTCCTGTCTTATACAAATCTCTTCAACTTGTCAATATCTTTATGCTTGCCTAAAAGAATTAACGCAGTATCCGGAGAAAATTTATAAGACGATTCCGGTACAATAATCATTTCGTCCTGAAGAATATTTTTTATTGCAATTATAGTCACGTTATATTTTTGTCTTAGGTTAAGTTCTTTAATTGTTTTTCCAACAAATCCGTCCGGCAGAGCAATTTCTACTATGCTGTATTCTGGAGCCAGCGGTATTTGATCGATAAGAGCTGGTATGGAAAGTCTTCTTGCAAGCCGTAACGCAGATTCTTTTTCCGGATAAATTATTTCTGTAGCCCCAACAGAGATGTAAACTTCTCCTCTCACCTCATTCATTGATTTCACAATTATATGCTTAAGACCGATTGTTTTAAGATGAACAATTGCAAGTATTGTCGCTTCCATGTAGTTTTCGCCGAGACCGAGAATAGCGATATCAAAGTTCCTGTCCACAAACTCATCAATTACTTTCTGATCCATTGCGTTAGCCGCAACCGCTTCTGTAACGTAATTTTTAATCTCTTCAACTATATTCTTATCCGAATCGATCGCTAAAACCTGATGACCCTGTTTTGCAAGTTCAACAGCTACATTAAACCCGAATGTTCCAAGACCGATTACAACAAATTGTTTCATTTCTTCCTCCTAACCTGTCATAACATTTCCTTGCGGAAATGAGTACTTAACTGTTTTTATTTTGCCTACCAAAGAATATCCTATTGCCAGAGTACCAACGCGTCCAACAATCATTGTTAATATTAGTAGTAATTTACCGGGTGTTGTTAGCGATGGAGTTATTCCCATAGAAAGCCCAACCGTACCTAAAGCCGAAGCGGTTTCAAAAGCTATGTGTAGAAGTGAAAATCCTTCTGTAAGTAAAAGTAAAGCAACGACAATAATCAAATAAAAAAACGAAATAAAAGTTATAGCCAGCGCTTTGTTGACTGTAGATTCTCCGATAGTATGTTTGAATACGCTAACTTCCTCTCTATTAATAATTACTTTTTTCAAGAAGAGAATTACAATGCCGAATGTTGATGTTTTAATTCCTCCACCAGTACCTCCCGGTGATGCACCAATAAACATTAAGACAATAATTAAAAATAAACTGAAAGATTTCATACTTCCTATGTCAATAGAATTAAAGCCTGTTGTTGACGATGCGGATATGGTTTGAAATGATGCGTTTAATATTCTATGCAATATTGAAAAGTTAACACTGTTAGCTGATTCGGAAAAGAATAAAATAACCGTTCCAAAAAACATCAACACGAATGTGACCGACAGAACCAATTTGCTATGATTGGTTAACCTGATCGGTTTGATTCCCTTAGCACGGTTTATAACAAACTTGAACAGATCATACAAAACAAAAAATCCTATTCCGCCGGCAATTGTTATAAACGCAACTATTCCGTGTGCTAAAAGATTTTGAGAATATGATGTAAAGCTATCCGAATACAATGAAAATCCTGCTGTACAAAAAGCAGAGATTGAATGAAAAATCCCCGAGTAAGCTGCATCAAATATGGTCCCCCTATCAAGAAATACTATTGTTAATACTACTGCGCCAATGAATTCGAATGCTAAAGTGAAGAGCACAACGGCTTTAACAAATTTTTTAATTTCCAAATCTCCCGGACGGGCAATCGACTCATTAAACACCTGCTTGCCATTAAGCGAGAACCTGAATCCGGCGGCTATTGCAATCAGCGCAATAAAGATCATATACCCAAGACCGCCTATCTGAATCAACACTAGAATTACAAGCTGCCCGAACGTTGAATAGTATTTTCCCGTATCTAATACAGCAAGCCCCGTCGTGCTAATTGCTGAAGCTGCGGTGAACAGTGCGTCCACAAATGATGTGCTTGTGTTCTGCGATGAGGAAACTGGAAAAGTTAATACAAAAGCTCCGGTAACCGTTAAAACCAAATATCCTATTAACAAAAATTGAACAGGAGTAATCTTTTTCTTCATAATAATTGATCAATTACATTTTTAATAAAAAGTACGGATACTAAAATGGATTTTGATAAATGAATAGCAAATAATCTTGTAATTCTTTACAAAATCTTTATGCCGCTAAAATTATTTTTATGTTTTGCTTACATACTTAATCAAAGTTTATAAATATTTTTCGTGTAAGATAAACAAATTTTACAGCACTTTAATAATCTGTTGATTAGATTTGATTTGTTACGGGCTGATTATTATGTCGATTTAATCTTTGCAGAAAGAGAGCGTGACATGGAAACTCTTAATAAAAAAAACGAATCGGGTGAATTAAATATTGAAACCGCTACGAAGAATTTCAAGTTGTATATTAGAAAGATCTGGAACGCTTCTATAACAAAATATTTCCTTGCAGCCTTGATCATTTTAATTTCCGGACTATTTCTTTATTTAATTCACCTTCACATTGGTTATCAATCGGTTTCGCTTGTATTCCTCTTTATAATATCGCTTTTGCCATTATTGAATTTTAAGCCGGGTCCAATTTTTCTTGCTGCAGTAATGAGTGCGCTCGTCTGGAACTTCTTCTTCATTCCGCCATATTACACTTTTCGTATCGGCAAAGTTGAAGATACAATGATGTTCTTAATGTATTTTGTAATTGCGACTGTTTCAGGTTTGCTCATCTCGCGTATACACACACAAAGATCTTTAATAAACCAGCGGGAGCGAAGAACATCAGCTCTCTATAATTTAACCAGGGATCTTTCTTCATCCAAGTCTCTGGATGAGGTAACCGCGTGTGCACTCGAACACTTAAAATCAACATTTCATGCCGAAGTAGTTTTCATATATGCGGACAACGATAAAAGCCTGAAGCACATGGCTCACCCATCAAGCACAATTAGTATCGATGATGCCGAGAGGAATATTGCTCAAATTGCTCTTCTTAGCTCAGAAAAAGTTGGAAAATTTACACATAATGTTTCATCAATATCACCATTTACTTATTTCCCATTATATACCAAAAGTAGAAAGTACGGAGTTGCCGGCTTACTTTTTCCGGAAGGTTACACAATGGATTCTGAGGTTGAATCATTACTCGATACTTTTATAGTTCTTATAACCGCCGCAGTAGAGCGCGAGTACTTAACGGAGTTAGCAAAAAATAATTTGATGATTGCTGAATCGGAAAAATTATACAAAACATTGTTCGATTCAATCTCCCACGAACTGAAGACTCCCATTACAACAATAATCGGCGCAATCAGTTCATTAAAGGACGAAAGAATAAACGGCAACAGAAATATAATTTTACAATTGATAGATGAAGCCGGAATTGCTTCGGAAAGATTGAAACGTCTGGTAGAAAATTTATTAGATATAACGCGTCTTGAAAGGGGAAATTTAAAACTCAAGAAAGAGTGGCATTCAATTTCAGATTTATTAAATTCATCCATAAGCAGAGTTGAAACCGAAAACCGAAAAAGTAAAATTAATTGTGATGTAAATGATGATTTAGGAATGCTCTACTTCGATTATCCGCTTCTTGAACAAGCAATTATAAATATTCTTCACAATTCAATTGAATACACTTCGCCGGAATGCCAAATTGATGTCGCGGCAAAAAGAAAATCCGATTCAATAATTATTACTATTTCTGACAACGGGAATGGCTTTCCTGAACACGAAATTAAAAACCTGTTTACAAAATTTTACAGGATACCCGGAACCAAAGCCGGAGGAACCGGGCTTGGACTTTCTATTGCAAAAGGATTCATAGAAGCTCATGGCGGTTCAATTAAAGCGCAGAACCGTCCGGGTGGTGGTGCAGAATTTATTATTTTGCTTCCAATAAATTTATAAATGATATGACCGCACAAAACAAAATCGTTGTAATTGACGACGAATCGCAAATAAGAAAAATATTATCGATTACTCTTGGTGCTGAAGGTTTCAAAGTAATAGAAGCATCAAAAGGTAAAGAAGGAATTGTCTCGGTTGCGAATAATCATCCGCAGATTGTAATCCTGGATCTTGGATTACCCGATGAAGACGGACTTACTGTGCTTAAAGAAATACGAACCTGGTCTAATGTTCCAATAATAATTCTTTCCGTCAGAAATTCGGAAGATGATATTGTAAAAGCTCTTGATCTTGGAGCAGATGATTATGTTACAAAACCGTTTAACACAGCGGAGCTTATCGCCAGAATAAGAGCAAACATTAGAAGAACACAACAGCCGGATAATCAATCTGTTATTGTAAACGGAGATCTGAAAATAGATATTTCGAAAAGACTGGTTTATAAAAATAACGAGGAGTTAAAAGTAACCAGCACCGAATACATGTTGTTCTATTTGTTCTTTAGAAATATTGATAAGGTCTTAACACATAATTTCCTTCTGAAGGAAATATGGGGACCCGTTCACACAGAAGATTCTCAATACTTAAGAGTTTTTATTGGTCAGATCAGAAAAAAAATTGAGGACGACCCGGCACATCCACAATATATAATAACAGATTCGGGTGTTGGTTATAGAATGAAGTTACTGAGCAATTAACGGCATCATCTATGCTGCTTTATCAATCCCACATCGTGGCATTGGTTGCATTCAAACTGAAGTGTTACGTGTTCAATACCAAACTGATCATGGAGAAGTGTTTCGATTTTCTGTCTTAACCGGTCGCTTTCACTTATTTTCATATCACTTACATTTACATGGGCTTCAAGATGAATGTCCCCGTCACCTACCATCCAAAGGTGAATGTGGTGGATATCTTCAACTTCTCCAAACTTTTCAACTTCTTTTTGAATTTCTTCAATTGGTATGTTTGTGGGCGCACCCTCCATTAAAACATGAATCGCTTCCTGGAGAATTACATAACTCTCTTTTATAATGTAAACGCCAATTAGAATTGTAAGAAGCGGATCGATCCAGTTGATATTCCAGAGGGCAATCGCAATTCCACCTATTATTACTGCAACAGATGATACAGTATCCCCGAGCAAATGAAGATATGCCGAACGTATGTTAATACTTTCTTTAGAGTCCTTTCTTAGCAGAAGCACGGCAATAAGATTGGCAAGCAATCCGATTGATGCAACGATGCTCATAATTCCCGGTTTAATTTCCCCCGGTTCAAAAAAGCGGATAGCCGCTTCGTAAAAAAGATAGAGGCAAATTACAATCATTGTAGCGGAGTTAAGAAGAGCGGCTAAAATTTCTGCGCGTTTTAATCCGAATGTGTGTTTGTATGAATTTTGACGTGACCTTAATTTAATAGCGATGTAGCTTACAACAATTGATATTGCGTCGCTGAAATTATGAAGTGCATCCGAGATAAGCGCAAGACTGCCGGAAATTATTCCTCCGATAATTTGAGCAATCGAAATAATAAAATTAAGGACGATTGTAAAAAGGAGCCGTCCCTTAGCCGATTCTATATTAAAAGTATGATTATGTGAATGATTGTGCGACAAATAATTTTTCGATCGATTATTTATTAAATTAATGTTGTCTTTTACAAAAATGTGAATGATAAGAATGAAAAACAAATTTTATACTGAGTGGGATTTAGAAAGGATTAAAGAGAGCCGGCGGGAAAACGATTACCGTTCCCCGTTTCAGATTGACCGGGATAGAATTATTCACTCATCTGAATTCAGGCGGCTCCAGGGTAAAACACAGGTTTTCTTACCGGGCGAGTATGATTTTTACAGAACACGGCTTACTCATTCAATAGAAGTTGCACAAATCGGAAGATCAATTTGTAATTATCTTCTTCATTCACAAACCGATTTTCTTTCCGATGATTACTATATCGACCCGGATCTTGTTGAATCAATCTGTCTTGCGCACGATCTCGGTCACCCGCCATTTGGTCATGCCGGCGAAAGAACTATTAACAAGCTGATGGCGCCTTACGGTGGATTTGAAGGGAATGCTCAAACATTAAGATTGATTACCGAAATATTTTACCGCGGTGAAGAGAACAGAAGGGGTATGAATCCTACACGCGCTTTCCTTGACGGAATACTAAAGTATAAAGCTCTCTTTAAGAATTTCAGAAACCCGGAAAACCATTTTATCTATAACGATCAGAAAAAATATATTGAGTTCGTCTTCGGCAAAAAGAATTACGCGTCTGAATTTACATCTACAACTCAACTAAACAAATTAAGAAGCATTGAGTGCCAGATTATGGATTGGGCGGATGATACCGCTTATGCGGTTAATGATCTTGTCGATAGTATTTCCGGAGGGTTTATTACAATTGCTAAACTTGTTCAATGGCAAAAGGAAAATTCACTATCCGATTTTCAGCATAAGATAGTTGATGAAATGATTGAGTGGATGAAGTCCGGCAAATTCAAACCGAAATTTGGAATGCAGATTGGCGATTTTGTGCGTGCTTGCAGTCTAATTAAGAGAAAAACATTTTTAGATAAATTGACGAACCGTTATAAACTGGAACTCAAAATAGAGAAGAGTGTTCTTGAAAAAGCAGAGCTTTACAAAAGAATTTCTGTTGAACTTGTTTTCCGATCACCCCAGCTTCATCAGATGGAGTATAAGGGAAAATATATGATTGATATGATGTTCCGGTTGTTCGAAGAAAACTATGTAAAAACGAACGGTAAGATGAAACTGCTGACGGATTTTACAGATAAAATAATCCGGGCAGAAAAAAATAAATCGATGCGCGCACGCCTTGTGTGCGATCAGATTGCTGGAATGACCGATTCTTATGCGATGAGAACGTATAGACGATTGTTCGATCCCGATTATTCGTCAATTGCAGATCTGGTATAAATAGAACGCGGATGACACAGATTTAGCGGATTCGCACAGATAAAAAGATTAAAGGGAATTTAAGACTTTTTCTGTGTCAGCTGCATCGTCAAAGAACCCGATCAGCTTATTAATCACATCGTCAACAATTGAATCGGGACACGATGCACCGCTTGTAATTGCAATTGTAACCGGTCTTTTTTCCGGAAGATAGTTGTTTGTTACTTTCTCGGTGTGCGTATGTAAATCGAAATGATTTATTCCGGTATTAGAAATTATTTTTCCGGCTTCCGATATAAAATAAGTTGGAAATTTTTCTTCGAGCAATTCTACAAGATGTGATGTATTGGAGCTGTTATATCCGCCTACAACTATAGCTAAATCGGCATTCTCTTTCATTAATCCTATTGTTGCAGATTGATTATCGTTCGTAGCATAACACAATGTATCGCGTGTATCTGCAAAATGTTGTTTGATGTTATCCGCTCCATATTTTTTGATCATCGTTTCGCGGATAAGGTCTGCAATGGCCTGGGTTTCGCTTGCAAGCATTGTTGTCTGGTTTACAACTCCCAGCTTTGTTAAATCCTTCGCAACATCAAATCCTTCCGAATATTTCCCTTTGAAAAATTTATAGAATTCATCTGCAGGTAATTCACCAAGAATAATTTTACATAACAGTTTTGTTTCTTCAATATCTCTTACAATTACCGAAGGAGAATTCTGCGTGCTGTGCGAGAAAGTTGCACGTGTTTCTTCGTGTTTGTGTTTACCGTGAATAATAATAGTATAATTTTCTTTACCAATTGCTTCGGCGCGGTTCCATACTTTTTCTACGAATGGACAGGTCGTATTATACTTAACCGTATCAATTCCTTTTTCTTTCAAGAGGTTTTCAATTTCTATTGTAGTGCCGAATGCGGGAATTATCACAATATCATCGGATGTAATTTCATCCCAGCCAATAAATTGCTTACCGTAATTATCCATAATAAATTCTATTCCGCGGCTTTTAAGGTCTTCATTTACATGCGGGTTGTGAATCATTTCGCTAAGCAGAAAAATTCTCTTGCCGGGATTTTCATCGATTGTTTTATAGGCAATTTCAATTGCGTTCTCAACACCGTAACAGAATCCGAAGTGGCGAGCAATCAGAAAGATAAACGGACCGAAATCCAAACGAGTGGGTGTAAAATTCTTTTTACGCGGATCGTCCTTTTTACGCAGCTCTTTTATGTGCGATATAATAGAACTCTTATAATGTGCGGGGATATCAAACTTCTTCACTAAATACCTGTTATTATCGTATTAACATAAATAACACAAAACCGCCGAAAAGAATTTCACATGCTGCTCTTAATTTGTTTTTCAAGAAAATCCACCTGTGAAAAGAACGAATCCCAGTTTTTATCCGTTCTTCCAACTTCGCGGCATTTTTCAATTGTTCTAAGGGCATCAACATATTTTTTTTTTGCAAATAATATTTTTGCTTTGAAAAAATACGATACATAACCGCCGCCGTATAGAATCGCTTTATCGGCCCATTCAAGAGCTTCGTCTAAAAAGACTTCCTTTTCTGCTGCAAACTTTACACAAGCATTATAAACCGATGGGTCTTGCGGACTCTTATTAATTGCCTCTTTCATTTTAAGATATGCCTGACTCGCAAGGTCCGAAGTAACCACAAACGACACCTGGAGATTTTCCCAATTCATCGAAACAAGGCATGATGCATCTGTAACCTCTGTAAAGCAATACTGAAGCTGTTCGCAATAACGGGATTGTGCCGGTTGAACGGTGAATCTAAGATAATCATTCTCAGGTTTGTGGCTTAATCCCCATATTTTTGATTCCGTGTTCAAAATAATTGTCCACTTCTCTTCGGTGGGGATTATAAATAGAGAATAGATTCCGGCCGCAACTTTATTACCGCCGATTGTTACATCTGTAGTAAATTGAATTGTAGTTGCTTCGTTAGCGCCGGCGCGCCATACTTTATCGTATGGAACAAGAGCACCCCAGATTTTTCGATTGTGAACTGATGGACGGCTGTAATTAATTGTTACCGTTGTATATCCAAATGTTTGAGATACGCTTGCTTGCGGACTTACCCTCGGCTGTTCGAACTGTGCATTTAGCGTAACAACAAAAAGAAAAAACGTAAATATTACTAAAGATTTTTTCATGCTGTTTCCTTTATAAACTTTGAATTAAACCTGAATATAAATTCTGCTGAAAATTAATGAAAGGATTGGAACAATACTAATCATAAAATCGGTGTTAAGAATCGATAGTTTTTAATAGTTGATTTAAAACAAAAAGCCCCGACACATTTGCCGGGGCTTCTCTACACACACACCCTTGGGTCGAGAGCTTGCCCGACCACTATGTAATTTAATTACTTCATCAATATCATCTTCTTACTGATATTTACGTTGTTACTAATCAACTTATAGATGTAAACACCTGATGATAATTTGCTTCCATCAAAGCTGACCGTGTATTCTCCGGCTCTCTTTACTTCATTTACAAGCTGGGCTACTTCTCTTCCAAGCATATCATATACCTTTAAGCTGATATGTCCATCTTGTGGAATCTGATAACGGATTGTTGTTGACGGATTAAATGGGTTTGGATAACAATCCTCTAAAACAAAACCTTCAGAAACTGTTTTCTCTTCCTGATTTTTGACGACAGCTTTATTCAAACTATTTTTATCTCCCAATGCGTAATTTACTATTGTGGTCAACTCATCTTCAGGGTATTTTGATATAAATTCAATAAATGCTTTTTCTGCCGCGGTTTTATCGTTCTCTAACAGGTATATAAATCCTTTTCTAAATAATGCCAGCTTATTAGCTGTTTTATCATTTATCTCTTTCTCCAATTGATCATTTATAACGAAAGCTTCTTTTAGATTACCGTTAATTAACATTTGATGCATTTCCAACTCAAGTAATAACGGGTAAAGCCGGTCTTTTTCTTTTATCAGGGGTCTTAGTTCTTTCTTAGAAAAATCAGAAAAATCCATACGCGCATATTGCGTAAATAACCGTTCTATCTTCTGCAATGCCTCCATCCCATCCTTGTTCGATCCGTTCTTCTTAAATAGATCCAGTTGTTCTTCTATCTCTTTTTTGTCATCATTTTCCGATGATAGAATATTTAGTGTTGGTGAATTAAGATTATTATTACCGGTTTCGTTAGATACATACAGGTTCAAACTGTTATTGGGATCGTAGGTAAGGGGATTTGTTCTATCGATTGTTGAGTTTCCGTCGTTATAAAATTTAGATGCGTTAGGTGGATATACGCCCCACCATGTGTTTTGTACATAAGCGATGCTGTTGCTTATTGCTTTTACATCGTAACCCGTATTTGAGTAGATACTGTTCTGTCCGTTATAGGGATTATTACCAAGGTATGCGTTCGAATAGTTGTTAAGGTAAAGTCCGTTCTGATTTGTTTTGATTACATTATTTGCTGTACTGTTCAGCCAATATACACCCGAATGATCTACACAATAAACCCCTGATGTTCCATAACCCTTTATTAAATTATCTTTAACAAAAGGATACCCATAGTAATTACAGAAAATTCCGAATGCTCCGCCCGATGGTGAATTTATTATCTTGTTTCTCTAAAGAGTAGGCTGTGAATTGTAAATACTGATTCCATAGTAATCGCTGTTGTTTATCTGGCAGTCTGTAACCATTGATCGGTTGCTATTATTACTGATACCGGTAGAAGCGTAATTTATATCGTAATATTGGATATATGCATACGCACCTGAATTAACAACTATTCCGCCCCATGTTCCCGATGTGCCGCTACGCGTGAATGTTATTCTGTTAGTCGAGTTACCTACTGCGTTTAGTGTGCCGTTGACTATTAAAGAAGCACCAGGGCTAAAAAAGAAAGTTGTACCTGGCTCAATAGTGAGCACAACACCGGGATTAATAGTTATACTCTGGTCAAAATACCAATTCCCTTTAACTAAGGACGTGCTTTGAGAGATGACATTTGCATTAGAACCAAAAATAAAATTTGCCTTGGTTAGACCATTTTCAACTCTCAAATTGTTCATTTTAAAATTAGAAGAAACTGTCTTACTAAAATTGTCAACTGCACTATTTAAATACCAGTTACTGTTAGGATTGGAATAAAAAGCGAACTCCTTGGGATTTATGGGATCAAAAAAACAGGATGAACTGCCCCTTCTTTTATCTTGATATACTCCTTCTTCCAGCCAACCAGATCCATTCCAACGTAATTTTACATAAGAATATCTTGCTTCTAGACTATCCATTCCTTTAGCTGGATCTGGAATATAAAGATTTCTTGCTGTTACATATTGGTTAAGCGCCGGATTACTTCTTACAGTATCACTCAAATCCCACCTCCACTTGCCATGCGCAGCAACGATATCAATTGGTTTATGGTACCACATAGAATACGTCCACTGGTTAATAGAAGCTATGTGGTTCCAAATCATAATACCTCTCGAGTTTAAATTATTATCTGTAGGAATAGGCCAACTTTCTTCAAAATAACTGCCGGATGATTTGTCGTGAAATGTAAAATATAATGCTTGACCGGGCTCTGTAATATTATTGCCAGAGGGGATTACATAAGAGTATATTAAGCTAGTTCTTAATAAATCATTAAATGTTTTTTCACCCGATGATAATGCAGTTGAATTTAACCAACCACTTTGTAACCTTAAGATAGGATTATACATTGATGGTCTGTTACCAAAATTTATTGATTTGCTCATATTACAAAAATCGCCAAGTGCATCGTCACCGGTTGATACTGTCCACGCTGTTGAAATATCTGTGAAATTGAATAAAGCATGTCCAAGTTCATGTGTAAAAATTGAAAGAGTAAGATCAACTTGGTCACCATTAAATTTTCTTTGTTGTATTGATTTACATGGCAGTTGAGAACCTAATCCATTTACTCTGATTTTGCCCATTACTTGTCCGTTTACAATCCAATCATCGTTTGTTTGAATCCAATAATTATTAATATCACATCCAGGCAATCCAGTTGTTCCATTTGACACACCGGGCGAAAATCTAATAACAATAAGAGCTAAAAAGTCAACAACTCCATCGTTATTCTGATCGTAATTGCCAAAGTTATATCTAGAATCTACTCTTTGAAACAAATCTTGAAATAATGCCGGTTGCATCACAAAATTCGGCCCATAACCAGGATCTGGGATTAGCATGCCATTTAACTCATACACATTTGCAGTGCCATTTATTGGATCTTCGCTTTCAGTTAAGAAATTTAATTCAACTAAATAATTATAATTTGATGCTTGTTGAAAAAATGCTTCTGTTCTTTGTTTAAGTAAATTCAAATAAGAACTTATTTGTACTGTTTTATTTTGTCCTTGTTCAACGCATAAGATTACAGCCATTTTAACATTACCTTGAATTAGTGTTGTTGTCTTACCGAGTAAATTGGTTTGATTTAGGTTTGGCTGGCCTTGTAACCAACAATTGAAATCGTTTGATTGTCCAAAACTTGTTAAACATGAAATAACTGAAAATAACAAAAAGCATTTTAAAAGTTTCATAATTCCCCCTAATTTTTATTTTAAATAAGTCACTTTTTTTACTGTATATCCAAGTGGTGTGTCTAACGCCACAAGATAGACTCCGCTTGTTAAAAATGTTGCATCAAATACTAAGCTGTGTAATCCAGCTCTTTTAATTCCAGAAAATAATTCTTTTACTTTCTGCCCCAGAGTATCATAAATTATTATAGATACTCTGCATTCTCTATCTAATTCAAAATCAATTGTTGTCATTGAATTAAATGGATTCGGGTAGGGTGGATACAACTTAAAACTAGATGTAATTAATGGCTGATTGTGGGCAACAGAAACAGGAATGCCATTCTCGTCTATGAGCATATGAGATACATATACTGTTCTATGTCCATGATAATTTGCAACGAAAAATAAAGTCTTACCATCTGCAGTTAACGCTGGATACGCCTGAAATCTATCCTGATATTCTCCATTAAAATAAAGAGTATCCGCTTGATAACTAATATTTAGTATAAAAGGAATGCTATACCCACTTGGATAAGAAGGATTCTTATAATGAACATCTAGATCTTCTTTATAGACTGGCAATCCCAAAATGTTAGTGTCTTGCTGAGGAGTTGTATTATACACTTTGTTTTTTGAAGGTGAAACATATAATCCCCACCCCCCATCAAAATATAATCCTGTAACAGGAAATCCTCTTACATTCGTCCATTTATTCTGATTGCTAACCCATTCTGCAATAAAAGCAGTTGACCCCCTCAAAAATACAATGGTTGTATCATTTAGGGCACAACATCCATTAATTGAATACAGGCCTTCTGTTTCGCTTTCATTTATTTCTTTGCCGGTATACTTTGCTTCTCCCCAATCTTGTTTTGTTTCATCCCAGTCAGAATAATATAATTGCCAGACAGATCCGAACATCCACGTAAAAAATATTCGCTTTCCGCTAGGAGAGATACTTGGAGCTCTTACAAAATTGTTTATGTTTATCTGGTTACCAAGACGTTTTGGCTGTGTCCACCCGGTATCTGATAATTCTGACATTACTATTCCGCCACCGCCAAAATAAATTTTCCTACCATCTGCAGTAACTGTTAAATCAGCGACAAATCCCGCCCATTTATAAACTGCATCTATCTTTTGGGGTTTACTCCATATTTCAGGGGCTTGTGGGTATTTTTGTTGCCCGACCAGATCCAAAACTGCTATTAGTTCTATTAATAAAATTAATTTTCTTGTTTGCATAAAATTTTCCGTTTATATCCAAAAAATTATCCCTCTCCCAAAACCAACTTGGAAGGTAATTTAATTGCTGGTTCTAGTGTTTATGTCTCTTTCATCTTTCCCCCTCTTTTTGTTATTAAATTATTTTGAGGAGTATTACGGGTATGCCGGTTATTTGCTGCACGTATAAGAGAGAGAAACTGAGAAGCTGCTTGGTAATATTTAATTTACGGAGGTTCAGATATAATCCGTTATATTCTCACTTCAAATCTACACTTAGTTTTTTAAAAGTCAATTGAATTTGTAATACCGGAATTTCATTTTATTTGTATTAGCCGGAAGGAAACAAAAAGCCCCGACAAATCTGCCGGGGCTTCTTTACACACATACCCTTGGGTCGAGAGCTTGCCCGACCACTATGTAATTTAATTACTTCATCAATATCATCTTCTTGCTGATGTTTACGTTGTTACCAACCAATCTGTAAACATATACTCCAGATGCCAATTTGCTTGCATCAAAATTTACTTTATGAATTCCTGCATTCATTTCGCCATCCATCAAAGTAACTACTTCCTGACCAAGTATGTTGTAAACCTTAAGGTTGAACTTACCTGTTTCCGGTAGTGCGAATTGAATTGTTGTTGTTGGGTTGAACGGGTTAGGATAGTTCTGACTTAATTCAATTGTTGTCGGTAATTCAGAGTTATCATCAACGCTTGTTAATCCCTGTCCTTTGGACATATAGATCTTACCGTCTTTTGTTCCAACCATAACACCATCATTATTTGGACTAACCATTACAGAGCTAACTCCAAATCCGCCCATTCCAAGAGATGTCCATGTGTTTCCGTTATCAGAAGATTCGAATACACCGCTTGCCCATGATGCTACATATATTTTTCCTGATCCGTCAACTGCTATTGAGTAAATGAACTGAACATTAAGATCAAGCTTTGTCCATGTTGAACCGTTATCCAGTGAGCGGTAGAGACCGTCGCCGTAAGAAGAAGCAAATACTGCTGTAGATGTTGCGCCAAGAGCCCAGATCATATTATTGCCAACAGTAACCGGTGTCCAGTTAGCGCCGCCATTAATTGATTTGAATACTCCGCCGCCTACTGTACCGCAGAATAATGCTGTTCCTTTTGTTGTTAATGACTGAACTGTTGTAAAGTATCCTAAACCGTTATTTGCAGGTGTCCAGGTAGATCCGTTATCTGCAGATTTGTAAACTCCGAATCCCCATGTTCCTGCATAGATAATTCCATTGCTAACTGTAAGAGCGTGAACGTCCATTCCTGTTAATGATGTAAGAGTCCATGTTGAACCGTTGTATTTGTAAACACCCATTTCAGTTGCTGCAAAGATATATCCGTTGCTTGCAGTTAATGCCCAGATGAATCCAACAGTCATATTATTATTTATTCTTGTCCAGTTCAAACCATTATTTGTAGATAGATAAATCTTTCCGCCCCATGTTCCTGCATAAATTTTACCGTTGTTGTAGATTAATGAGTAAACAATTTCTCCGCTTCCAAAACCATTAACCTGCTGCCAGTCGTTTCCATTTCCGTTTCCATTATTGTTTCCGGTGCTTGTATTACTGAATAGAACTTTTACGCTTGCAGAGTTATTGTTCGGATTTGGATCTACTGTTATTACTGAGTGAATAGATGCATTGTTGATAACTTCCTTTTCGTATGGAATATTTCCATTGAAAGGAGCTAAGTTCATTTGTCCCATACCTTCTAATGATTTACAAATCATCTGACCGTTAATTACACCGGCAACAAAGTTAACATGTGCTTTTGGTGCAAGAACGGATCCGCGAATATCAATTCCCTGAATTGTAATTGATGTTGCCTGATAGAAGTTATAGAGGACATTACCAATTGAAGTACCGTTTACTGTTAATCCGCCGGTCCATGTGATTGATGTTCCGTTTACATTTACAAGAACTACAGAACCGTTTGGAACTGTAATGCTGACATTATTTGCATTAGATAAATCCGATCCGTTAACAGAGAATACATTCAAGAAAGGATCAGTGCCGGTAAGGTTCAATCCGCCCCACTGCATTGTGGTTGTTCCGTTGGTTGTATAACCGCTTAATGTTGCAGAAAGGTTTAATAAGAATGCTTCTGCTGCTGCAAAATTAATCGGGTTGCCCTGTTCAATTGTTCCTTCAACACTAACTGCAGAAATTGGCAGGTTTGTAGTGTTTCCGTAAACAACGTTTCCGTTATAAACCGCACCGCTCGAGAATTGTAAGTGACCGCCAACTATTAATACGTCGCCGCTGTTATTCGGCAGCTGATCACCAACACTGTAATTTGCAAACGAAGCATTACCGCCGATTGCTGCTTTGCCCTGTGTATCGGATGATGGCTGATTAACGTCTTTAATTACGAAGAGGTTAAAATCTTTTGCTATACCAAGATCAAAGGTTCCGTTGTTAACCTGATCGCAATCAGCTTTAACATTTATTGTTAAGGTGGCTGTTGCGCCGCTGTTAAGATCTCCAACTCCCCAGAATCCTGTTGTGTAGTTATATAATCCCTGTGATGTTGAGTGCGATTGATAAATTGCGCCTACCGGTAATAAATCGTAGAGAACTATACCCTGTGACTTATCGGGACCATTATTCTTAACTGTAATTGTGTAGAAGAATGTTTCGCCGCACTGAACCGGAGTTTTGCTTGCTGTTTTCTTTACTTCAAGATCTGCTTGCTTTGGCTGACAGATAACATTAACTGTATGGCTGTCGTCATCGCGAACAGTATTAGTACCAAAATTATATCCTGTTAATTCCGGATGACCAATTACCCATGCGTTGTTTGTTAAGTTACCGCAATCTGTTTCGTCGGTTGTATATTCATAAGTGAATGTTTCGCTCTGACCGGGATAGAGTTTCAAATATTTTATTTTATGATCGCCAGCCGGCATTAACATAGGATCGTAAACATTTGCACCGCCGGAAAGGAGAATATCGCCGCAATTTGTTACTGTAAATGAATAAGTTATTTTTTCGCCTACGTTAATAGATGCTGGGCCGGATTTTTGTAGATCAACACAAACTTTGAAGAATCCGAAATCAATTGTTAGGTCGTCGTTGCAATTTACTGTTACGCTTGCTGTTCTGTTTGTTAAGTCGCCGTCGCTATCTTTTGCGTCGTTTGTTCCTTTATCCTTGAATGTTAAGAACCATTTTTCGCTTTGTGATCCGACCAATACTCCGCCGGCTACAAAGTTGCTTGCGGCTATTCTTACTTTGTAAGTGCCATTAAGTACGTTGTTGAATTCATAATATCCATTTGTGTTTGTAGTTGTTGTTAGAAGAACATTATTCTGAGAGTCGAGTAATTCAACTGCTACGCCTGGTATTCCTATTTCGTTAGCATCTTGAATTCCGTCTGCGTCTGCATCGTGCCATACAAAATCACCAATTTTATTCTTGCAATCTTCTTTAATTAAACCGGCATCCCATGTTAAATCGTTTTCGCCGGGTGTTAAAGTTGTACAAATTGTTTTTCCTGTGGTTGTGTTTGCATCAGAATCTTTTGCGTCATCGCTTCCGGCATCTTTGGTTGTAAATGTATATCCGGAAGGAAGAATGAATTGAACATAATAATCGCCGGGAACTAAATTATCGAAGAGATAAAAACCGTTTGCATCGGTTGTTTTTGTTCCGATTAAGTTATTGTTGCAGTCATACAACTTAACTGTTACTCCGGATACTCCGGGTTCGCCGTTATCTTGAATTCCATTTTTATTCAAATCTTCCCATACTCTATCGCCGATAGATGCTTTAACGTTTTCATTACAATCCAGGTATCCTTTATCTGCTCCTTCGTTAAAGTTTTCATTAATCTTTGTTGCTGCGTCATTAATTTCGCTAAATGTAAAACCGCTTAAACTGCCGCCGCCAAGAGCTAACTCTGCTAAAGCTAAAAATTGATTAACTGTATATCCTGTGAAAGGTCCGCTCTTAATAACCAGATTACCAAGAGGAGTAGCATTGCTTCCGATATATCCAGCCGCATCATAATTAACATTTAATTTTAGAGCAACTACCTGTCCGGCAAGAACACTGATAGATGTTGCTGTTGGATTTGTGTAATTCTGTGTTAATGCCCCGGCGGTTCCGCCTTGTGGTAAAAAGTTTTTAACCGCTGCAGCGGAAGTAAGTGTAATCTTATAAGTAGAACCAACAACTAATCCCGAAGGGAAAACATTATCAAAATACATATCTCTAATTTGACCGGGACCGCTATTAGAAGGACTTCCCCAACCGCCCTGTGTATAAGTTGTAAATCCTTTTAGATCGCATTGAGCCGGCGTATACCATTGAACTGTCCCGGTAACTTGCTTGGTATCAAATGCCGGTGTTGCAAGAACTAATTTTTGTTTGCTGTTCGGATTTAATTTATGAACGTATCTTGTCCCTTGTGGAATAACAACATCTGCTTTAGCTTTAATTGTCGCCGATCCAATTCCGGAATAGGTTAAAGAGATCGGTCCGCCTTTGCCGTAGGCATTAGTAACTACTGATGATGAACTTAAAGAGCCAAGTGTTGTTGTTAATTGAATAGTAACATTTGGAACCGGGTTGCCATTAATATCAAATGCAAAAACTAAAAATGTTGCCGGTGTTCCCTGAACATAAGAAGCTGCCGGAGGAACAATCAATAAAGTTTCTACCGGTTTAACATTATTATGATTTGCGGTTGCATCTGCAATAATTGCAAGCGCTCTTGCTTTTACATCGGCATCGTTGGAAATTGTGTTTGCATTAAGACCATCGCTAAAATGCCAAATAGCTAATTGAATAGCGGCAGCTTCTTTTTCTAAGCTCGCAGCTTGTCCGGGGTAACCCGTCTTGTAAGGATAATAATTGTTTAGAATGTAGGTTATCTCAGAAGGAGTAGAACCTTCATCCCAGTAATCTTCATTAGTAGCAAGGTAATTTTCAATATCAATACAATAAAAATATTTTACTTCACTATTCAATGTTCCCTTAAACGTTCCGGCAAAAGTTGTAGAACTTTGATTGCTATAAGGATTGGTGTAAGTAATATTTTTACCAACTGCAGTACCTGAAATTTTTGCAATGCTTGTATAATCAGTAATGCTCTTTACTCCGCTTTTGTTTTGTGCAAAAGAGAAGGAAGATAACCCCAAAATGAGTGAAAGGACTAAAATCACTCTTAAATAAAGTTTCGGCTGATTTACCATTTGTTACTCCTTTGTGATTGAACTTTTATTGGAGTAAATAAAACAATACTGGTGCCATACAATAATTTCGTTTTTAGCACTTTTTCAAAGGATTTGGGTGATTAAAAAATGCCCTTGTGTTTCAAAATGATAATATGATCCCTAAATAAATCGTTTTGAAATGCATAATAACAGGGGGGTTTAGTGGATTTTTTTGTTATTGATAATCAAATGCTATCTATAATATAAAGCAATCTTTTCCACCGGATGGCTTGTTAATAAACTTATAGCTATAGTTTATGGTGGTTAAAGGAGAAATTATCTCAGATTGATTCTTTTTTTACATACAAATACGGGGCGGTTATTTATTCCGCCCCGAATTGCTTGCTTGACCCTCTCTATTTCGCCAAGATCATTTTCTTGCTGATATTAACGTTATTTCCGGTCAGTTTGTAAATATAAACTCCCGAAGAAAGTCTGCTTGCATCAAAGTTTACTTTATGAATTCCGGAACTCATTTGTCCATCAACAAGAGTTGCTACTTCCTGACCAAGTATGTTATATACTTTAAGCGAGAACATACCGGCTTCAGGAATTGCAAACCGTATTACAGTTGAAGGATTGAACAGGTTAGGATAATTCTGATTCAGTTCGAATTTAGTTGGAACTGATTCTTCATTATCGGAAACGCTTGTTAATCCGCCTGACTTCGATAAGAAGATCTTTCCTTCTTTGGTTCCGATGAATACATCATTATTATCCGGATTAACGACTATTGCGCTAACACCAGGTCCTCCCATTCCAAGCGAGGTCCATGTATTACCATTATCGCTCGACATAAACACTCCGGTAGTCCATGATGCAACATAAACCTTTCCGGTATTATCAACTACAACAGAATAGATAAACGGTGCATTCAGATTTGTTACTTTACTCCATGTAGTTCCGCCATTTAACGATCTGTATAATCCGTTTCCGTAAGTTCCGGCAAAAAGTTTTGTATTAAGAGGATTAATTGCAGGAATTGCAGCAACAGACCAAACGAAATCATAACCAACATTAAGTTTAGTCCACAAACCTCCTCCGTTAAGAGTAACAAAAACTCCTCCACCGAAAGAAGCGGCATAAGCAATGTTTGCGGATGTTGCTACAACAGATTGAATTGCAAGGTAACTGCCAAATCCGCTATTTATTTCTGTCCATGTTGTTCCCATGTTGGTAGATTTATACATACCGGATCCCCATGTAGCAGCATACAATACTTTTGTAGAAAGAGTCTTTCCAATAGTAGATAATCGTATTATCGGTTATTGCAGCAATTGAGATATAGGTTTGAACCGGGTTTGTAGACGCTGTTCCATTTGTATTAATTGTTTGCAGCGCCTGAAGGATTTGATTTTCCGGTAATGGTACATAAAAAAACTGAACCGGAACCGGGTTTGTTGGTTACGCAATTATTGATTGCGGAGTTGCGAACACAATAACTAAAAATACTTAAGTAGTTATCGCCGTTTTCCACAACAGAAACTTGCGCGAAAAATTTGATATCGTCTTTTGATTATTCATGTATACCTTTTATTTGTTCATTGTTTTTTAAAATCAAAAATCTTTCAACCGACTTTTTTAAATCGGTCTGCGAGGATGTAATAGCCCTGATTATACCGGCTTTGCCCCGGTTCGTTTATAATTTTGTAACGACTTCTTTGACTGCCCTGATAAAATTGTTCGGATGCCATTGTGTCTCTTTCTATTCGCTGAATAACAGGAGTGTTCTCCACCAAGACTCGCGCCGGCGAACCCTGCGCTTCGGCAGCTAGATAAATTTTATTGGATAAGATTGTTCTTCGAAAATGAATCTCTTCGAAACTTCTTCTTCGCTTTCGAAGAATAGATCCTGTATACGAGATTACAACCAGAAGAAGCATAATAATTGCTGCCAGCGCTAGTGAAGAATAAACAACATCAATTAGCTGCATTGAACCTCCGTTTAATAACCGGATACCAAAATGATTCCGGTACTGTAATGATTTTTGTGTTTTGAATTGCGGATAACTATTTTATAATAATCGCGCCCGCATACGCCCCCGAATTAAAGCCCTAATAATTAGTGATCAGTAATTGTATCTATAACTGATCTAATTAAAGCTCTGCGTAATCAATAAGCGCCTCCGTTTCTTCTTGTTTGATATTTTTATTATTTGTAAAAACTGTACTCCACAGCCCCCTGATTCTTAATGTCCCCGGTTGCTTACTTAAATTTTTTGTTAGCGCCCGGCAACCACTCTCTTAAATACCGTTTAATCAGAAAAATACTTTTCTGGTTAAATTTTTAGTAGAGTCTCATATTCAATACCGGTGCCAGTTAAAAAACTTGATTTGATTGAAAATTCTTTGAAAAAATTTTTATGGTCTGTTCAAAAATGAAAAAGGAAAAATTTTTGAGGCATTATTTAATTCGGCTGCGGAGGACTTTATAAAATGGAATGGTAATTAGATGAAAATATTTTTACACGGGCACAACCTTTTGGTGGTTATGCGAGTCTAAATTTTTGTCGATCATTGATAATTTATAAAACCAATGGGGGGAAATTATAATGTCCATAAAAAAACTGACCATTCTTTTATTGTTGCCGATAATTACGCTGGCAACGGGAAAAGCCAGTAATGAAAAAATTGTCCTCGCTTATAAATTAAGCAACCTCAATATAAACCTTGATGGAAAGCTTACCGAACCAATCTGGCAAAAAGAACCGATTAAGGAATTTGTTCAAAAAGATCCTAATGAAGGAACGCTGGCAACCGAACAAACCAATGTATGGGTTGCTTATGATAATGAATATATTTATGTAGCTGCCAAATTGTATGATTCCAGGCCCGAACAAATAGACGCAAGCATTGCGCGCAGAGACAATTATTTTTCATCCGATTGGTTCGTCTTTTATGTTGATCCATATAACGATAAAAAAACCGGTTACTTCTTTGGCGTTAATGCCGGCGGAACAATGCTCGATGGCGTTCTATTTAACGATAGCTGGGACGATTGGTCGTGGGATGGAATCTGGGAAACAAAAACTACAATTGATAACGACGGCTGGGCTGTTGAAATGCGAATCCCTTTCTCGCAGATGCGCTTTAATCATGCTGAGGCAATGACATGGGGGGTTAATTTTTACCGTGAAGTAAAAAGGAATAATGAAAAATCTTATTACGTAATGGTTCCTAAAGCAGAAAGCGGATTTGTTTCCAGATTCGCATTACTCGAAGGTTTAAACGGCGTTCAGCCCAAACAACGATTTGAAATGATGCCGTATATGGTTCAAAAAGCACAATACCTCGTTCACGATCAAGGCGATCCGTTCTATAAATCAAATCAGTACAAAACTTCTTTTGGTGCCGATTTTAAAATTGGTATCGGTAGCAACTTAAATATTGACGCAACAATCAATCCGGATTTCGGACAGGTTGAAGTTGATCCGGCTGTAATCAATTTATCTGCGTTTGAATCATACTTCAATGAGAAGCGTCCTTTCTTTATTGAAGGAATGGATAATTTTTATTTTGGAATTGGCGGGGCGAACAATAACTGGGGATTTAATTTCGGCTGGCCAGAATTATTTTACTCGAGGAGAATAGGAAGATCGCCACGGGGCGAAACACCCGATGCCGAATACACAAAATATCCGGGCGAAACAAGAATTTTAGGCGCTGCTAAACTAACAGGAAAACTTAATGAGTCAACAACACTCGGAGCTATCTCCGCAATAACCGAAAGAACTTATGCAACATTATGGAATAATGGAATTAGAACCGGCGAGGAGATTGAACCGCTTACATTTTATAATGTATTGAGATCCAAAAAGGAGTTTAACGAAGGAAAACAATCGCTTGGCTTTATGTTCACAAGCGTTAACAGAGCTTTTAATCAAAATTCATTATCAGGCAATCTTGCAAAAAATGCTTATGCTTTTGGAGTGGATGGGTGGACGTTTTTAGATGATAACAAAGAGTATGTTTTAACAGGTGCTTTTGCCGGAACATACGTTAATGGCTCAAAAGAATATTTGCAGAATTTACAGAAACAGCCATACCGTTATTTCCAGCGACCGGACAATCCGTTCGAAACATTTGATCCCGAGAGAACCTCTTTAACCGGTTATTACGGAAGAGTAATGCTTAATAAACAACAGGGAAATTTTTACATTAACTCTGCATTAGGATTTGTTTCTCCCGGATTTGAACAGAACGATCTTGGTTTTCAATGGATGGCGGATAGAATAAACATTCATACGGTATTGGGTTACCGCTGGTTTGAACCGGATAGTATTTTTAGATCGAAACAAGTTTATGCATCTTACTCAAGGTCGATAAATTTCAAAGGTGAAACTCTCAGCAACTTTTTGTGGTACCGTCTTGGCGGAACATTCAGAAATTATTACGAATTATCGATAGGAGGTAACTTCAATTTCGAAACTTATAATCCAACGCTTACCCGGGGTGGTCCGTTAGGTATAAATCCGTCATCATATTATTTCTGGGCTTTCGGAAGTACGGATAGAAGAGAAAAACTATCATTTAATAGCAATGTTGATTTTTCAAGAAATGCTATCGGTGCAAAATACAATAATATTTTCCTATCAATTACGTGGAAACCAAGCACACAACTTACATTCAGTATCGGTCCCTCTTTCGAAGTAAGCAAAGCATTGCAACAATGGGTTAAAAATGTAAGCGATCCTCTTGCTGCTAACACTTATAATACGAGATACGTTTTCTCAACTATTAAGCAGCATACTCTTTCTGCAAATATCAGATTGAACTGGACTTTTACTCCAACGCTGAGCTTACAATTGTTTATGCAGCCGTTCTTTGCCGTTGGAGAGTACTCGGACTTTAAAGAGCTGGCCAAACCGCGAACTCTAAATTATAATTACTACGGACAAAACGGATCAACAATAAATTATGATAAGGATAATGGCAAATATAATGTTGATCCCGATGGTAATGGTCCGGCAAATTCGTTTTCGTTTAGCAATCCGAATTTTAATTACAAATCCTTGAGAGGAACTGTTGTGTTGAGATGGGAAGCAATGCCGGGTTCAACGCTCTATTTTGTGTGGTCTCATAATCAAACAAATTTTGATAATGCTGGAGAATTTAATTTCGCGAGAGACTTCAAACAATTATGGAATTCAAAAGGTGATGATGTTCTTATGGTTAAATTTTCCTACTGGCTCGATATTTAATTCCAATACGAAAATAATGTGTAAACAAAAGCCCGGTTGAAATCTTTCAATCGGGTTTTTTATTAGGTTGTTTTTTTATAATTCCAAATAGCAAGAGCATTAAACGATATAGCGAACAGAACAATTATTCCAAAGTGTTTTAGCAAATCAAAGAAGCCGCTTCCTTTCAGAACTATCATTCTCATAACTTCTATAAAATAACTTACCGGGTTAATGTAAGTTAATGCTTGAGCCCAATCCGGCATGTTTTCAATGGGTGCAAATAAACCTCCGAGCAAAATAAAAATCATCATACAGAAATATGAAATGAACATTGCTTGCTGCTGTGTCTCTGCAAATGTCGAAGTTAAAAGTCCGAAGCCGAGAAGTGCAATCAAATATATTGCAGCAAACAGGTAAATAAGTAAATAACCTCCGACGGGAATTATTCCATAAACGATATAGCTAACAACAAATCCGATTGACAAAATAACCAATCCCAAAATCCAGAAAGGAATGAGTTTGCCGAGTATAAATTGATGTTTCTTTATTGGAGTAACGTTTAATTGTTCTATTGTTCCGGCTTCTTTTTCCTTAACAATATTAAGTGATGCTAAAAGGAAGCCAACAATTGTTACAAGAAGAGCAAGTATTCCCGGAACAAAAAAATATTTGTAATTCATTTTTGGGTTGAACCAGTTAGAGGAAACAATTTCAATTACCGGCTGTGCATTCATACGCGGCTGCTGAATCCATTCCAGTCTTATATCATTATTGAAATCCCTTATTATCGAGTTAGAGTATGCAACTGCCAGGCCGGCAGTCTGTCCTGAAATTGCATTTGCCTCAATCATTATTTTGGATTTATTCTCTCTTACAAGTTCGTGTTCAAATCCCTGTGGTATTGTTATTATGATATCGGCTTTATCCTGTTCAACAACGTTCAATGCTTTTTGATATGATTCTGAAAAATCTGTAAGTCTGAAATATCCCGTAGATGTTATTTTATTGATCAGCCTTCTTGAGTATTCGGATCTGTCAAGATCAACAACGCTTAAATTAATATTCCTCATTTCATAATTAACGGCTAACGGAAGAACAATCAATTGAACTACCGGAACAACAAGTATTGCTCTTAAAATTAATTTGTTTCTGAAGATCTGAATAAATTCTTTTCTTAATAAAAATTTCAGTGCTCTCATTATAATCTTATCTTAAAACGTTTTATACTTATTAGAATAAAAACCGCTGTCATCGCCGCTAATACAATCGTTTCCTTCCAGATTCCTTCCGGACCAACACCTTTTATCATAACATTTTTTATAATTATGATATACCACTTTGCCGGCGATAAATTTGCAATCCATTGAAGAATATCCGGCATGTTTGCAATTGGAAAGGCATAACCGCTTAACATCACTACCGGAAGCATTAATCCAACAAGCGAAATTAACATTGATGCCAGCTGAGAATTTGTAATCGTTGATATCAACAACCCGAGCGAAAGCGCACACAGTATATAAAGAACCGTAACCAATGTTAGTAGAAACAAGCTTCCATGTATCGGCATATCAAGAAGTGTTGTGCTTAACAACAGAATTGTTGCAACATTTACAATTGACAAAATAAAATATGGAATCGCTTTGCTGATTATTACAAGCCATGGTTTCATGGGTGATACAAGCAATATTTCCATTGTTCCAAATTCTTTTTCGCGAACAACGGAAATGGAAGTCATCATCGCCGAAACAAGAAGCAGTATAAGTCCCATAACTCCCGGAACGGAAGTATATGCTCCTTTAAGCTGCGGATTGTAGAGCATTCTTAGTTCGGTGTCTATGGTTAAGGGAATTTTGTTCAATTCCATCAATTCGTTCTGATAATCCATTACAACCGCACTTACATAATTTGCGAGCGTTGTTGCCTGGTTCGGGTCGGTTGCGTCAGAAAGAATTTGTATTTGTGCTTTGTTTGTGTGTAATAGTTCGTTTTGAAAATTCGGTTGGAATACAATTGCTAATTTTATTTTGCCCGATTTGAAAGCGCTTTCAATCTGATCACTATTATTTATTGTTCTTTCTATTTGAAAATACTCAGTACTTTCAATTCGGTTAATTAACAACTGGGTTATTTCATCCTTCGAGTTATCGAGAACAGCTATTTTAGCATTTCGCACTTCAGTAGTTATTGCAAAACCGAAAATTATTAACTGGATTACAGGCATACCGAAAAGAACAAGCATTGTCCGTCTATCCCGAAGGATGTGATTAAATTCTTTCTTTACGAATGATAATAGTTGTTTCATTTTAACTTTCTTAATTAGCGCATGCTTTTTTTAAATTTTTCAAGCGATTTAATCATTCCGCTTTGCACCCCTGGCAAGTAGAACAAAAACATCCTCAATGGAAGAAGTGTTATATTTTTCTTTTAAGGCAGCGGGAGAATCAAGCGCTTTTATTACGCCATCCACAAGAATCGTAATCCGGTTGCAATACTCGGCTTCGTCCATATAATGAGTTGTTACAAATACAGTTATTCCGTTACTTGCCGCTTCATATATCATGTTCCAGAATTGACGACGGGTTATGGGGTCCACTCCGCTTGTTGGTTCATCGAGAAAAACAATTCTCGGGTTATGAATAATCGCAAGACTGAAAGCGAGTTTCTGTTTCCAGCCAAGCGGAAGCGATTCAACAAGCTTATCTGCCTGGTTCTGCAGATTTAATTTATGAATTAATTCGCTGCTTCTTTGTTTAATCTCATCATCGCTCAATCCGTAAATACCCGCGAACAATTGAACATTTTCCATAATCGTAAGGTCTTCATACAAAGAAAACTTCTGGCTCATATAACCGATATTTTTTTTGATTTGTTCTGTCTGATTGTAAATATCAAAGCCGGCAATCTTTGCATTTCCGCTTGTCGGTTTCAAAATTCCAATTAACATTTTCATTGCAGTTGTTTTGCCCGCCCCATTAGCACCGAGGAATCCAAAAATTTCCCCGCGTTTTACCTCAAAGGAAATTTTTTTCACCGCGGTAAAATCCCCGAATCTTTTTGTTAAATCTTCTGTTTTAATTACTGTTTCATTAGTCATTTAATACTATCGTTTTTTCCCAGTTCCTATGTTTGTTACATTTATTTGCTCATCAGGTGCATAAAACAATCCTCGATGGTTGGTTCAATATTGGAAACGGTTGCTTTGGGGTGTCCCGCAGATTCTAAATATTTTTTCACATCAACCGCGCTTATGCTGCTGTCGTTAACGACGAGATGATGATTTTCTCCAAATGCAAAGCATGTTTCTGTTTTTGAATATGAACGTAAGTCCATTAAGAGTTTAAACATTTCCGGAGAGTGTACTGCAAAAAGATTTCTTTCGAATTTACTGATAATATTTTTGGGTGGATTGATCTCTAATATTTTTCCTTTTTGAATTAACGCAATTCGATCGCATAATTTTGCTTCGTCCATATAAGGAGTTGACACAAGAATGCTTATGCCACGTGTTTTAAGGCGTTTTAATATTTCCCAGAATTCCTTCCTCGATACTGGATCCACTCCTGTTGTCGGCTCATCAAGAAAAAGAATTTTCGGTTTATGAATAAGTGCGCAACATAGCGCGAGTTTCTGTTTCATACCGCCGCTCAATTTTCCGGCACGGCGATTTTTGAAAGGTTCGAGCTGTTTATATATCTCCTCTATTAATTCGTAATTCTCTTTTATGGTTGTATTGAAAACCGTTGCAAAGAACTCCAGATTCTCTTCAACGGTCAGATCCTTGTAGAGGGAAAACCGACCCGGCATATAGCCAACAATATTTCTGATCTCTTTCCAGTCTTTTATGATATCATAATCTAGTAAAGCTGCGCTTCCGCTATCCGGCAAAAGAAGGGTTGTAAGAATTCTGAATATCGTCGACTTTCCGGCGCCATCCGGTCCAATCAATCCAAATAGTTCTCCTCTTTCGGCTGTAAACGAAATATTATCCACAGCTGTAACAGAAGTTTTTTTTGTAGAATACTTTTTAACGATATTTTTTATTTCAACTGCGCTCATAATTATTTCAGAATTTTATTTCTCCGTACATTCCTATTTTCAAATACCCATCGTTCTTAACTTTTACTTTAATAGCATAAACAAGATTAGCGCGTTCATCTTTTGTCTGAATTGTTTTTGGTGTGAACTCCGCTTTTGAAGAAATCCAATAAATTTCTCCTTTCATTTCTTTTTGTTCACCTTCACCTTTATCAACATAAACCTCAACCGTTTGCCCAAGTTTTATTTGTCCAAGTTGATCACCGCTTACATATGCGCGTAAAGTCATTACAGAAATATCCGCAATTTTATAAAGTGCCTTTCCTGCAGATGTGATTTCGTTTTGTTTAGAATATCGAGTAAGCACTGTTCCATCTACAGGATTTTTTATTATACTTTTATTAATCTGGTCTTGAGCCTGTTCAGTTTGTATCTGCAGTGGATAAGTTTCACTCAACATTCCTTGCCTTGTGATTGTAAGATTAGACTTGGTTGCAGCATATTGTTTGTTCAGCAAATTAATCTGTGAATTGATGTCGTCAAGCTGCTTTGTTGTGGCGGCATTCGATTTTACAAGGTTTTCAATCCGATTCTTTTCCCGTTCAGCGGTTTCAATCTGTTCCTGAATCGTAGCAAGCTGGGTGGTTATGTCCGGAAACTTATTTATAATCGCCTTAATTGATGCTTCGAGCTGTTTCTTTTTCAGATACAGTTGTGTTGTATCGACAAGTCCAACAATTTGATTCGCTTTTAACTCCGCACCTTCTTCAACATCAAATTGCAAAAGTTTTCCAGTTGCCTCGGTGGAGACAATTATTTCTTCCGATTCAAATGTTCCGGTCGCATCAAATTTACCGCTATTACCGCCACACGAAAAAAGCAACAATGTTGTGATTATGATAAATAGAATCTTGTAAGTTGTTTTGTCTTTCATTTTATTATCGATAGTTAATTATTGATTAGTTGCCTAATGTTAATTTGTAATTCTGTTGTGTTAACAATAATTGAATTGTGTGAATCGCTAAATTTTGTTTTGCCTGATCCTCTGCATTCAGCTCACGAATGAAATCGTTCAATGTAATTATGCCGTTTTCAAGCTGGGACTTTGTTACTTCTTTTACAGAGGTTCTTATTTCGATAATCTGCTTATCAATCGCTATCAATTCTTTCAATTTCTCAATTTCATGTAACTGCTGTTTTAATAACAGGTTTGTGTTTAATAAAAAAACTTCTCTCTGTGCTTCAACCGATTTTTTATTTAGATCAAGGATTTCGTTTTCATTATCATAAGTATAAAGATTCGAGATTGACCAGCTTAACCGCGCGCCGGCTATATAATACCAATCAAAACTGTTTTTTAGCATATTCAACGCCGGCTTTCCATAACCACCCTGAAAAAACAGGCTTGCTTTCGGAAGAATTTTTGCCAGATTCAATCCCCGTTGTTCGTCTATCAGATTTTCCTGAAAATTAAATAGTTTTAGCTCCGGTCGGTTAATTTCCCGGACATCGGTTTTATAATTATTATAGTATGGTTGTTCAAGTAAAACAGTTTCGTCAAGTGGTTGATTTATTAGCAGCCCAAGCATATCAATGTATGAATGGCGCGAAGATTTCAATTCGATTTTTTTTTGAATTGTTTTAAGCAACTCCGCTTTAAGAACATCAACGTTGGACTGTGTTGCCGTTCCGTTAATCAGGGCTGCGTTAAGTTTCTCAAGTCCGGCGTTAATATCTTTTTCAATTATATCTGTTTGAATAAGCTGTTTGTCGAAAAGCAAAACACTGAAATAGATTTGATTTACTCTCTCTTTTAGTTTCGTCAATTCGGTTTCTACTTTCTGATTATCAATCTCGGCGCTTGCTTTTTGCATCTCTGCATGAGTCGCCATTATCCCGCCATCATAAATAACCTGGTTTACTTCGGCAACTGCCTTGTACTGATCTTTTGAAAGCGGCGCTATGTTGATTCCGGGAAATGAAATTGGAATAGATATCACATCGGACTGATATGTTGCCTGTCCACTAAGCGCTACTTGCGGGAAATATCCTTTCCAAATATTACTAATACTATAGTCTTTGCTTTTTTCTATATAATCTTTCTGTTTGATGAGAGGATAGTTCTCGCGTGCTTTTAAGTAACATTCGTCAATTGTCAGTCTTGTTTGAGAACTAATTAACGATGTAAAAAGTAAGATCAATATTGTTATTTTCTTTTTCATGATGATTTATTATTGATAGTTTGATTAAAGATTTTTTTTCCTTTTTCGGTAACGATGCCGCCGATCAAAATTTTAAATGCTGTTCGAGCGGCTTCAATAATTGAGAAATTATTATTTAGAATGAATTCCGGATTAACAATTGTTCGTACAGAGGCAACAAGCATGTTCATAATGATTGGCGTCGGATAATCGAGAAACAAACCCTCAGCTTTACCCTGATCAATAACCCTGGTTAAATTTCCGAACATCATTTCTGTCCTAAAGTTATCAATCTCAGTCCATAGCTTCGGAAAATGGCGCCTCATATCATCAAGCATCTGCGGACTAATACGAACAGACGCTTTTGCAAGAATCTTCATTAACTCTTCAAGTTTCTCTATCGCATTCTTATCGCTGTTCAGGGTTGGCAGAATCATGTTTTTCATATTGCTCATAAACTTTTTAGCAATAGCTTTTACAAGATCGTCCTTCGAGGGAAAAAATTTGTAAATCGTTTTTTTACTCATCCTAAGTTCTGATGCAACTTCATCCATTGTAGTCTTATGAAATCCTTCCTTAAAAAACTTTTCCTCCCCAACATCAATTATTTTTGTTTTTTCTTCCATATCTCCTCTTAAAAACTATATTAGTTTTTTCGGTTTCCAATATAACACAAGGAAACCGGTTTGTCAAGTCTTGGTTTCTATCGTTTCCGCATTATTTATTTCACGGGGGAGGTTGGTGTGGGTTATTATGCTTTCCTTCCTAAAAATCGTATTACAACTCCTTCGCCCAAATGTCCAATACCCTCTGAAAGAAAGACCCGTTCTTTCGATAATTTTTCAAAATCAAGATCAATAAAATCATTTACAACATCCTCCAGAGAGTATAATAACGCAATCTCTTTCGGCCCGCCCGATTGAAAGTTAATTTGATCTTTTTCAAAACACTCAAAAATAATTTTACCGCCTGGCTTTAATGAATCTATTATTTTCTCGAACAAAAATCGTCTTTGCTCTTCTTCTAAATGAATAAAAATTATTGCTGCGGCATCATACTTTTCATTATCTGGCTTGAATTCTGAAAAATCTTTTATATCATAATTAATTTTAACTACAGAATCTTCGGCAAATTTTAGAGCTTTAATCTTTCCTTCTTCCGAAAAGTCAAATGCGTCAACCTCCCAGCCGCATGCTGCAGCATATACCGCATTTCTCCCTTCCCCTTCCCCCGGCAATATAATTAGTCCGGACTTAAGTTTGGACAGTTCCTCTTTAAAAAACTGATTTGGTTCTTTTCCATATTTATATTCTTCTAACGAATATCTTTGATTCCACAATTCTTTCATATACTCTCCAAAACGTACATGTAAAATAAATGTTCTTTTCAATAGATAAAATAAATTGAGGTTCGAGAAGCGTTTAATTATTTTTACACTTAGAAAAAATTTGAGAAAATGATAAACACAGACAAAATAATAATTGTGGGCGATCGTGTACTTATTAAGCCGGAAGAAAATCTTGCTAAAACTAATAGCGGTTTATATCTTCCACCAGGCGTATATGAAAAAGAAAGGGTTCAGGGTGGATACGTAATTAAAGTTGGGCCCGGTTACCCAATTGGTATGCCGGCAGAAGATGACGAGCCGTGGAAAGAAAATAAATCAACTCGTTATATTCCGCTTCAAGCAAAACCCGGCGACTTTGCTCTCTTTCTAAGAAAAGATGCAATTGAAGTTGAGATTGAAAAACAAAAGTTTGTAATTGTAAATCATTCTGCTATTTTGTTATTATACAGAGACGACGAACTATTATCCTGAAACCGCGTTAATATCAAATAAATTCATCTGATACAAACCATCCGTAACGTTTACGTTAATTAAAGTCAAATAAGCTTGTCTTAAAAAATTTTTTCGGGAATTATAAAATCTAACACAATATAGTAAGTCCTATATATAAGACTTAAAATCTGTTCTCAATTACTCTTAGAATATAATGCTTGACTAAGAACAAAAAAAATGTATTTTAGTCACATAAACAGGGCTTAATAATGCTAAATCCTTTGCCTCCAGAACCCAAATTACGATTTGATTCAGAAATAATAAATTTACTCTCCAGCGCGGACTCATCCCTTTATCAACTTACCGGCTTGTTAGGTTTGTTTGGTGAGAATCATTTTATTCCAAGAACTCTCCAGATTCACGAAGCAAGTAATAGTCTTGCTATAGATAATTATAGTATTTCAATTGAAGAATATTTCACAAAACTATGTACAGAAGAATTTCTATCGATCGGCACTTTAAATAATTATTTAAGTGCGTCATCAATTGGATTGAAGCTAATTAAAAATGTTTCGCACGCCGGACATATCATTAAATCAATTCATAATGAGCTTGTGCAAGAACAGAGCAAATCGCAATTAAACGAACTATATCGGGAAGGTGCTGTGAATAATAATGCTGTGGATAATAAACTCGTTCTGCCTTCGCCGGCTGAGATTCCTTCTTTAATAGAGCAATTCGAGAAGTACATCGAGTCGGACGTTTCTTATCCGCCTTTAATAAATGCATCTTTAATTCATGCTCAATTCGAACTAATACATCCATTCAAAAATTTTAACGGATTAACGGGAAGAATTCTAATTCAACTCCATCTTAACTGGAAGAAAAGAGTTGTAAATAATTGTTTACAAATATCGGGTTTACTCTTTACAAGAAGAGAGGAATATTTTAACCGGCTGAAACTGTTAACAACTAACGAGGCCTGGAATGAGTGGATAAAGTTTTTTCTTTCAATTATTATCTCCTCTTCCAACAAAACTATTGAAATCATAAAAAATTTATTCCGTCTGGAACAGAGTGGTTACGAAAAAATTATTCAGAGCGGTTCAGCAACCTCCACAATACTTCAGCTTTACAAATATATCTTCGTTCAACCGGTTATAACCATTCCGCACATTACCAAAACTTTATTGCTGACAAAACAAACGGCAAACATTGTTGTCTCAAAATTACTGGAACTGGGTCTATTAAACGAAGTAACCGGAAAGCAACGATACAGAATGTATGTTAATAAAAACCTTCTGGATGTAACCAGATTATAAAATCAACTAATAAAAAAATGAGGAAAAATGAAGTTAGTTAATGAATTTAAATCGTTCGCAATGCGGGGGAGCGTTGTTGATATGGCGGTAGGTATTATTATTGGTGCTGCTTTCGGCAAAATAGTTTCTTCGTTCGTTAACGATGTTATTATGCCTCCTATTGGATTGCTCGTTGGCGGAATCGATTTCAGCGATCTGGTATTAACGTTAAAAGCTGCCACAGAATCGGCTCCGGCTGTAGTTCTAAAGTATGGAGCGTTTATTAATACGGTTATAGACTTTGTGATTATTGCGTGGGCCATTTTTATGGTAATTAAAGCAATGAACACACTAAAGAAAAAGGAGGAGGCAAAACCGGCCGCGCCTCCAAAACCCAGCGACGAGGTTGTACTATTAGCCGAGATACGAGATCTTCTAAAAAAATAATTTTCGGTTATTTAAAATTATTGGGCGACTTAAAGTAAAAAATCTTGGATCCGCCATCAACAACATTGGTTAACAACCACTGTTTATTTTTAGGCGTCCTGTTATTAATAATAAATAAATTCCGTTGATTTAGAATTCCATTAAACTTAGTTTTGCCCGACAAAATTTATGGAATCTACTATGGAAGCCCCTTCTATTACAATCCCATTAATAAGTTTATTGCCGTTTGTTTTAATGCTTTTATCGATCGCAATTTTTCCATTATTCCGGAATCACTTTTGGGAGAAAAATTCTAATAAGTTAATAATAGCTGTAATATTAAGCATCCCTATAGTTATTTATCTTTTCGGAGCCGGACTGGAAGAAAAATTAGTCGAAACTATTGTTTTCGATTATATCCCGTTTATTATTCTGCTGGGGGCTCTTTTTACAATAACCGGTGGTATATATCTTTCCGGAGACATTGAAGCAAAGCCTACTATCAATACATTGTTCTTGGGAATTGGGGCTGTTCTTGCTTCTTTTATGGGAACAACCGGCGCAGCAATGCTTCTTATTAGACCGGTTATTAAAACAAATAAACAAAGGAAATTTAAAGTTCACACCATTCTATTTTTTATTGGAATTATTGCTAACTGTGGTGGATTACTAACGCCGCTTGGCGATCCGCCATTATTTATGATGTACTTGAGAGGTGCGCCGTTTGAGTGGTTTCTAAAATTAGTGCCGGAGTGGTTCTTAACAAATTTGTTGTTGCTAATTTTATACTTCCTTTTCGATACATATTATTATAGGAAGGAAAAACCGGAAGATATAAGAATAGATAAAACCTCTGTCCGGCCAATAAAGATTGAAGGAAAATTAAATTTCATCTGGCTTGCCGGAGTCGTTTTATCGGTTGCGTTTTTAAATGAACAATATTTTGGATTCATTAAGCTCAATCATTATTATAAGTTTATCCGGGAAGCTGCAATTTTTTCTATGGCAATCTTTTCGCTACTGTTTACAACCCGGCTTACCAGAACCTCTAATAATTTTACATGGGAACCAATTAAAGAAGTTGCTTATTTATTCTTCGGAATTTTTATTACAATGGTTCCGTGTCTATTGTATCTCGAGACAAATGCTGCAAAGCTCGGGGTCTCTTCGCCCCAGCAATTTTATTATTTCACAGGATTTTTAAGTTCTTTTCTGGACAATACTCCAACAGCTGTAACATTCCATTCGCTTGCGCTTGGTCTCGGTGTTCAATCTTCAACATTAGTTGCTGGAATTCCTGAAGAACTTCTTAAAGCAATTTCTGTGGGAGCTGTATTTTTTGGAAGTATGACATATATTGGCAATGGACCGAATTTTATGGTAAAGGCTGTGGCAGAAGAAAACAACATAAAGATGCCAAGCTTTTTTGCTTATATGTATAAGTTCTCGATAATAATTTTATTACCAATATTTATTATAGTTCAGTTGTTGCTGTTGGGATGACCGGTTCTTTAGTGCCGGCTATAAATCTAAATTAATTTTAGCCGGCTTGTAATTTTTTAGCAGAAGAGGAAGCAGTATAGAAAATATAAAAGTTAGAATTGCAAGAGAGTAGAAGAACAGCCCCACTTCGTTATCGTAATTAAGTAAACCTGTTTCTCGAAGTAAATAATTCCAATCGTGATAAACCTTTTTACCGCCAAGCAATGGCAGCATTTGAGCGCGTGCGTCTGATGCATAAATTGAGATGTTAATTAGATTTTGACCCAACCAGATTAGGGATATCTGTGCAGGAATTTTATTCCTTTTAATTATATAAAAGACTACAAACATCCCCGGTATTAGAATTTGTGCGAGCGTTCCTCCTAATGCATAAATAAATTTTCCGAAGATCTTGAAAATACCATGACCGCCTTCATGAATTAGCAGATTTATATAATCAACTAACAAAATTCGCCCATCGTTTTTAATCAGATAATAAATTAGTGGTAATAAAATAATAGAGGAGATCCATGGCTTTAGTTTTTCGAATTGAATACCGTGTTTATTAACTCCGCTTTTCAATTTCCCTCAAACATATTTCTTATTCGATAAATATCATTTGTAATACCCAGGCAAATCATCAATTTTATTCTGGCTTTCTGACCATTTAAATAGTCGGCAAAAATTACACCTTCTTTCTTTAGCCATTTACCCGCGCCTGGATAACCATAAATATCAAGAGTTTCGCCGGCGGGACATCTGGAAACTAAAACAACCGGTATTTGCTTATCAACTGCATATTTAATTCCATCGAATGTTTTTGGCGGTACATTTCCAACACCCAGTGCTTCAACTATAATTCCTTCGGTTCCGCTGTCGGCAGAAAATCTAAAAAATTTCTCATCCATTCCAGCATAAACTTTTATAAGATCTACGTTGGAGTTAATTTTTTCCGTTTCAAATGTTTCCAGCTTTCTTGGTAATCTGTTATAAACAACTTTCCCTTTATCTACAAAACCGAGCGAGCCAAAATCTAAACTCATAAACGTTTCGATATCTTCTGTGTGTGTTTTAGTAACCTCGCTCGCGGCATTAATTTCCCCGTTCAAACAAACCAGAACACCCATGCCTTTGCTGTTTGGATTATTACAAATGTGTAATGCATCCAACAAATTCTTTGGGCCATCCCAGTCCGGCTCAGAACTTGTTTTCATTGCACCAATAACAACTATCGGCTTATCTGTCCTTACAGTAAGGTCTATAAAGTATGCGGTTTCTTCCAGCGTATCGGTTCCGTGTGTAACAACAATGCCGTCAATATCATTTCTCTCAACAAATTCTTTGATCTTATTAGATAACAAAAGCATTAATTCCGGGGTAATGTGGGGGCCGGGATAATTTCCAAATTCGTAAGTCTTTATATTAGCAAGGTTACCGGCTCCAGGAATCATGTTTATTAATTCATTTCCATGAAAGAATGGAACCGCCGCTTTAGTAACATTGTCTATTTTCATTGAAAAGGTTCCACCTGTAAAAACAACTAAAATATTCTTCATCTATTAACTCAATTATTGTTAATTGCAAAATTAGATTTGTTAAAAGTATTTCCAAAAAAAATCGAGACAAAAAAAAATTTAAAATTAATTTGCAGATTTAGAAATCAAAATCTATTTTGAGTTAAATTTTGACCGCGTAAAAACATGTTTATAATTTGTTAATAACTGGTGTTTGTGAAACGTTTCACGGATTGTTTTGGTGGAGAATATTCCACAATAATTAAATTTATTTTGTTTGTATAATACTGAATTTTCCGGTAACCTCTTAAATATAAACGTTTTAGTCGACCCAATTAATGTTAATAATTTGTTGAGAATTTCTGATTTGCATTACGAGTATTTATTACACTTTAATAAAATTTCCCATTTTTAACTACTCAAATTTGTTGATAAAATGACACCTTCGGCCGAATCGCTTCAAACAGAGCGGGATGCAAAAGATATTTGGAAAGAATGTCTTGGTATAATTAAAGAAAACGTCCCGTTTTTAACATATCATACCTGGTTTCTCCCTATTAAACCATACGAGGTAGATAATAATATATTGAAAATCTATGTACCTAATAATTTTTTCATAGAGTGGATTGAAGAACATTATAATACACTTATAAAAAAAATGATCTCTCAAGTACTTGGGCCGGATGGTAAACTTGTTTATATAATTTTAGAAGAAAAGGAGGATCCGGCCACTCCAGTTATAGAAGAGAAAAAACTAAGCGTTGCGGTTCCGGAACAATCTAATTTAATAAAGCCGAAAGATTTCGAATCATATCTAAATCCTAGATACATATTCGAAAATTTTATTAAAGGCGAGGGGAATCAGCTTGCAAGGGCTGCTGCTTATGCCGTCTCCGAAAACCCCGGGCAGACTTCGTTTAATCCACTTTTTATATACGGGGGAGTTGGGCTTGGAAAAACTCACTTAATACAAGCAATCGGAAATAAAATTCTCGATCGCTATCCAGAAAAACGCGTTATCTATTTATCTTCCGATGTCTTTACTGTAGAGTTTGTGGAAGCTATTCAGAATAATACAGTAAATGAGTTTTCTAATTTTTACAAAAGTATGGACGCTTTAATTATAGACGACATTCAATTTCTTGTAGGTAAGGAAAAAACACAGGATTTGTTCTTTCACATTTTCAATACTCTTCATCAAACCGGTAAACAAATAATTTTATCAAGCGATAAAGCACCAAAAGATTTAAAGGGTTTAAGTGATAGATTGATATCGCGGTTTTTATGGGGTTTACAGGCAGATGTTCAGCCTCCGGATTTTGAAACACGTGTTGCAATTCTTAAAAACAAAAGCGAAACTTATGGTATAAAACTTTCTAACGAAATATTTGAATACATCGCTTCTAACATTACTTCCAACATAAGAGAATTAGAGGGTTGTCTAATAAAACTGCTTGCCAACTCTTCTCTAAACTCTAAAGAAATTGATTTTGAACTTGTTAAAAAAACTGTTAAAGAAGTATCTACCAACAAACAGATAAATATTTCTATTGATTATATAACAAAAGTTGTTTGCGAGTTTTTTGGTGTAGAAGAAAATAAAGTTAGAGAAAAGAATAGAAGAAAAGAGGTTGTTCTGGCCCGTCAGGTTGCAATGTATCTTGCTAAACAACTTACTAAGTCGTCTCTTAAAACAATCGGTTTGCATTTTGGTGGTCGCGATCACTCAACAGTTATTCATGCTCAAACTTCCGTAGAACAGATGATAAAGGACGATCAAAGATTTGAGGACGTTGTCATCTCTCTTAAAAATAAAATAGAATTAAGTGTATAGTAAATTGTAGATTCGTTGTTGATAAAAAAATTTTGGATGTTAATAACTTGCTCTTAGTTTATGGTTAAGCCAAAACCTGCGTTTATTAACATCTTATCAAGAGTGTTATTGTTCATAAAATATATTTTTATTTACGGCTATTATGCTGATTATTGTAGTTATCAACTTATTAACATTATTATTATTATAAAATATTATATACATATAGAACAATATTATAATAATAGTTGTGTGGGTTGTGTATAAACATTGTATGTAAAAATTGAATATCTATCCTATTTTTGATATTTTTTGACTCAACTTGGAGAATTATTATGGAATTCAAAGTAAACAGTAAAGAACTAGAAAAGCTACTTGGTAAAATCATTCCAGCTGTTCCTACAAGAACACCAATGCCAATACTCGAAAATTTTCTGTTCGAAGTAAAAGACGGTTTACTAACAATATACGCTACCGATCTTGAAATTTCCTTAAAATCTTCTTTGAGTATTGCTACAGAAGACAATGTTAAACTGGTAGTGCCGGCAAGATTGTTAAACGACATTGTGAGATCTCTAAGCGATACAACCATCCACTTTAAGTTGACATCCAACAAGAAAATTAATCTAATAACCGATACAGGAAAATATGTAATAAGCTATCTTAATCCGGATGAGTTTCCGGATATTCCATCTGTTACCGAAGATAAAGACGTTAAAGATATTAACGAGGTTGTGATAAACGGGGTTGAGTTAAAACAAGCTTTTGAAAAAACATCCTTTGCAATGAGCAAAGAAGAAATGAGGCCGGCTATGATGGGAACGCTCTTTGAATTTACGGATGACGGCTTGCGGTTTGTTACAACAGACGGACACCGACTTGTTAACATGTTAAAGAAAAATATTAAAGCTAATTTTAATCAGCAGTATGTTGTGCCGGAAAGAGCTGTTTCAGTTTTGTTAAAAATTCTTGATGAGAAGGATGTAAAAATTTATTTAACAAAATCATATGTATCTTTCAAACTGAACGATATTGAACTTATAACGCGCTTAATTGCTCAAAAGTATCCCGATTATAACAGTGTAATACCACTGGAAAATGAATTTGCACTTAAGATAAACACAAAGGATATTCATAATTCTATAAAGAGAATGATGTTGTTTTCTACATCTACAACCAGACGAGTTAAATTCTCAATCAAAAAAGAGTCACTCGAAATATCTGCAGAGGATCTTGATATCGGAGCCTCGGGCGAAGAAAAAGTTGTATGTGAATATTCCGGCGATGATCTTGAAATCGGTTTTAACTCGGCTTACGTAAATGATGTATTAAATCATATGAGCGATAACGAGGAGATAATTTTTAAACTACATTCGCCTACAAAGGCGGTAATTATTGAACCTGTAGTAAAGAAAGAAAATCAGGACTTAATGATGCTGCTGATGCCGGTTCGGTTAAACACATAGGATGGTTCTTAAACAAATTGATTTGCAAAATTTCAGACTGCATAGAAGCACATCAATAGTTTTTTCCGATAACTTAAATCTCATCATCGGTGGAAACGGTCAGGGTAAAACATCTATTTTAGAGGCAATCTACTACTTGTGTACTACAAAAAATCTTAATTTCGCTGCAGAAAGCGATGTTGTAACATTTGGTGAACAATCATTTAATACCGAAGGTTTATTTGTAGATTTAACTCAAAATCATACCCGACTTTATTACGACTTAATGAAAAACAGGAAAAACTATTTTCTTGATAGCAAGCAAATATTAAGTTCGTCGGATGTTATTGGAAGGTTCCCTATAGTAACACTTATTCAACCAGATCATGCAATAACCCTTGGCGCACCGGCGGATAGAAGACGTTTTGTTGACTCAATTATTTCTCAGTCGAGCCACACTTACCTGGAAATACTTTTAGAGTATAATAAAATTCTTAGACAGAGATCCTCGTTGTTGTCTCAAATCAAGGAGTTTAGAAACTCTTCGGTAATTGAACAACTTGAAGTCTGGACAAACTCATTGGTAAACAACGGTTCCGAGCTAATTAGGTATCGGCTAAAGTTTATAGAAGAGTTTACTACCTATGTTATAGAAGCATATAATCAAATAATCGAAAATGATGAGCAGCCCAAAATAGAATACTCAACCATCCAGAATATTGATTATGAAAATATCAAAGAGAGATTTCTGGAGGAGGTTAATGCAGTAAGAGAAGATGAACTCCGACGCGGAGTAAATTTGATTGGCCCACACAGAGATGATTTTATTTTTTATATAACCGATCACGAGCTCAAGCGATTCGGCTCTCAGGGTCAGCACAAAACATTTCAAATAGCATTAAGGTTTGCACAATTTTTCTATATAAAAGAAAAATTAGGCAAAACACCTATATTTTTAATGGATGATGTTTTTGGAGAGCTTGATACTTATAGGGCGGGAAAAATTAGTAATTATCTCTCGCAAGTCGGTCAGGCGTTTATTACAATGACAGACTTTTCACGAATTGAAGAACTTAGTACACTTAGCGGAAGTAAAAAAATAAGAATTGAAAATGGCGCGGCAACATATCTATAGCGGATTTAAAAGCATTACGGAGATAATTGATAAAGAAAAAGACTTTGAAAACCTTAGGGATTCTGTAAAGAACTACAATGTTATAGATGAGTTCGAAATTATTTTTCCCGAGCTTTCAAAAATTGCAAAAGCAATTAAGACGGAAAAAAAAATTCTCTTTTTGAAAGTTGAAAACTCTGTCTGGAAAAGTGAATTGAATTTTCAAAAGAATCTTTTAATAGAAAAAATAAATAAGCACTTTAAAGAACAGGTTGTTAAGTCAATAAAATTCATATAAGGTAAAAACAAAAACTAATATGGCTAAAGAAAAAGAAACAATTAAAAATAACGGCTCTCAGGATTATACAGCAAAGAGCATTAATGTTTTAAAAGGACTTGAAGCGGTAAGAAAAAGACCCGCGATGTATATAGGTGATGTTGGTTTAAGAGGACTTCATCATTTAATAAATGAAGTTGTAGATAACTCTATAGACGAAGCCCTTGCGGGTTATAACGACAGGGTAATTGTAACTATTCACAAAGACCAATCGGTTACCGTGGAGGATAAAGGACGGGGTATACCAGTAGACGTTCATCCTGAAGAAAAGAAATCAGCACTCGAAGTTGTAATGACAGTTCTTCATGCCGGCGGAAAATTCGATAAGAATTCTTATAAAGTATCGGGCGGATTACATGGCGTTGGAGTTTCTGTTGTAAATGCTCTTTCCGAATGGATGAAAGTAGAAGTAAAACGCGATGGGAAAATTTACGTTCAGGAATACGCTAGAGGCATTCCAAAAGCAGCTGTTAAACAAACCGGAACATATAAAGGCGAAAATACCGGAACGAAAACTACGTTTAAGCCCGATAGAGAAATTTTTAAAACAGTTAAATTCAACTTCGATACGGTTGCAGAAAGAATGCGCGAACTTGCTTATTTGAATAAAGAAGTAACGATGATCCTAAAAGATGAAACAGACAATCAGGAGGAGACTTATAAGTTTAAGGGCGGATTGATCGACTTTGTAAAATATCTTGATGAACAGAGAAATCCATTACACAAACCGGTTTATATTGAAGGGGAACGCGATAACACTCCAGTCGAAATAGCTTTTGAATATAGCGAATCATATTCAGAAAATATTCATACATACGTTAATAACATTAATACCATTGAGGGCGGAACACATCTTGTCGGTTTTAGAACAGCGCTTACAAGAACGTTTAATAATTACGCATATAAAAACGGTTTGATAAAGGATAATTCGAAAGTTACTCTTACAGGAGACGATTTTAAGGAAGGATTAACCGCGGTAATTTCCATCAAGGTAATGGAACCGCAATTCGAAGGTCAAACAAAAACAAAACTCGGCAACGGCGAAGTCAAATCAATAGTAGAAACAATTGTTGGCGAGAAACTATCCGAGTTTCTCGAAGAGAACGGTTCAATCGCAAAAAAAATTATTGATAAATGTATGCGCGCCGCCGAAGCACGCGAAGCAGCCCGTAAAGCCCGCGAACTTGTCAGAAGAAAAAATGCTCTCGATTCCATGCATCTACCAGGCAAGCTGGCCGATTGCTCTATTAACGATCCCGAGCATTGTGAGATTTATATTGTAGAAGGTGATTCTGCCGGCGGTTCTGCTAAGCAAGGACGCGATAGAAGATTCCAGGCAATACTTCCAATCAAAGGAAAAATTTTAAACGTTGAAAAAGCTAAGATTAACAAAGTTTTAGAAAATCAGGAAATCCAGGCGATGATCTCTGCAATTGGTGCCGGAATTGGTGAGGACTTCGATCCATCAAAATCCAGATACGGTAAAATTATTTTAATGACAGATGCTGATGTTGATGGAAGTCATATTAGAACATTACTTCTGACCTTCTTCTATAGGCACATGAAAGAATTAATTGCAGAAGGAAAAGTTTACATTGCCCAGCCACCGCTTTATAAAATTAAAAAAGGGAAAGAAGAATTTTATGCTTTCGATGATGAAGAACGTGATAAGATTTTGAAGAGACTTAAAACTGATAGCAAGGGCAAAAAGGCCGAAGATGAAAAAGAAGTAACTGAAGTTGAAGAAGGTACTGAAACTACAACCCAATCCAAGGGAATAAATATTTCGAGATATAAAGGATTGGGCGAAATGAATCCGGAACAACTCTGGTCAACCACAATGAACCCGGAAACAAGAACAGTATTACAGGTTAACCTTGAGAGTGCTGCAGCAGCGGATAAAATATTCGAAACATTAATGGGCGATGCGGTTGAACCCCGCAGAGCTTTTATTGAGAAACACGCTAAATATGCTAACCTTGATGTTTAATTGGTTATTCTGAGAAGAGCAACGAAGAATAAATATTGAATAGATGAAAGAAAATAAATCAACATATCAACAACCGGTAATTGATTTTGTTCGTTCAGATTTTTCCGCACTGCACAAGAATCTTACGGTTGATGAGGCGTTGATGAAGATTAGAAACGAAGGGGTTGGTGAAAGAATAGTGTATTTCTATGTTGTTGATGACGACAAAAAACTTGTCGGGGTTCTTCCTACAAGAAGAATTTTAACCGGGCAACCGGATCAGAAGCTTGAAGACATAATGGTTAAAAATGTTGCTGCTATTCAAAACGAGGCAACTGTTTATGATGCATGCGAGTTCTTTGTAATGTATAAATTCCTTGCCTTCCCGGTTGTAGATAAGGAAAGAAAATTAGTTGGAATTGTAGATGTAAATCTTTTCACCGATGAGCTGCTCGATTTTTCCGAACACCAGAAAGTGAGCGATGTTTTTGAATCAATCGGTTTTAAGATTTCCGAGGTTAAAAACGCAACACCGCTTAAAGCATGGCAAATACGATTTCCATGGCTTCTTGCAACAATTACAAGCGGAACGGTATGTGCTATTCTTGCTGGTTTGTTCGAAGCTACACTGGCCGAGAGCCTGGTTTTAGCTTTCTTTCTTACACTTGTACTCGGACTCGGTGAAAGCATGAGTATTCAATCTATGACGCTTACAATACAAACATTACACACAGCGCAGCTATCATTAAAATGGTATGTAAAGAATTTTGTTAAGGAAGCACAGACGGCAATTTTAATTGGCGGAAGCAGCGGTTTGCTTGTTGCATTAATTGCATATATCTGGAAAGGCGAAATTATAACATCTGTAATAATTGGATCGAGCATTTTGTTAGTACAGTTAGCAGCAGCACTTCTTGGCTTAAGCGTTCCGGCATTGCTGCATAGCACAAAACTGGATTTAAAAGTTTCTGCCGGACCAATTACTCTTGCACTAACAGATATTTTTACAATTTTGTTTTATATGGGTCTCGCAACAATAATGTTAAAGTAGATCAGAAAAAATAATAGTTAATAAACTTTTTATAATAAATAATAATTACAAAACATGACGACAATATTCGAAAAAGTAGTACCAGTATCATTAGAAGAAGAAATGAAATCATCTTACATCGATTATGCGATGAGTGTTATAGTTGCACGCGCGCTACCCGATGTAAGAGACGGACTTAAACCGGTTCACAGACGCGTTCTATTCGGAATGCATGAACTTGGCGTTGCTTATAATAAACCTTATAAAAAATCCGCACGTATTGTTGGAGAAGTTTTAGGTAAGTATCACCCGCATGGCGATAGCGCTGTATACGATACAATGGTGCGCATGGTTCAGGATTTTTCACTTCGCTATCCGCTTGTTGATGGTCAGGGAAACTTTGGATCGATTGACGGCGACAGTCCGGCAGCAATGCGTTATACAGAAGCACGCCTTTCAAGAATTGCAGATGAAATGCTCAGAGATCTTGATAAGAACACGGTCAATTTCGCCCCAAACTTTGATGATACTTTACAAGAGCCAACAGTTATGCCCTCTTACTTACCAAATCTTCTGGTAAATGGTGCAAGTGGGATTGCTGTTGGTATGGCTACAAATATTCCGCCCCACAACTTAGCGGAAGTAATAGACGGACTTGTTGCGCTTATTGAAAATCCTAAATTGAAACCGGAAGACTTGATGAAGTTTGTTAAAGCCCCCGATTTTCCAACCGGAGGAATAATTTATGGTTACGATGGTGTTAAAGAAGCATTCCTTACAGGAAGAGGAAGAATTATTCTCCGCGCCAAAGCAAATATTGAGGTAATGAAAAACGAGCGCGAGAATATTGTTATAACCGAGATTCCTTACCAGGTTAATAAAGCCGCACTGATAGAAAAAATTGCAGAACTCGTTCGTGAAGATAAAATTGTCGGTATCTCAAACATTAGAGACGAATCCGATAGAGACGGATTGCGAGTAGTTATAGAAATGAAACGCGATGGACAACCGGCAGTAACTTTGAACCAACTTTTTAAACACACACAGATGCAGGTTACATTCGGCGTTATAATGCTTGCCCTTGTTAATGGTGTTCCAAAAGTTCTTACACTTAAAGAATGTATGGAACATTTTATAACGCATCGATTTGAAGTATTAAAACGCAGAACTAAATTCGATTTAGATGCAGCGGAACGCCGCGCACACATTCTGGAAGGTTATATTATTGCGCTTGATAATATTGATGCTGTAATTGAAACGATTAAGAAATCGAGAGATGTTGAAACAGCTAAAAATAATTTGATGAAGAAATTCAAACTTTCCGAGATTCAGGCAAAAGCAATTCTCGATATGCGTTTGCAGAGATTAACCGGACTCGAAAGGAAGAAAATTGAAGACGAATACAAAGAAACTATTAAATTAATCGAAAGACTGAAGGGAATTCTATCAAGTGAAAAGAAGCAACGCCAGATTTTAATTGAGGAACTTCAGATAGTTAAAGAAAAATTCGGCGATGAAAGAAGAACAGAAATTGTGCGCGATTACAAAGAATTCTCTCTGGAAGATATAATTGCAGAAGAAGATGTTGTTGTTACAATTTCCCACCAGGGATTTATTAAAAGATTTCCTGTTAGCGGTTATAGAAGACAAGCTCGTGGCGGTAAAGGTGTTATTGGAGCCGGTTCAAAAGAAGAAGATTTTATAGAACACATGTTTGTTGCCTCAACGCATCATTACATTATGTTTTTTACTGATAAAGGAAAATGTTACTGGCTTAAAGTTCATGAACTTCCAGAAGGCGGACGTGCTACAAAAGGAAGGTCTATTCTCAACCTGATCGAAAAAGATAAAGAGGAAAAGATAACAGCATTTGTTACTGTTAAAGAATTTACGGACGATAAGTTTATTGTGATGGCAACTGAAAAAGGAACTGTAAAGAAAACAGTACTTTCAGCATATTCTAATATCCGTCGAGGAGGAATTAACGCTATAAATCTTGCTGCCGGGGATAGACTAATTGAAGCGAAGTTGAGCGAAGGGAAAAACGATATTATAATCGGCACCAGAAATGGAATGGCTATTCGATTCAACGAAAAAGATGTTCGCGATATGGGAAGAACCGCAACAGGAGTTAGAGGCGTTAAGCTTGGTAAAAATGATGTTGTAATTGGTATGATTGTCGTTCGTAATGCCACAACTCTTATGGTTGTTACAGAAAAAGGATTCGGCAAACGCTCCGAGATAGAAGATTATAGATTAACACGGCGCGGCGGTAAAGGAGTAATTACTGTTAAAACTTCGGATAAGAACGGAAAACTTATAGCCATGAAAGAAGTTAATGATAACGATGAATTAGTAATAATAACTACCGGCGGTATGGTTATTCGGCAATCGGTTTCAGAATTAAGGGTTATGGGTCGAAATACACAGGGCGTTCGCCTCATCCGCTTGAACGAGGGTGATGATATTGCTGATATTGCAAGAGTAATTCCGGAAGAAGGAAACGGCGAAGAATAAAATGGAAAAAGTAGTTAGAAAAATTTCATTGAAAGACAAAAGAAATTACGATCTGGAATACTGGCTCTCAAAAACTCCGGAGGAGAGAATTTACGCAATAGAATTATTACGTAAACAATTATATGAGAAAAACGATGGTTCTGCACCAAGACTTCAAAGAATTCTTAAAATTATTAAACGAAAACAAAGTTGAATATCTTGTTGTTGGCGCATTCGCTCTTGGTTTCTATGGAGCACCAAGAAATACCGGCGATATAGATATTTGGATTGGGATTGAGAAAAACAACGCAATTCGGATGGTTAAAACTTTAGAAGATTTCGGCTTTTCTACACTAGGCAATAAAGAAGAAGATTTTATGGAGAGAGATTTAATAATCCAATTGGGTGTTCCGCCGATTAGAATTGATATTCTTACTAGCATTACAGGTGTAGATTTCTACGATTCATATAAAAGAAAAGAAACAACCATTATTGATAATTTACCAATCTCTTATATATGCAAAGAGGATTTTGTTAGAAATAAAAAAGCTGCCGGAAGATTAAAAGATTTAGCAGATATTGAAAGAATAACATTAACATAGAGAGCTTTATGTTACAAAACAAAAATTTACACTTCGATTCTAAATGCGTTCATAGCGGCATAAGTGAGTATGAGTTTGGTCCTGTAGTTCCACCAATTTATCAAACATCAACATTCAAGTTCGAATCCGCAGAGCATGGCGCATCTTTGTTCAAGGGAGAAGCCGAAGGATACATCTACACAAGAATGAAAAACCCAACTATTGAAGCGATGGAAAACTCAATCGCGGAATTAGAGGGCGGACATAAAGCCCTTGGATGCGCAAGCGGCATGGCGGCGATAAGCACTGTCTTTACAGCCTTGCTAAAAGCGGGAGATCATGTTGTTTGCAGTAAATCGGTTTATGGACCAACCCTTACATTGCTTCAATCAGTCCTAAGCAAATTTAATATTGAATCCACTTTTGTCGATACCGAAGCAACAGAACAGATTAAACAAGCAATTAAACCTAATACAAGAATTGTTTACGTTGAGTCGCCCGCTAATCCAATGATTTCAATTACCGACATTGATGCCGCGGCAAAACTTGCTCACAATAATAAAGCGTTGCTGGTTGTTGATAATACATTTATGAGTCCGGCACTTCAGCAGCCATTTAAATTAGGCGCTGACGTTGTTTTACATAGCATGACGAAATTCTTGAACGGTCACGCAGATGTTGTTGCCGGAATCATTATCACAAAAGATGAAGAGATGTATCTTAACATGCGCAAAACTCTTAATCAGCTTGGTGGCGTAATAGATCCATTCAATTCATTTCTTGTTCACAGGGGATTAAAGACGTTATCAATTCGAATGCAACGACATTGCGAAAATGCGATGCTGATTGCAGAATATCTCGAAAAACATCCAAAAATTAAATGGGTTCGTTATCCCGGACTTAAGAGTCATCCCGGCTATAATGTTGGCTTGAAACAACACGCCGGTCATGGCGGAATGATTTCGTTCGAATTGAATGGAGGATTCAAAGCCGGAGAGACTGTTATGAATAATGTTAAGCTCTGTCAGTTAGCTGTTTCACTTGGTGGTGTAGAAACATTAATTCAACACCCGGCAAGCATGACTCATTTGTCTATGGGAGCAGAGGCAAGAAAATCTGCCGGCATTACCGAAGGTTTAGTGCGCCTATCGGTTGGAATTGAAAATGCAAACGACATAATCAGCGATCTTGAACAGGCGCTTTCAAAAACATCCTGATAAAAAAATCCAAATTAATTATAACTATTTTGCCCGAATTAATCGGGCATTTTAATAAACCCCTTTCCTCAAACAGCGTCTAATTGCAAAACAATTTGGGAGAGTTATGAAAAAGCTTTTCAATTCTATTCTTCTTACATCAACCCTGTTTTTATTTCTGCTCAACAACATTTATGCTCAATCAAATCTTTACATTCCGCGCAACATTCAAAAAGCTTATGACAGGGGAACACGATCTTATGACGGTAAACCCGGACCGAACTACTGGATTAACCGATCGGACTACACAATTAAAGCCGAATTGATTCCGCAATCGAGAACAGTAAATGGTCATGCATGGATTACATTTTACAATAATAGCCCGGACTCGCTTAATACTTTTGTGTTTAGATTATATCAGGACATAATGAAAAAAGGAAGCCCGCGCGACTTTTCAATTAATCTCGCGGATATAACAGACGGCATAAAGATCGACACACTAATTATCAATAGTAATGGCGTTGACTTCAAATCAAAAACCTACCGCGTTTTACGAACCGGAACAAACCTGATTATTTCAAACTTTCCTTCTAAAGTTCCACCAAAAGGATTTGCAAAAATAGAAGTTAAATGGAGCGAAATAATTCCTAACGAAACGCGAATTAGAATGGGCGCTTACGATTCTCAAACCTTCTTTGTTGCCTACTGGTATCCTCAAGTTGCAGTTTATGATGATATTGATGGCTGGGACAGACAGGAATATACAGGCGCAACTGAATTCTACAACGACTTCGGAAATTTTGATGTTGAGCTTACTGTTCCCGGCGATAATCTGGTTTGGGCAACGGGAGTTTTACAAAATGCCAAAGATATTCTTCATCCTAACATTTTTGAAAGATATCAACAAGCACACGGTTCGGATGAAATAATCAGAATAGTTACCTCGGAAGATATTAAAAACAAAACAGTAACTAATGGTAAAGAAAAAAACACCTGGCATTTTAAAGCAGAGAGCGTTCCCGATTTTTCTTTCGGAACAAGTAATAAATATTTATGGGATGGCTCATCATTAGAAGTTTATGACGGAACCGTAACTGGAAAGAGAGTTTTTGTTGATGCGTGTTACGAAGAAGGATTAAAATTTCAGGATGAAGTTGCTCTGTTTGCCCGTTTATCAATTGATTATCTCTCTAATGAATGGCCAGGTATTCCGTATCCATATCCGAAGATGACGGTCTTTAACGGAGAACAAAAATATGGCGGCGGAATGGAAACACCGATGATGTGCAACAATGGAACATATCCTAACCGCGCCGGACAAATTGGTGTAACTATTCATGAAATAGCTCATACTTACATGCCATTCTATATGGGAATTAATGAAAGAAAATATGCTTTTATGGATGAGGGCTGGGCAACATTTCTAACTTTCGATCTTGTAAGAAGAATGGAACCACAAGGGGATGAACTTACTCAAACAATTTCCGTCCTCTCTAATACCATGGGAAACGATTATATGATTCCCGTTATTACTCCATCTTTTTCAAGTAAAACAAATGGTTCGGGACTTTTATTTTATCAGCAGCCGGCACTAGCGTATTTGATTCTTAGGGATTTCCTTGGCAAAGAAACATTTAAAAAAGCTTTGCATGAGTATATGAATCTTTGGAACGGAAAACACCCAATCCCTTACGATTTCTTTTTTACATTCGATAGAATTGCCGGAGAGGATTTAAGCTGGTTCTGGAAGCCTTGGTTTTTTGAATCCGGCTATCCGGACCTTGCGATTGAAAAAGTTACTAATGAAAAAAATTCTAATGTGATTATTAAAAAAGTTGGAAGCTATCCTGTTCCAATTGATCTTAAAATTACTTACACAGACGGCTCAGAGGAAATTATTCATAAACCGGCTTCTGTTTGGAAAAACGGTGAAAGCAAGTATCAATTAAAAATTAACAGCGGTAAAAAGTATAAAAAGATTGAGTTGTTTTCCGTTCTCGGTCCGGATGTGAACAAACAAAACAATATATTCGAAAAAAAATAGAATCGATTAATTGTATCTATGAAAAGAAGCCACACTCCAAAGGTGCGGTTTTATTTTACCCAAAGAGGAACCATTATCATTGTTATTGAAGCTCATTATTCATAAAATTGTTTGGTTATTTAAAGGAACTCCATGAAGAGATTAGTCCTTCTCAATCTAATATTTACAATAACTGTTTTTGCTCAGCCAAAAGTTATTAACAAGGGAAACACGTTTTACCTTTCGAATACGGTAATGATTAAAATAGTAAATGATAGTCCGGAAAATTTTCTGCAGTCAAAGGTTGTTCAACAAATCCATCCCGATAAATTTGAGAAGGTGTTTTCGAATAGTTCAACCGCACTATATAAATCAAACAGCTCTCTCGGCAATATTTACAAGCTCAATTATCTTACAAACGAAGATCCTTTTGATGTAGCAATGAAGATTAAAAAAATTCCCGGCGTTGTTTGGGCAGAACCAAAGTATGTTAGACAAGTTTTCTATACACCAAGCGATCCTTTATATATTTCAAATCAGCAGAAAAATTTAGAGATAATTTTTGCAAATTCCGCATGGGATATATCGAAGGGGGACACCAACGTTGTTATTGCTATAGTTGATACCGGCGTTGATTGGAAACACCCGGATCTTGCAGCAAATATTTTTATTAATCGAAACGAAATTGTAAATAATGGAATAGATGAAGATGACGGCGGCGGCTATCCCGATGATATTCGTGGCTGGGATTTTGGCGGATTTGACGGAACGCCCGATAATGATCCGAACGAAGACGAGTCTTACAGAAATTCATACCACGGAACTCATGTTGCAGGAATAGCCGGAGCGGTTACAAACAACGGAGTTGGAATAGCATCTATTGGTTTTAATTGTAGAATTCTTCCAGTAAAAGTTTCCCGCAGCGATGTTCGGGATCCAAATGATAACCCTTATGTGGTTTACGGATTCGAGGGAATTGTTTATGCCACCGATAAAGGTGCAAAAGTAATTAATTGCAGCTGGGGCGGCTACAGTCACTCCGATTTTGAACAGGACGTTATTAATTACGCAATTGTAAACGGCGCTCTTGTTGTTGCGGCTGCCGGCAATGATGCGTCGAGTGATTCGTTTTATCCCGCAAGTTACGACGGCGTTTTATCTGTTGGCTGGCTTAATACATCGGACGACACAAAAAGTTTTGCCGGCAACTATGGTTTTAACGTTGATGTTATGTCGCCGGGCACCGCAATACTTTCAACTTGGCGCGGAGATACTAACAATAATAACCTACTCTACAATGTAATAAACGGTTCATCAATGGCGTCCCCGCTTGTTGCCGGATTGGCGGGACTCGTATTCTCAAAATTCCCTAATTACACACCGCTTCAAATAGCCGAACAGATAAGAATTACTGCCGATAATGTTGACGCTCAAAACCCTGGTTACGAGATGCTATTGGGAAGAGGAAGAATCAATGCATTTAGAGCATTAACAGAAACCGGAAGCCCATCCATTCGTGCATCTAATCTTCGATTAACTGAAATTGGAAATGGAAATGGAATCTATCAATCGAGCGAAACAGTTGAAGTTAGCGCAGATTTTACAAATTACCTTGCAGCGGCAAACAATCTAAATATAACTTTAAACACCGACGATTCCTGGATAACTATTACTCAGGGTGGATTTGTAACCTCACTTGAAACACAAAAATCGGTTAGCTACAAATTCAGATTCACAATTAAAAACGGAGCGCCGATAGACCACACTGTAAATTTTGTAATTCGTTTTAATTCAGCCGGATATACCGATGTTCAGCTTTTTGCAATAAAAATAAATATTCCGCTTGAAACACATTCAACAAGTAAAATTCAAATGAGTGTTACAAGTAAAGGTGCGCTTGGTTTTAATGATTACAGCGCTAATAAAGAGGGTGTTGGTTTCAAATTTATGAACGGAAGGAATTTAATGTTTGAGGGGGCATTTATGTATGGAATCTCTTCAAGCATGGTGATGGATGCTGCTCGAATTAGCGATGAACAGAGTAAAGACTTTAATAGAATTGTTCCTATTTCATTTACAAGTCCCGGGCTGAATGCATTTCAGGAAACATATTCAAATTTTGACGACAGCGGCGTATCGCCACGGCTCGGTATTTCAACTCATTTTTATACTTATAGTTTTAATACCCCGGAAGACGAGAATTATATAATTATAAGAACGGCTCTCAATAATTCCACACAGCAATCAATTAATAATTTGTTTGCAGGATTTTTTATTGACTGGGATATACCGGATTCTGATTATGCAAACAACACAACATTATACGATGCAACAGATAATTTTGCTTATGCTTACAACGTAAACACAAAAAACGTTTATGTTGGCACCGCATTAATATCTCACAGTAATTACGGCTACTATCCAATAAAGAATGATGCAAACTCGGGCGATGTTCGACTATTTGATAACAATGGTTTTACCGATATAGAAAAGTTTATAACACTCTCGAGCGGTATTTATAACTCATCTCCTTTTGTTAGCGATATTTCATATGTTGCCAGCGGAGGTCCGTTTACAATAAATCCAGGCAAGACACAGAGCGTAGCTTTTGCAATTGCAGCCGCTTCAACTCTTGAAGAGCTTAGAAATGCGATTAGAAGAAGCAGAGAAAAATATTTGTCGATACCAACAGGAATAAACGAAAATCCAGAAATAATTCCATCCGAAATAGTACTTTATCAGAATTATCCCAATCCGTTCAATCCCGAAACCGTAATTCGTTATCAATTACCAAAATCGGGTTTTGTTACTTTGAAGGTTTATGATATTCTTGGAAACGAGGTTGCTACATTAGTTAATGAATATCAGAATGCCGGGTCATATAATTCTTTATTCTCAACTCACCAAACAAATGGCGGACAATCTGGTAATTCTCAATTAAGCTCGGGTGTTTATTTCTACAAACTTTCTGTGGGAAACAATTTTAAATCAGGTAAAATGATTTTAATTAAATAACGGTTGATTATTATTGATGAGAGCTTATAAAGTAAATAGAATTTTCTACAAGCTTCTTAAATGAAATATTCTCAAAGGCATTTTTGTCGTGCCCCGGCATCAAGTAAACAACCTTTGAATTTTTGTATGTGTG
>Ga0207951_100107_pt1 | contig 56113 bp, 60 predicted proteins | sample Subbio12Aug_8Bad_FD_184830 | JGI IMG/M metagenome (GOLD analysis project Ga0207951, IMG submission 184830) | Serpentinite rock and fluid subsurface biosphere microbial communities from McLaughlin Reserve, California, USA - CR12Aug_8Bad (SPAdes) | ecosystem: Environmental > Terrestrial > Deep... | reverse complement strand
TGTAGCGTCTGTCCGCTATCGACGATATCTTCAATGATGAGCACATCCTTTCCCTCAATCGGAATTTCAATATCCTTGCTGATCTCAACCAGACCGGAGCTCTTCAATCCGGCGCCATAACTTGACAGCCTGACAAAATCCACCTTCACCGAAATCCGGAGATGACGGATCAGGTCGGAAAGAAACATGAAGGCTCCCTTCAGAATACAGACAAGGATCAGTTCCTTTCCGATATAATCTCTGGAAATTTGGTCCGCCAAACTTTTTACGATTGAGGCGATCTCCTCTGCTGTGAGCAGGCGACTCAAACGGTCCATAGGGTTTTCTCAAAAAGCGATAACGAACAGCACGAATGATAACAAATGACACAAATAAGTTTTATTCGTGAAATTCGTCATCATTAGTGTAATTCGCCGTAAAAATTACAGGGCGTGCTCCAGGATGACGATCTCCATCTTCTGCGGAAGGGACGCTTTGTCGAAGGTAGCCTCACTGGTTCCTGTCTGGTTCGAGGCAGGTTTTCCCTTGAGAAAGTCCTCTACCGGCGCAATGGGAAATCCGCACTTCTCCGTTTTGAAATGCATGGGGATGAGGATTCTGGGTTTGATCTGCTCAGCCACACGGGTTGCCTCTCTGGCATCGATCGTAAAAAACCCTCCCACAGGGATGAGGAGGATGTCCACAGGGCCGATCTCTGCCAGCTCCTTTTCACTCAGGATATGGCCGAGGTCTCCCAGGTGGCAGACCTGAATCCCGTCGACCTGAAGGTTAAAGATGGTATTGGTTCCTCGTTCGCTTCCCCTGGATGGATCGTGATAGGTGGAGATCCCTTTGATGGAAATCCCTTTGATCGCCTTCGAACCGCTTCCCTTAACCACCTGCGGAGACCCCGGAAGGCTTTTCGTATCGTTGTGGTCGGCATGATCGTGGCTGGTGACGGCGATATCCGCCTGGTCTCTTATCTTGCCATAGGAGAGTTGGCCCCCGAAGGCCCCTGGTTCATAAGGATCGAGGATGATTTTGATTCCCTGATCAGAGGTGATCAAAAAGGCCGCATGACCGTACCATTTGATCTTCATGGTAAACTCCTTTTCGGCTCAATGTCCGATATGTCTGAACAATGAACAATAAACGTTAGACTCTATTTTTGCTTTAATTTGACCTCAACCGCTTTTTTCTTTCCTTCCATCGTTCCTTTCTTGTCCCGCCGGTCGTCAATCCTGATGGTGGTCAGAACCCGCTGGGCCTTCTTCTTGAACGGAGCCTCATGCATTTTCATCACCACGCGCATCAGGTCCTTGAGATCACCTTCAAGATTGGATCCCATCGAAGTGAGTTCGTGTTTGATCTTTTTTTCTTTCTGCAAAATCCGCACGCATTCCGCAACATAAGGGCTAAGACTCGTGCCTGATGTCCCTATGGGAACCACGCTGACATCTAAAATGGCCATAACTAACCTCCTGAATGAATTTTAATTTTAAAGGGAATAGTCTTTCGGTTAGGGTTACGAAGCCCGTTTCGGTTACTGGTTAAGGTTACGTGCAAAGAATTAAGAGACGATAAACGTAGCCTTTTATTAACGATACGGGCCTCTTTACCGTTGCCGTTAGACGGAGTCCTTATTATTTTTATTATTACCATTCCGTCCCTCAGTTGTCAACGAATTTGACAGAAAGTAGTGTCTTTTTCTTCCCAATTGTTGTATAATGGCATTGATTCCCTATGAGCCCCCAACAGGACGTTTCAACTCTTATAGCTTTTATTGCGGGACTCCTCTCCTTCGCTTCGCCCTGCGTTCTTCCGCTCGTCCCTTCCTATATTACTTACATTACCGGAGTTTCCTTCCAAGATATGACCGATGAAAAAGCCAGATCAAGAGTCCGGTGGGCGACCATTCTGCATTCCGTTCTCTTCATCTCCGGATTTTCAACCGTTTTCATCCTGATGGGCGCATCCGCCTCTTATCTGGGGCAGGTATTGGTCGAATATCAATCCTGGATTATGAAGCTGGGAGGGGCGCTCATCATCGTTCTGGGGATTCATTTCACCGGGATCATCAACATCCCCTTCTTGCAGATGGAGAAACGATTTGAATTGCGAAAAAAGCCCCTGGGCTATCTGGGCTCTTTCCTCGTGGGAGTTGTCTTTGCGGCAGGATGGACTCCCTGTATCGGTCCCATCCTCTCTACCATTCTGATCTATGCAAGCACTTCAAAAAATTATATGGCCGGCGTCTATCTTCTAACGGTCTATTCTTTGGGGCTTGGCATTCCTTTCTTTCTTTCCTCCCTGGCCTTCAATGCCTTTCTCTCAGCCTTCGATAAAATCAAACGGTATATGAGATGGGTCACCCTCATCAGCGGGATTTTCCTGATTATTATAGGGATCCTTTTTTTGACCGATACCTTTCGGGAGATCAACATCTTTTTCAACCTGTTAGCCAATCCCTGAGAACGAAAGTTCCAAATCCCAAATTCCAAAATCCAAATAAGCTCCAATTTCGAATGACCAAACAAGTCACATTTCGAATTTGGGTGATTGGGATTTATTTGAGATTTGGTGCTTGGGATTTGGTGCTTCTTCGTTACTGCCGGACACTCATCAGGGTAAAGATTCCGGCGAGACCAAAGATGAGGGTAGGGGCCCAGGCGGCGACGAAGGGGGGGAGAATTCCTGATTTTCCAAAGGAGAGGAAGACGTAAAAGGTCACCCCATAAGCAAATCCGATCATCACACTCATTCCGATACTCAATGGCACCCCCCCTGACCGGCCGGTCTTCAGGGCAAACGGAATGCCGATCAGGACCATTATCAGGTTTAAAAAGGGATAGGAGAGTTTCGAATAGAGGTCGACAAGATAACGGGTCGAATCGTAACCTGAGGCCTGTATCTCCTGGATATAGTTACGGAGTTCGGTGTAGCTCATCTCCCCTGATTTTTGTTCGATCCTCTGAAAAGATTCCCAATCTTCTGGAAGGGAGAACTCCAGTTCCGAAAAGGGGGCCGTTCGAATGGACCCTTCCCTCTCGAACTTCCGGATAGATCCTTGAAAAAATTTCCATTTCCCATCGACCCATTTCGCTTCCCTGGCGTCGATCCGTTGCGTGCAACGGAACTGATCGTCAAATTGATAGAGGGTGACCCCCTTTAAGGCTTTCCTCTCCACATCTAATAGTTGAATATTGTAGATGCCGCTATCGCCGTGATACCAGATTTTGTAATTTTTAAAGAAACTGGCAGGCTGTTGTTTACGCACCTGGACGGAGAGAAGAAATTTTGCCTTTTGGTTGGCCAGAGGGACGAGATACTCATTGCCCACAAAGGAGAAGAGACCGATGAAGAGAGCGATGAAGAAGAGCGGGAAGGTGATTCTATAGAGGCTGACCCCTCCGGCCTTCATGGCTGTGATCTCGCTGTGGCGGGAGAGGGCTCCAAGAGTGAGAAGGGTGGAGAGTAAAACCCCGTAGGGAAGGGTCCATTGGAAGATCACCTCGGGGATTTTATAGAGGAGATATTCAAATATGAGAAGAAAGGGGGCTTGATGTCTGATGAAGGTATCCACTCTCTGAAAGAAGAGGACGACAAAATAGATGAGAATCAAACCGCTCAGGCTGAGAAAGAACACTTTCAGATATTCTCGGATGACATAACGGTGCAGAACCCAATAGTTTTCAAACATCTTCAAAGAGTCCTTTCCACTTTCTCCGGATGAAATCGAATGCCTCCGTCAGCCAGATCAGGAGTTTAAAGGGAGATTCCTTTGATGCCTTGATGAGGAGATAGATTCCAAAACCTCCGAAGAGAATATTCGGGGTCCAGCCTGCCAAGAAGGGGGGGATAGTTTTTCTGATAGCAAGTATCTCTGAGGCGGTGAGGGAGATGTAATAGGCCAAAATAATCAGAAGGCTGAGCACAAAGCCATACGATCTTCCTGAACGACGGGGCTGAATTCCCAGCGACACTCCGATCAGACCAAAGACAAGACAGGAGAAGGGGATGGCGTATCGCTTATGGAGTTCGACCTCCTGGGGCGTGATATCCTGACCCAATGACTTCCTCTTCTCCATCTTTTCCTTGATATCATCGATCGACATCTCATGCTCTCTCAGCTTCTTCCCCAGCGCGGCGAAGGTCTTGGCCAGTTCGAGCCTGAGATCATAGGTGTCGAATTGCATCTTTTGATAGATATTCGTTCGAGGTTCATATCGATGAATGTCTCCGATGAGGAGGCGCAGGACGACTTCCTGGGACTTCGGGTCGTTGACAAGAAAACCCTCTCTGGCGAAAATGGTATTTATCTTCTCTTTATCCCTCTCATCATAGATGAGAATGCCCTCCATCTTCTTGCCCTGGATCGGAACTTTATCGACATAGATGACAAATCCATCGAAGTCATCGTTAAAGACCCTCTCTTTGATTTCGATATCCGCTTTTGATTGAGCCATCAGATAGAGCGTGGCCTTGAATCCACGGTTTCCCCAGGGAAGGCCATAGATGACCAAAAAGGTGGTGAGGAGGTAGGTTCCGATGGAGAAAAGGAGAACAGGAAGATAAAGCTGATAGAGGCTCATCCCGGAGGCTTTGAAAGCGGTAATTTCACTGTCACCGGATAGCCTTCCGAAGGAGAGGAGGATGCCGAGGAGGAAGGCCATCGGAATGGTGAAGATAAGGAACGATGGGGAGATGAAAAGAAGGAGCATGAGAATCTGTGAAAGGCTCGCTCCTCTCGACACGATCAGTTCAATCAGTTTTAGAATCTTATCCATCAGGAGGATCACGGTGAAGGTCCCCAGGCCGATGAGAAAGATCGGAAAGATTTCTTTCAAAATATAGAGGTGGGTCGTTTTTTTCATCTTCAGTGTATTCTAAGAAAGAGGGGAGGGGATGTCAACCCTTCTGATCCTGAGATTTCTGAGGCGCAAGAGATGGTTCAATGCTTGACAAATTGGTAAGGATGGATTAGTGTTAGCGCATATCGCGGGGTGGAGCAGTCCGGTAGCTCGTCGGGCTCATAACCCGAAGGTCGGTAGTTCAAATCTACCCCCCGCTACCAAATCATTTCAAGGGGTTGCAGAAAATGCAACCCCTGTTTTTTTAGTTGACAGAAGGATTCACTTGACTGTAGATAATAGGACGAAGAAGAATCAAGGATCGCAAACATAGATTGGATAAAGCGATGAAGATTAAGGTGCTGGGGTGTTCAGGAGCGGAGTTTCCTGGACGAAAACCTTCCGGTTTTCTTTTGGATGATAAGATCCTATTTGATGCAGGAAGTCTGACCAGGGCCCTGGACATCAGAGGGCAGAGGAGAGTCGAGTATATCTTCATCACCCATGCCCATCTCGACCACGTCATTGCCATTCCATTCCTCTTGGACAATATCATTGTGAGCAATATCTGGCACAGAGTAAATATCATCGGTATTCCCCCTGTGTTGAAGGCGATTAAAAAGAACATCTTGAATAATTCGATCTGGCCGGATTTCACCGCCATTCCGGATACCGATAGCGGAATTGTGGGATTCATCGGCCTGAAGCCGGAGCAATCCATGAAAACCGATGGGTATACGGTGACTCCCTATAAAGTCCGACACTCGGTTCCGGCGGCAGGATATCTTATTGAGGATGAAAAAGGGAGAAAGATCTTTTATACGGGCGATACGGGTCCAACGAGTTCAACCTGGGAGAAATTAAAGGGCAAAAGGATTGATTGTCTAATCATCGAGGCCTCATTTCCGGAAAAGATGGTGAAACTGGCGATTAAAACAGGGCATTTGACCCCCGGGCTTTTGAAGAAGGAACTCGCAAAGATGGATCCCCTTCCGGAAAAGATTTATGTGACACACCTGAAACCTCAATATTTTAAGACCATCAAGCAGGAGCTCCTCGGAATTGGGGTGAAGCGTCTCCGAATATTAAAAGACGGGGAAACGATCAGGATATAACCCATATCGCATCCAGGCCTCTTCACAAAGCCGTTGACTGTCGTTTGCTATTTCGTTTCGGCAGGGGAATCTTCCTTTTTAAGATCCAGTTTTGATTTGATCTCACTGATGTAATAGATGAGGACGCCAAGGCCGATCAAGATCAAAAGGATGGGAAAAATTCCTTTAAAGACGGCGGCGAACATTGGCCACCAGCAGATCAGCAGGAGTATCCCCAGGATGGTGACCACCACCCCTACAATGATTCCGATTACATTCGACATCACTCTCACCTCCTGGTTAGAATAGGCTCAGTTGGACAATTAGCAAATGATGGAATAGAAGTCAAGGCATATTCTTTCCCGTGGAACTCTTTGTCACTGTTCTTTTTTTGACAAAACCTTTTGGCTCTGATAAATAGTAACTGATGAATTGAGAATCTGAAATTATAGAAGAAGGAGGAATTAACAATGGCCGTTCAAATGAAAGGAAAGTCTTTGGCGAGCCTTGATCATCTCACACGGGAGGAGCTCGAACAGATTATTAAGACCTCGGAGTTGTTGAAGTTCCAGCTTCTGAGGGGACAGGAGCATCCCTTGCTCAAGGGAAAAACCCTGGCGATGATCTTTGAGAAACCTTCCACCCGGACCCGGGTCTCATTTGAAGTAGGAATGTGGCAGCTCGGTGGTTATGCCCTCTACCTGAGCGCCACCGATTTACAATTGGGACGGGGAGAGACGATCGGAGACACAGCCCGGACCCTTTCGCGTTATGTCAACGGGATCATGGCGAGGGTCTTTTCCCATCAGACCATACTTGACCTCATCCAACATTCAAACGTGCCGGTGATCAACGGGCTCTCTGATTTCTCCCACCCATGCCAGGGGCTTGCCGATCTGTTCACCGTCTATGAGAAGAAGGGGCGGCTCGACGGCCTGAAACTGGCCTATCTGGGGGACGGCAACAATGTCGCCCATTCCCTGATCGATGGCTGTTCAAAGGTGGGGATGAATATCGTTCTTGCCTGTCCGAAGGGGTATGAACCCGATTCGAAAGTGGTGGCACAGGGAAAGAAGGAGGCAAGAAAAAATGGTTCAGAAGTAAGGGTAACGGATGACCCGAAGGAAGCGGTCAAGGAAGCCGATATCATCTATACCGATGTCTGGGCGAGCATGGGAAAAGAGAAAGAACATGCGGAGAGGGTGAAGATTCTGAAACCTTATCAGGTCAATCCCAAGTTGGTCAAGGGAGCCAAAGAGGATTATATCTTTATGCACTGCCTTCCTGCCCATCGTGGAGAAGAGGTGACGGATGAGGTGGCTGATTCGAAGAAAAGCGTTATCTTCGATCAGGCGGAGAACCGGCTCCATACTCAGAAGGCACTGATGGCGCTGGTGATGTAAGGCATACCATGTGTAGCGCCCTCATTTATTGAGGGCGATATCGGTAAATTCGTCGGCAATAAATGCCGACGCTACCAAATTACCGATTTCATTTTGGAGAATACGCTTTGAAGAAGCAGATTACGTTGACTGTTAACGGCGTGAAGAGGGAACTTTTTGTTGCTTCCAATGAGCTCCTTCTCAATGTCCTGCGGGATCATCTGGAATTGACAGGGGCAAAATATGGATGCGGTATCGGAGAATGCGGTTCTTGCACGGTTCTCCTTGATGGCGAACTGGTTCTCGCCTGTCTGACCTTAGCCGCGGCAGTGGATGGGAGCGATGTGGTCACCATTGAAGGTCTTTCAGGGGCTGATGGGGGCCTCCATCCGGTTCAGGAATCTTTTCTGAATCATGGAGCTGTTCAATGCGGATTCTGTACTCCGGGAATGATCCTGACGGGAAAGGCGCTCCTTGGCGAGAATCCTCAACCCACGGAAGTGGAAATACGGGAATACATACGCGGAAACCTCTGCCGATGCACTGGATATGTTCAAATTGTAAAGGCGATTCAAGAATGTTCCCCTCACCTTCGCCTTCTCCCAAAAGAGACTGTATCATAATTAATATTTTGTCACCCTGAATTTATTTCAGGGTCTCTTAAGTTCTTAATTTTGTTAGATGCTGAACCAAGTTCAGCATGACATTTTTTACCATTTCCCCTATTGCGACCAGTCTCAAAGGGGAGAGGGATGGGTGAGGGGGGCTTATGAAGAGACGAATAGGGGGGGTAATATGTTCAGGGAATTCGATCTTTTAATCAGGGGAGGACTTGTCGTTTCCGGTTCAGGGATTCGCAGGGCTGATGTGGGGATCAGAGGAGAAAAGATCATATCTGTCAGACCTGGGTTGAAGAAGGAAGGGGCCAATAGAGTCATTGATGCCTCAGGCAAATATGTGATGCCAGGGGTGATCGATGTCCATGTCCATCCTGTTTATGAGGATGATATGGGAGGGCTTTCCCTGACTGCGGCCTACGGAGGTGTAACAACCCTCATCCATTTTGCCTATGCAAAACCTGGGATGAAGCTGATCGACACGATCAAACAGTATCAGGAAGAAGGCTCAAAAAAATCCTATCTCGATTTTGGAATACATGGAACGCTCTTCGATCCGGCCTCTCAAATCGAAGAAATACCGAAGGCCTTCGAACTCGGCGTCTCTTCATTTAAGATGTTCATGGCCTATGCCAAGCTGAAGTGGATGACTGATGATTATCACCTCGCCGCCGCCATGGACATGATCGCAGAATGTGGCGGCATGGCCATGGTCCACGCAGAAAATGGCCTGGTGACGGACTATCTGGAGGACCGGTCTTTGAAGAAGGGGGAGGATCAGAAAGCAGTTTTTCTGAAAACGAGGCCTGACCATCTGGAGGCAGAGGCGATCTTCAGGGCCATATCCATTGCGGCGGTCACTCACTGCCCTCTTTACATCGTCCATCTGAGTACGGCAAGAGGTGTGCTCCCTCTCCAGCAGGCAAGGGCAGAGGGCCAGACCGTCTATGTTGAGACGTGTCCCCAATATTTAACGATGACCGATGCCAAACTTCAAAAATTTGGGCCCCTGGCAAAGATTGGCCCCCCTCTCCGAACAGAAAAAGACCGGCTCGCCCTGTGGAAGGCTATTCAGAAGGGAATCATAGATACCGTGGCAAGCGATCACGCTCCAAAGGTGAAGAAGATGGATGATCCCTTTTTTGAATCTCCATATGGCTCTCCTCAGACTGAGACAATGTTCACCGTCACTTACGACGAAGGTGTCAATAAAGGAAGAATTAAACCAACCCGATGCGTTCAACTTTTTTCAGAGAATCCTGCTAAAATCTTTGGCCTCTACCCGGAGAAGGGGACGATTCAGAAAGGCGCCGATGCCGATCTAATCCTCTTCGATCCGAAACAGGTCCATACGATTCGGCATCAGACCCAGCACTCCGGAGCCCCTTATACACTCTACGAAGGCAGAAGATGTAAAGGGAAACCGATTCTAGTGATGCAGAGAGGAAAGATATTGATTGAAGACGGAGAGATGAAAGGAAAACCGGGTGGAGGGAAGTTTTTATCGACGAAGATTAAAAGAGTAAAATTATAAATCCAAATATTTTCGAATGACAAGTGACAAAATGAGATTCTGAACCGAGTTCAGAATGACGTTTTTTTCATGCCGAACTTATTTCGGCATCTCATTTCAGTTTTGGAATTGAATTAGCATTTGATTTTTAAAATTTAATAGTTTCGTAATAAGTCTGCCGATCTGTCACTCCTGCGAATGCAGGAGTCCAGAACTATTTGAATTCACTGGATTCCTGTTTTCACAGGAATGACGTTAATGGGCTCAATTTGACATTTAGTCTTTTTTCAATCCGGAGGTGATAATTTTGGCCAGCCTAAAAGGAAAAGACATTCTCCACGGCAATCAATTTTCGAAAAAAGATATCGATGCCATCCTGAAGGTGGCTTCGGAGTTTGAGAAGGAGTTAAAGAAGAAAGATGGTCTGCCTCTTTTAAAAGGAAAGATCATCGCGACGCTCTTTTATGAACCCAGCACTCGCACACGGCTCTCTTTTGAGGCAGCCATGCAAAGACTGGGGGGCGGTGTGATCAGCATGGGATCGGTTGAGAGCTCATCGGTGGCAAAGGGTGAGACTCTGGCCGATACCATCAGGACCGTTTCTCAATATGCCGATGTGATTGTGCTTCGCCATCCCCGCACCGGATCAGCGAGAGAGGCGGCGGATGCGACTCCAATCCCTGTGATCAATGCCGGAGATGGGGCAGGCCAGCATCCCACTCAGGCGCTTCTTGATGTCTATACCATCCATAAAGAGCTGGGTTCACTTAAAAATTTGACCATTTCACTGGTTGGGGATCTAAAAAATGGAAGAACGGTTCATGCCCTGGTTGAGCTTTTGTCCCTTTTTCAGTCGAAACTCTATTTTGTCTCTCCTGGTCTCCTCCGAATGCCGGAAGAGATTACTGCAAATTTAAAAGGAAAGGGGATGAAGATCGTTGAAACAGAGGACATGATGGAAGCAGCCAATGCAAGCCATCTCATCTATATGACCCGGATCCAGAAGGAGAGGTTCGCTGACCTCTCGGAATATGAGAAGGTGAAGGGCAGTTTTATCATTGATCAGACATTCCTCAATAAATTGAAGAAAAAAATTACAATACTCCATCCCCTTCCAAGAGTGGATGAGATTCACCCTGATGTGGATACCTATTCCGGAGCCGCCTACTTTCGGCAAATGAGAAATGGTGTCTTCGTAAGAATGGCCTTGCTGGCCATGATTTTTGGAAAAAGATAATAACAACACTTTACCCTCTCCCTTGATGGGAGAGGGCTGGGGTGAGGGTGAGACCATTCCATGAAAGCTCAGTTAGCCATTCTTGCTATCGGTGGAAACTCTTTAATCAAGGATAAGGACCATATCGCTCTCTCTTCGCAGTATAAAGCCATCCAGGAGACTTCGAGGTATATTGCCGAACTGATTGCCGAGGGGCTGAACCTGGTGATCACGCATGGCAATGGTCCGCAGGTTGGATTCATCTATAGAAGAGGGGAGCTCGCCCGCCATGAGCTTCCACTTATTCCTTTGGACATCTGTGGCGCTGATACGCAGGGGGCGATCGGGTATATGATTCAAATGGCCCTTCTGAATGAGTTCCGTAAATTGGGACTTTCAAAGAAAGTGGTTGCCGTGGTGACAAAGACCATTGTGGACAGGGACGACCCTTCCTTTAAAACCCCGACCAAACCGATCGGTTCCTTTATGTCGGAAGAAGAAGCTTTTACCCATCAGAAAGTATCAGGGTGGCAGGTGATGGAAGATGCCGGTCGGGGTTTCAGGCGTGTCGTGCCTTCTCCCATTCCGAGAGAGATCGTCGAACTAGATGCGATCAAGTCATTGCTGGCAAACGATTACATTGTGATTGCTGCCGGCGGAGGTGGCATCCCTGTGATAAGGAATGAGCAGGGAGACCTCGAAGGGGTTGAAGCCGTCATTGATAAAGACCTCGGGTCTTCCCTTTTGGCCAGAAACCTTGGGGCGGATACTTTCATCATTTCAACGGCAATAGATACCGTCTATCTGGACTTCGGAAAAGAGCATCAGAGGGCTATCTGTCGTGCCACCCTTTCTGAAATAAAGCAATATCTTGAAGAAGGGCATTTCAAACCCGGTTCAATGAGGCCGAAGATCGAAGCCATCATCCAGTTCCTTGAAGGAGGCGGCCAAAAAGCGGTCATCACTTCTCCAGAGAACCTTTTAAAAGGGATTAAAAGGGAATCCGGAACCACAATCGTTAACTGAAATTCACCCTCCCTATCACCCCACCAGAGGCTGTGTCGAAATCCCCCTTTCTCATTAAAGAAACATAATCCCTCGGTTACTGGGGATAAATGACTTGCCGGATATGTAACTCAGGGTTTAAGCCCTGCAAACTCAGCCCTAATCAGCCCTAAAGGGGTGAGTTACAGGTTATGGTAAACTTAAGAAACCATAACTGATGGATTACAAAGAGAATCGTAAATTTCTCTTGACTTTATTTAGGGATTTTTGTAAAAGGAACGCATGATCTTAGGAATTGAAGAGATTGAGAAGAAGGTCTGGGAGGAGGAGAAACTCTTCCTGACGAAACAGGTGGGAATTCTCCTCATCAAGAACGATGCCATTAAATTCGGGGACTATATCCTCGCATCGGGAAAGAAGAGCCCTTATTATATCGATCTGAGATTGACCATCTCCAGTCCGATTACGATGGACTGGATTGCCAACTCCCTGACGCGAATCATCGTCAATGAGATCGGGAAAGATAAGATCGATAAGATATTGGGAGTGCCTACCGCAGGGGTCCCATTTGCCACGATGGTCAGTCAGAAGTTAGGCATCCCTCTCATCTACTACCGGCAGGCAAGGAAGGAACACGGTGTCAGAAAGAAGATCGAGGGCACCCTGGGCCGGAATGACCGGGTTCTCATCGTGGATGATCTGATCACAACGGGCGAGAGCGTGATTGAAGCCGCGGAAGTGGTGAGAGATCAGGGCGGTGTGGTCAATGAATTGGTTGTTTTGCTGGACCGTGAACAGGGAGGGGGGGAAAGACTCAGGGCCTCCCGTATTGAACCCCATGTCCTGTTTAAAATATCGGATGCGATGGACTGGCTTCATAGCGTCGGTTTGATCGGAGATAAAATCCACGAGACTGTAAAAGAATATATCAACGGGGAAAACAAGGCTTCCCATGTCACACCTGCTTAAAACTTAAATCTCTGTCTGGAACGGATAAGGGTAATCGCCCGTAAAGCAGGCATAGCAGAAATTTTCCTCCTCGCCCCTGACACACTTTTTCAATCCTTCCAAACTCAAGTAATTTAAAGAAGTTGCATGGATAAATTTCTGAATCTCCCTGACCTGATGGGAGGAGGCAATTAATTCCGATTTCTTAGGCGTGTCAATGCCGAAAAAGCAGGGGGCGGTGATAGGTGGGGAACTGATCCGGACATGGACTTCCCTGGCGCCGGCGTTTCGAAACATCTTTACGATCTTCCGGCTGGTTGTGGCGCGCACAATGGAGTCATCCACAATGACGACCTTCTTTCCCTTCAATAATTCCCTGACCGGATTCAGTTTAATCTTGACCCCAAAGTGTCGGATTCGCTGTTCGGGCTCGATGAACGTTCGCCCCACATAGTGGTTTCTGATCATTCCGAGCTCAAGAGGAAGTTTCGATTGTGCCGCATAACCAAGTGCAGCAGGAAATCCCGAATCCGGGATAGGGATGGCCATGTCCGCCCCTGCCGGCGATTCTTTGGAAAGTTGGGCGCCAAAGGATTTTCTCATCTCATAGACATTGTGGTTGAAGATGAAGCTGTCCGGACGGGCGAAATAGATAAATTCAAAGATGCATTGGTGACGCTGTTTCCGGGGGAAGGGTTTGAAAGATTTGATCCCATCTCCATTGATGAGGAGGATTTCCCCAGGTTCAATCTCTCTGATAAATTTAGCGCCGATGAGGTCAAAGGCGCAGGTTTCCGACGCCACCACCGGCGAATCCTTGAGAGAGCCAAGGACCAATGGCCTGAACCCAAGAGGATCTCTCGCAGCCACCATTTCCTTTTCCGTGAGAAAAAGCAGGGAGTAAGCGCCCTCGACTTGCCTGAGGGCATGGATGGTCCGTTCCAAAAAGGTTTTTTCCTTGGAGCGGGCAATGAGGTGAACAATGACCTCCGTATCCATATTCGATTGGAAGATCGAACCTCTGGACTCCATCTCGCCTCTGATCAGAGAGGCATTGGTCAGATTGCCATTATGGGAAATGGCCATCATTCCCCTCGCATAATCGACCATAAAGGGTTGGGCATTCTTAAGTTCACTTGAACCGGTAGTGGAATAACGGACATGGCCAATGGCGCTTCTTCCGGGAAGCCTTCTCAGGGTATCCCGCGAAAAAACCTCTGAGACCAGCCCCATTTGTCGATAGTGGTGAAGCTGTTTTTGATCGGAAGAAACAATTCCAGCGCTCTCCTGACCACGGTGCTGAAGGGCGTAGAGGCCTAAATAGGTATGGTTGGACGCTTCAGGGTGATCATAGATACCAAAGATGCCGCACATATGATTTAACCTCTTGGTTTATAAGCCTATGGCAAAGGGGATAGCGCATTGAATTGTTTTAACGTAATAATAAACCCCTCATGATATCAAATGGTTTTGAAACTTTTTCAAGTTCTTTTTGAAGGCTTTTGCGGGTCTCTTGCCGAATCTTAAGCAGAAGAACGGCAAATGATGAAGCATGACATAGCAACTAAATGGCGGACACTCATTTTTATAATTGATTTAGTGGTATTTTGTCAATAAAAAGGCGGGACTTGGGGTCACATCTTCCCGGGTCAATCATATTGTAATACGTCACTCTTCCGTGGAATATCACCGTCCTTCGGGCAGGCATGTTGGAGAAAATCTTATAGCGGAAACATCAGCTTGTTCGTAAACCAAAAGGATGATCCCGTAAGGACAAGGACTTTTCTACAATGGGCAATGTTGCCTTTGCCCTCAAAAATATAAACCATCCGCCCGTGGTCGGGTCTTATCGACTTGATAAGATTTTCGGAGACATGACTGCCCGATGGACGGATTTCCCCCACGTTTCAGTGACGCATTACATCGTATTTCTTTTTCCTATTGACAACGGGAGGCTTTATAAGTGTTGGGCTGGTTATCGGTTAAACGATATTTTCCCTTCATTGTATTTATGGATCAACATTGAGATAAGGGATTGGTACGGTATGCCCTCTTCAATTGCTTTCGAACGAATTTTCTTTAAATCTCGTTCGGTCATTCGGATATTGATCCGCTTCCGTTTGTTCAGGCTATAGCGGGCATATTCCTGGTATTGCTTTTTTTCTTTGTTAGTGAGGTCAGAAACCCATCCCTCATTTTCAAGTGATTTTGACAATTTCTTCTCGTCTTTATCTAAATATGCTGCTTTTTTCATTTTTTGCCCCCTAGATACTTCTTTGTTGCCTTGCTGTTTGGTATTATTGTTTTGAAAAATATTCTTTCATTATCCTCAACATACGGCACCGAATAAATATAACCTTCAATCTTTACCAGGAAAACTTTCTGACCCGGATATTTTGCCGGATTGGAATGTTTTATCCGGTCAATTAAATCTCCTGATGCGATTGCCAATTCAACCTGTTCAAACGACACACCGCGTACTTTTTTGAGCATCTCATCCTTCTCATCATTCCAGTCAAAATATTTCATAAGCGTGTGCCTATTGTGTTCTTTCTACATAATAACGACGATTCTTGTTTCTGTCAATTGTTTTTCCAAAATAAATATCTTTTCGATTCCAGTAAGTGTGTGGTTTGAGCAACAGCCTGTTCAATTGTCAATTCAATTCCTCATTACCGATGGCTGGCATCAATTGTTCAAATTTTGAATTTTTCTTTTAATACTCCCAGCGCCTCTTCTCTGGTTTTGATCTCACCCTCGACCTGTCTTTCACGGATGAAGCTGAGGATTTCACCCACTTTGGGTCCGGAGGAGTAACCCAGAGCCATCACATCGTGGCCGGTGATGAGCGGGGAGGGATGGACGATGTCCTTCTCTCCGAATAATTGAAGAAGTCGAAGGCAATGCCCTTCAACGATCTCATCAATTTGGATGGACAGGATCCCGCGGCTTGCCTCCTTATCCGCAAGGGTATGAAGGACGAGAAGTGGGGTTTCTTCTCCCACCTGATTGACCAGCCTTTTGAGGGCTGACTCCCCGGTCTCCAGGGAGAGGTTGAGGATCCTCATATGATGCTTGATGAGGCGAAGGATTCTGTTCTTCATTGGATTGGAGAATCTTAACCTCTCCATGATGGCTTCTGCGCTCTTACAGGAGAAGGATTCATGGTGATAGAAGTGAACCCTTCCTTTCTCATCCCGGGAATAGGTGTCCTGTTTTCCGAGGTCATGGAAGAGTGAGGCATAATATAAGGCCAGCCTATCTTCCTGGGTCAGAGAGATGACCTTTCCATTCTGAGCCAACCATTCCTCAGCCCGGGCTATTTTATCGATCATAAGAAGAATATGGGAAAGGACATGAAGATGGTGGTGTCTGTTCTGGCCAAGGCCCTCCAGTCCCTTTAACTCCGGCATGAGGATGAGAAGGAGCCCCAGTTCATAGAGGGATTTCATTCCGAGACCCGGGCGCGGTGAGAGGAGGATCCGGTCCAGCTCCATCTTAACCCTTTCACCGGGGAGATCCCTAATCAATTCTTTCTTTGAGGAGATCTCCTTCTCCAATTTTATATCCACTGTAAATCCTTCGAGGGTGCAGAGATAACGTATTGCCCGCAACATCCGCAGGGGATCCTGGTCTATGGAGCGCGGAGAGACGGAACGGATTATTTTTTTTTCAATATCGTCAAAAGCTCCTTCGACCGAATGGCAGGTCTCATCGCGAAGGGAGACAGCTATGGCATTGATGGTGAAGTCCCTTCTCCGGAGGTCCTCCTCAAGGGTCTCTCCCTGAAAGAAGGCGACATCGATCGATATCCCCCTGCTCATCATCCGGTAGGTGATTGTGCCTGCCTCCTCTTTTCCCACTTTAAAGAAATGAAATTGGAGGACATTCTCCATCGTTGAAATGAAGGAGGAGAACTCCTTCGGCAGGGCGAAGTCATAATCCATCGCTGGCGGCTGAAAAGCAGGGAAGTAGGCTCTTAGAAGTAAATTGCGCAGGTATCCCCCCACAAGAAAGAGAGAAACCCCCTTCTCCTTTGCCAGGGCGGAAAGTTTAAAGAGGATCGGGTCATCGAGGACCCTTTTGATTAACTCTTTCTCATCCATCGGCGATTTAGTTAGAAAACAACCCTCAAATCCCCCCACGCCCCCCTTTGCTAAAGGGGGGGAAATTGAGAGGTATCAATTTTCATGGTTTGAGATTCTGTTTGATAAACTTCTTAAGTTATGGTAATTTTGCTACAGACAGGATAGACGATAGAAGGGAGGCTTGTCAATTGTCGTTGCGACCCGAAACCGGGAGGACGATCAGGGAGGAGCTGGAAGAACAGGAGAAGAAGTTTCTTTCGCCCTTTGCCACATTGAGTTCGATGAGCAAAGGACGGCCATCTGTTGAGGAGATGTGTCCTCTCAGACCGGCCTTCCAGCACGACCGGGACCGGATCATCCATTCCAAATCCTTCAGGAGGTTGACGCATAAGACCCAGGTCTTCCTCGCTCCCACCGGAGACCATTACCGCACCCGATTGACCCATACCCTTGAGGTCTCTCAAATTGCCCGGACGATTTCAAAGGCCCTCCGGCTCAATGAAGATCTGACCGAAGCCATCTCGCTGGGCCACGATCTGGGCCATACCCCATTCGGACATGCGGGAGAAGACACCCTCAATGAGATTCTCCCGGGAGGATTTAACCACTCCGATCAGAGTTTGAGGGTTGTGGATCTTCTTGAAAAAGACGGAAGAGGATTGAACCTCACCTTCGAGGTGAGGGATGGCATCTTAAAGCATACGAAGGGGAAGGGGGAAATCCTCTGCCAGGACCCCACTTCAATGGCCTCCACGCTGGAGGGTCAGGTCGTGCGTCTGGCCGATATCATCGCCTACATCAATCACGATATCGATGACGCCATACGGGGCGAAGTGATTTCCCTGAAGGATATTCCTGAGGATTGCATCAAACGGTTAGGGGATACCCATTCGAAGCGGATCAATACGATGGTCAAGGATATCGTGTCGGAGACCTTAAGGGCAGGTGGCGGACGCCTCTCGGTTTCTGAGGAGATTCTTTCTGCGATGTGGGATATGAGAGAGTTCCTCTGGGAGAGGGTTTATGAGAACGAGACCGTCCATGCCGATTTTCATAAGGCGGCCAAGATTTTAAGGGAACTCTACCAATATTTTATGGAAAAGCCGGACCATTTATTAGCCCTGATCGAAAGGCAGACGCTCTATGATTCATTAGAACGCTGCATCTCTGATTTCCTGGCCGGCATGACCGACCGCTATGCTTTCAATCTCTATGAAAAACTCTTCCTTCCCCTTCCATGGACGGCCCTATGAAACAATCATATCTTATAAAGAAACAAATGGTTATTAAAATCTCCCCTCACCCCTGGTTTTCCTAAGAGGGGGATTTCAAATATACCCCCCTTTAGCAAAGGGGGGCAAGGGGGGATTTTCAGATGAAGTTGAGAAGAAGAAAGAGTCTTTCTCAAGAAACTGTTCAGGTGATCATCATGGGCGCAGGCGGAAGGGATTTCCACAATTTCAACACCTTCTTTAAAGACCGTCCAGGATATCAGGTGGTCGCATTTACAGCCACTCAGATACCCTTTATTGCGAATCGAACCTATCCTCCGGAATTGAGCGGAGTCCTCTATCCGGTGGGAATTCCGATCTATCCGGAGGAAGACCTTACCCGGCTCCTCACAGAGAAACCTGTTCAACAGGTCGTCTTCTCTTACAGTGATATCTCCCATGAGGAATTGATGAATAAGGCCTCCTTTATTCTATCCAGGGGGAAGAATTTTGTTCTCCTCGGACCTGAAGAGACGATGCTCAAAAGCAAAATTCCTGTCATATCGGTCTGCGCAGTTAGGACAGGATGCGGGAAGTCGGTGATCTCCCGAAAGATCGCTTCCCTTTTGAAAAAGAGGGGGATTCGGGTTTCTGTGATCCGGCATCCCATGGCCTATTGCGCGTTTAAACCGGCGCTCCGGTTTTCCGATATAAAGGAGGTGGATGAGGAGGCCTGCACGATTGAGGAGAAGGAGGAGTTTGAGCCTCTTGTTGAAATGGGGATTACCGTCTATGCTGGCATCGATTATCAAGAGGTTTTAAGGATCGCTGAGAAAGAGTCTCAGGCGATCATCTGGGATGGAGGAAACAACGACTTCCCATTTATCCAGCCTGACCTGGAGATCGTCCTCCTCGATGCATTACGGCCCGGACATGAGAAACTCTACTACCCCGGAGAGGTGAATCTCAGAAGGGCGGATCTTCTCATCATCACGAAAGTGAACGAAGGAAGAGGGGAATCCTTGGGCCGGATCAGGGAGAATATCTCCCGGTCAAATCCTGCGGCAAAGGTGATGGAGGCCTCCTCTTTGATCGATGTGGATCATCCTGAATGGATAGAGGGCAGAAGGGTGTTGGTCATTGAGGATGGGCCCACCATTACGCATGGAGGCATGCCGGATGGGGCCGGGGCCTCCATTTCAAGGAGGCTGGCGCAGGAGCTGGTCGATCCCAGGCCCTATGCGGTCGGTTCGCTGAAGGACGTTTTTGAGAGGTATCCTCATATCGGAAAGGTCCTTCCGGCCATGGGATATTCTGAAGACCAGGTTCGGGACCTTGAAGAGACCATCAGAAGGTCGGTCTGCGATGCGGTGGTCATCGCTACTCCTGCCGATTTGAGAAGGAAGATAAGAATTCATCAACCCGTCGCAAGGGTAAAATACGATTTTGACATTGACCTTGAGCCTGTCATCGAAAACTTTTTACGGGGAAAAATGAACCCTGAGGTTGACATTGAGCTTTGCTTATGATAATCACTTAAAATCAATGATGAAATTTAGATCATTTCTCTTCCACTCCAATTAAAGGAGAGTTGAAAAATGGCAAAAGAGATTCTCATCGCGGATTCAGACAAGATGATTCAAGAGGAGTTTGAGCGAATTTTTGAAGCGACCGATCACCATCTCCTCTTCACGACCAGTGACGAAGAAGCTCTCATTCGGGGGAGACTCTTTAAACCGGATCTCATCATCGGGGGAAAGGATCTGTGCCAGGCGGTCAGAGCTGACCAGGAATTGGAACGTATCCCGTTCATTATTCTTCTCGATATGTTTGAAGACCTCTCCGAGAAGGAACGAAAACTCCTGCGGGCGGATGGCATGATCTCGAGGCCGCTTAATGAGGATGAGATCCTCAGTATGGCGAGCCATCTCAGCGAAGGGGTCAAAGGGGGGGGAGAGGGAATGTCTCTTTCCGAAGACGATCTGGATTGGAAATCCTTCGCCGTTATGGGGAAGATGGAAACCGAAAAGAGAAAGGAGTTCTCTCTGGATGAGTTGGGAGAGACAGAGGAAGAGATCATTGATCTGGTCGATGTGGTGGAGGAGCCTGAATCGAAAATGAGCATCGATGATTTCGCCCTCCAGCAGAAAGAAGAGCTGATCGGAGAGATCGCTCCCATTGAATCCTGGGAAAAACAGGGAAGGGAAGAGGCAAGTTTTGAAAAAGAGTTTGTCCTTCCCACGGAAGAAATAAGGATGGAGCCGGAAGAGGCTTTCCCACAGATTGAGAAAGAGATTGTAGATAAAAAAGTTTCTACCGAAGCCGAAGACGAACTCTTTGAGAAGATCGAACTGGAGGAGATCCTCCGTAAGATGGAGAGGCTTCAACCCTCCATTGAAAAGGAATGGCCTGTAGAGAAGAAGGAAAGAATTCCGGAGAAGATCATCATGCCCGAGAAGATCACACCTCCTCCTCAGAAGGCAGAAGATCAATACACGGGTTTTGAAGAGTTCGAAGCCGCCCTCAGGGGTGAAGTGAAGACAGGGCCGGCAAAAGAAGAGTTCCAGCCATTTTTCATCGAAGAGACGAAGCAAGAAGCCCCTGGATTGGCAACCACGGAAGAGGCTCCCGTGGAATTGGAGATTCAGGAACTTGCAGAAGAGGAATTCCCTGAGGTATTTTTGGAAGAGCTTGCAGGGGAACTGGAAAAACTTGAAGAAGAGGAGTTAATGCCAGAAGAGACGTCCGTGGAGACGGAAGCGGAGACGACCTTAGAGGAAGAGATTTCAGAACTTTTTGGAGAAGAGATTCAACCTCGGGGACAGGCGTTAGAAGAGGTGGTTCGTGGAGAGGAACTGCCTCCTGTGGAAGAATTAGTTCCCATGGAAGAGATAGCCCCCATCGAGGAGTTAGCTCCGATGGAGGAGCTTGAGGAGATAGGGATTGCAGCGCCTGAGGTCACAGAAATTCCGAGGATTTCTTTGGAAGAGATTCCTCCTCCTGTCATGCGTTTGGACCGGAAGATTGAAGAGGTCATTGCCAAAGGGGTGCAGGAGATGATGGAGGATTTTGTGACCAAAGTCATTCCTGAGATGGCCGAGCATATCATCACCCTTACCATGGAGCGGATTGAAAAGATGGTGAAGGAAGTCATCCCTGATCTGGCGGAGAAGGCGATTCAGGAAGAGATCCATCGGCTTCAGAAGGGAGAAAAGGATTAAGGAGGCAGAAGGTTGCAAACATGGCTTCAAAAATCTTGGACAAATCTTATGATCCCCACCAGGTGGAGGAGAAATGGTACCGTTTCTGGATGGAGCGAAAATACTTCCGGGCAGATGAAAGTTCAAACAGTCAGGCCTACTCCATTGTCATCCCGCCTCCGAATGTCACCGGTGTCCTTCATATCGGACACGCCCTGAATAATACCCTGCAGGATATTCTTATACGGTTTAAAAGAATGGAGGGCTATAGTGTCCTCTGGATGCCGGGAACGGATCATGCCGGCATTGCGACCCAGAATGTGGTGGAGCGACAACTCATGGAGGAGGGTCTCGACCGACATACCCTGGGAAGGGATAAATTCATCGAACGCGTCTGGAAGTGGAAGGAGCAATCGGGCGGGACGATTATCAACCAGTTGAAGAAATTAGGGGCCTCCTGCGACTGGTCCAGGGAACGTTTTACCATGGACGAAGGGCTCTCGGAAGCGGTCAGGGAAGTTTTCATACACCTCTATCAGGAAGGGCTGATCTACCGCAGCCATTATATTATCAACTGGTGCCCCAGATGTCGGACCGCTCTCTCCGATCTCGAAGTGGAACACCATGAGATTTCAGGGAAGCTCTATCACCTCCGGTATCCCTTCAGAGAGGGGAACCGTTTCGTGGTCGTAGCGACCACACGGCCGGAGACGATGCTGGGCGATACGGCTGTTGCTGTTCATCCGGAAGATGATCGCTACCAGGGGGATATCGGAAGAAAGGTCATCCTTCCTGTCCTCGGCAGGGAGATCCCAGTCATCGGCGACCCCTATGTGGATATGGAGTTCGGGACAGGCTGTCTCAAAATTACTCCTGCCCACGATTTTAATGATTTTGAAATCGGATTGAAACACGGGCTTGAACAGGTGAAGGTGATCGATGAGGAAGGCAGGATGAATGAACATGCCGGTCCGTATCAGGGGATGGATCGTTTTGTTTGCAGGGAGAGGATCGTCGAAGATTTTAAACGGGAGGGGGCGCTGATCAAGACGGAGGATTATCACCACAAGGTCGGCCACTGCTACCGTTGCAAGACCATCGTGGAGCCCAATCTCTCCCTCCAATGGTTTGTCCGGACCAAACCTCTGGCTCAAACAGCCATTGAGGCGGTGCGAACAGGCCGCACACGGATTGTCCCTGAACTCTGGGAGAAGACCTACTATGAGTGGATGGAAAATATCAAGGACTGGTGCATCTCCCGTCAGATCTGGTGGGGCCATCGTATCCCCGCCTGGTATTGTGAGGCGTGCGGCGAGGTCATCGTGGCCAAAGAGGAGCCTCGATCCTGTTCTAAATGTCGATCCAATCAATTGAAGCAGGAGACCGATGTCCTGGACACATGGTTCAGCTCTGCCCTCTGGCCTTTCTCCACCATGGGCTGGCCTGAAAAGACGACGGAGTTGAAGGTATTTTATCCGACCTCTGTTCTGGTGACGGGTTTCGACATTCTCTTCTTCTGGGTGGCCAGGATGATGATGATGGGACTCAAATTTATGGAAGATGTCCCTTTTAAAGATGTTTACATCCACGGGCTGGTCAGGGATGAGAAAGGGGAGAAGTATTCGAAAACCCGCGGGAATGTGGTGGATCCTCTCGAACTGATCGACCGCTTCGGCGCCGACGCCCTCCGTTTTACCCTGGCCGCTCTGACCATGCCCGGAAGCGATTTGAAACTCTCGGAATCACGGACCGAAGGCTACCGACACTTCGCCAATAAGATCTGGAACGCCTCCCGCTTTGCCCTGATGAACCTTGAACCATTGATCCCTGATGCAATGGCCCAAACGCATTCCCCGGAGGAGTTCAGCCTGCCGGACCGGTGGATCCGGGGAAGATTGAATGAGACGATACGGTCCGTTCGAAAAGCTCTGGATGAATATAAATTCAATGAGGCGTGCCATATCCTTTACCAGTTCATCTGGCATGAATTCTGCGACTGGTACCTGGAGATGACCAAACTTTATCTTTACAGGGAAACCGATCAGAAAAGGCAGGACCTTACCCGGCAGACACTTTCAGTGGCGCTCGATGCCATCCTCCGGTTGCTTCATCCCTTCATGCCATTTATCACCGAGGAGATCTGGCAGCAACTTCCACACCGAAAAAAGAATGAATCGATTATGGTTGCCGAATTTCCAAAACCTGATCAACGGTATGATGATCAAAGCGTAGAGGATGAAATGGCATGGATCATTGAGGTGGTCAATGGCCTTCGGAACATCCGCGGAGAGATGAACCTTCCGCCCTCGGAACAGATCTCCATCCATATCCGCACGAAGAATGAAGAGACGGTGAAGAAGCTGCGAGGACAGGAAACCTTCATTCAGTACCTCGCATCGGCCAAAGAATTGAATATTGGACAGAATGTTGAAAAACCGTTATACAGCGCTTATGCGGTCGTGCGGGATGTTGAGATCTTTGTCCCGATGGACCGTGCACGTATGGAAGAGGAGGCCAAAAGACTTCAAAAGGAGATACTGAAGATTGAGAAGGAGAGCGGTTTCATCATGAAGAAACTCTCCAATGAGCAATTCCTTTCAAAGGCTCCTCCGGAGATCGTTCGGGAAGTGAAAGAGAAGGCGAGGGAATTTGAATCACAGCGGCAGAAACTGGAAGAAAGCCTGGAAAGAATCAGAAGAATAATCTAACTGAAATACTTGAAATTCCTTTGACCTGTCATCCTGAACTTGTTTCAGGATCTCACCCTTTGGAAAAACCGAGATGCTGAACCAAGTTCAGCATGACAAGATTGAATTATAAATGTTAGGAGAAAATTCTTAAATTTAACCATGTAAGAATCCAATAAATGGTTGGAGAAGGGAAGATGAAGATGGACATTGAAAAAGTGGCGAAGCTGGCCCGCATCGAATTATCCGGAGAGGAAAAGAAGACCTTTGGAAACCAGCTGGAGCAGATCCTCGCCTATATGGAGCAACTGAACCGTCTTGACACCACAGGAGTGGAGCCTACCTCCCATGCCATTCCCATGGTTAATGTCTTCAGAGAAGATGAGGTGAAGCCCTCCTCTCCAAGAGAAAAAATTCTGGAGATTTCGCCCGTTCAGGAGGATGGCCATTTTAAAGTGCCGAGAATCATCGAGTAAAGAAAGTGACTAAAGTGAGCTAAAGTTATAAGTGCCTAAAGTTGAAAGCCGTGAACTGTGGACCAAATACTAACATATTTGAAATTTTCCCCATTTAATCTCCTCCCCCTTCGATGGGGGAGGATGAAGGTGGGGGTGGACAAAACTAATTTGGTCCCCCTCCCCTCAATCCCCTCCCGCCAGGGGAGGGGAGATTTTTTGGGGGCCAAAATGTTAGAGATAAATTCTCAGACTTTAATGTGTAAGAATCTAAAGTGTCAAAAAGTAAAAAAATATTTTTGGATAATCTTTAACTTTAGTCACTTTAGCTCACTTTAGTCACTTTAGTTCACTATGGAGTGACCATGAACATTCACCAATTAACCATCCACCATTTGCATGACCTCTTGGTCAGGAAGGAGATGACTTCACGGGAGACGACCGAGGCCCTTTATCGGAGGATCGGAGAGGTGGATGGAAAGATTAAGGCCTATCTCATGCTGACAGAGGAGGAGGCATTTCTTCAGGCGGATGAAGTGGACCGGAAGATCATCCGCGGGGAGGAGATAGGGGACCTTGCCGGTATTCCAATAGGCCTCAAAGATATTCTCTGTACAAAAGGAATTCGGACAACCTGTGGCTCTAAGATACTGGGGAATTATGTCCCTTTTTATGACAGCACGGTGATCCGAAAGCTAAAAGAAAGGGAGGCTATCTTTCTCGGAAAATTGAATATGGATGAGTTTGCCATGGGTTCCTCCACGGAAAATTCTGGGTTCCAGATCACTCGAAATCCCTGGGATCCGGACCGGATTCCGGGGGGATCAAGCGGCGGCTCTGCTGCCGCAGTAGCGGCGGATGAATGTATTGCCGCCCTCGGCACGGATACAGGAGGCTCCATCAGGCAACCTGCATCGTGTTGCGGCGTGGTTGGTTTAAAACCCACCTATGGCAGGGTATCCAGGTATGGACTGGTCGCCTTTGCCTCTTCACTCGATCAGGTTGGCCCGATCACAAAGGATGTGGAGGATTGCGCCATTCTGCTCAACGGGATCAGCGGCTACGACCCCTGTGACTCCACCTCCGTCAATATCGAGGTTCCCGATTATAAACGATGTCTGGTCAGTGATGTAAAAGGGGTTCGAATCGGAATTCCTGATGAGTATTTTATCGAAGGGATGACTCCGGATGTGGAGCAATCAACCAGGGAGGCGATCGATCTCTTTAAAAAGTTGGGAGCAGAGGTGAGCGCGGTTTCACTTCCCCATACTCCGTATGCCGTGGCTATCTATTATATCATCTGCACGGCGGAAGCCAGCTCCAACCTGGCCCGATACGATGGGGTCAAATACGGGTTCCGTTCCGATAGATATGAAGATCTGATAGAGATGTATGCCCGGACCCGGGCAGAAGGTTTTGGAAAAGAAGTGAAGCGGAGAATCATACTGGGGACCTATGTTCTTTCTGCAGGATATTATGACGCTTACTACCGAAAGGCTTCACAGGTCAGGACACTGATGAGAAACGATTTTGAAAAGGCCTTCGAAAAAGTGGATGTGATCGTGACTCCCACGGCGCCGACGCCCGCTTTCCGGATCGGAGAAAAGACAGAAGACCCGTTACAGATGTACCTCTCCGATATTTTAACCATTCCGGTCAACCTGGCCGGAATCCCTGCCATCTCTCTACCCTGCGGATTTAGCCGGCAGGGGCTGCCGATCGGCCTCCAGATTATGGGAAAACATTTTGACGAAGGAATGCTCTTAAGGGTGGCCTACGCCTTCGAACAAAACACAGACTTCCATCTGAAGAAACCAAAACTCATTTAAAATCCAATCACCAAATTCCAAATCCAAAATAAATTGGTCATGGCCCGTTGGCCACCCACAGACCATGAAAATTATATTCATTCTCCTCCCCCTTGACGGGGGAGGGTAGGGGTGGGGGTGAAAGAAAGGGAAATTTATTTCCCCCTCCCCTCTATCCCCTCCCGCCGAGGGAGGGGAGGGTTATTTTCCATGTAATTCCAATTTCCCAATAACCAAAATGAGATTTCATAAAATTTGGGTTATTGGAATTTGAATAATTATTTGGTTATTGGTGTTTGAAATTCGGTGATTCTATTTTTCGGTCATCTCCGCCAGCCATTCGAGGTAGGAAGAAGAGCCCTCCATAATGGGAAGGCTGATGATTTCAGGGACGGAGTAGGAATGGAGGGACTTCACCCTTGTTTCAATTTCTTGAAATCTTTTTCTCTGAGTTTTAATGATCAGGAGCCACTCCTTTTCATCCCATATCTTTTCCTCCCAGCGATAAATGGAACGAATCGGAGAGATGACATTGACACAGGCGGCCAATCGCTCCTCCACGAGTCCATTTGAAATTTTTGCCGCTTCTTCTTCAGACCCACAGGTGACCAGGACAACGATTGGTTCAGACATACGCTTCACCATGTGACCAAATCATCAACTCACCTCTCCCCTTAAGAACCGATCTAATTCCGATTGGAGAACCTTCCACCCCTTACCTGCTTTGATTGCTTTTATTCTTCCTTCACGGCAATATTTCAAAAATGTGGGTTTGGATATTTTTAGGTACTTGATAGCTCCCTTGGTTGTTAAAACAGTATTCTTTTTTAAAGGCATAAGATAATGTCCTTTTTATTTAATTTTAGCACAATATAAAGAGAATAAGCAAAAAATATGCCAGGAAAAAGGCAAGTAAACCCCGTTAGAAAGGATGGGGCTTTAACCCCCACCCTTTCTGAGATGAATTTTATTTTTTTATCATCCCTGCAATAAATTCCGGGGGTTTCTAACGGAGTAAATTTCAATTTTGTAACTATTCAATCAGATCTCGGAAAAACATGAAAAGGAGGTGTTGAATTGAGTTCGAGGAATGAAAACTATCTCAAAAAATAATAGTCTTGTAAAAAGTCGCCATCTCCCTTCGACAGGCTCAGGGTGAACGGTGTAACCTATTGATATTACGTTCGTGCTGAGCCCTTCGTCCCACCGTTCGCCCTGAGGTCCTCGAAGGGACGAACGGTTTGCTCAGGACAGGCATTGTCGAAGCATGAATGATATCCGGCAATTGACTTTTTACGAGACTATCATAGGTAATAGCGAAGTGATCTATTTTTTAAGGCCACCCGAAAGCGGGTTCAGAATGCATGCATACCTCAGATCGCATCCATTTTTATGACATTTGTGGACAATATAAGACAAATATGAACAAATCGGGATACTTCTGGGTAATCTATAAGGATAAGAATAATCCTTTAAAATATTAATACAATTTGAAAAATTGAAAAGAGTAAAGCGACGTATTGAAATTTTAAAAAATTCAAAATTTCTTAATAGTTAGGTGATGAGGGGCATTTCCAAATTAGTCGATCTTTTGATATAAGAACAGAAATTATTTAACCACATTTAACCACCATTAACATGAATTGTCACTATTTGGTATGATTTTTGCTTTTTCTCAAATCGAGAGGAAAGGATGATGTCTAAAAAAGTATTGGTGGTGGATGATGAAGAGGTGATTCGAAAGTTTTTAAGAATCCACCTTATCAATTGGGGTTATGAGGTAAAAGAAGCCGTCGATGGAGTAGGGGCCTTGGAACAATTGGGCAACGAAGATTTCGATTTCCTTCTTCTCGACATTCTCATGCCCCAAAAGAATGGATGGCAGGTATTGGAGGAGATGAGATCGAATCCAAAAACGAAGAATATTCCGGTCATTGTTCTGACAGCAAAAGATGAAGACAACGACATGTTTAAAGGATACACTTTGGGCGCCAATTATTATATGACCAAACCCTTTACCAATACCAAGGCTCAACTCCTCTACGGGATTCAATTGATGTTTGGAAAAAATTCCGAATCTGTGAATAACATAAACATTTTTCGGTAATGAAAGGGAGATAAATGATCCAAAACTGTAGGTGAATTTAAACACAAACAAAATAGGTTTGAGATAGCAAACCTTATATTAAGTTATCTTCAGGCGCTTAAAAGAAGATAAGGTAAGTGAAATGAGTCTCAATACCATCTCCTATTTAATTCATGAAATTAAAACCCCTCTTACCGGAATTATTGGAATAACAGAAGTTGCTTTGGAGGAGGAAGATGCTTCGAAGAACAAAAGCTATTTAATGGATATCCTCAATTGTGCCCAAAGGATCAGTGAAATCGTTGGAGGGTTAAGATCCTATTCTCGAATCACAAAGAAAGAAGAGCAAAGCCTCGTGGATATCCATAAGGTTCTTGAGGATTCCTTGGAGATGGTTCGACTGGGGATCAAGGTAACCTCAGTGGAGGTGATTAAGAGATTCCAACCTGTTGAAAAGATAGAAGCCAACATGGGTGAGATTCAGCAGGTGTTTACCAATTTAATCACCAACGCATTTCAAGCGATGAATGGAAAAGAAGGAAGGCTCATCCTCTCCACTCGATCGTTAAAGGATTCGATCGAGATCAAGGTGAGCGATAATGGCATAGGGATTCCTCAAAAACATCTTAACAAAATTTTCGATCCTTTTTTTACCACCAAAAATCCGTGTGAAGGGATGGGTCTCGGTTTGAATATTGTATACCGCATTATAACTAAATATATGGGAACGATCGATGCCGAAAGCAAAGAAGGGATAGGAACCACTTTTACCATTAAATTTCCAACCAAAGGGGATGGTAATGGGAAAGAAAGTATTGGTCGTCGATGATGAAGAGGTGATCCGGAAGTTTTTAAGAATCCATCTGGACAAATGGGGTTACGAGGTCAAAGAAGCCGGGGATGGAGCAGAGGCCTTGGAACAATTGGGCAATGAGGATTTTGATTTCATTCTTCTTGACATCATTATGCCAAAAAAGGATGGATGGCAGGTATTGGAGGAGATAAGATCGAATTCCAAAACGAAGGATATTCCGGTCATTATTCTAACAGCAAAAAATGAAGACTCTGATATGTTCAGAGGTTACGATCTGGGCGCCAATTATTTTATAACCAAACCTTTTACCAAGGCTCAACTCTTCTACGGGATTCAATTGATTTTTGGAGAAGATTCCGACTCAATTAATCAAATCAACATTTCACATTAATATAATGGCTCTAATAAAAAAGCCTCCCAAGATTTTAATTATCGACGATGACCCATCCCTACGCAGAATCTTTAAGCGCTTCCTGACAACAAATGGTTGTGAGGTATCCACTTCAGGCGATAGTGAAGAAGGTCTTTTTTTGTCGAGATCAGAATTCTTCAATGTGATCATCCTTGACATAGCCCTTCCGGGAATAGATGGATTAGCTCTGCTTTCAAAAATAAAAAGTTTTTCTCCGGATACCGAAGTGATCATGATCACCGGCTATTGGAATATTGAGGCCGCAGTTCAATCTTTTAAATTTGGAGCTCATGATTATTTAACAAAACCTATTGAAATAGACCTTCTATTTCAAGTCGTTAAAAAGGCCTTGGAAAAACAGGCATTGGGGTTTGATAAAAGACATTTAACTGCTGAAATCCAGTTTAAAAGCATAATACTGGAGAAACAAAAAGAAATGCTTGAAGGCAAGGTGATTGAAAGTGATCAAAGGATATTCCGGCTAATAAAAAGAGAAATTTTTACCAAATGGCTATTTGAAAAACTGGTTGAAAGTCTCCCCTTAGGAGCAATGGTGATTGATAAGGAAGGACAAGTTCTGATGTGCAATAAAGTCCAGGAAATATTTTCGGGAATTCCAAGAGATTTCTTATTGGGAAAGAACCTTTTTCAAAAATCTCTCCCCATTGATTTAAAACCCTGGCAAGAAATGGCAAGGACTTTCTTAGAAAGCAAATACTATGAAGTTAAAGTCGTTGATCAGAGACCGAAGGAGGAGAGAATTTTATCTATTACTCTCTCTTCTTTAATCGATAAAAAAGGGGATTCCACAGGTTTTATATTTCTTGCCGCTGACATAACGAATGAAAAAAAGATTGAAGAACAGATCATCCAATCGGAAAAATTAAATGCCATAGGTCAACTTGCTACAAGCCTTGCACATCAGATCAGAAACCCCCTTGCGATTATTGGGTCTGCCACACAATATTGCATTGAAAAGGAAGGAGGCAAAAATGGGTTAAAAAAATATTTTAAAATTATTTATCGAAACGTTCAGAATGCAAATAAGATCATCTCCGAACTTCTCGACTTTGCCAAACCCAAACTCCTTGAACTCAAACAGAATGATATCAATCAAATTTTAATCGAATTATATAGATTAATAAAAGTTGATTTTTTAAAAAACGGGATAAGGATTTTAAGACGTTTCGATCGATATCTCCCCAAAGTTCTTTGCGACAAGGAATCCTTGAAACAGGTCTTTTTCAACCTTTTTATAAATTCGAAAGAGGCGATGCCCAAGGGGGGAGTGATCTCCATTATCACAAAGTATAACTCCAGAGACCAAATGGTCGAAATCATCATCAAAGATACAGGCAAGGGTATTGGGAAAAAATATATGCCAAATATTTTCAATCCATACTTTACAACAAAAGAAAAAGGAACAGGATTAGGATTATCTATTGTTCATCGCATTATAAGCGAACACCATGGTAAGATTACTCCTAAAAGTCATGAAGGAAAAGGGACGAAAATGACCATCATCCTCCCAATCATCCATTCAAAATTACAAGACGTTAGGAGAGAAAATGAGTAGAATTCTCGTCGTCGATGATGAAAAGGATATGAGGTGGGTTCTATCAAATTTCCTAAAGGATGACGGCTATACTGTCTACGAGGCCGAAGATTGTGTGCAGGCATTGAATTTTTTAAAAAAACCATCACCACCGGACCTGATCCTATTGGACCTCATCATTCCAGGGGAAATGGATGGAATAGGATTGCTCAAAGAAATCAAGACGACCAGACAAGAAATTCAAGTCATCATATTAACTGCCTATGGAGATATTGGGTCGGCTGTCGAGGCGATTAAATTGGGCGCCTACGATTACCTTACAAAGCCTTTTGAGAACGAACGCTTACGCATCACAATTAAAAGGGCTTTGGAAAGTCAAACCCTGACAAAGGAGATCCTTCAACTGAGAAATGAATTGAAGAAAGAGTTTGATTTGGAATCGGTCATGGGTACAAGTCCAGAGATTAGAAAAATTTTCGAACAGATTAACAAAGTTTCAGATACCAATTTTACTGTCCTCATCGAAGGGGAAAGCGGAACCGGAAAGGAAATCGTAGCCAATGCCATCCATAGGGCAAGTTCAAGGGGGAATTCCTCATTCATAGCGGTGGATTGTGGGGCTATTCCCGATACATTGATCGAGAGCGAACTTTTCGGGTATGAAAAAGGAGCCTTTACTGGAGCCGATAGAGAGAAAAAAGGGCAATTTGAACTCGCCAACAATGGGACGATCTTTTTAGACGAAATAGGAAACCTACCTTATCATGTCCAAAATAAACTCTTACGAATGATCCAGGAACGAAAGATTCAGAAGCTGGGGGGGAAGCAACCCTTTCCCATCGATGTTCGAATCATCGTTGCCTCCAATATTCCCCTGGCAAAATTAGAAGCAGAAGGAAAATTACGGTCCGATATCTACTACCGTTTGAACGAATTCAAAATTGAATTACCGCCATTAAGGAAAAGAATAGAAGACATACCCTTTCTCGCAAAAAAATTTATCAGCGAGGGAAACACGGAACTTAAAAAAAACGTTAAAGGTCTTCAGAAGGATTCACTGACAATTCTCATCAATCATCATTGGCCAGGGAATGTCAGGGAGTTAAAAAATGTCATCAAAAGGGCTGTTCTCCTGGCAGAAGAATTGATCGAACCCTCTCACCTGATCTTTGACAACGGCACCTCTCTTAATCCACCCATCATACACGAGGAAAAAATAACGGAGGGGATGTCCTTAAAGGAGGTAACAAAGAAAGTGGTTTATTTAGCTGAAAAGGAGGCAATCGAACGGGCCCTCATCATGAGTTCAGGAAATAAGAGTAAGGCTGCAAAGATTCTAAGAGTTGATTATAAAACCCTCCTCTCAAAGATCAAGGAGTATGATATAAGATATGGAATCGATTGTATGGAAAGCGTTCCATAGATTATGGAAATCCGGCCACAACATTTCTCTAACCCCATAATCCTCAATTTTATCTGATCTTCTATATTCATATGTAAAATCCTTCGTTTAAGAAAGCGAAGAATAATCCCTTCTTCATGGCACATCTTTTGCTAAATCCTAAAACGTCCTTCCACTTCACATCTCTCTCTCCAATGCCTGCCGCAGGCGGGAGGAGGGGGAAGCCTGCCTGCCCCGCCCTCGGTCGGGACCGGGGCCGGTAGGCAGGGGTGAGGGGAGGAAAATTCAGAGTAGAAAGGAGGTGAAAGAATATGGCAGTGGAAAAAGCGATTGGTTCTTCCAGTTTGGTCGAGGTGATTGACCGAATCCTGGACAAGGGCGTTGTGGTCGACGCCTGGGTAAGAGTCTCCTTAGTGGGTATTGAAATACTCGCCATTGAGGCCAGAGTCGTGGTGGCATCGGTCGAGACCTACCTGAAGTATGCTGAGGCCATTGGTTTAACCGCCACAGCAGCCTAAGGAGAAGGTAAAAAGGGATTCTTGCCGAGCCATCCTTACCCTACCGAAGGTGGAGGAAAGTATGCCCCGCCAAGAAGTTCCTTTCTAAAGAAAGAAGGAAAAAACCAATGCCCGTAGCAGAAGAGATGAGGAATATCGTCGATCATATCGTTTCTTCTTATGAAACCAGGGTCCAGAACATGGAAACCCTTTTCCATACCACCCATCAAATCCTCCAAGGCTTTCAAGATTCTCTCCTCGACACAAAGCAAGAGCAAGAAAAATTGAACGCCGAATTACGGGAGAAGTTTGCCAAGAACAAATCCCTCCGGAGGAAAGATTTCGACTATATGATGGAAGGTATTATCTCAGGTCAAAATGAGAGGGAAAAGGAGGTAAGGAACTTGTTAAATACTTACCTCAATGAACAGAGAGTAATGGCACGGGATTTAAAGGGGAATTTAGGCAAGTTCGGAAATTCTCTGAGCGAAGGTGAAGCTCAAAGGGTCAAAGAGTTCCAACAGATGATTAAGGAAATCCTGGCGAAACAGACGGAAAGGAAAGATGAAGTCATCTCCAAGCTAAAAGAGTTTAAAAAAGAACAAAAAGTGCTGGCATCGAAACTCAAAGAACTTTTAGCAAAAGGAAGGGATCTTCGGATAAGGGATTTTAAAAAAATGCTTAAGGAATTTAAGGGTCATCATGAAGAAAGGTTAGCTCGTCAAGAGGAGAGAAAATTAGAAGTTCGTCAACTACTTGGTGAGCGAAAAAAGGGGAGAAATTAAGTGATAAGGGTTTGCATGTTTTGTGATACGGTTTTTGGGGAGAAAGAGCCTCTCCATGACAGGAGACCAACTCACGGGATTTGTGATCCTTGTTTTGAGAATTTTAGAGTGAAGTATGAAAACCAAGAGATAGTAAGACAGAAGGCCCAAAATTGGCGGACGATGCAAATTAATACAAACGCGTAATTAATTTGACAAGTAGGGCAAGGCTTCAGCTTTGCATCCTAAAAAGAAAAGGAGGGAGTAAAAATGGAATTAGCTAATAGCATGAGAGGGACTGTGGATGGCATCGTAGCTTCTTATAACTCGAGAGTGAAAGCGCTGGGTCAACGGACCGCCGACACTCATAAGACATTGGAAAGATTTACCTCGGAAAGGAGGAAAATGGCAAGGGAACAGAGGGGAGACCTGGCTGATTTCACAAAAGGTTTATCAAAGACGGTCGAGGAGATGCTCCAAGGATTCAAAGAGAGCCACGAAGAGATGGGGGATGAGCAAACAAAAAGTTTGGCGGATTTCGTTAAGAATCTGACCGGTGATGTGGGCTCAATGTTGAATGATTTCCAGAAGGGCCGGGGCAGGATGTCAAAGGAGCTCAAAAACAGGCTCGCCAAAGAAGTGAAAGAGATTGAAACCTATATCGAGAATAAACTGAAGGAATTTCGTGAAGACCATGCGGGGATGACCGAGCAACAGAAAAAGGACCTCTCCAAGTTCGTAGGTGGAATCACAAATGAAGTGAAGAGGTTCCTGACTGCCTGCAGAAAAGAGATGGATCGGTGCAGAAACGATGTCCACAGGGCTTCCGGTAGCTGGAAAGGGATGACGGTTACACTGGCCAAGGCGAGGAGAAACGGCGGAAGGATCTCTGTAGGCCAGGAGGCCGTTGAGAAGATAGGAGGATCGAAAGGCAAAAGGAAGAAGAAACAGAACTAACCTTTAAAAGGGCTCTTGGACCTTTTTAAATCCTCAATTAAAGGATTTTGAAACAGAATAAGGCCGCACTCCTACCTGCCAAGGCAGGGGAACTTATAAAAAAGCGGAGGACATTATATGAATAACACATCCGCCGGCATGAGGTCTGTTTGCGAAGACATTGTAACAGGTCGGGAAAATAGAAGAGATAGCATCAGACAACTCAAAGAGCAGGCGCAGACAATTCGGAATCATGCGAGGAAATTCTTGGAGGACTCTAAGAAATTGCATGAAGAAATGGGAAGAACCCTGAGAAAGGATTTACAGGGAGGTAGAGAAAACCTGATTAAAAACGTTCGCTCTTTAAGAGAAGACTTCAAAATGAAAGAAAAAGATTTGAAGGAAGATCTGACTGAAGCAAGCCGAATCTGGAAAAAGATGTGCGGGAACCCAAGAAATAAGAAGGCGAAACTGAAATCTTCGTCGGGGGGGAAAGAAAATGATTGATGAGACGACAACGGTAATCGACCCGAAACCTTTGCCTGACTTTGTCGAAACAAAATACATCAAAGAGACTACAAGCAGAGCTCTCTCCTACCTCAAGGCCGGGTTTCCGGTTCACCTGAGGGGAGCCTCCGGGACGGGCAAAACGACCCTGGCGATGCATATTGCAAGCAGGATCAACAGGCCGGTGGTGCTGGTTCACGGGGATGAGCAGTTTACAACCTCCGATCTGGTCGGTGGTGAATATGGCTACAGGATGCGAAGGGTTGTGGACCGTTTCATTTCGAGGGTCCTGAAAACTGAGGAGGATATGGTTAAGAGATGGGTGGATAACCGCCTGACCGTCGCCTGCAAATCTGGCTTCACCCTGATCTACGACGAGTTTACACGCTCCAGGCCGGAAGCAAACAATATTCTTCTCTCCATCCTGCAAGAAAAGATGATGGATTTACCAGCCGGGAGGGGTGGCGAAGAACAGTACCTCATCGTTCACCCGGAGTTCAGGGCGATCTTCACTTCGAATCCCGAGGAGTATGCAGGGGTGCACAGGAGCCAAGACGCCCTTCGTGACAGGATGGTCACCATGGATCTTGAATACTTTGACTATGAGACAGAAGTCGCCATCACTCGAGCAAAGTCAATGCTGTCAAAGCAACATGCCCAGACGATCGTCAACATCGTGAGGGGCCTCAGGGAATCTGGGAAATGTGAGTTCCCTCCCACCATTCGGGGGAGCATTATGATTGCCAAGACGCTTAAAGTCCAGGGACTCACTCCTTCAACTTCCAACGGCCTCTTCATGCAGATTTGCCAGGATATATTGGCCTCTGAGACGAGCAGGGTGGGGGCAAAGACAAATCAGCAAAGGATCAAAGAGATCGTTAAAGAACTGGTCGAAAGACATTCTCAACTGGAATCACCTTTTAAGGCCGCAGGGAGGCTTCCATGAAAGGAATACAGCAAATATCAAGCCTAAGGAATTTAAAGGATATCCATTCGGTTGGCATAAGGTCCATTCCGAAGGCTCAAAGATCGAGCTATTTAGAACTGTATGTACTCAGAAGGGAAAAGGATAGATTGGAAAAGGAGATCGTTGCGTTAAAAAAGAGAAAGGCCGCTGCAGATCGGCAGCTCGGCTCCATCACAAAACATATCGAAAGGTTCCAACATGAGGCCCATGAAGAACAGAAGACAAAGAGCCCCAGAGGCGCACCAATGAGACTCCCAAAATCAATGGCCATAAATTACTAGGAGGTTGGGATGAGAGGAGAAAAAAAGAAGAGAGAAGAAGGCTTAGATATCGACTTCGGAATAGGCAAGCTCAGCCTGGGAGGCTTAATTAAAGGGATCGAAAAGCTGGTGGACCTTGCCGAAGATTTAAAGGAGGCTGGCGGCGAACTCAAGAAAGAAGGCGAGATTGACCTAAGTCACCTTAAAGAAGGCATGAAGGGAGTTTTCGGCTTCTCTATAAAGACGGCAGTAGGTGGAAAGCCAATCGTTGAACCTTTTGGTAACATTAAGAAGACCCCTAAAGGACCTACCGTCGAGGAAGAGAGAGAACCGATGACAGATGTCTTTGACGAAAAGGAAGAGGTTCGAATCTACGCTGAGATGCCAGGAGTCAATGAAGAGGATATAAAGTTCGATCTGAAAGGGGATATCCTGGATATTTCAGCCCAAAGCGGTGAGAGGAAATATCACAAAGAGGTTCTCCTCCCCATACAGGTCAAGAAGGAAGCCCTTTCTTATACTTACAAGAATGGCGTGTTGGAAGTTAGAATCAAGAAGTGAACCCCGTTAGGCGCTTAGCGCATCAACAACGACAAAAAATTGTCGATATATTCTCGACCGAAATACCCCCCTTTAGCAAAGGGGGGCGAGGGGGGATTTGAGACCGTGGGAAATCCCCCTCAATCCCCCTTTTTCAAAGGGGGAGGTTAATAAGGTCATTTTGAGGCTGCCCCGAAGAGGGTGAATGGCATTAACTGGACTTTTAGAGTCATCATTAAAACTGATTTTATTCGGCGGAAAAGGAGGTGTGGGAAAGACTACCTGTGCCTCAAGCGCTGGACTGTATTTAGCAAATAACAATAAAAATGCACTCCTTATCTCTGCTGACCCAGCCCATTCTCTTTCAGACAGTCTGGGGAAGGCGATAGGAGACGGGGTAAAGCAGATAGAAGGTGTAGATAAATTAAGCGCTATAGAGATAAGCGCAGAAAAGGCATTATCAAGGTTCAAAATAGAATATGAGGATGAGTTAAGAAGACTTCTTGATACGAGTACTTATTTAGACGGGGAGGATATAGATTCCGTACTTGCTCTGCCTATTCCGGGGATAGACGAGGTAATGGGATTTAAGACGATTGTGGACTTCATTGAAGAGGGGAAGTTTGATAAATACATAGTTGATACAGCGCCCACAGGCCATGCCCTAAGGCTTTTGACCTTCCCGGAGCTTTTAGATGACTGGATAAAGGTGATGGCAAAGATGAGATGGAAATACAGATATATGGTCACAAGCTTTGCCGGGAAATATAAGCCTGATAGCGCTGATGATTTCCTTATGAGTATGAAAAAGACAGTTAAAAAGATTGAAGGTCTTCTCAGGGGTCAAAGCAGGTGTGAATTCATTATGGTGACCATACCAGAAGATATGGCGATTAAGGAGACGGAAAGGATGATAAAAAGTTTGGATCAATATGGGATGAAGGTAAAACAGATGGTCATCAATCATGTTATCCCGGAGCAGGCTGACTGCCCTTTTTGTCAGGGAAGGAGAGAAGAGCAGGATGAATATATAGGACAGATAAGAGAAAAATTTAGCGATTTAAAAATAACGATTGTTCTCCTCCAGCCCCATGAGATAAAAGGGATAGATGCCTTGAAAAATATCGGGAGTATGGTCTTTGCGGCATGAGTTATGGACAAGGGTGCGGCTAAAGCCTAAAAACACAAGGTTAAGGTTGAGGTTGAGGTTAAGAACGGAAGCAAAGCCCGATCAAACCTAAAGGGTTAGAAGAAAATTCTTAGATTTAAACATGTAAGAATCTAAGCCTAAAGACATTTTCAATGAAAAAAGACAACACAACCCTGACATTAAAAGTAAAAGAAGCCTTGCCAAAAGATGTTGGCAGAGCTATTGCGAGGATAGATCCTAAAAATATGGAAAGCATGGGGATAGAAGTAGGTGAAATTGTATTGATTGAAGGAAAGAGAAAAACCCCTGCTAAAGCCATGCCTCTCTTTTTGGAAGAGCGAGGAAAGGGAATCGTCCAGATAGATGGAATCTTGAGAGAAAATGCCCAGGTGGGGTTAGATGAAAAGGTAACCATTCAAAAAACTTCGCAAAGGCCTGCAAGCAGGATCACTCTATCCCCGATCACTTCGGTCGGCTCATTCGAGAAGGAGAAAGATGTTAAGTACATCGGTTCATTAATGGAAGGCCTTCCGCTTGCGGTTGGAGACAAGGTGAGGGCTGCCCTTTTTGGGGCCAGATCTTGCGATTTCAAGGTACTGGATACAAGGCCAGAAGGCATCGTCGTCATCGAACCGACCACCCTGATCCGAATGGAGATCAAAGGAACAAAAGAGACCAAAGAGGCGCGGGTCTCTTATGAAGATATCGGCGGACTCCAAACCCAGATACAGCGGATCAGAGAGATGATCGAGTTGCCCCTCAAATACCCGGAGGTGTTTAGGAGGTTAGGGGTTGACGCCCCGAAAGGGGTATTTTTGTATGGCCCTCCTGGTTGCGGAAAGACCCTGATTGCCCGTGCTGTTGCCAATGAAACAGAGGCATATTTCACCCATATCAGCGGACCGGAGATCATGGGAAAATTTTACGGAGAGAGTGAAGCCCGCCTGAGAAGTGTATTTGAAGATGCACAAAAACATGCCCCAGCCATCATCTTTATTGATGAGATAGATGCTATCGCTCCCAAAAGAGAGGAGATGGGCGGAGAAAAGCAGGTGGAGCGGAGGGTAGTCGCCCAGCTTTTGGCTCTCATGGACGGATTGGAATCAAGGGGCGAGATTATCGTGATCGCTGCAACCAATATTCCTAATACTATAGACCCTGCATTGAGACGCCCCGGCCGCTTCGATAGAGAAATATCTATACCCATACCCGACAGAAATGGAAGACTTCAGATCCTTCAGATCTATACAAGGGGAATGCCTTTGTCAGAAGATGCTCGCCCCGGTAGAAATGGAATTTCTAACGGGGTAAATCTTGAAAAGTTAGCCGATATTACCCATGGATTTGTTGGGGCAGACATAGAGGCATTAGCAAGAGAGGCTGCAATGTCCGCTTTAAGAAAGATCCTGCCTAAGATCGATTTTGAGCTGGCGGATATCCCTTATGAAACGCTCATGGAGCTTCAAGTCACTATGGATAATTTTTTAGAGGCGATGACGGAGGTAGAACCCTCCGCGATAAGGGAGTTTTTTGTGGAGGTCCCTGATGTGAAATGGGAGGATGTGGGAGGATTGGAGGATATGAAGAGAGAGCTGATAGAGGCAATTGAATGGCCCCTTAAATATCCTGAACTTTTCAAAAAGGCCAATACCCAACCACCCAAAGGGATATTGCTTCATGGAGCGCCTGGGACAGGAAAGACCTTATTAGCCAAGGCAGTTGCGAATGAGAGTGGAGTTAATTTTATCTCAGTCAAAGGGCCGAGCCTGATATCCAAGTATGTCGGAGAGAGCGAAAGGGGTATCAGGGAAGTTTTTAAAAAGGCAAAGCAGGCCTCTCCCACAATATTATTCTTTGACGAAATAGACAGCCTGGTTCCTAAAAGAAGTGAGAGCAGCACCGATGCTCATGTAACAGAAAGGGTGATCAGTCAATTTCTAACAGAGATGGACGGGATAGAAGAATTAAAAGGAGTGGTCGTCTTAGCCGCTACCAACCGATTGGATTTAATTGACCCGGCGCTTCTTAGAAGCGGCAGGTTTGACATTTTATTTGAACTTCTTGTACCTGATGAAGAGACAAGGCTTTCGATATTTAAAATTCATACCAGGAATAAACCCCTTCATAAAGATGTGGACTTGAAGACATTAGCTAAGAAGACAAATGGAATGGCGGGTTCAGATATACAATTACTCTGCCAGAAGGCTTCAATGAATGCCATCCGTAAATTTGTCAAAGGGAAGAAAGATGAGGTCAATGCCCGGTCTATGGAACTGTCCATAACCTGTGATGATTTTGAAGCGGCCTTGAGATCAATTCAATCTGAAAGGCCCTGAGATGAGAAGACTGAAATACATCCCCATCATCCATACAGGGGTTGAGATGGGATCGATGTATGGGACATTGAAAACTGAGTATATCAGAAGATTTGGCACACAAAAATGGGAAGAACATAACAGAATCATAGAAGATTTCTGGCAGGGGATTCGTAAAAAGGTCTTTGAATTAGATTTGGATTACCAAAATACGCGATTGTATCAAGATGGGCTGCCTGTATGCGGAAAGGAGCTCGATTTAGTTCAAGAATTGTTGAAGATGGGGAGTCGGAACCACCAAATCCTTATGAAACTTATTGAGTTAGGTGCAAAATTGGAGGGGACTGAGGACCCGAAGCTACTACTGGAAGAATATACCTATTTAAAAAATGCCTCCGCAGACTTGGATAAGCAGCAAGTGAAAAGGAGATATCAACGGTTAGCAAAAAGCATACTGCAGAAGAGGGATTCATATATTGCCCAGCGAATTGACAAAACTTTACGAGAAGGCGAGATGGGTCTGCTTTTCATAGGAATTACTCACAGGGTGAATGAAAAATTACCTAAAGATATCGAAATAGAATACGTCATATATAGGCTTCCTTTCAAAGAAGGCTTGTTTCCGGATGAAAAAGAAAGTTAAGGGAATTCATGATATTACTACGTCGCTATACCAAGCAAGAATACCAGAAAACAGAGAGGCTTCCAAAAGGCTCGGACGAGACTCAAAAAAGAGATATTTCAAAAAAGGTGAAGGGAGCATCAGCGCTCCAAGGGTATGGTCATTTTCAACAAAACCTAAGTTTACCCGATATCAGAAATCGATCGAGAGGAGTTTATTCGTAGAAAGGATTGAGGAGCCTAAAACGAATGTGTTTGAGAAAACGGACAACTTGGTCATCATGGCAGAACTGCCCGATGTGAAAAAAGAGGATATTCGTTGGGAAATAAGCAATGATATTTTTTCTATTCGTTCCCAAGATAAATTCGGTTCAAAGAAATATATGAAAGAGATGCTTTTACCTTTTGTAGTGGAGGAGGACGATATTCAAACGAATTATAGAAATGGTATTTATGAGATTAGTTTCCGCAGAAAAAAGGGTAAAAGGAAATGAAAAAAACGATTCTCATTGTAGATGATGAAAAAGAATTATGCAAAATCCTCTCTGATAGTTTATCTCAGGATCACTATCGAGTGTTCGTTGCATTCGATGGAAAAAGGGCACTCCAGTTAGTAAAAGAAGAGAAACCTGACCTGGTTCTATTGGATATAAAAATGCCGAGGATGAATGGGATAGAGGCGCTTAAAAAAATTAAGAAGATGAAGAAAGAAATCGTTGTGATTATGCTCACGGCCCATGGAACCCTTGAAACGGCAAGAAAGGCTATGAAGTTAGGAGCGTATGATTACCTCACCAAACCCTTTGACCTTTTCAATCTCAAATCTCTTGTGAAAGAGGCTTTGGCCACGGTGGTCAAACCGGGGAGAAAGAAAAAATGATGGGAGAAGGCTGGAAGCATCTGTATGGTGTGATAGGCACAACCGAAAATATCGCTTTGGATTCTCAGGGCCAGGGTGGTCCAATCTATCCGGTCGCTTATAAAGAATTGTCGGCGCTTGTTAGCGATGTTCCATTCGTTGACTACAGGGGGTTGGCCAAGGACCTTGTTCTACGACATCTGTTGGATCATCAAAGAGTTATCGAAGGCGTGATGCATTCACACTCAATCATCCCTTTTAAATTCGGATCCTTTGCCTACACCGAGAAAGAAGTAAAACAGATTCTGACTCAGGGTTATTCCTTTTTTAAATCTCTTCTTCCATGGGTGGGCGAAAGGGTAGAACTCGAATTGGTGGCAACGTGGGATAAGGGGAAAATACTCAAGACTCTTTACGAGGAAGAATCGGAGATCCAGTCCCTTCAGAAAAACATTGGAACAAAATCGGAAGAGGATGCCTTCTTGGAAAAGATCAAGTTGGGGAAGTTGGTCCGTCAGTGTCTTCTCAAGAAAAAGATCTTGTCCAGAGAGCAGATGATATCCCAACTCAAAGAATGCGCTGAGTCTTATTGTGACCATGATGTCATGGACGATGTCATGATCCTCAACACAGCTTTCCTTTTGAGAAAGGAGATGGAAAAGGAGTTCGACCGCAAAGTTCAGCATCTGGACCATGCGTTTCTCGGAAAGGTCTCTTTCAAAGTCATCGGTCCTCTTCCTCTATATAGTTTTAAGTGCATCGAAGCGGAGTGGGTCGGCGCCAGTGAGATTCGTGAGGCCCTTGCCCTTCTGGATCTCAGTGAGAATGCGTCACCGGCCGATGTCAGGAGCGCCTACTATCAAAAGGCAAAGTCTATTCATCCTGATAAGATGGGATATCTTTTAAATCCTTCCTCGGAATTTGAAAGGGTGTCTGAAGCCTATAACATTCTCAGGAGATATTACAATCAGTATCGTTCCTTTCCAATAGAAAATCGCATCCTCTTGATGGAGGTCAGAACGAATGGTAGAAATGATTCTTTAAAGAAGGAATGTGAATGAGAAATAAAAGCTTCCGGAAGTCGAATAGTGGAGACTAATAATGACACATTCCAGATTATTGAGCAGAAAACCAAAGTGCACAATTCTTGAATCGTTCGATGGAATGATCATAGTTATTGGGCCGAATATTGTTAAGTCAAACCATAAGGAAATGGAAAAGGCTTTTGATTTTATTGAAAAATCTTATTGGGAGACTAATATAAGCCATCTTCATGGACCTCGTGGATTAAACCCCGTTAGAAAGGGCAGGGCTTTGACCCCGCCCTCAATAAGGAGCTGATGCTCCTGCCTTTGCAGGTATTTCTACCATCCCCAGCATAAATGCTGGGGCTTTCTTACGGGGTAAAACAAAGGGAGGATAAGTACCATGACGGTAATATTAAAGGAAACACATGAAGAAGCGATTCGAAAAATAAAAAAGAGGTCTTTTAAAATTCATGTGTTAGGAATATGTTTTACGTTTTTATTATCTCTATTTTTAATGTGTGGGAAAGTGATTTTAAAAATAGAGAAGGATTTGGCCAAGCATAGTTATGAAGTAGTCAGAAGCCATGTTGTTGAAATGAGAACTAAATTAAAACTATTAGAGATATTGAGGACGAAGCCGATTAGTATTGGCCATGCGTTAGAAATTGCAGATGTAGTTTTCGAGGAATCGAGAAATCGAGAAATACCAATACCGATGGTTCTGGCTATTATCGATCAAGAATCTTCATATCGAAATAGTGTTACAAGTGAGAAAGGTGCGAGAGGATTGATGCAGTTGATGCCAGGAACATGGAATCAATATATGAACGATCCTAAATTGAAAAAGGAGACGGGAAATAGCCATATCCCAACATTAAATATAAGGGCAGGAATGGCTTATCTCGGAGATTTAACAAAAAAGGAAAAGGATTGGAATAAGGTATTGAGCGTTTACGTTAGTGGGAATAGAGATATTGCGTCAAATCAAGTTTATATTAAACAGGTTTTTAATAAGGCAAAAGAATATAGTGAGGAATTAGGTGGGAGGTGGTAGTTGGCGTTTATCGTTAAAAGATCAGAATAAGGGGTGGATTTAATGGAAGAAGGAAAATACATTTACTGCATCATCGAAACAAAGGCTGAGAGGAATTTCGGACCCATAGGCATCGTTGGAAGGGGTGACGAGGTAACCACCCTCAGCCACAAGGACCTAAGCATGGTCATCAGCAATTCTCCGATGACAAAGTATGTGGTCAGCCAGGAAAATTTGCTCGCCCATGAAATGGTGATCGAAGAGGTCATGAAGGAATTTACAGTCCTACCGGTCCGATTTTGCACCATTGCCTCAAGTGTTGACGAAGTAAGAAATCTCTTAGATCGAAGATACAGGGAATTCAAGAACCTTTTAAAGGATGTGGACCACAAAGTCGAATTAGGCGTAAAGGCCCTGTGGAAAAATATGCATACGATCTTCAAAGAGGTCGTACAAGAGAATCAGGGGATCAAGAGATTAAGGGAAAAGGCAGGGTCCCATTCCGGTAAAAAGAGGGCTCTCCCTCTGGAGACAAAAGTAGAAATGGGAAAATTAGTAGAAGAGGCCCTCCAAAGGAAAAAGGATGAAGAAGGGGAAAAGATTGTTGAAGCGTTAAGAAGAACAGCCATTGATTATAAACTCAATAAAACGATAGGCGATGAGATGTTTATCAACGCTGCTTTTTTAGTGGATAAAGGGAGAGAGAAGGAATTTGATAACATCATGGAGGATCTTAGCGAAGAATACAAAGACAGAATAAAATTTATGTACGCAGGGCCGCTACCACCTTTTAATTTTGTCAACATCGTCATTTATCCAGAGGAATGGGAAAAGTGACTACGGTCATGGAAGGGAAATACATTTACTGCATTATAGAACCAAAAGGAAAAGAGGAGCGATTTGGCCCTTTGGGAATTGGCGGCAGAGGAGATGAACTCTATGCGATCCGTTTTGACGACATCGCGGCCGTGGTCAGCGATGCACCGATCAAGAAATATTCTGTGGCAAGAGAGAATCTCATCCCCCACGAACAGGCCGTGGAAGCCGTGATGAAGTCTTATACCGTTCTGCCTGTAAGATTTGCCACCATTGCCGAAAATGAAGAGAAAGTGAAGAGAATATTGGAAAAGGAGCATCGTAGGTTCGTTGATTTATTAAACTACCTCGAAGGGAAAAAAGAGCTTGGACTGAAGGCTGTGTTTAAGGAAGATGTGGTCTACAAGGAAATATTAGCCAATTATGATGAGATCAGAATGGGAAAGGAGAGGATCATAAAAGGTCAGGCTAAAGAATTTGGACTCGTGGCAATTGGCAGACAGGTTGAGGCTGCCTTAGAGCAAGAGAAGAAGAAGTACGTGGAGTATATATTGGGTTTCCTTACACCTTTAGCAGTAGAATTTAAGCTTAACAATACCTACGGGGAAAGAATGATTGTCAATGCTGCCTTCTTGGTAGAAGAGACTAAAGAAGCTCCTTTCGATCAGAAAGTGAACGAAATGGTTAGCAAGCACGGCGATAAGATCAACTTCAAATACGTAGGGACGGTGCCGCCTTTTAATTTTGTTAATATAGAAATAAATACAGAGGACTATTAATGCTTCTGATCGATGACCTATTAATGCTACCTGTGAAAGGATTTTTGGGTATCTTTAAGAAAATTCACGAGATGGTCGAACAGGAATTGTCAGACGAAACGTATCTCCGGGAAAAACTGATGGCTTTGAGGCTCCGTTTCGAATTAGACGAGATCAGTGAAGAGGAATACAGTCAACAGGAAAGAGAGCTTTTAGAACGTTTGGATGCCGCGAGGGGTGTTGACGAAGGCGAAAAAGAGGAGGTGTTTAAAGATGGCTAATATAGAGGATGCCAGAAAGATTTCAAGCGAATTTTTAAAAAAGACCCTCACTATAGAAGATGTAAGGGTCATTAAAGCCGCAAGGGTTGACGACGGTTGGGAGGCCGAAGCTGAGGCTTACGAAGAGAGTTCATTTATCAAAGCCCTCGGTCTTCCCACCAGGGTCATGGACCGAAATGTCTACACCGTGAGGCTGGATGATCACTTGGAAGTTCAGTCCTTCGAACGTAAAGGCGAGGAAAAGAGATAACAAAGATGGGAGGATTATACCTTTACTGCCTCAGAGAAAGTGCTCCGGGCTATTTGGCGGCATCAATAAAAGGTATTGATGGAAACGGAGAAGTCTTTGTTCTTCCCTTTCGCGATTTAGAGGCAATCGTTAGCGAAGTGGCACTGGAAGCATTTGCCAGTGAAGAGATTCAAAGAAAAGCGCAGGAAGACCTTAACTGGATTAAGGAGAAGGCTGTTGCCCACGCAAGAGTGGTTCAGGAAGCGATGGGAAGGGACCATATCCTCTTAGACCTGATCCCCATGAAATTCGGCACCATTTTTAAGGATAGAACAAGATTAGAAGAGGTATTAGAAAAAGACTATCTCAGGATAAGAGAGGTTTTAGAAAGAATTCGAGGAAAGCAGGAGTGGACTGTAAAGGTATATCTAAAGGAAAGAAGAAAATTTGAGCAGGTAATAAAAGAGAAAAATGAGACAATAAAAGAAAGGGAGAGGGAAATTGCAGATTTACCTGAAGGGATGGCTTTTTTTATGGAAGAGGAGTTGAAAGAGGTTATTTCTGAAGAAATATATAAAGAATTAAATAATATCATAGAAGGTCTTTTTGAGGATTTAAAAAAACAAGCGATAGCCTCAGTTAAGAATAAAATTTTGGGAAAAGAGTTAACAGGAAGACAGGAACCGATGGTTTTAAACGTCGCCTATTTAATCCAGGAAGAGAAAATTAAAGATTTTAATAAAGAGGCTCAAAGATTGAATCAAGAGATTCAAGCGAATGGATTTTATCTTGAGTACAGTGGTCCCTGGCCAGCTTATAATTTCACCACTTATTAAAAAATATGGCTAATTTATTGAGTAATACAGTCAATAAAAACAATAATGTAACCTTGGTAGATGCTCTGGATAAGGTTTTGGAGAAAGGTGCGGTCATCAATGGAGATTTAGTAATAAGGGTAGCGGATGTAGACCTTGTCTTTTTAGGGTTAAGGCTTATTCTTACCTCTATTTCTAAGGCAGAAGAGCTATCTGGTAAGAATTTCAGTAATCCAGATAAGGAATTTACCCCGCACCAGAGCAAACTCGGTGCGGGGTTTACCCCTGAAGACATACAGTACATAGAAAGATTACAAAGGGAGATCAAAAGAGCCGAAGAAAATATTCCTAAACTTATTGACTTGGGGAATCCCAAAAAGGCAGAGCAGGGCTTAGCTAAATTAGTTTTAACTTTGGTTGAACTGATAAGAAAACTTTTGGAAAAGGAATCTTACAGGAGGGTGAAAAGAGGGGTGCTTTCGCCTGTGGAAATTCAAAAATTGGGGTTGAGTCTCAAGGCAATTAAGAAGAAGATAAAAGAAATCCAGGCAATCTTTGGCATCGATGATGAGGATTTGAATTTAGATTTAGGTCCTCTGGGGAATTTGATGTAAAGAAAAATCATGCATCTTCAATGCATAAAGAGCAACGAAATGTCATTGCGAGGCGAAGCCGAAGCAATCTCAATGCTCGGAGGGTACTCCCCGCAATCTAAAAAAATGAGATTCTTCGCTTCGCTCAGAATGACAGAATGCGAAGGGCCAGAGTGGAAGAAAATAAAGCCAAAATCGGTTGTCCAACATTTCAAAAACAAGAATTGTTGATAAAGTATGTTACCGAGGGCGTCAACATGGCAAAAAATGTGCAAGAAAAGGCGGAATTCTATCAAAGGATAAATGAGGAAGTGGATGTGCTTCTTCGTTGCCAGGATTATGATGAAGCGAGGTTTGATTGTAAGAATTGCTATTTTATTTCGAATTTGCGCAAGAAAACATCGAACTTAATTATAAGGGCCAAAATATTGGGGCGTTACTAAAAAAAGGGGAAGAAGTGATGACCACACAAAAAATGATGCACGCTACGGAAGCCACGAATCTTGCAGATATTTTAGAGAGGGTCTTAGATAAAGGGATTGTTATTGCTGGAGATATTAAGATTCAAATTGCTGATATTGACCTTCTCACTATAAAGATAAGGCTTTTAGTTGCCTCTGTGGATAAGGCTATGGAGATGGGGATAAATTGGTGGCAGAGCGATTCCTACCTTACTTCAAAACCAAAAGAAGCAGAATTAGAATTGGAAAACAAAATGCTAAAAGAAAGACTTGATCGTTTAGAGACGAGAATAAAAGCGGAATAATACTACTCCGACAAATAGCGTTTATGGCGCGATGCAAGACGGATATGTTGAGCGGTTTGATCAGAAAATCTCCCCTCGCCCTTTGTCAAAGAGGGAGATAACAATTTCCCCCTTTGGCAAAGGGGGATGGAGGGGGATTTTAAGAACAAATGCTTTCTTATGATAAACAGTTGAAAGCTTTATCTCAGCATCTCAGAAAAAAATAGGACAGGGATGTCTTTGAGAAAATAGGCGGAGTGCTGAAAAGATATGGAGAAGCATATGATTTATAAAATCTCCCCTGACCCCTCTTTGCCAAAGAGGGGGAAAGAAGGGGGGATCTTTGCAAAAGAGGGATAAAGAAGTAGAGAACTTTGCTGAAGAGAGGGGAGTGAAAAGGCAGAAATGACCCACACTCTTACGCGAAGACCCGGAATCTTAAAGAGAAAAAAGAGATGAAAAACTTTCTTTCAGAACAGTTAGCTGTTCAAAGACCGTCTAAATTAGAGGATGCCCAAAATGAATGGAAGGTAATCTTCGATGCAATTGAGGAGGGCATATCGATTCATGATGTCAATTTTAATATACTCGATGCAAACCAGAGTTTGGCCAGAATTTTAAATACAAAGGTCTCTTACTTGATCGGAAAGAGATGTTATGAGATATTTCATCAACTATCCGAGCCTCTAAAAGGGTGCCCCTGTCTTCAATCGATAGAGACGAAAAATTTTGCCAATGCAGAGGTGAAGATCCCTCATTTAAAAGGAGAATTTAACATTTCCATTTATCCATTATCCAATGCTGAAGGAGGTCTGAAAGGATTTGTCCACATTATGAGAGATATCACCGAACAGAAAAAACTTCAAGGCGAATTGGTTCAACTTGAAAAACTTTCGGGATTAGGAGAGTTGATTTCTTGTGTTGCTCATGAATTGAATAATCCTTTAACTTCGGTCATTGGATATGCCCAACTTCTTAAGGGTTCAAAAGAGGTAAGCGAGGAGATTAAAGAGGATTTGGAGAGGCTGCACGACGAAGCCATGCGAACCTCCGGTATTGTTCAGAAATTCCTTGCCTTCGCCCGGAAGAGGAAGTCTGAGAAGTCTTATGTCAATATCAATGAGATATTGAGAAGCACAGTTGCACTGAAGTCCTATGATTCGAAGGCAAATAATGTTGCTGTCGTAGAAGATTTTCAAGCCGATTTACCAAGGACGATGGCGGATCCTCAACAACTTCAGCAGGTCTTTTTGAACCTCCTCACCAATGCCGAATATGCAATGAAGGAGGCCCATGGTCGTGGAAGATTGGAGATCCAAACAAGATCCAATTTAGAAAGGACTTTACTCAGACTCTCTTTTAAAGACGATGGATCTGGGATTTCAGAAGAGAATCTTTCTAACCTCTTTGAGCCCTTTTTTACCACAAAAGAGACAGGAACGGGTCTTGGTTTGAGCGTCTCCTATAGAATTGTCCAGGAACATGAAGGCACAATCTCCGTTAAGAGCCGTTTGGGAGAGGGGACAATATTTACGGTGGAGCTCCCGATCATCGATTTGGAGGAAAAGATTGTTGAACCGGAAGAGAAAGAAGGAGAAGAAGAAGAGAGGATTTCAGGCAAGAAAGTCCTGGTCATTGATGATGAACTTCTTATTTTAGACCTCGTAAGAAATATTTTTGAAAGAGAAGGCATAGAAGTAGATACTGTATCGAATGGGGAATCGGCATTGAATAAACTTAAAAAAAGGATCTATGACTTAATTATAATTGACCTGAAGATGCCGGGTTTGGACGGAATGAGTTTATATCAGGAGATCGTGAAGAGGAATTTAAAACTATCTAATAGGATCCTGTTCTTTACCGGAGACACAATCAGTTCAGAGACAAGGACATTCTTTGAAGAGATCCAGGCAGAGTATATTTTCAAACCCTTCGACAATACCGATTTTCTGAAGAGTGTAAAAAGAATATTGAAAAAGGAGAAAACACAATTTGTTTCCCTTTCAGATCTTCCCAAGGGCTGAAAGAAGCAGTAAAAGATTTTTCTTGGCCCTGCATTCAGGTATATCCTGATAATTTCCTTGAGATACCACAACCAGAGCTTCGTATACTGTCATTGGTTTTTATTTTCCGGAAAATACTTTAGCAAAAACATTCAAGGCCATTTCAATATCTTCACTCGATATATCCAGATGCGTGACCAGGCGGATTTGTGTTTTTCCGAAGGCATGGATGAGGATTCCGTGGCGCTTCATGGCTTCTGCAATCTGAAACCCTGGTTTTCCGGTCTCGGTAACATCGAATATGACAATATTGGTTTCCACATGCTTAGGATCAAGAGAAACTCCTTTCAGTTCTTTCAAACCCACTGCGAGACGTTTTGCATTCTGATGGTCCTCTTTTAGACGTTCGATGTGATGATCCAGCGCATAAAGTCCGGCCGACGCAATGATTCCGACCTGACGCATTCCGCCTCCAAACATCTTTCTAAAGCGGTGAACCCGGTCAATAAATATTCTGGAGCCTGCGACAAGAGATCCGATAGGAGCGCCCAATCCTTTCGAGAGGCAGACCGAGACGGAATCAGCCCATTGACCGTATTCATGGAGGCCGATCCTGGTGGCGACGGAAGCATTCCATAGCCTTGCCCCGTCGAGATGAACCAAAAGGCCTTTCGATTTTGCCAACCAGTAGATCTCTGCCATCTTATCTATTGGGTAGATGGCTCCTCCGCCTCGATTATGAGTATTTTCGAGACAGATCAGCCGGGTGACAGGAAAGTGGTGGTCGTCGGGCCGGATGGCCTCTTCGATCTGCGAGGCATCGAGAATCCCACGGAGACCCTTAAGACAGTGAAACTGGATTCCCGACAGGACTGCTCCTCCTCCCCCCTCGAAGTTATAGGGATGGGAGGTGGCTTCAATGATCACCTCATCGCCCGGTTGGGTATGGGATTTGATCGCGAGTTGGTTGGCCATGGTTCCCGAGGGGACGAAGAGGGCCGCTTCCTTCCCAAGCATCTTCGCCACCCTCTCCTGGAGGGCGTTGACCGTAGGGTCCTCACCGAAGACATCATCTCCGACCTCTGCCTCTGACATCGCCTTTCTCATGACAGGAGTGGGCCGGGTCACTGTATCGCTTCTGAGATCGATCCATTTTATCATCTTTCATCTCCAAAGGGTATTTGTTTCGTTAAGAAAATACAATTTTAGCCTCTGGGTGTCAAGGTTCGCTTAAACTCCCCCCAAATCCCGATTTAGAAATTTACCGTCCACCGTAAATCCCCTCCCCTGGCGGGAGGGGACTAAGGGGAGGGGGAACCATTCTGGTAATTTATCACCCTCACCCTAACCCTCTCCCGTCAAGGGAGAGGGGAATGATGGAGGATTCCTATCTCTGTTTTTGGGCTCCCCTGATCTCTTGCTTTTGATCGAACGATGAGATATCTTATTTGACAGGGAGGTTGGAATTCGATTCATGTCAAAAGGGGCGATCCTATTTTTCGCCTTTTTTCTCTTTTTCTCCGGGTGTTCAACCAGAATGACGGTCCAGCCAACTTCTCCCCTGCCTTCGATAAAGCCCCTCTACTATCCTGATGAATATTTTTCGGGCATCCCCGTGGAAGAAAAAGTGGCGGAGATAGCTGAGAAGGTAGAAAAAAAGGAGGAGAAGGCCGAGAAGCACGAGGTGAGTCATCTCACAGCCGCTCCCATGCCAGCAGAGGTTCCAAAAGAATCTTTAAGTCTTCCCGACATCACTGTTTCCAATCTCTTTCTCAAACAGAAGAGGAGGCTGTTTGCCACCCTCACCAATATTGGCACAGCTCCATTTCCAATGGAGAGCGGAGGTTTGAGTCTATTTGTTGATGGTCGATTGGAGAAGAGTTATGCATTAAAAAGCCTTTCAGATCATGGTCTCCTCAAACCCCAGGAAAGTATTACCCTATCCACTCCATTTTCACTTTTCGGCCGTCATGAGGTGGAAGTTAGGGTTGATACTCAAGTGGAACAGAGAGAATTGGACAAAGAGAATAACCAGCTAAAGAAGATACTCGAAGGACTTCCCATCGGTCCGGATATCGTGATCAGGGATTTTCATTTGACAGAGGATCTGGAACTCAGTATCATCCTCTCCAACAACGGGGAGGCGGACCTCCGGAAGGGCGTGACCTTCAGGATTCGCATCTATTTAAACGATCGGAAGATTTCAGATTTTGAACATTTCATTTCAGAGGAATTAAAGGCCCATTCCGGAAATATTTACACCCTTTCACCCCCGTATCGGGTCAGCATTAAGGGGATCTCCATGGTGAGGGTGTCTCTTGCCCCCAAGCTCCGTTCGGATGACATCCGTTTAGAGAATAATATTCTTGAGAGGAGGTTCATCATCTTTCCCTTTCAGATCGGAGCACAAGGGAGGGAGCAATTCTCATTTTTTGTCCCATCCCCTCCGTTGAGGGGTGAAGAGCCATCAGAGAAGATAAGGATGGAGGTGAGGTGGGAAGGATCCTCCACTCCGCTAAAATTTTCTTTCGGGGGATCGGAAGATAGCAGGGTTCTTTTGGACATTTCAGGGATGAGTCCGCTTAAAGTCGAATGGCCCATCCCCGCCGGTGAAACTCAACGGGAGAGCCACTGGAGGGTCTCCGTGACCAACCCCATTGAGAATAGAGTGGAAGGGCATCTCATCATACAACATCCGTGATGAAATCATCACATTTAGAGGAACAGGAATGGAAGGAATCTATATTCTCTCAGGAGTGATCATCGCCCTGGCTGTGGTATTTTTCTTCCTCATGGAGCAGAGGTTGAAGAAGATAGCGGAAGAGGTGAGAAAAGACCAGTCCTCACAGACCGTATGGACGTTGATTCAGCAACAGGTTGAAAAGTTGAGAGAGCAGATGAATGACGGCCTTGCCAGAAATATCTCCCAGCTCTCCCAGCAGCAGGATACCATCAATGCACAGTTGAGGGGGATTACTGATCAGGTCAACCAGCAGCTTCAAAACTCAAGCGGGGAGATCAGTAAACGATTGGATAATGCCGCCAGGGTGATCGGGGATGTCCAGAAGAATATCGGAGAACTTTCGGAGGCCAGCAGGCGAATCTTTGAGGTCGGGAAAGACATCGCCACACTCCAGGAAATCCTCCAGCCCCCGAAATTGAGGGGTGGGTTGGGGGAACAATTTTTGGGAGAACTGTTATCCCAGATCCTCCCACCCGAATTCTTTACCCTTCAATACACGTTTTCCAGCGGGGAGAGGGTGGATGCGGTGGTGAGGCTGGGAGAAAGGCTTGTTCCCATCGATTCCAAATTCCCGCTCGATAATTTTAAACGGCTCATCGAATGTAAAACCGAGGAAGAGAAGAAGGCCTCTCAGAAGACCTTTGCGAGAGATGTGAAAAAACATATTGACGATATTGCAAGCAAATATATTCTGCCCCAAGAAGGGACTTACGATTTCGCCCTGCTCTATATCCCCGCCGAAAATGTCTATTATGAGACCATTACAAAGGACGAGGCCTTTGGAGAGGAGAAAGGGATTTTGAATTATGCGTTGAAAAAGAAGGTGATCCCGGTCTCGCCCAATTCCTTTTTTGCCTATCTCCAGGTGATCGTTCTTGGATTAAGGGGATTGAAAATTGAAAAGGATGCCCATCGAATACTGGATTCGCTTTCGGGTCTGAATAAGGAATTGGAGGCCTTTCAGGGAGACTTCCAATTGGTCGGAAAACATATCGGCAATGCGATGAATAAATATGAAGAGGCGAGGAGACGTCTGGATAAATTCGGTTTTAAACTGGAACAGATCGAAAGCCAGCCCGCCCTGACGCTGCCTGAAAAAGGAAATGAGTCTAAAAATGAGAAGATAGGATGATTCCGACAAGAGAAGATTGTTTGAGATTGGTGGTTCAATACGGGATGCTTGAACATATCATCGATCATAGCATCGCAGTGGCAAGGGTGGCCCTCTTTCTTTCGATCAAGTTAAACAGAAACGGGCAGAGAATCGACCTTCCTCTGGTCGAAGCCGCGGCCCTGCTTCACGATCTGACCAAGACAGAGTGCCTCAGGACGAAGGAAGACCATGCCCTGACAGGATCGAGGCTTTTGAAGGGAATGGGGTACGAGAGGATAGGGGATGTGGTTGCGGAGCATATCCATTTATCGAAAGAGACGGATCCCTCACGGATATCGGAAGAGGAAGTGGTCAATTATGCCGACAAACGAGTTCGACATGACCGAATCGTCTCCCTCGATGAGAGGTTTGAAGACCTGAAGGGACGATACGGAAAGAATGAGAGAGCCCTCGAGCTGTTAGGAGGACTGAGAAGAGCCACTTTTGAGATTGAAAGAAAAATCTTTTCCATCCTGAAGATCGATCCAGATGATCTCCAGGACCATTTGTTTGAAGCGGGTGACGTCCACATGGAGGGTACCAGCGAGGGAAAACAGTTCCTTTAGGATCGGAAGAAAGTGGAGAGATTTTCAAAATAAAGAGATCTGAAAAACCCCCACACGCTCTCTTGATTACACTGATTTCAAAAAAAGGTAACACTTTAGTTCTTTGAATAATTACCTCGACTGTCATTCCCGCGCAGGCGGGAATCCAGGGAGGTTTTTAAAGAAACTGGATTCCTGCTTTCGCAGGAATGACAATCTTATTGGTCAATATCACCAAGCCATTTTCAAAGCGCTAAATTATTACAACAAAAGATTATATCGAATTTTCATTATTTTAAATGCGTTTGAAATCTGTGTAATCGTCCATAATCTGTGTAATCAGAGATTTCCATGCTTTTTAGAAATCTCAAATAAAAGGCTTGACTTTTAAAATGTCGGTGGTTTATGATGGGCATCATTTTCAATGAGGCCAAAATAAGATTTCAAATAAAGGAGGAGGTGATTTAAATGACGAAAGCGGAATTGGTGGCTGCAATTGGGAAGGAAACCAATGTCTCAAAAGCGTCGGCTGAAAAAGCTCTGAATGCCTTTACAGCGACTGTGACAAAGGCTCTTAAAAAGGGAGACAGGTTGAGCCTTCCTGGGTTCGGGACTTTTTCTGTGACGAAGAGAAAAGCGAGGATAGGGCGAAACCCTCAGACAGGAAAGGAGATTAAAATTCCTGCCGCAAAGGTGGCCAAGTTCAAGGCAGGGAATCTTCTGAAAAGTGCGGTAAAGTAATTTTAAAATTCTGATCCGTTCTTAATAAAAAAGGGGGGAAAATTCTCCCCTTTTTTATTCAAAAAAGAGTAGATAATCCAGGATTTTCAAAGAAATATTTAAACAGGTTTTAAACAGTTGCATGTTCGGGAGAAAGCGAAACGCCACAAGATATTGTATTTTTATATTGGAAGGACACAACAATATAACTTATTGAAACAACAAGACTATTTTTAACATCTTATGTCCTTCGATTTTTTTTCGCAATAAAATGAATGGGTTAGAAAAAGAAAACCATTTTTTTCCACAGGATTTGCACATCTGCGGGGTATCCCCCTCCAGAGCTTGATTTTCTTGACTCTAAGGGGCATATCCTCTGCTTAGCCTTGACCTTAAGTGGATTGCATCTTTTATCTTCATTTAATGCAATCAGGATCGATAAGAGATGACTCCATTGCTCGGAAGAGCAGGAATATCAACTCTTCTCTCCCGTCCACTTGAGGCTGTGTCGTAATTCCGTTCATGGTTCGAGAACCTCACCACGAATGGACTACGTCATGTTAAAAATCAATCACTTAGCCGTTCGTCCTGAGTGTGTCGAATGGCGAATGGCTAATTACGACACAGTCTCCTTCTGGAGGAGGCGAGGGTTAAGGGTCAGAACAAGGTCAAGGCTAAGTTTAAGGTTGAGAAAAATTAAAAGACTTTACCTCTCTAAAGGTTTGTAAACACACTTGCCTCCCTTTTTGTGCAACGTTAAGGTTTACTTTGCCTTATTTAAAGGGTGAGGCAATTGAAGAACTCGGTTTAAGGGCAATGGATTGGCGTTTCCAGGGCAGATAGGATTTGAGAGGGATGGATTAGCCCTGGATTATAGGATTCAAGAGATTGGTGAGGGGATGCAAGGGGTAGA
>Ga0207951_100106_pt1 | contig 56174 bp, 53 predicted proteins | sample Subbio12Aug_8Bad_FD_184830 | JGI IMG/M metagenome (GOLD analysis project Ga0207951, IMG submission 184830) | Serpentinite rock and fluid subsurface biosphere microbial communities from McLaughlin Reserve, California, USA - CR12Aug_8Bad (SPAdes) | ecosystem: Environmental > Terrestrial > Deep... | reverse complement strand
AATGATCTTCTCGGCCCACGGCTCCATATTTTTACCTGTGTAGATAAATACAGCAGCCTTCTGAACGTCCACAATATCACGTGGGGAGGGTTCATATGCATGAGACTCAACCCCGGGAGGCAATAGTAACGACACGTCGACTTTATCTCCAGCAATTTGGCGCACGAAATCATACTGTGGAAACAACGTGGTGACAACCTTCAGGTTTTTAGTGACAACTACCTGTGAACGGGAAGCACAGCTAGTTAGCGACAGCACTATAATCATAACTACGGCAATAACGACAACGTATTTCCTAAACAATTGGTCATCCTCCTACATGCGAATGATTAGCATTTGCATGTAGTATACTACATCTAGTTAAAGATATGTACGCATTAGCAATTTTTTTTGTAGTGTGAGCAAAGCTCCTTTGGCGTAGTTTTGCTCTACTGTCCTAACCACTCGTCACCGCCTGCTCATGGGCGCTGTACTACTAGTGATTATGCTTATTGCACTACTCATGATGGCACGGATCACATCTAGTAATCGCCCTCGCTTCTTTGTTAAGAGATAAGGATTACACGGATAATGTTCCTAGCTCTTAGCTCTTAGTTCCACCCCATTGCCGCCGTCTCCGCGATACTGTTTTAATACTCTCATCCCCGAATCTCTTAAGGATGCGTAAAATTGAGCACAAAAATCTTCGTAACTAAAATAGATTCTTGTGTCGCTGCCCCATTCCATATCCTTGGTTTTAAACAGAATAGCCTTTGTTCCAATTTTCAATATTACTTCGGGATGTGTCGCAACAAAGCAGCCTTTGTTAGATAGTTCGGCGAGCATTGAATCAAGGATTTTGCTGTCTTTCCCCCGCTCGAGAGGGTTTACCCAGACTAGAACTGCATCAAACTCAAGGAGTTCTGTGGCTAGCTTGTTAGCGAAGGCATCATAATATATAACTGATTTGACTTCAAATCCTTGGGCGACAAAAGCACCAGCTAAAGTGAAGTCTCTCTGATAGATAGGGCTTTCCTACCTAAATTAAGTAAGCAAAAACAGATTGGAGCAAGTAAGTGAACATTCAGATTTATGGTGTAGAGAAATGTTTTGATACCAAGAAAGCCGAACGGTACTTTAAAGAGAGGAATATAAAGTACCAACTGATAGACCTACTCAAGTACGGCTTAAGCAAGCGTGAGTTTGAAAGTGTGAAAGCCAGTGTGGGACTTAACAGTCTGATCAACTCCGAGGTTAAAGCCTATGCAGCCCTCAACCTTGATCGCATCAGGGCGGCCAGTTTGCGCGAGGAAATACTGTTCAAGAATCCGGTGCTTTATAAGTCCCCCATAGTGCGTAATGGTAAGCTGGCCACAGTAGGGTATCAGCCTGAAGTGTGGAAGGATTGGGTGTAGAAATCGCACATATGTTTGCCAAAGTTTTCGCTTCTCGCGACATCATTTGATACGATGATGTCAAAAGTAGTTCCGGAAATGAGCGTGTTTTATGGTTAAAAGACTTTGCCCTACAAAGTTTAGTCAGATGAGAGAATCTAAAGGTTTCACGATAACGGATGTAGCAAAAATACTAGGGAAAAGTGAGCGGACAGTCTACAGATGGGAGAACGGTACCGCCCAGCCTAGTGAGAGCGTTTTGCGCGAATTGGGAATTAGTTATCTCACCTTTCCGTCTCAAATAGGCTAAGGGCTATTTAGGTTCATTGATCTCTTTGCTGGTATTGGCGGCATTCGCAGTGCGTTTGAGTCGATAGGCGGACAGTGCGTTTTCACTAGTGAATGGGACGACGCCTGCAGGAAAACTTACCTAGCTAATTTTGATTGCGAGCATGAGATTGCTGGTGATATTCGCGAAGTAGATTTAGATAGGGTTCCAGAGTATGATGTTTTGCTAGCTGGTTTCCCCTGTCAGCCATTTTCCATAGCGGGTGTTTCTAAGAAGAATTCCCTAGGTGTCCCCCATGGTTTTCGGTGTGATACCCAAGGAACACTCTTTTTTGATGTGGCTCAGATCTTGGGAAAGACCGATTCCACCCGCAACGGAGGCTGAACTAACGGGGGGTAAGAAGAGGAAACGCCCTGATTTCACCTGCAATATTTTGGACCGTTATGCTGTCTGCACCGAGGAGTTTGAGATAATGTTTCATATTGAATGTAAGTGTTTGGGGGCACTCAGAAGTCCATCCTGGAATTTCAACCAGAACTATGTTGAAAAAGGTATTAAGCGCTTTGACTGCACGGCGCACGAATACGGGAAGCGGGCGGTTTCAGGCATGATGGTAGGGTATATTATCAGCATGGCCCCTGCAGAAATACTTGACGAGGTCAATTCCTATCAAACTCGTCACTGCTCTCATAATCCGGCCATTGAATGCGAGCTTGTAGAGGAGAAAGTAGGGCAATACCGGCAGCAATTAACTCGCAAGAATACACAGCCCGAGGTTTTTAAACTGACTCATCTGTGGGTAGACTTAACGAACATCCAAACATGTGTCTCATGATTTACGGGTCACTTAAGCACACAAACCCGCCCGCTTGGGCGGGTTTGTTATTGGCTGTCTCAAGTAACACCTGCACAGTGAAAAACGACAGGAGTTTCTACGGCTCTTTCCGGAGACCCGTACCGAGGGTAGCAAGATAGACTTTGTGCGCCTCAAGCTTGCCTTGGGTGAGACGGTGGATGTGGGGAAAGAGCTAGACCTTTATGCCCTTTCTAACGAGCGGGCTAATTATAGTAGTGGCTTCGAAGTGTCAGAGATCAACGCGGAACCGGGTAGCGAGTTTGTGCGCTTCTCAAGCGGTCGTACCCTGAGGTTAGGTGAGGAGATCGGCGGTGCGCGAGAAGATACCCGGCGTGCCCAGATTAAACACACCATCAAACGACATTTGGACAAAGAACTACAAGTGCATGGGCGCGGAGTTAAGGTTCTTTCGTTGTTCTTTGTAGATTGCGTTGCTAACTACCGAAACTATGACGAGGCGGGGCGACCCGAGCTTGGCATCTTCGCCCAGATTTTTGAAGAGGAACTTGCGGCCTTAGCACATCAGGAACGCTACAGGGACCTGCCATGGCTTAAAGAACCCCTAGCTGAGTTTTTCAACAACCAGCAGCGGTTCATGGACCTTGTGGCCCTCATCCTCAAGTATGAGCTGCATAGACTACTAGTTGATGGCATTAAATATGAGCGTATTGATGGTACTGGAACCAACAAGCGATATCATTGCCTTCTTTGCTTATGAAACGTTTATTCAACTCAATCCCAAAACCATCATCTACGAAGTATACCCCGGTATATTCGTGCAGATGGTGTCAAGTCTGCCCTCCACTTTGTCGCCAACGATAGAATCTGTGGTGATACGCTTGACCGTATCAGGGCAGTCAGCTTGCGCGAGGAACTACTGTTCAAGAATCCGGTGCTTTATAAGTCCCCATAGTGCGAAATGGCCAGCTGACCACAGTAGGGTATCAGCCTGAGGTCTGGCAGACCTAGGAATAGATAATATTTAACAAGGGAACAAATCTTGGCTGCAGGCGTCTAAGACTATATATCAAGCATAGGAGGTTTTAGACATGAATGGATGGAAGAAGAGCATCAGCGTAGCGACGATGCTGTTGGTCATGACGCAAACTCAGTCAGTATTAGCCGACGCAGTGCGACCCGCAGTGGCTATTCCAGTAATGGCAGTTACACAGGGGCAGCAGCTAAGGATTACAGGTAAAGTACAATACGTGGAACTTGAAGGTGGTTTCTACGCAGTTGATGGCTGGAGATTAATCGGAGATCAAGAGTTCATGCAATACCTTGGGTTGCCCGTAATTGTGGTGGGCACTCAATTTGACGGTATGTCTATTCAGATGGTCAAGGCTATTAACGTAAAAGAGGTCTTTCTAGGGGCCCTAGAGACTAATCCAGTGAGGCCAGTACTCCCACCTATCCGTGCAGTTAGGGACTTACCAGCTTCCTTTACTGTGGACGGCGGGAGAGTAACATTCGACCAGGGCCCGTTGCTTGTAGATGGCGTTGTGATGGTTCCCCTGCGTGCAGTAGTGACCGCCGCTGGCGGTGCCATTGAGTGGATAGAAAGCGAACTAACTGCCAAGGTGGACTTAAACGGGCGTACCGTGTATTTTGCAGTCGGCACAGATGCTAGTAAGCTTGAGGCGAGCACCGGGATGGAGAAGGTCTCCATGACGCGTGCGCCTCAGCTTGTCGCAGGCCGTGTGCTTGTTTCGGCTGATGCGTTGTCTAGTGCACTGGGTATGAGCGAAATTGTTAATACAACTGGCACATCGCTAGACCTCTCTACCTCACAAGCTCCAGATCGCAGAACTGGCTTTATCGGTGTGGTGAAGGAGATTGAGATGGGCGAGAAGCCACGTGTCCTAGTCGTGGGCGATAAAATGAGCAGTGGCGAGCCTAGCATGACGTGGGTCTACGTTCATGGCGACACTGAAATTGCGTTATATTGCGGTGGTGTAGAGTCACAAGGGACAATGGATGATTTCAGTGTTGGCCAGACGGTTGAGGTTATAATCACTGGCCCCATGAATATGTCTTACCCTGCGTTAGCGAAAGCTGACAAAATAATTATCCAAGACGTCCAAGGCGCAGTTCTGCCAGAAGAAGAAAACAGGCTGAGCGGCACCATCAAAGACATAGAAACAGGTCAGAATACGCGTATTCTAGTCGCAGGTGGGCCTATGAGCAGCGGCGAGACTTCATTAGTATGGGTTACCATTAGCTCCGAGACAAAGGTAGCCTCTGCAGACGGGACTGTCCCTGAGTTTGAAGTAGGGCAACAGGTTGATGTGCTGTTAACTGGCCCCATACTCATGTCGTATCCAGGACAGGGGGGAGCCGCAGAAGTCAACATCTTGGGGCAAGCTCAGCATAGTGAGGATATAGTAGGCAAAGTGCAAGAGCTTGAGGTAGGAGATACCGTGCGCATCCTTGTGGATGGGAACATGCTAGTATGGATTACTGTGAGCGTAGACACTGCCATATTACGGGAAACTACTACAGGGACCATTGATGGTGCAGTTTCTGATCTAAAGGTGGGTACGGACCTAGTAGTAGAACTGACTGGTCCCATCCTTAAGTCGCATCCGGCACAGGGCAGAGCGGCTTCAATTCTCATAAAACAGTAGTTATTAAACAAGCGGGCCTCTTCCGATGGAAGGGGTCCGCTTTCACTCTGCATAATAAATAGCCTACGGCTCAGCTTAGCACCAACTTCCGATCAGGGATTGCCAATAACAAGTGCCCTGCGTATCGAAATATGGTATCATAAAGGTATACATTTCCATGATAGGGGGTGGGCCGCATTGGTCCGACGCACTGTGTTGGTATGCTTAGCCACGCTACTACTAGGTGTAAGTATAGCGTGTGCCCCTATTGGGTCTATCGATCCATCCATCCTGCAACCTCGTCATCAAGAGTTGACCGAGAAACAAGCCATCCATCGGCTCATAGAGTCGACCGGCTCTTGGCCCACTCAAGCCGAGATCTTATTAAATGGTTATGCCAAAAGTCAGACCGAAGCTGGCACAATAGAATACTGGGAGTATGTTCTTCCTCACGACTTTGGCGCTGGAAAAGTGGCCGAGGTGGGCTGCATTTATGCTGTTCATAATCTGGGGGCAAAACGAGAAATATTTGGTATTGTGACCACATGGACCCGCGCGTGGGGGAAAAGCTCTGTAGACGGTGCGATCACTTGGCGCGAATTCTACAAGTTTGCTGATCACGACTCATCTTCGGTGTTACTTATGGCCAGAGGTGTTATAGAAGTGAAAGTACCGCAGGGCCCTACAACGTATTACGATCGCACCGTAGAGAGTTGGACAGGAACAATAACACTGGCTAAAGGACAATAGAGTAATCTCCATAAAGGAATAGGATAGCAGGGAGATGGCCTCCCTGCTATCCTATTTTGATTTTACTACGTTATACGTTATCATCAGCTGGCTCATATGCTTTTGCCTCTGCCGCCAGGGTCTTCAGTTTGCAGATGTGTATCGTGACACCAACAGCTATCAACAACAGGAGCATGCGAACCCATGCCATGCTCACGGCAAACAGGGCCGAATACCCGATGCTGGCCCACAGCAACAATAACGCCCCAACTTTTGTCCGTAGCGGGATAGCGCGTTTTTCGCGATAATTGCGGATGTAGTCGCCCAGGTATTTGCTGTTAAGGAGCCAATCATAAAGTCTTGTAGAGCCCCGTACATAGCAGGCCGCGGCCAGTAGCAAGAACGGAGTGGTAGGGAGCAAAGGGATGGCAATCCCCACAATACCAAGACCGAGGGAGACTGTGCCAGCGATAATCAGTAAGATTCTAGTAAATGTCCTCAATGGTGTATCACCTCGTTTGCTGAAGAGTTTAGTTCACCCTTTGTTGTACATCCGCATAAGCTGATGATACAACCAGGAAGGGGGAAAAAGTTAATGATAAAGTCAAGACAAATAGTCTTGAGCAAAAAGACTGGTGATGTCACCGGCGACGGACGTAGAGACACTGTCTATCTAGTAGGTACGCCGACGGAAGGTAGTCAGTTTACGACCAACATCACTTTGATGATTCGCAACGGCAGAACCGGCAGGGTAACGCAAGTTCCGTTAGCAGAAAATGCTGGGTACAGCCCAACGGTATTTCTCTGTGACTTCACCAAGAATGGAGTCGATGACATCAAGGTTACAATCCAGTCCGGCGGAAGCGGCGGCTTTACGTTCACCTACGTATACTCGTTCCTGCGCAGTCAGTTGCAACTACTGTTTAGTGGTGATCAATACATGGCAAGCAAGCAATTCAGTGCTCATTACGAGGACGGTTATGTAGTGGTTATAGTGGATGAGGGCCTAAACTTAACCTTTAGAATTGATGTTAGCACCGACCCAGCCGCTCAGGAGCTCTACGATGAGGATGGGAACCTGTTACAACCCACCGAGGCCAACGTTGGGCCGTTTATAATAGCCTATCCTATTGTTCTAGACGAGGCAAGCGGCACCTGTAGCCTGCAGGCACTAACCCGTGTTTATGGTCAGTTTGCAGCTGATACCTTAGGCTACATACAAGACTATCTCTCTTGGAATGGCACCGCCTTTGCAACCATTCGAGAGGATCTCGCTATTCAAGGTGCTACGCCTTGACGACAATCAACACTAGCCATTAGGGGCGACCCGCGCAAGGCTAAACCCGAGAGCATGAAAACTGTACTGCGCCATCCGGTTAGGGTTTAGGGCTATTCAGACGAAGAAGGCACGCTCGAGCAGCGTGCCTTCTTTTAGGTTTAGATGAATAGGTTGACGTTAGCTCTTTCAGCCGCATCGAGATAGCTAGCCACACCGCCAATCTCAATACCGTCAATGAGCTCTTCTTTCTTTAGGCCCATAATATCTAGAGACATTTGGCAGGCGACAATGCGTATTCCTACCTGCTTAGCCTGTTCAATGAGCTGTTCGAGAGGGTCTACATTCTTTTGCTTCATCACAAAGCGAATCATCAGCGGCCCCATACCGAGCATATTCATCTTGGAGAGTCCCAGACGCCTGCTCCCCTTGGGCATCATCATGCTAAACATGTGATCAAGCAGACCTTTTTTAACCTGAGCTCCTTCGTGCTTGCGCAGAACATTTAAACCCCAGAAGGTAAAGAACATAGTCACCTTCTTACCCATCGACGCAGCTCCGTTAGCAATGATGAAGGAGGCAATAGCCTTATCTAAATCGCCGCTAAAAACAACCATTGTCTTGTCATCATATTGAGATGGGGTCGCAGCGCCTTTCACTTGTGCGCTGCCTTTACGCACAAGCGCTGTATAAACTCCAGCTGCTGTAGACTTTTGGATTAGCGTGTTTCCGGTTACCCTACACCAGGATTCAACGTCGGTCGGGAAAGCTGGGTCAGTAGCTTGTACTTCCATGACTTCACCTTCGCTCATTTTTTGCATGCGTTGGTAAATCTGCATTATGGGGCCTGGGCATTGTAAACCGCAGGCATCTACATAAACAGTTGTTTGTACTTTCATGGATTTAACCCCCTCACCAGCAGTGGCCTTTTCGTTTCTACTAGGGATTGTTTGATCGTTCATCAGTGCTCGTACTATTTTAAGTCCACCGCTTAAGGTATAAGCTTGATAGCCTAGTTGAGATAAGAGGCGCGCCGCGATATAAGAGCGCATGCCAACTTGGCAGCATACTAAGAGAGGTTTGCCCTTCGGCAACGATTCAGTTTTAGCGCGTAGCTCTCCTAAGGGTATTTCGATTGCGTCTGTCATAGGGGAAAAGCTTCGCTCTATGGGTTCTCGTACATCAAGAAGCGTAAAGCGCTCCACATTACTTAGGTACTCCTGTGCGCTGACAGAGTTTACGTCGCCGTTTAAGATGTTGCCTGCTGCATACCCCGCAATATTTACGGGATCTTTGGCGGAGGAATACGGGGGGGCATACGCTAAATCTAATTCCTGCAGGTCTTTTACGCTGCCGCCAAAGTGAATGCTGGTGGCAATAACGTCAATCCGTTTGTCTACTCCCTCCCCACCTACAGCCTGAGCACCTAAAATCTTGCCATTTAAATCATAGATGAGTTTTAATGTCATGGGTACTGCTCCGGGATAATACCCAGCATGGGATTGAGGGTGAATAATAACGCTCTTGGCTTCAACGCCTAACGTTCTTAAGTGTTCTTCACGCAAACCTGTAGCCGCTACGGTGAAATCAAAGATTTTGAGAATCGAAGTTCCAAGAGCGCCTGAGTAAGCTGTATTGCGCCCGGCAATAATGTCAGCTACTAAGCGGCCTTGCTTGTTAGCAGGACCGGCGAGTGGGAGGTGACAGGGTTTGCCGCTCACTCGTTCTTTAATTTCTATTGCATCACCGACTGCATAGATGCAAGGATCAGATGTTTGCATCTGATCGTTCACCATAATAGCCCCGCGGGCAGAGAGTTCGAGCCCTGCTGTCAAGGCAAGCTCGCTGTTTGGTTTTACTCCGGCAGCCAGCGCTAACATATCAAAAGGAAGCTCCGTGCCGTCATCGAGTTTGAGAACGAAAATACTCGCCTCTGACGAGGTTTGGAATGCTTTTGTGCCTAAGTGCAGGCTTATGCCCTTTGAACGCAAATGTTCGTATACTAATGCGACCATTTCGGTATCCAACATGGTAAGTATTTGCGGCTGCATTTCTACCACGGTTACCTCAAGTCCGCGGTGAACGAGATTCTCAGCCAGCTCAATACCAATAAAACCACCGCCTATAACGATGGCCCTTTGTGGATTATTGGCTACAATAAAATCGACCATTGCATCAGTGTCTTTTACATTGCGGATTGTAAAATACGGCACATCAGCTAGACCTGCGATGGAGGGCGTGATGGCATCAGCGCCAGGTGACAGAACCAGTGTGTCATAGCGTTCATCGCGCACTTCGGCAGTGCTGAGATTCTTCACCTTCACCGTCTTCTGTTGCCGGTCTATGGATAGAACTTCATGTTTGATTCTAACATCGATGTTTAGTAGTTTCTTGAGATTTTCCGGCGTCTGCACGAATAGACGATCGCGATCTTTGATGACTCCTCCTACGTAATATGGAAGACCGCAGTTTGCATAGGATACGTGTTCTCCACGCTCAAATATAATAATATCCGCATTTTCGTCAAGTCGCCTTAGTCTCGCAGCGGCGCTAGCTCCACCTGCCACTCCACCAACGATAAGTATTCTTGGCATAGTAATCCTCCTAACACTGATAAATTCAACGTCCTTCTCTAACAGGGAAAAAGTGCTGCAACAATTCGCACAGCAGTTTCATTAACCACTCTATAATGCACTTCTACGCCGTCCCGAGTGCCCGCGATTATTTGTGCCGATCGAAGTTTAGCCAGATGCTGAGAAATGGTAGACTGTGGTAAGTTAAGGCAGCGTTGCATGTAGCTAACGTTGCAGGTGCCTTTTTGATGCAGTCCTTGCACAATACATAGTCGCATCGGGTGTGCTAAAACTTTGAGCAGTTCAGCGTGTTCAATCATCTGTTCAAGCGGTTGGTCGACTTTGTTCATTATTTCACCACCTTTAATTACTATATTGCGATAATACAATATAGTCAAGGTCGTTTTGAGCAGTCCTTAGCAATAGGGTTCAGCCGCATATGTACATATTATCGGAGCATCGGTTATGCTAGTTGACGGGGCATTGGGGGGCAGAGTAAGTTTAGTCATGAACATGGAGGGACGTTAAATGAATAATATAGACAGAAAAGCGATTACACTTGGCATTGAGGTAGATATTGTTCTCAAGGAGGATCAGCGAACTGGTAAGTTGACGCGGGGCAGGGTAAAAGACATTCTGACTAAGGCAGAGCGGCACCCACACGGAATCAAAGTCAGGCTTGAAGACGGCAAAGTAGGCCGAGTGCAAAAGATAGTACGGTAAGCTCTCTTCTTTCTATACTGGAAGGGTTTTCGGTGCTCTCTGTTGAAAGCTACAGTGTCATGGAAGGGAGGTACAAGTGGTTAATAAACAGCGATTTATCACACCGCTACTAGGCCCGATAGACTTTCCCCACCTGGTTACCCGCATTGCGCAATCCTCGCATGGTGCATTCTATAGGCACCGAGAAGGTCGTATTGGCCGGGTGTTGCGGGTTAACGAACAGCCCCGTTTTGTTGAGGTTGGGCTGTGTCCTTTAAACCCCAGCATGCTAGCCGTAACAGTTTATGACGGGATACAGGCGGATGAACATGAGGTAAGGCAGCTAGTATCCCATTTATTTTCCCTAGAGACAGACCTGCTTGCTTTTTATGAGCACTCCGCGCATGACCCTAGGCTACAACAGCTAGTAACACGTCTTTCAGGAGCGCGTATGCTCCGTGATGCCGACTTGTTTAGCTCCGTCATTAGTTCAGTTATCTCTCAGCAAATTAACCTCAAGTTTGCTGCTGAGCTTAAGCGGCGGCTGTGGTGTCTGACAGGCGAGCGTGTGCTTATTGACGGTGAGGAGTTTTATGCCGACCCCACCCCAGGGGCCATAGCTCAGTTGTCTTACGATCAGCTGCGCCAAATGCAGTACTCACAGCGCAAGGCCGAATATGTAATAGACTTTGCTCGCTCAATAGAGAGTGGTCAGATAGACCTTGGTTTCTTGGCGAACCTTGACGATGAAGAGTTTATACTGCATCTGTCCCGGGCGCGGGGCCTAGGTCGATGGACAGCAGAGTGTGTGCTGCTATTCGGCTTGGGTAGGCCCGACCTTCTACCAGCTAACGACGTGGGCTTGCAGAAGGCTGTAAGTAGTGTGTGGGGGATAGACTGCCGCATTACCGAAAAAGAGCTGCGCGAAAAATCCTCTGCCTGGAAGCCCTGGAGTTCTTGGTATACCTATTATCTGTGGTTGAGCTTAGCCAAGAGTTAGAATGGAATGATATCTGAAAAGGTAAAAATGTAGAATCGTACGCAGAGATAAAGGAGGAGAGCTAAATGGCCTGCAATTCAACCAAGTGTACCTGTCCTAATATAAACTGTGAGAACCATGGTAAATGCTGTGCCTGTGTTAACCATCACCGCGATGGGCTGGGGAATCTACCACGCTGCTTACGCGAAGACCCCAGCAAGTAGATGTATCCAGAAATTAAGCTTTATGTTAGGCTTCTATATGCTGCGGCTTAGCCGCTCTGCGCTTATTACCATACCATAGCGCCAAGGCACCGATGAGGCCCGCTCCTCCACAAGCCAAGAACCCCCCTGATGCGCCGTAAAGGCTCATCGCTGTTCCCGCAAAGAGGTTGCCCACGGGTGTAACCCCCCCATTGAGCAAGGAGTATATACTCATTACTCGGCCGCGCAGGTGGTTAGGTGCGTTGACCTGCAAGCTAGAGTTAGCCGTGGCACTGTAAGTAATCTGTGCCCACCCTAGCAGGAACAGTAGCACGGCGGCACTCCAATAAGCATGCGGCAGAGCTAGAGCTAATTGTATAACGGTAAGGGCGATGGCTCCCCCATAAAGAAGCTGCCGCTTGGGTCCATGGTGAGAAAACCACGCCAGTGTCGCAGCTCCGAGCAAGGCACCGGCACCCATGAAGGACATCAATAGTCCATAGCCAGAGGCGCTTTGCCGGAGCACGTCCCGTGCTAAAACCGGAACCAGAATACTTAGGTTAAGTGCAAACATGCCAATGACACCGACCAGGCTCAAGGTTTCGCGTACGGCTGGGGTGTCTTTAACAAACTTAAGTCCTTCCAGTATTTCTTGTTTAAAGTGCCGCTCTTTATTCTTAGAAGTAGTCTCCTGGACTTTGACGAAAAACAGGGCCCCGACCACAAAGAGATAGCTCACACCATTGAGGAAAAACGCTAAAGCTGGCCCGAAGGCATCCATTGCAAAACCACCCAGGGCTGGGCCAATTATGCGCGCGCCGTTAAAAATCGCTGAATTTAAGGCAATGGCGTTCATGAGATGTTCCTTACCCACCATCTCTACAATAAACGATTGACGCGTGGGGGTATCAAAGGCAGTGCAAATGCCTTGCAGCATGGCCAAAACTAACACATGCCAATATTGCGCCCTGCCTGTATAAACTAAAGCCGCGAGAATAAAAGCTTGAACTCCTAGTGTTAATTGCATGTACATAACGAGCTTGCGCTTAGATACGCGATCGGCTACGACCCCCGCAAAGAGGCTAAGAATCAGCACTGGTACAAATTGCATTGCACCGACCAATCCTAGCAAAAACGGGGAGCCTGTCATTTCGAGCACTAGCCAAGCTTGACTAGCCCGCTGAATCCATGTGCCTATAAGTGAAACGCATTGGCCCGACCAAAATAAGCGGAAGCTGCGGTGGGAGAGGGCTGCTAACGGGTTAGCGCCCGTAGTGGGTCTGGTGTCTTTCATTCTGACATACGCCCTTCGTTACAGTCTAAGTTCGCCTAACGAAATAATACAGGAAAAAACTCGCCGCGGAAAGTGTTGTCATCTTTGTTCTTAATACCGCAGGCCGCCACCCTAGAATTTCTGGTATCCTGCCGTTATAACTTACTTATAACAGTAGTCGCTAAAGGCTGATAAGGGGGGAGAACAAAATGATCGACGTTAAGGGTTTGACTTACCGTTACGGCCCCAAAGAGAGATTAGCTGTACGGGATGTGAGTTTTTCTATACCACAGGGGGAGATATTCGGGTTTTTAGGCCCTAGTGGAGCAGGTAAGAGCACCACTCAGAAAATACTTATTGGCCTATTGCAGGACTACACAGGTAGCGTTCGCGTGTTCAGCAAGAGCCTAGCTGAGCAAGGGTCAGACTACTATGAGCATATCGGAGTTTCTTTCGAGTTGCCCAACCATTATCGTAAACTCTCTGCCCTAGAGAATCTCAATTTCTTCCGTTCTTTATACTCTGTACCGACCGCAGACCCAATCAAACTGCTGCAGAGCGTGGGTCTAGGCGAAGATGCCAAGAAGCAGGTTGGGGATTATTCTAAAGGCATGCAAATGCGGCTAAACTTCATCCGTTCACTGCTAAACCGTCCCAAACTCTTATTTCTTGACGAGCCTACGTCAGGCATGGACCCTACCAATGCGCGTATTATCAAGGACATAATCCGGGCCGAAAAAGAGCAGGGCACGACCATTTTTCTTACTACTCATAACATGGCCGTGGCTGATGAGTTGTGCGATAGGGTTGCGTTCATTGTGGATGGTGAAATCAGGCTGATTGGTTCTCCTCGCGAATTGAAAATTCAACACGGCAAAAAAACTGTGCGTGTTGGGTACAGAGAGGCAAATGAACCCGTCTATGCAGACTTTCCCTTGCCAGACCTAGCTGATAATGCCGCTTTTCTTAGCGCCTTACGCACCCATCAGGTGGAGACCATACATACCCTTGAAGCCACTCTTGAAGACATTTTCATTCAGTGCACCGGAGTGAAGCTAGCATGAGGCGTCTAGTATCTGCGGTAAAGCAGGATTTGCGCCTGCAATTTAGACACGGATTCTACCATGTCTACACCATCATCTCAGTGCTTTATATCGTCGTTCTTCGGTTCTCGCCTCAGTATGTACGCGAGTTGCTCTTGCCTGTGCTCATCTTTTCGGACCCAGGCATGCTAGGGTTCTATTTCATTGCTGCGCTAGTTTTATACGAAAAGGAAGCACGCTCGTTGCAGGCCGTCAGCGTAACGCCATTGCGGCCAAGTGAATACCTGCTGGCCAAAGCTATATCCTTATCTACACTGGCTGTTTTAGCCAGTGTAGTAGTGGCTGGGTTCGGCTGGGGCCTGACCCCCCGGCTGTTATTGCTCGTACCTGTGGTCGGTATGTGCGGCACCCTCGTTGTTTTTGCAGGATATTCTTTCGTTGTGCGTCACAATACCTTTAGCATGTTTTTACTTCAGTCAATCCCCGTGCTAGTGGTACTCGGCGTACCTATCCTAGACATTCTAGGTTTGGTGCAAAGCCCGCTGTTCTATCTCTTCCCCAGTCACCCGGCGTTACTGGCCATCAGAGGTATTTTCTTACAGGGGGGCATCTTCGTCATCATCATTAACACTGCGATTCTGAGCATATGGGCGTATATCTTCTATCGAATTGCCCTGAAGGCACACACTAAATACATCTTGGGGAGGGGATAGGGGGATGCGCAAAATACATAAACTGTGGACGGTAGATCTTCGCCAGAGTGGGCGAGACCCCCTAACTGCCCTATTGTTCTTTGTTCCGGTCATCATGGGGTTAGCAGGCCGCTTCGGTTTCCCGGCATTGCTTAACCTGCTCCCGGCGGGACTTGATGTAACCCAGTATGTCCGGCTTTCCATGGCGGTACTCGTGCTGTTTCCCAGTATGTTGACCGGTATGATTGCCGCCTTCCTAATGCTCGATGAAAAGGACGAAGGTACCCTCACGGCCATTCAGGTTACACCAGTGCCCAAAATGCAATATGCCCTATACCGCTTGTTTTCACCGGTGCTGATGAGCATGGTGCTTGTGGTGCTTCTGGTAATAATCGTCGGGCTGGTAATAGTGCCTGCATGGGTGTTGCTACTTACAGCGATCCTTGCGGCTCTCGGAGCTCCACTGTGGGCCTTTGTCATCTTTCTCTTCTCCGGTAACAAGATCGAGGGTTTAGCCATCGTCAAACTGCTGAGTCTGTTTATTGGGGTCCCTCTCTTGGCGGAGGTGCTGCCTAGTAAGTTTCTGCCGTTGCTGTGGCCGTTTCCATTATATTGGCCGTACAAATTTTTTTTAGGTTCACTTACAGGTGCCACCTACACTAGTCTGCTGGGCGCGTGGATTGTGGGGGCGTTAATCCATGCGGTGTATCTCGCTGTCCTCTTGCGATTTATCTCTAAGCGCTCTTACGCCTAAGCCGTCACTTGGTCGCTCTATTGTAGCCCTAGCCATAATAGGCCATAGTGTCGTGCATATGTCACCATCTAAGCCGTGCTTCAGGTATAATAGGGGAGAGATGTGCTAAGGGGTGAAACAATGGATTTCTTGTACGACAACAGTATGGGATGCCTTTTTTGCATCAAGACCTTTAAGACTAAGAAACCAAGGCTCAGCCGCCTCCCTGTGCGGGCTAGAGATACAGACTTTTACCTAAGATATGAATACGTTAACCCTTATGTTTATGAGGCTGTGGTTTGCCCGCATTGCGCCATGGCTTTCACAGATAAATTCGCGCCGCTATCCGATCGTTCACGAGCAATCTTACAAGACAGCTATATAAAGCAAGCCCAGCAAGAGGATTTTAGTGGCCCGAGGTCTCTTGAACAAGGTATTAGGTCGCTTAAACTCGCACTTATCTGTGCTAGCCTCATTTCTGAATCCCCGCCGGTTTTCACAGGTTTATGTATGCGTATAGCGTGGCTCAACAGAGAGCTCGGAAACCAAGCGGAAGAACTGCAGTTTCTCAAGAGGGCTTATGACGCTTACGCATATATTTACTCCGAGGTTCGTTTCGATGAGTTTAAGATATCTGAGAGCAATTTGCTACACATGTTGGCTGAACTAAGCTGCCGCCTTAACGAGCCTGACCGGGCCCGTAAATGGTTTGGGTCTTTGTTCATGCTGAATGACCAAGACTACAGGTTTCTTAACGAGGCGCGTGACCGCTGGCTTGACTATAAAGAAACCTTGAAAAAGTAACTGGTTGTTTTTATAACAGTTCAATTTCTTAGGGGTTACAATAATTGCAGTGTTGAGCAGGTGCAAATTTTCCATCTGGATGCAATTGTTCTTTAGTAAATTTACACTTATAGCACTTTCTTATATACTTAAGATTCATCTCACTAGGTAAACCACATAACTCACAAGGAAGCCCTTTTATTTTTTCATTTACTATAAAGCCTGGTGCTCCACAATCAGGGCAAAAACTCAGTAACTTTGAAATTAAATCTTGAGTTGCTTTTTCAATATTGTTCATTCTAGTGGGGTTGGCATGAGCCCTCATATCTGTTTCTAAAAACACTGTCCCTTCACGAGATTTAGACATGCAAAACGAAAACGCATCTTTAAGTTTATAAGAACTATCTATGTCTTTAATAATTGTTTTAGAGTATTCATTGTCAGGTCTTAAAATCAAATAGTGCTCAGGGAATCCGATTTTTTCAGCAAAAATTAGAGTATCATTAAAACTGTTTGTCTTTAAATGACTGAAGTTAGTTTCAGCCCCTTCGTAAACTCCACAGATCTCCATGTCTTCTTTTTTATCATAAAGTAGTACTAGTTCTACATTCCAAGGAATTGGGACGAACGGATGCGAACCAAAGCTTCCTTCGCTCGCAATGGCAATGTCAGTTTTTAAAAGCTTCATTCCCTTGCTAATTTTAATTCTTGCTGTATCCATTTGTGATTTTGGTCTCTTAATTTCTCTTGAAAATGTACCCAATTTGTCCGTGTCAAATCTAGTTTCAACTATTAAACTACATCCTGTTTCTTTTTCTAAAATGTGCTTAATCACTTTTCCTTTGTTATGTTTTGTCAGCAGTGCAATTTTTCTATTCATATATATTAGTCTTTCCACAAAGAAACCCTCTCCTTCATTTTCAATAAAATGTATCATTATCCATAATCATTTCTTTTGCTTTTATATTTATGTATTATCATTGAGTAATTTTGGTGATAAAAAATTCCTGAAATATCCTATTAGCATCGTCAAGCAACCAAGTCCTCCTAGGTCAACGGAATTTCTACATACTTCTCCCTTTCTTCGACAAATAGAGAAGGTTGTCCTCTTCTATTTTTTCAGGCGCTGAGCAGTTCGCTCACGCAGTAACACTTTCGTAATACAAAGGTCGTACGTATATACCTATACGGAGCCTCGGGGGCTTGTATGGGGCAGGCCATAACTTATCCTATCAAGTAATTAAATTCAATTCAGATTTAGCATAGATGAGTTTTGATTTCTACCTCAATGGGGTCAAAGTATTGCCTCAAACGACTAACAAATAAACAAGATAAAAAGCAGACAGCCCCAGCTGCCTGCTTTTTGGTTATAATAGCCATAGGCTATTTGTTGGAGGTTAAGATATGATTCGTATAACCAACGTGAAACTACCCCTCGATGAGCGCGGCCAAGTACAAAGTGAGGTTCTCAAAAGGCTTGGTATAGGGACTACCGCCATAAACGGAATTCACATCTATAAAGAGTCTATCGACGCACGGAAGAAGGATAGCATCCATTTTGTCTACACTGTGGATGTTGAAGCTGACCATGAGGTTGAGATTATAAAGCGTTTGCGCAACCCCGACGTACAAGAGACTCCCGAACTTGAATACGAGCGAGTTAAATCAGGGGCCTCTCCGCTCAAACATCGTCCGGTGGTAATTGGTTCAGGGCCAGCAGGTTTGTTCTCGGCTTTGTTACTGTCCGAACAGGGGTATAAGCCCATCATCCTAGAACGAGGCAAGGATGTAATACGCAGATCACAGGATGTGGGATTGTTTTGGTCGCAGGGAATTCTTAGCACTGAAAGCAATGTCCAGTTTGGCGAAGGTGGGGCAGGAACTTTTTCCGATGGTAAGCTTACTACCTTAATCAAGGACAGGCGCTGCCGCAAAGTGCTACAAGACCTCGTTAGCGCAGGTGCGCCAGAGGACATACTGTATTCGTATAAGCCACATGTTGGCACAGATATTTTGCGCCAGGTAGTAAAGGGTATTAGAGAGAGGATTATAACTAACGGTGGCGAAGTCAGGTTTGAGGCTAAAGTAACAGATATTCATGTGGAGCGTGGGGCAGTCGTTGCTCTCAGAGTCAATGGTAATGAGACAATACCAGTGACAGCCGTCATTCTGGCAGTAGGCCACAGTGCCCGGGATACTTTCTCGATGCTATTAGGCCGCGGCGTTACTTTGGTACCTAAGCCTTTCTCCATAGGTGCGCGCATAGAACACCCGCAAGCACTTATTGACGAAGCACAATATGGACGGTATGCTGGGCATAAGAATCTAGGTGCAGCAGATTACAAACTAAGCTACCATTCAAAGACAGAGCGCTCGGCCTACACTTTTTGCATGTGTCCAGGAGGGCTGGTGGTTGCCGCCGCATCCGAGGAGGGGAGGGTAGTTACTAACGGTATGAGTGAACATGCCCGTACCCGCCCTAACGCCAATAGCGCCCTGCTCGTTGGAGTGAGTCCAGAAGACTATGAAGATAACCACCCCTTAGCTGGGGTAGAATTTCAACGCCACTTTGAAGAGCGCGCGTTTGTGGTCGGAGGCGGTAAATATCGCGCGCCCGTTCAAACAGTGAGAGATTTCCTTGCGGAGAGGCCGAGCTCTACCCTAGGTTCTGTTGTTTCCTCGTATCGACCAGGAGTAGAACCAGCAGACCTCAGGCAGTGCTTGCCCAACTATGTAGTCAGTACCATGCGCGAAGCCTTGCTCGACTTCGATCGCAAGTTGCGCGGTTTCTCGCATCCTGAAGCATTGTTGACCGGTGTAGAGACCCGTAGCTCCTCTCCTGTGCGCATTACTAGGGGTGAAAACGGCGAGAGTAACATAGCTGGACTGTATCCTGCAGGAGAAGGTGCGGGTTATGCCGGCGGCATTATTTCGGCAGCGGTTGATGGAATGAAGGCGGCAGAGGCGATTATGCAGAAGTTTTTGCCTTTAGCTTAAGTTTTCTTAACATATTTAATAGATTAGGTAGCCAAACCATCGCCCAGTCGGTAAAATTATACTAATGGGGGGTGGCAAAGTGTTGCGACCGGCTAGAGTGTATCTTAGTTTTTATATAGTATTGATTCTCGTGTTGTTGGTGAGTGGGCTGAGCCTCATGCCCAACCTACGCTATAGGTTGACTCGAAACGAGCGAAAATACTTGGCAGGTATCAGTGTGCTGCGAGCTGTGGGTGATAATAGCTTCCCACCGTTCTCTTATACGTCCGGTGGTGTGCCAGCTGGATACGAGGCCGATCTCGTCAAAGTCTTGCAGAATTTTATCGGCGTAGAAATTGTACTAGAACAGCATCTGTGGACAGGTGTTCGGCAGATGCTGGAGTCAGGCCAAGCTGATTTTGTTACGGGGATGCGCATAACCCCGGAGCGTCTATCTACATACGCTTTTTCTGGACCTTACTTAATCACTTCGCATGCCCTGATCATGCCCCATGGCAGTACAGTAGCATCATTAAAGGAATTAGGGGGTCTGCGCATTGTAGCGCAGGCAGGGTCATCCACATACGAGCGCCTTGTGGGCAAGGGTCTTGAGGTCATACCTGTGACCGACCCCGAGGCTGCCTACAGTCTATTGACGCAGGGCCTTGCAGACGCGTGGGTGGAACAAGAATGGGTGGCCCGCTATTACATAGGGTCAAAAGATATGCACCAGTGGAGCGTTCGGTCGCTGCCTGATACGAGGGGAGAGTATGCGCTGGCTTTCTCAAGCACAGCAGATCCAAGGCTTATCAGCATCGTCAATAAGGCACTCCAAAAGCTACGTTACGAGGGGCTGTTGGCAGAGCTTGACACGCGCTGGTTTGGACCTGCGATGCAAGAGATAGTAGACATGCGGCAACAACATAGTAGGATATTGTTCTTGATTATTGGGATTGCAACGCTAGGATTAGGCCTTGTACTGAGCAATACCTATCTCCAGCATCGCATTAATTATCAGACCAAGGCACTGTTTCACGCTAACGCACAGCTTTCAGACCAGCAGGAGAAGCTACAGCAAATGCTGCTAAACGCAGCTAAAGCTTTCGGTAGGGCGATTGAAGTCAAGGATATATACACAGGTGGGCATAGCCAGCGTGTCGCTAGAGTGGCATATGCTATTTCCAAGGAGATGGGTTTTAATGAGAAAGAGTGTTTTATTCTGTGTCTCGGAGCTCTCATGCATGATATCGGTAAAGTAGGAGTTCCCGACCACATCTTGGCTAAAGTTGAGCGGCTCACGCCCGAGGAATTTAAATTCATTAGGTCTCATCCCCAGATAGGGGACGATATACTGCGTAACGTAGAAGGATATGACAAGGTAAGAGAAATAGTGTTGTTTCACCACGAGCGATGGGACGGGAAGACGGACAAGATGTTCCCTGCATATCCTGGCGTGAAAAGCGGTGAGGACATACCCCTAGGGGCGCGAATTGTAGCCGTGGCGGATGCCTTCGACGCCATGACTTCCAACCGACCTTATCGGCAAGCACGTTCTATGGAAGAGGCACTCGCAGTGCTTGAGGAATGCCAGGGGGCGCAATTTGACCCTCGAGTTGTAACTGCCGCTTTGCGTGCCTTAGGTAAAACTCTAGATATTAACGACTTACCGCAAACTCACGTACTATGGAGTATAATGGGGAATAGAGTAGAGCTATAAACAGAGCAGGAGGCCTCTGTATGGATGTCAAACGGCGTATCCGCCAAGCCAGAGCTATTGCCCAATTAGTGGCGTTATTTGACGAGCATGGCATCAAGACTTGGTTAGGCGGAGGTTGGGCTTTAGAGGCTCTTGATGCAACGTATAAGCGAGATCATGTCGATGTAGATTTTCATGTTTTTGCTGCGGACGCACCAACAGTACGATGTTTACTAGAGGAGCAAGGCTTCAATATTACAGAGATCACCGCTAACTCCTTTACAGCAGAGAGGGGCAAGCTTCGCATAGAATGGGAGCTCCTTTGGCTTAGTGACAATGATGAAATCGTAACCTACGATAATAGACTAGACCGAACTTATGTATGGCCAGAAGGAGCATTCCCTGCTAATAAAACGGGAATTATCGACGACGTGGGTGTATACGTTATGAGCCCGAGTGCGCAGCGTCGGCACAAGCTTGACTATGACAAAGAGCATGTTCCATTGCGCCAGAAGGATATGAAGGATCTGAGCCGTCTAAAGGCCTTAATTCACGATCGAATGTAAAGAAGGCCTATCTAATACCTCACCACCTTAAACCTAAAGTTTCGACTGTGGTTCGTAACTTGGCCTAGATAAAGAGAGCTAACCCATGTGAGTTAGCTCCTTATGCTTAGCGCAGCACTGTGCGGCTGCTGTGATATTTAGCTATGAAATACCTTTGGCTAAGGCTGTCGATTTTCACCCCGCCCTTAGGCCAAGCGTGAACCATACGACCATTGCCCATGGCAATTCCAACGTGTGAAACGCCATACTTGTAGGTGTTCTTAAAGAAGACCAAATCACCCTTCTGTACGGATGTCCTGCTGATTTGCCTTCCAACCCTTGATTGGGATGCAGCAGTACGCGGCAACCTAATACCAGTCGCTTTGTACATTACGTAGCGAGTAAAGCTGCTGCAATCAAATGTGCGTGGACCATTTGATCCAAAAACATATGGACGACCTAGATAGCTTAATGCAGTTCGTACTACGCGGTCACCTCTTACGCCATTTGAAGTGGCGGCAAAAGCGGGCAAGGGAACAGCAGCGATTACTGCTACAATAAAAACAGTTGAAAGAAAGCGCTTTAGATTTAGCTTCATCGTTACCTCTCCTCTCTCGAGTTTGCTCTTAGGTGTCGCTACACTAACACTAGAGCATAAGAGGATTGTAAACTCAATCAGCAATTATGCAAACAACCATATTTATGCAATAGTATCCAAAACCTTGGTATTACACAGCATGGAAGATAATTGATAGATACTTTTTTCTTAGAAATTATGTTAACTTAGTATTAAGATTGTTAGCTATAAATGCACAGAGCCGCACTGATTCGTGGAGGTTCCTCCTGCGTGTCGGTGCTACGCAGCTACAATTAATAGGCTAGAATACTATTGCTCACAGCGCACAGCTCTCTAAGCTAAAAAGCGGAAAGCGGCCAGCGGAAAGCGCTTAAATCAACCATTTATTAAAAGGAGGTCATCTATGTATCGCGCACCTAAGTATTCATCCGAGAATCCCGGTGAGTTTTATAAAAAGCTTAATCATGAACTACTGCAATTAATTGAATATGAAGGTGAGTGGTTAGCAGCCCTGACTAATGCTGCAGCTTTACTAGGCCATCAGCTTGAGCACATTAACTGGGCCGGCTTTTACTTGACAAAGGGAGAGTTGCTTATACTCGGTCCATTTCAAGGGAAACCGGCGTGTTCTGCGATTGTAATAGGTAACGGAGTATGCGGCTTGTCTGCCCAGACCAAAGAGACTGTTGTTGTGCCCGATGTACACCAGTTCCCAGGCCACATCACTTGCGACGAGGCTTCACAGTCTGAGATTGTAGTGCCGGTTTTGTTAAATGGGAAGCTCTGCGGCGTTCTAGATATCGACAGCCCAGTTAAAGACCGCTTCTCGCCAGCAGACAAAGCAGGCCTAGAAGAATTTGTCGCTATTCTAGTGCGCTATATTGATTGGAGCAAGGTGAGGTTCTAAGAAAAACAAAAATCAAACGGGTAATCACTAATCACAAACACTAATCACTAGGCGCCTGTTCGCTGTAGCCGCGTGGGATTCCTACTCTACGATGGGCCATGTGCTATTCGCTCTGTGCCGTTACCCCTTTCACCCTTCCCCCCTCCATCGCATACAATGGAAAAGCAATATTAAGTGGGGGGGTACATAAGTGAGTAGTGAAAACAGGGAACATAAGGCATGGCGAGAGGCCTTTGATTTTCCGGTACCTGGTAGGGCAGAGAAGCCGCGTACAAAGGGCCTGACGATGGTTATAGATAAGGGTTTGGGACTGACAGAGACGGATGACCTGCTTGATCTTGCCTCTGATTATGTAGATTACATCAAGCTGACTTTTGGCACTTCTGCCTTCTATTCAACTCGGCTGTTGCAGCAAAAAATTACATTAGTGCGCTCCTATGGGGTTGATATTTTTCCGGGGGGCACCTTCTTAGAGATAGCTGTGCTTCAAAATAGAATGGAAGGCTATATGGAGAGAGCCCGCGAACTAGGATTTACGTATATCGAGATTTCGGATGGAACTATCGAGATGAGTCCCGAGATAAGGCGTAACGCTATTCGAGCAGCTTTGAGGGCTGACTTAAAGGTAATCTGTGAAGTTGGTAAAAAAGACCCCCGTGAAAACATGCCTCATAAGAGAATGCAGGAACAAATAGCGGCTGATTTAGAGCACGGGGCGTACAAGGTAATTGTAGAAGGTAGAGAATCTGGCAAAGGTGTAGTAATTTATGACGCCGAGGGTAAGATTCGCGCTGATGAGCTGGAGTCTCTTGTGAAGGGAGTCCCTAACCCTGAGTCTCTGATTTGGGAAGCTCCCCTGAAGAATCAACAAGAAGAGCTTATTATGCGCTTTGGGCCTAATGTCAGTCTCGGCAATATACACCCTGCAGAGGTGTTAGCATTAGAGGCGCTGCGGGTAGGACTGCGGGGTGACACCCTCAAGGCCTGTATTCGTGGCTTATTCAGACCAGTGCTAAGAGAGTAAGGTTCGATAGAAGAATGTCCCGTTAGAGGTATGGGGACACACCGCTTCTTCACAGGTATGTAACTTGGGTAGTCAGAGGAATGTCCCCAATAAGGGGGCATTTTTTTGGCTAAGTAGAAGGAGATTGTGTTATAGTGTAGAAATCTTAAAGACTACTATATATAGTATGTTACATAATGTCTTGGCCCAAGGTCTAGTGGAAAGTTTGCCAAGATATATCTGAGGAGGCGCTTCGATGTTTGAACAAGTTAGAAAGAGAGATGGGTCACTAGTAGAATTTAAGCAGGACAAAATTACTCTAGCTATACTAAAGGGGCTTGTCGCTACATATCCAGATAGAACAAGACCTGGACTGCGTAAGCTGGCAGAAGTTATATCAGACCGGGTTATTTACTATTTAGGTAAGCGGGCTTTAGCTAACGGCTACCCCACTGTAGAAGAGGTTCAAGATACAGTCGAAGAAGTTTTAATGGAAGTTGGCGAAAGGCAAACAGCCCGTCGCTATATTCGCTATCGCTTGCAACACGAGGATATTCGTCAAAACAAAAAGTCCTTCGTAGATGCACAGCGAATCGTGATGGAGTATGTCACCCGCGAGGACTGGCATGTTAACGAGAACTCCAATATGGACTTTAGCTTGCAAGGGCTTAACAACCACGTCATTGCTGAAGTGACAAAAGGCTTTTGGCTTAACCAACTGTATCCACCAGAGGTTCGCGAAGCTCACACTAGTGGGGATTTTCATTTACATGATTTAGGTCTTCTGGCCCCTTATTGTTGTGGCTGGAGTCTAGAAGACTTATTGCTCCTCGGTTTTAGGGGCGTACCGGGCAAAGTCGAAAGTGCTCCCCCTAGACATTTTCGTACAGCCCTAGGCCAATTAGTTAATTTCTTCTATACGTTACAAGGTGAGGCGGCCGGGGCTCAAGCGGTAAGTTCATTTGATACTTATCTTGCTCCCTTTATTCGTCATGATAAATTGTCTTACAAAGAAGTCCGCCAAGCTATGCAAGAGTTTGTCTACAACCTCAATGTGCCGACACGCGTAGGTTTCCAGACTCCTTTTGTTAACTTGACCATGGACCTAAGCTGCCCTAGCACACTGGCAGACCAAGCGGTTATCATTGGTGGTGAGCTGCAAGTAGCTACTTATCGTGAGTTCCAAGAAGAAATGAATATGATTAATCTAGCCTTTTGTGATGTCATGATGAAGGGTGACGCTAGGGGTCGTATCTTTACCTTTCCTATACCCACCTACAACATTACCAAAGAGTTCGATTGGGATAACCCTGTTGTCGACTCAGTTATGGAAATGACTGCGCGCTATGGCATACCGTACTTTGCGAACTTTGTTAACAGCGATATGTCACCCGAGGACGCCCGCAGCATGTGCTGCAGACTCCGGCTCGATAACCGAGAGCTCCGCAAGCGCGGGGGTGGCCTGTTTGGCGCCAACCCCCTCACAGGTTCAATTGGCGTAGTGACTATAAACATGGCTCGTATTGGTTATTTATCAAATACTGAAGAAGAATTCTTTACTCGCCTGCACCGTTTGATGGACTTAGCTAAATCATCTCTAGATACTAAGCGCAAAGTGCTTGAACAAAACACAGAGATAGGGTTGTATCCCTACAGTCGCTTCTATTTGAAGGCTGTCAAAGAGAGATTTGGCTTCTATTGGAAGAATCATTTTAGCACCATCGGGTTAAACGGGATGAATGAAGCCATCGTCAATTTATTCGGCACCAATGAGAGTATCGCTACCTCACGCGGGCAGGCTTTCTCTCTACGGGTTCTAGAATACATGCGGGACACCATGGTCCAATACCAAGAAGAGACGGGAGATATGTTTAACCTCGAAGCCACTCCGGCCGAGGGCACAGGGTACAGGCTTGCTGAGATTGACCGCGAGAATTATCCTGCGATGTTTGCTCAAGGAAAAACAGAACCTTACTATACCAACTCCACGCAGCTACCTGTCAACCTCACGGATGATCTTTTTGATGCCTTAGATCTTCAGGATGAATTGCAAACACGCTATACCGGCGGAACTGTGTTCCATGGTTTTCTGGGGGAATCCATAGATGATATTCGTACTTGCAAGCAGCTGGTGCGCAAGGTAATGGAAAAATATCGTATACCTTATTTCACAGTATCACCCACATTCTCCGTGTGCCAGCATCATGGCTACATTAAAGGCGAACACAGTACCTGCCCCACATGTAAAACTACAGCCGAAATTTGGACCAGGGTGGTGGGCTTTCATCGTCCTGTACAAAATTGGAATCCAGGTAAAAAAGAGGAATTTAAGGACAGACTAGAATACGCATTAAGGGGCAATGCAGCTAATGACTAAAACAGCAGAAACATGCTTTCGCGGCCTTCAAAAAACGACCTTACTTGATTACCCAGGCCACCTAGCATGTGTGTTCTTCACAGGAGGGTGTAGTTTTCGTTGCGTATATTGCTACAATTGCTCCTTAGTGAATAAAAGTGAACCCGAGCTAGCCTGGGATTCGGTTTGGTCTTTATTAGAACGGCGCAAGGGCTTGCTAGAAGGAGTCTGTATCAGTGGAGGCGAACCAATGCTAGCCCCTTTCCTGCCAGACTTTTTACGCAGGGTCAAAGATCAAGGGTTTAAGGTTAAGCTCGATACAAACGGCTACCATCCAGAGGCTCTAAAGCAGTTAGTCGAGCAAAAATTGCTCGACTTTGTGGCTATGGATATTAAGAATACCCCGGCTAAATACGCTGAAACCTGTGGCATGGGCCTTATCGACATTGGCAGTGTCAAAGCTTCCGCAGATATTATCAGGGACTCTGGTCTTGATTACGAGTTTCGCACAACAGTATCGATGGAGCTCTTTGATGAGGATTCTTTTACGGACATTGTCAGTTATTTTGGCAATGGTAAGCGCTATGCTCTCCAGCCAGTGCGACAAAATTTGCCTACACTTAGTGGCAAACGTTTCATTCCGCCTACTCCAGATATCTTGGAACTATGGGCGTACTCGCTCGAAGGTCATTATGACGAAGTAGTGTTACACGGCATATAGGATGGTGATGCATTGTGTTGATTGACTACCATACGCATCTTGAAAGGGGTCCCTACACCTTAGAGTATTTAAAGACGTTTGTGGATAAGGGCCGTGAACGTGGCGTATCCGAAATCTGTTTTACTGAGCATGGGCACTTTTTTCACGAGTCGTGGGCGCTTCTTAATAACGATTGGCCGTTAAGCATTCCACGTCGTCATCTAGCAGACTATACTAACCTGGTTGAGCAGGCTAAGGGCATGGATTTACCAATTAAGCTGGGTCTAGAGATGGACTATATTCCCGAGACCAAGGTCAAGATAGGGCAATTTTTATCTACCCAGCCGTTTGATTTTGTACTCGGTTCAGTGCATTGGATTGACGAGTTCGGCTTTGATAATCCCGATTGGCTGGCCGAGTGGGATACTCGCTCTGTGGACGAGCTTTATCGCCGCTATTTTACCTTACTGCGCGAGGCGGTCCAGAGTAAGATGTTTGATGCAATTGCCCACCCAGATGTTATTAAGATATTTGGGTATAGGCCTAGCTTCTCTTTGCAAGAGGAGTATAGGCAGGTAGCAGATACCCTAGCAGACAATTGTGTGTGTCTTGAGGTTAGCACCGCTGGATGGCGCAAACCAGTGAATGAACTCTACCCTCACCTGGATTTGCTGAGGACATGCCTAGAACGTGGCGTTAATATTACCCTAGCCTCGGATGCACATGAACCGGAACACGTAGGGTTTGCATTCGACAGAGCAGCGTCACTTTTACGAGATTTAGGTCTCAGGCAGCTAGCTACGTTTACAAACAGGCAGATCAAGATGGTTGCGCTATAAGGGCACGTTTTTCAGCTAGAGACTCCAGTTGAGGAATACAAGGGTACGCCGCTGAAATAGCGCAATTGCGCACTTGGCTAGAGCAGAGATAATTGCACATGCTAGTGTCATAAGCTCTGGGAGGGAGACCATATGACACAAATTTACGATTGTATCGTAGTCGGGGCTGGTCCTGCAGGGGCGGCTGCCGCTCACACTTTAGGTGGGTCAGGTGTGTCCACGCTTTTGTTAGAACGTGGTGAGTTTCCTGGCGCCAAGAACATGTTTGGTGGGGCAATCTACCGCGAACCTACCCAAATCATCATCCCAAATTTTGTCGAAACCGCACCAGTGGAGAGAAATATCGTGTCAGACGAACTGTGGATGATGGAGACAGATTCTGCTGTTAAGGTTGGCTTTACAGGGCTTAGATTTGCTGAACCACCCTACAATAAGTTCTCGGTGCTGAGACCGCGCTTTGATAAATGGTTTGCTGATTGTGCAGTAGAGCGGGGGGCCAAACTAAGAAACAACGCCCTAGTTCGTAAGCTCCTCTATGAAAAACGCCCCCTCGGACGGCGGGGCCCTGTCACAGGGGTGCAACTAGATGGCGGGGAGGAGATTAGGAGTAGTTGCGTCATTTTAGCAGAGGGAGTAAATGCATTCCTCACCAAGCAAGCTGGGTTACGGGGGGTCATCCCCGCTCACGCTCTGACTCTCTACGTTAAGGAAGTCCTGAATTTACCGGAGCACAAAATCGAAGAACGGTTTTCGCTACAGCCCGGCCATGGGGCCATAGTGGGTATGTTGGGATGGTCCACAGCTGGTATCGTAGGCAAGGCCGGGGTTTGGACTAATAAGGATAGCCTGTCGATCATTGTGGGTGGTTACTTAAACCAAATAGTAGAATCTCGGCTTAGCCCTTACCACCTGCTGCAACGATTAAAAGAACACCCCATGGTAAAGCGATTGATACAGGGGGCCAAAGTGGAGGAGTATATGGCTCACTTGATCCCTAAAGGCGGCTACAATTACCAACCAAAGATGTTTGGAGATGGTGTTTTGGTAGCTGGCGACGCTGCAGTAATGGTGAGTGGACGTCGCGGCACAGATCTAGCAATGATTTCGGGTAAATTGGCAGCGGAGACCGTAATTCATGCTAAAGCCAAGGGCGACTTCAGGGAAGCTATGTTATCGAATTATAAACACAAGCTCGACGATACCTTCTTTATGAAGGACATCCAGACCCGTCAAAACAGTCTGCGCTACTTTAAAAACTATCGAGACTCTGACTTCCTCATTGCCTCTACCGCGAATAAGGTTGCCTACGAGTTCTTCAGCGAAGATATGGCGACCGGTCTAGAGAAGATGACAAAACTGAAACAGGTCGTTACACATCAGCAGCATGCTATAAAGTCTCTGTCGGACATCTATCAAGCAATTAGGTTTTGGGGGCCGCTTTAATGGTACAACATCAAGATCCTCTCCAATACATTAAGATACGCATCGACGACCGACCCCACATACACCAGATAGACCGTGATCGGTGTACTAAGTGCCAGACACACCCCTGTGAACTGTTTTGCCCTTCGCAAGTTTTTGAGTGGGGAGAGACAGGCCTCAATATTCAATATCAACGTTGTGTAGAGTGTGGAGCATGTCTTAGGGGTTGTCCGCATGCTAATATACACTGGGACTATCCCCGCGCTGGATTCGGTATAGCCCATGAACTATAGGTTAAAACATCCCCCGCCAGGCCTTGGGGGGATGTTTTTTGGTCAAAGTATACTTTCGTAGCATTTGGGAAAAAACTAACAAAAAATTATTCCGAGGATGTGGCGAGATGACCATAGCAGGTATCATGCAACCAATCGAAACGGACCTGCATCGAGTACGAGAGACCATGTCAAAGGTTCTACAGCAACGGGGTACTCACGCTGTACTGCTACAGTCAAAGGCGTATGCCTTTGACGATGGCAAATTATTGCGCCCTGCTATCGTGCTGCATTGCGGACGTGCGCTAGGAGCATCAATTAATACCCTGGTTTACGCCGCGGCAACTGTTGAACTACTGCATATAGCCACCTTAATCCATGATGATGTCGTTGATAATGCCTCAGTCCGCCGCGGCAAGCCAACCCTCAAGGAAACTATGGGCAATAAGTTCGCAGTCCTTGGGGGAGATTTTTGTTTAGCTAACTCGCTTCGCTGTGCTGCTAAACTCGGTAGCTGCGCAGTCCTGGAACTCGGGGAGGCGGTAGTTAAAGTCATTGAAGGCGAGTTGATGCAGGCTACGTCCACCCACAATTTCGACATGACTCTCGAAGAATATGTAGAGCGGGTGGCAGGGAAAACGGGCGCAATATTTAGCCTGAGCATGCGGCTGGCAGCAGTTGCGGCGGGGGCGCCACATACCATCCGTGCTCTGGCTGGCCAGTTTGGTCACTATCTAGGTATAGTCTTTCAGATGCGTGATGACTACCTCGACATTTTCGGTACTAGCCAGTCTCTTGGAAAGCCTGTCGCCAACGATTTGGTTCAAGGGAACATCACCTTGCCCCTCATGTTGGCACATAGACGTCAGCCCGACCAAACGCTTAGGGGGCGCGTCACGAATGGGGAGTTTTCTGCCTCTGACTTACCAGCCATACGCAAGTGGGTGTCTGACTCAGGAGCCGAGGACGAGCTATTGCAGATAATGCAGCACTATGCGGATTTAGCCTTAGCCGCACTATGTTGCTTACCGCCAGGCGAGAGTAGGGATGCGCTCAGTGCCTGTGTTGAAGTAGCCATAACACGTAAGCGCTAAAATGAAGAAACGAATGTTGGCGTGGTTGCGTTTAATGCGCCTATTTCCCACCTTAACTTGGGTGGGGGTAACAACGTTTGTAGGCGTGTCCATAGCTGCCAAACACAGCTCGTGGGCATCACTTGATTATTGGGCTGTTTTTTTAGTTTTAAACAGCGGCATAGTGTGCCACGGATTACTTGCGCATAGTGCGAATGACTATGTTGATTGGAATACTGGCACTGATCGTAACTCGCCCGGTTTATTTAGTGGCGGCAGTAGGGTCATACCCGAAGGTTACCTAGCTTTCGACAGCATGTGGAACGGCATGGGCGTAGCATCCTTGCTAGGCCTAATCCTAATGGCGCTATTGTACTTAAGGATAGGTAGTCAGGCCTTACTGGGAGGCGCAATAGCCGTCTTCGCTGCACTATTTTATAGTTTACCGCCGCTCATGTTAGCCTACCACCCTGTGGTAGCAGAATGGCTGGCGGTAGTACCAGCATTAGTAGCCTGTGGATGGCTCGCCAACGTGTCGGCCTCTGGGGGGCAACCTCTTGAAGCTGGCGATTGGTTACCCATGTTTATCACTGCCTTGGTGTTAGTGGGCCACCTGATGTTTCATCATCTCTCAGACATCGAGGCCGACCTTACGGCAACCCCACCTAAGTTCACTACCCCGGCCTATTTCGCCGCTCTCAAATGGGATCCACGTTATGTCCCGGCCAGTTATTGGCTTTTAGTAGTGGCGTTGTCTATTTTCACTAGGATGTACGTGTTGGGAATCGCGTGCACCATTGCTACTGCCATCAGCCTGAGTGTAAACTTGTCTCATAGAAGACTGCTAGCGCAGATTGACCAAGTTCTGCTTCTTGGTATCTCGGTAGCGATTATCATTGAAATCTTGTACTAGAGGACTTTTGTGGGTGTATGAAGAATTAAGTATTTGTTAAACCCATTAAAATCCGCTGGACAAGGTGACACGACCCTAATATGATAGTGCAAGGACTAAAACGGGGTGATATATTGTTAAACTTAATAGCTCTACTGGGTGCCTTCCTTATTGTCACAGCCGTTATACCGCCGGTATATAACCTATCCATGAGTTACAGCATTGTGGATAAACCCAATGCACGCAAGGTGCATCAGACTCCTATGCCTTTTGTGGGAGCTGCTATTTGGGCTGGTGTGTTGTTAGCAGTCTGGTTACTGCCCATAGAGCGGAGATTACTTATAGGTGTGTCTTTAGGGGGAACCGTCGCTTTTGCGGTGGGTTTTGTGGATGACTTTATCAAGAGCCGGGGCGGAGATTTGGCGGCAGGGCCTAAGTTTATAGGTCAGATCTTTGCTGCCATCTTACTATTTTCAGCTGGTGTTAAAGTGCAATTCCTCTCTAACCCTTTTACTGGAGGTTTAGTATACCTGCCTGATTTAGTGAGTCTGGTCGTAACAGTAGCCTGGGTCGTCGGTGTAACTAACCTCATCAACTTCATGGATGGGTTGGATGGGCTGGCGTGTGGGCTGGTGAACATTGCTGCTCTCACAATGGCCGTAGTATCATATTTTATGGGTCAACCTACTACTTTGTTGGTATCACTAGTATTGGTTGGCGTTACATCTGCTTTCTTTAGGGTTAATTTTAATCCAGCTCGCATGTTTATGGGCGATGCCGGGGCGTATTTCTTAGGCTTCATGCTGGCGGCAGTATCGGTCGAAGGAGCCTTTAAGTCGGCGACCTTGGTGGGACTTTTAATTCCCATCATCGTATTGGGATTACCCATTGCAGATACTGTGTTTAACATCGTACGTCGGCTCCTAAGTGGTAAACCAGTATACGTGGCGGACAAAGGACATGCCCACCATAGACTATTACAGGCGGGACTCAGCCATCGCCAAACAGTATTGGTAATGTACCTCATTAGCATCTGCTTTTCTCTCACCGCTTTAGTTCTCATGTTTGCAAATAAATAATCATAAATCTAAGGGGCTGATTCGCAAATGTGAATCAGCCCCTACTTTGTGCCCAACTAGCTGAAGCGGACGGTGAGGTTGTTTCCGGATGATACGGGTCTGTTGCTGGAGATATAGCGGATATCTTTGTTTTTAGCCAAAAATGCGATCTCATTAGCAAAAAGCTCTGCAGAAAAAGCCGAGATACAAGGCATAGTCTTCTTAATCCGTAATCCTTGGAGTCTCCTGGGCAAAGTAGGGCCTAAGTCGTGCTGCACTATTACACTAAGCCTACCACGCGATTTACCATCTAATTGCTGCAGTATATCCGCACCTATTTTTGCTCTCCAATCCATTTTACGCATCACCCCGCTCTATTATATTCAGCGGGAGTGGGGGATGTGCGCGGGTGTGGTTCCTAGTTCCTAGTGTAACGGTCGTACACGGTACGCAGAGCATAGTGGAACGGAGTTAACGGTCTCCTGATGGCTGATGTCTCTACACAGCAAGCGGAGGCGGCAACGCTCGCGTCACCACCGCGACACAAATGCACTCCCAGCCTCATAAAAGCGCCATGGCAATTCCTTAGCCTGGGAGATCCCGATGCGCGGTGTAGCTACGAGCTCGGCAGGCACGTAACCATCGTCAATTATATATAGAGGCGGGGTAGTCAAGTCAGCGCCTTTATGAGAAAGGGTAATGTCAAATGCCTGGCATAGCCTGCCCGGGCCGCTGCATAGCAGCCTCTTATCGCTAACGCCACGGCGGCGCTGCATTAACGTTAATCCATCAATTGGCTCAAGCGCGCGGATCAGCACCGCATCAGCTACATTGGCATCCTGTACCACCACGTTAAAACAGGTATGCATGCCGTAGGTGAAGTACACGTAGGCGTGACCTGGTTCCCCGAACATCGCTTCATTGCGCTTAGTCTTACCCTTGGCTGCGTGGCAGGCAGGGTCGTCTGGGTTACCACAGTAAGCCTCAACCTCTACGATTCGACCCGTAGTTTTCCCCGCAGGAGACTCATGCACTAAAATCTTGCCTATCAATAAACGCGATATCTCAAGCGTATCCTTGCCATAGTAAAAATCTCTCGTTAAAATCAAGTATAATCACTCCCGCAGGTAGTGTAACCGCGTGCGCGTTGCGTTACGCATAGTTGCGCTAGCACATGACGGAGCGCTATCCGCTCTCAGCTATCTAGTATCCGACAGCATTACAGAGTAATGCGATAGGGCGCTCTTAAGAAAGCGGCAAGCGGAAAGCGCTTTAGGAAAGGAGGCCCTCCCATGCCTGCTAACTGGCAAATCATCGTTGCGTCACTGCAAGAGCTATATCCCGATGCCCATTGCGAGCTCGTTTACGCCAATCCGTTTCAGCTACTAATCGCCACTATACTTTCGGCCCAGTGTACAGATGAACGGGTCAATAAAGTGACCCCCCTACTGTTTGCTAAGTACCCACAAGCCGCAGATTTAGGGGCTGTGTCTCAGGAAGAACTAGAGAAACTTATCAAATCTTGTGGTTTGTTCCGCAGCAAAGCTAAAAATATTATCGCCTGTTGCCAGAAGCTATGCGAGCTTTATGACTGCGCAGTGCCAGCAAACTTAGACCACCTGCAGGAGCTGCCTGGAGTTGGGAGAAAAACAGCTAATGTCGTGGGCTATAACGCTTTCGGTATTCCTGCCATGGCTGTTGATACCCATGTCTTCAGGGTGGCCCGCCGTCTGGGGATGGCCTCGGGAACCACTCCTGATGCAGTTGAAAAGGATTTAACCGCAGTCTTACCAAGTGAGCTTTGGGGGCCAGGGCATCATTTGTTGATTTGGCACGGCAGACGCATGTGCACTGCCAAGCGTCCCAACTGCGATGCCTGTCCGCTGCAAGCTGAGTGTATGCACATTAAAGGCCTAGGGTCTGAGTAGACCCTAGGCCTTTAATGTGGTGGAAAAGGTGACCCCCTCCCTTATAGTAGTTACTTGCACTTGCTCAGTTTATTCTGTACGTCGTTCCAGTTGACCAGGTTCCACCAAGCAGCAATCCAATCAGCCCGGCGGTTCTGGTACTTAAGATAATAGGCATGTTCCCACACATCGACGGTTAGTAGCGGAATAGCCCCGATTAGGCTCACATCCTGATGCTTCTCGATGGTCAGGACGCGTAGGCCCTTAAACTCCTTAGAGTGGACCAGCAAAGCCCAGCCCGACCCTTCGACAGCTGCGGCAGCCGCACTAAATTGCTTCTTAAAGGCCTCAAAAGAACCAAAGTTAGTGCTTATGTCTTCCATGAGCAGTCCAGTGGGCTCTCCTCCACCAGGGGGAGACATATTAGACCAGAAAAGCGAATGGAGTAAGTGACCACTGCCGTGGAAGGCAATCTCACGCTCCCAATGCTTAATCAACGAGAAATCTAACGTGGATCTAGCCTCACTGAGCTTTTCTTCAGCCTTATTAAGCCCATCAACATAGGCTTGGTGGTGTTTGCTATGGTGTAGTTTTAGGGTCGCCTCATCGTAGTGAGGCTCTAAGGCATTATAGGCATAGGGGAGCTCAGGTAGTACATGTTTATGACTCATAAATTGACACCATCCTCTCGAGTTTTACCGCTATCCATAATTTAAGCAGAACGCCAACAAAGCTTGCTAATCTTTTTCTCCATTTTTTTATCAAAACCTTCTTTTGGGCGAAGGACTTTGCCTCTCTCCTATGGAAAGTCTCCTCAAAGGAAAGATTAGAGGTGCTAGATATGCGGGTAAGGGTGCGGGCGCTCAAGTATGGTGGGTACAGACATGAGGAAAAGAGTGCTGTGCTCATTGCACGTACGCTTGAGTATTTCATGGTTCGCGAACAGACAGCCACTGGGCTAGGGACTTATAGCCTTTTCCCCGTGGGGCAATGGTTTTATGTGCAAGTGAAGGTGCAAGGAGGTAACGAACCTACCTTTTACTGCAAGGTCATTATGCCAATTGAGCACGTCAACGACCTGATTGAGTTTGTGGACTTAGATTTAGCCGTGGTAGGTGATGGGCGGGGTAACTGGCAGACAGCCAACGAAGAGAAGTTTCAAGAAAATGCTGCCATGTACAACTATCCGCAGGATTTGCATTACAGGGCCAGCCATGAGTTAGTCAGATTGCGTGAGAAAGCCGAAAAAGGCGGTTTCCCCTTCAATGGCTTTTTGGACAAGTATCTTGGTCTCTTCCGTCTTGCCGCTTCGCGCGAGGTATCTGCTCAGACCTTCCCGTGGGAGTTTTGGGAGGGCCTAATTAAAGAGAGGGGTTGGCTAATCGATCGCCCTGCAGGTAGCGAACATCCACGTTATAGTAATATCATCTATCCTGTCGACTACGGGTATTTACCAGAAATCATGGGCTGGGACGACACGGAACAGGATATTTTTGTAGGCAACCCAGAAGGCCCTCTAGTGGGGATAGTGCTCACGGCAGATTTTTATAAGGGTGACCGTGAGTTTAAGCTCTTATGGGGCTTAACTAATGAACAAGTGGCCACTATTAATGCTTTCTTCAATAAAGAACCAGAGCTTATGATTGGGTTACTCGTAGAGAGGGCCAAAAGTTAAACACGAGGACGCATTTCGGCTAGGCCATCTGCTATGTGTCCCTACACTGCGGATTGCGATAGGGCGCGAGAGGACTCCCATGTGTAACTCTACTTAAATTTTAGGAGGCATAAAAATGCACAACCAAACAATTCTTCACTGGATCAGCAGCAACGCGGGCAATCTCGTTAAGCTCAGCGACCACATTTGGGAGCTAGCAGAAGTAGGCCTGCACGAGCACAAATCGGCAGCGGCCCTTATTGACACGCTTAAGCAGCATGGCTTTACCGTCGAAGAAGGCGTCGCCGGCATGCCCAGCGCCTTTGTGGCCAGCTTCGGCAGCGGCAAGCCAGTAATCGCTATTATGGGTGAGTATGACGCCTTGCCAGGCTTGTCCCAAAAGACTCATTTCGAGAAAGTCCCCGCAAAACCCGGCGCTGCCGGGCATGGCTGCGGCCATAATCTACTCGGAGTAGGTGCCTTAGGCGGCGCCGTGGCCGTAAGAGAGACCATGGTAACGCACGGGCTCTCGGGAACCATTCGTTACTACGGCTGCCCCGCCGAAGAAACATTAGTGGGCAAAGTCTTTATGGTGCGCGATGGTTTATTCGCCGATGTCGATGTGTCACTAACCTGGCACCCGAGCTCTCTAAACACCCTTTGGGCTGCTAGCTCTTTAGCCATGAATTCCGCCAAGTTCACCTTCCACGGCCGTTCCTCCCATGCCGCAGGCGACCCTGAGAGCGGTCGCAGTGCGCTAGACGCCGTTGAACTAATGAACGTAGGCGCCAATTACTTGCGCGAACATATCGTGCAAGATGCCAGACTACACTATGTAATCACTAATGGTGGCGGAGAGCCCAATATCGTGCCCCCTGTGGCCGAGGTCTGGTATTACGTGCGGGCGCCAAAACGTAAACAGGTCGACGAGATATATGCACGCCTCATTAAGGTAGCTGAGGGTGCAGCTATGATGACCGAGACCACCTTTGACATCGAGTTCTTAACGGGTTGCTACAACACATTGCACAACCATGTGGTAGGCGATGTCCTGATGGATGCTTTTCGTACGGCGGGAGCGCCTCAGTTCACGGCAGAGGATGTAGAATTCGCCCGCCACATGGCTGCTAATTACCCGCCTGGGCATTATCAGACCATGGTGGATAACATGAAAGACCGAGTCGGCGTAGATGTCGAAGGCAAATACCTTATGGACTTAGTTACCGAGCCCCACGACTACGGCAAAGTAGCTGCAGGCTCCACCGATGTCGGTGACGTCAGCTGGGTCACTCCTACAGCTCAGTTCATGGCCGCCTGCAACGCCCTCGGAACCCCCGGCCACTCCTGGCAATACACCGCTTGCGCCGGCATGGGCATCGGCCACAAGGGCATGCTCACCGCCGCTAAGGTACTAGGCCTCAGCGCCCTGAAGTTCCTGCAAGACGCTGAACTAGTCGCCAAGGCCAAAACCGAATTTGCGCAATCGGTAAAAGGCAGAGAGTATAAGACTCCACTGCCGGAAGGTCACAAACCACCACTGCACCAGCTGCACTAGAATAAACCAACAACAGAGCGCGAGGGGTAACCCCACTCGCGCTCTGTTGTTCAAGCTTTTCCAACACACTCCCTTGTAGCGACATTATCACGAGCAGCCTTTAGGGTGCGCGGTCGTTGTCCCTCGACGGTGCTTTAAGATATCCAGGTATCAAAGATTCTTCTTATATCCAGTACGCCGATCTCTTTATCTATTTGCTTGTTGATATAGTCGGCATCAATCGCCTCCTGATGAACCAAGTAAAGTCTTTGCGCCTATTCGCAATCAACAGAGGATTTCCAGTAAACGCAGGCCCGCAACCTATCAAGGATGAGGTCCTCTACTCCAATGACAAATACATACCCAACATCTCCAAGGTCTAGTCTAATTACCTTGTCCATGCTGCCCGCGAGCTGGCGGTCTGGTACCTCAATTACCACATTGAGTTTCTCATGAAACCAATGCTATATAGACTAACTGCGTGCCCACCAACTACTATCGGAAGCAGGCCCGCGTTTTGGCTGCTCTCAGTAATGATGGCCATCACCCTGAGGAATAACTCAAAAGTGGGCATCTCCAGGCCTTTGAGTGCTGCCAGCCTATCTTTAGAGTTCATAGTACCACTCCCTTGGGCTGCGCATAATGACCTTACCGCTCGTCACGGCTTCCTGCCACCTACGTCTGCTGATATCATCCAGAAGGCGTTGCTCTACAGGATCGCGGGGCCTTCCACCACGACGTGGGGCAAACTGACGCTGCTTAGGAGAGCTATTTACTCTATTGGTGATTTCCGACAGCGACATTTCTTTCACATTCGCACCCCCTCTTTGGTAAGCATTCCCTTCCGTTAAGGATTCGAGACTATATTCTCCATATCTGCCCACTTTCCCTTTTCCCACTTACCTTTTGGCAGGGAATTAGCGACCATTCGGCGAAATGTGATGAAGAAACATAAGGTGAGGAGCGGTCAAATGACAAAGCTAATTTCGTGGAACGTCAACGGCATTCGTGCCTGTGTAAACAAGGGCTTTCTAGATTTCTTCAACCAGGCCGACGCCGACATCTTTAGCATTCAGGAGAGCAAGATATCCGCTGGTCAGATCGAGCTACTCATGGAAGGCTACGATCAATACTATAGCTACGCCGAGAAAAAGGGGTATTCCGGTACCGCTGTCTTTACTAAGGTTAAACCAATTAACGTCAGCTACGGCCTCAATATCCCGGCCCATGACCAAGAAGGGCGCCTAATCACCTTGGAGTACGAAGACTATTACCTAGTTAACTCCTATTCGCCTAACTCACAACGTGGTCTAGCACGCTTAGACTACCGCATGGAGTGGGATGACTGTTTTCGGGATTACCTAAGATCTCTCGACGCTCATAAGCCAGTAGTCTTTTGTGGCGATTTCAACGTTGCTCATAAGGACATAGACATCAAAAACCCCAAGACCAACCGCCGCAACGCCGGCTTCACCGATGAAGAAAGAGCTAAGTTCACAATGCTCCTAGAGAGCGGTTTCATCGACTCTTACCGCCACTTCTACCCCGACCGAGAGGGAGCCTATACTTGGTGGTCGTACTTTGCCAACGCCCGCGAAAGAAATATCGGCTGGCGCATCGATTACTTCTGTACCTCGGAGCGACTCAAAGATAGGCTACTTCAAGCAGATATTCACCCGCATATTATGGGGTCAGATCACTGTCCGGTGGAGTTAATAATGGGGTCAGGCTTAACTTTTTAACTTGTTCTATGAGATACACACTTTATGCGTGCAAGTCGCGCTTGTTAAAGATCGCTATGCCGCCGATGTACAGCGCTGCAGCTATCAGCGCGAGTAAAGCCATTCCGATATATGCGAAGCTGTCACCCTCGAGCAATTTGAACGGATCAAACAGCGCATATAGAGACAGATTGCCTAGCCAGCTAAACTTGTCACCCGCAGCACCAACCATTTGCAGTACCAGAAAAGCGCCAGGTAACCCTATGCCAATTCCCAAACTGTGCTTGCTCTCATTAGCGATACATGAGGCGAAGAAGCCAATGCCACCAATGGCGAAGTATGTTAGTAATGCGTATATATTAAGCATAATGAACTTGCCTGTTTCCAGATGCCCAGGGAACATTGCCCCGCTTACGACTATCCCGAGCGTGGTCGCTACTGTGAATAATGCAGTGATTGAAGCCAGGCTGAAAAGCGCTTGAGTTGAGGCGATTTTGGTACGCGTATTGGGAGTCGCCAGTAGGTAAGCCATACTACCTTTATCCACGTGGCTGGCCATGAGGCGGTGATTAACTACAATAGATACGACCAGAGGGAACAAAAATACTATGCCACCGTAGAGAGAGCCAGCAATAAATGACACCAGAGTTGATCCAATTTGCGCCATACCAAAGGCTTTTAGGAGGGCTTCCGGCATCATTTCCATCATTACTAGGAACTTCTCGGCGCCAGCTGGGTCGAACATCCCTACCATTATTGATATATAGAAGCAGAAGACGGCAGTCATGATAATCCAGATAGTACGATTATCCCTGATATTAGCTCTAAACAATGTCCACGACATGTTACTTCGCCTCCTTGCCGTAGTAACGGATAAATATCTGCTCTAGAGTTTGTGCTGCCGTATCAAGGCTTGTAACGTTACAGGAAGCCATAGTCATCATCATCATGTAATCACTACCTATAAATATCTCAACTCTATTATCATCAGCCATGCGGTAGTCTAGACCACTAGGCTTGATACGTTCTAGGTCAGAGCTATCTGCAACGGATACCAAGTAGCTCTTACGCAGGGATGATTTCAAACTAGCAATATCCTCTACCGCCACGATTTTTCCCTCTCGGATGATGGCAGCACGCTCGCAGGTATGGTCAACTTCGTCAAACATGTGTGAGGACATTAATACGGTCTTGCCGCGACCCTTTTCCTCCATGACGAGTTCAATGAACCGCTTTTGCATTAGGGGGTCTAGCCCGCTGGTTGGCTCATCAAGGATCAGTACTTCTGGGTCATGCATAAATGCCGCTATCAGGCCTACCTTTTGCTTCATGCCCTTGGACATCTTGCGAATCTTACGATCGCTCTCTAGCTCAAACCTTTCGATAAGACTGTCCCGTCGCTTGGCGTCCGTGATGGAGCAATTCACGACCCAAGGTGTGGAAGCATGCGAAAAGGTCCTGACGGAAAACGTCCCCTTCGAGGAAAAGATGGAAAGGGTATTTGAACTGCAGCGTAGTTTAGCTGCTTTGATGACACAGGAGTTTCTCAAAAGCGTAGTGTGGAGTGATCCCGATAATCAAAATGTATCTAGGGAGATTTTCCAAAAGAAGACGCTCCCATTTCTGCAACGCTTTCTTGATCAGGGCAAACGAGAGGGAATAATCAACCCTTCAATAACCTGGGAGGCCTTAATGGCTTACACCAGTGCACTGGCATCGATTAAGCTCCAGCCCGATTACCTAAAATCAAGCGAGGAGCACAAGCAAGCCATCGACAGACTGCTTTACTACGGACTAATAGGTAAATGAATGGGGTCAGGCCTTCCTTTTTAACTTATTCGTTCCTGCCCATATTCCTCTCTTAATCAACCTCTACCCTTACCACCATATCCACTTAGAGTACAATGAAACTAATCTATTTTAAGGAGTGAGCGGTATGAACAGCCAAATCATACGCATATACGAGGGTTCAGATAGTTAGTTGGGCCCTTAGCTTTGGCTTCGCGGCCAGCTAACCGTAAGTTGCAGGTAACATAAAACTTATGGAAAGAAGGTCTGCCAATGTTACAGTTAAAATATCTACTACATGATAGGGACCGCGCCCTGAGTATATTATCGCGCTGGAATTATGACGAGAGTCAGCCTGCCTTAATGGAACGTTTCCGCATATCGTCTAACGCCGTCTACGCCTTTACTCACGAAGGTGTGATCCACTTCTTGCGCTTTGCTCACGAAGAGGAAAAGAGCCGTGAGCAAATCCTTGCGGAACTCGAGTTTCTCAGGTACCTAAACGCGAACGGTTATCCGTGTTTACGCCCTGTAGTATCGAAGTACGGTAACGAAGTTGAAGTAGTCGATACTCCCGCCGGTCGTTATTACGCTACTGTGTTTCTCGGTGTACCCGGTAAGAGTCTCGGCAATCAACCCATTACAGCGGACATGCTCTATGGCTGGGGTAAACAAATGGGTCTACTGCATCGTTTGAGTAAGGACTATACACCAGAGAACTACAGGCGCGTCGACCACGAAGGTAAGCTTAATTGGATGGCCGAAGTTTTAGCCACATTTCCGGATGAGAAACTAGCACGTACAGAGCTCAAAATAGTGAATGATTGGCTCGCTAAGCTGCCCAGAACAAAAGACCACTACGGTCTTATTCACTACGATTTTGAGTTAGACAACGTCTTTTATTGCGAAGACACCAAGAAATTTCACATTATTGATTTTGACGACGCGGCCTACCATTGGTTTGCGCTCGACGTAACCAATGCCTTGGCGAGCTATGAAGGCGACAACCCACATCTGGCCCTGGAGCAATTTATTGCCGGTTACCGTACGGAGCATGTCTGGGATGAGCAGTGGCTTGCGCTTATGCCTGGCTTTACGCGGTACCAACTCCTTTATGGTTATGTTCGCATAATCCGGTCTACCCAAGATAAGAGCTTTGGCGAGGAACCGGACTGGATGGCAGGTTTGCGCCAGAAACTTGCTAAGCTGTGTAAGGAACGCAGTGCCAATTTCGGTAAAGAGATCTAGCCCTTAAAGCATTCCATTTACGGTCGACAAAATCTTAATTAGTATTGTCACCATTAGACACTGAGCGCTTGCAGGAAATCCCCCTTCATGATAGAAAATATAGGTAGAGAGACACAAGTAAGAGCAGCTGGGACAGGCTGCTTTTCTATCTTATACAAGCATAGCTGTTCCACAGATATTCGACACACTCAGTTTCGCGCTAGTCCAGCTATGATCACTTACGCCAGTTATGATTATGCACGGGGCTTATGTGCGTGTCGTTCACTCCAATATGCGACAGCGAGCGAGTCTTAAGGAGTGAAGCGCGGTGTGGAGCGCTTCATTGCGAAACTAGCTCACGAGAAATACCCCTGCAGACTATTACTGCCATGAGAATTACAGATAAGAAATGACGCACCTCTTCCACCACCTCAGTGCAGGAGAGATTACCAAACCGCCAACATCATCCGTTAAGAGATGCAACCTCACTGGCAAAGGAGGATCCGCGTGTATATATCAAGGATTTCGACCGAGGGCAGAGAACAGCTGACAGTCGACCATTTAAGGGAAACCGCCGCTTACGCTAGTATGCTTGGTGGGAAGTTTCGCCTGCCCTCAATGGCACGCCTGGCAGCGCTCTTTCACGATATGGGCAAGTTTTCCGATGAGTTTGTCCAATATCTTAGAGTCAGTGCCCAATGCAAGAAGAGCGGTGGGGACAAGCCGCGCAGGGGTTCGGTCATACATGCGACGCAAGGCGCGAAATACATCTACGAAGTCGGCTTGAGCGAGAAGGGTTTATTATTGGCGGCGGAGACTGCCTCAATTTGCGCCGCAGGGCACCACGGTGGTCTCATGGACAGTATCTCGCCGCAAGGCGATACGCCGCTGAGAGACAGGCTTGCAGCCAACAAAGAAGCACTTCACTACGAAGAAGTGGCAAAGGCTTTCGAGAGAGAGGGCGTTCTGTCCGAAAGCATAGAGGAGTTGTTGTTATTGTGTGACGATGAATTAACGGCATTCATTAAGATTTGCCGTGCAGAAAAACTCGACGCATGGTTTATGGTGCATATGCTCGTCAAAAGCGTTTTTTCATGTTTGGTAGACTCCGACCGTTACAATGCGTACTGTTTCGATATAGATAAAAAGCCTGAGGCACAGCTTTTTACTCCACCGTGGGGAGAATATGCCAACAGGCTTGAAAAGCACATTTCGGTCTTTCCGATTAACTCAGATATTGCTCGCATCCGCAAGGATATTTCCGAGAAATGCCTAAGCGCTTCTGCACGACCGTGCGGCGTATACCGATTGCACGTGCCAACAGGCGGAGGCAAGACACTCTCCAGTCTACGCTTTGCGTTAAATCACGCCAAAGAGCACAGTATGGGGCATGTCATTTATGTTATCCCTTACTTGTCGGTTTTGGAGCAGACGGCAGGTGAGATACGGAAAGCACTTCAGTGTCGCGACGACGAGGAGTTTGTACTGGAGCATCATTCTAATTTTGTTCGGCCGGACGATGAGAACGAGGCACAAGCCTACCGTCTTCTGACCGATCGTTGGAGTCAACCCATTATCATCACAACGCTGGTGCAGTTTTTGGAGAGTGTCTTTTCTCATAAGGCTGGGAATCTACGCAAACTACATAACATGGCCAACTCTGTCTTGATTTTTGATGAAGTCCAGTCGCTGCCGATCAAGTGCGTGCACCTATTTAACGATGCTCTCAATTACCTACACACATTTGGCAAATCTACTATGTTGCTTTGCACCGCAACGCAGCCGCTCATTGACAAAGTAGAGACCCCAATCCGGCTATCCTCAAGTTGTGACCTTATAGCTGATACCACCGAAGTCTTTGAGCGGCTCAAACGAACGAGTATCAAGGATTGCAGGATAAGGGGAGGCTATTCAACCGAGGCCTTGCGCGACTTCGTTCTTGAAAAGCTTGATGCAGCCGGCAACTGTCTCGTTATCCTTAACACAAAAACGGATGCTTCTAATCTTTACAAATCAGTGAAAACGCACATGTCCGAGAACACTGAAACACAGATAAAGCTGGTGCACCTAAGCACGTTAATGTGTCCGGCTCACCGTATGGATGCCATCGAATCTATGCAAGAGACGATCAACCATAAGAAGGTGTTCAAGAACGAACGCATTTTGTGTATCAGCACGCAGCTTATAGAAGCTGGTGTTGACATTTCGTTCGCCAGTGTCGTGCGCGCCTTGGCTGGGCTCGATAGCATTATGCAGGCCGCGGGGCGGTGTAACCGTAACGGTGAGGACCCAGAAGGGCGTGAGGTCTATGTTGTGAATCTCGCAGAGGAGAATCTGTCAAGATTACCTGATATTAAGTGCGGTAGTGATGTAACATCACGGATACTTGGTGAATTGGTGGATGATTTGCAGTCTCACACGGTGATGGACCGCTATTATGAGGAGTATTTCTACAAGCGCAGTGAAGGGATGAATTATCCATATGATGGTGGAAACATCTATGACTTACTGTCAAGTAACAAGAAAGGCCGTGGCACATACATTAACTTCGGTGGTCAAGCACCACTACCAAGACTTCTTCAGGCGTTTCAAACGGCAGGTGAACAGTTTTACGTAATTGAACGAAATACAACCAGCGTTCTTGTCCCGTATGAGCGCGGAGTGGAGCTCGCCGCGGCATACAAGAAAGCCAATCTCAAGGATAAGGCGCGGCTGCTCCGCGAGATGGGGCGGTATTCCGTTTCGCTGTATCCATACCAGAAGAAGAAGCTAGAGGAGATGCACGCCCTGTCTCTCATTGACGACGACATCTATGTGTTGGACAAAGCCTATCATGACTCAGTCAGTCTTGGCGTTGTTTTTAAAGGAGATCCGGAATTTTTGTGTGTATAGGAGGGTGAGAAAATGCAGCACAGAAACACTGTGGAATTTGTCGTGTATGGAAACTACGCGCTGTTCTCCGACCCAATAACCCGCATTGGCGGGGAGAAATTCTCGTACCAGATTCCCACATATCAGGCGTTGAAAGGCGTTCTAGAGAGCGTGTACTGGAAGCCGACACTGATCTGGTACATTGACGAGGCGCGAGTGATGAAGAGAATTCAAACTCAGTCAAAGGGCATGCGGCCGATCAAGTACACTTCCCCAGAAAACGATCTAGCTTATTACACCTATCTTAAGGACGTGTGCTATCAGGTCAGGGCCCATTTCGAGTGGAATGAGCATCGTCCGGAGCTTGCTCACGACCGAAACGAGCATAAGCACCACAACATCGCGAAGCGCATGATAGAGCGTGGCGGACGGCGCGACATATTTCTCGGTACGCGCGAATGTCAGGGCTACGTTGAGCCTTGCGTATTTGGGGAAGGTAAAGGCTTTTACGACGGCTGCGGTAAGCTGAATTTCGGCGTGATGGTCCACGGCTTTGATTACCCAGACGAAACGGGAAAAGATGAGATGTCTGTGCGGCTGTGGAAGTCAGCGAGGCTGGAGAATGGCTACATCCGGTTTCCAGCGCCCAATGACGATTCGCCCGTTATCTTGACACGGTTTATTAAGCCAATGAAAGCCAAAGTATTTGAGGATGAAGCTGGCTTCTCTGGGCTAAACGAGCCAGAGTTTAGGGCACTGTTAGGGGAAAGTGGTGACGAGGCATGAGCTGGATACAAGACTTGTACCAAACATATGAGGCGTGCGCGGGAGCAGTTGGGGTCAGTCTTGATGGGCAGGATAAGATGCTGTTGCCCATCGGGCATACCTTGCTTAAGACATCTGTCGAAATACATATTCGTTCAGACGGTACTTTTGTTGATGCCTCAAGGGATAGAGGACAGGGAATCTCAATATGCGCGCCGTGCACGGATGATTCTGAAGGCCGAACAGCGAATGTCTCCCCGCACCCACTATTTGACCAAGTGAAATATGTAGCAGGGGACTACAACGCATTCACTGGGTTTCCCAACAGGCGACATTACACTATGTATATTGAGAACCTAAAGGCGTGGTGTGCCTCAAAATATTCACACCCAAAGGTAACAGCAGTATACTCATATGTAAAAAAGGGTACTGTTCTCAGAGATTTGATTGATGTCGGAGTTTTTACACCTGAAGAATTGCGGAACACAAAGCAAGAAGGCGACAAAGCCAAATTAACAATTGACAAGGTTGGTATACGATTTGCAGTCGCAATTGAAGGAGATCTGGAGAATAGAGTATGGATGGACAAAACGGTTCAAGAGAAGCATATACAATATGTTTCATCTATGGAAGGCAAACACGGTATGTGTTACGCATCGGGGAAAATGCTCGCTCTGACCGAGAATCATCCCAAGAAGATAAATTCTAGGGCCGCCAGTGCAAAGCTGATTTCGTCCAATGCAAAGGAAAACGACAATAACAATTTTGTTTATCGAGGACGGTTTCATAATGCACATCAGGTAGTTGCCGTAAGCTACGAGGCCTCCCAAAAGGCTCACCAGGCGTTACGATGGTTGATTTCTACCCGAGGATACGGTTGTGACACACAGGCAATTGTGGCATGGGGGGTTGATAAAGCATCGCAGGTGCCAAGCTTTCATGAAGATAGTTATGGAATTTATGAGTCGGAGATAGAAAGCGATGCGGACAAGCTAATTGAAGCTGGCAACCAAACATTCATTGACTATGCAAGGTTGCTGAATGCCGCTCTGCTCAGTTCTGGCAACGTAAATAGGCTAAGAGCACACGCGCGCGACATCGCTGTAATGGCAACAGATGCCACGACCGATAGGACTGGGCGTATGTCTATCACGTATTATCGCAGGCTTGGAGAAAATGAGTATCTAGAGCGCGTGGTCAATTGGCACAGTACCTGCAAGTGGTCCCAACCGTTTAGCAAAGACAAGGATGGAAAGTACAAGCCAGGGTATTTTATCGGCGCACCGTCCTTTGACCGGATTATCGATGCTGTGTTGGGCAGAAAAAGAAGTCAAACAGACGCTAACTACGACAAACAGAAGAAGGCGGCGCGGGAGCGTCTGCTGCATTGTGTGTTTGACGGAGAGCGGATTCCGCGCGATATGGTAAATGCGGCTATTCATCGTGCTTCTAATCCGCTCGCACTTGAGAAAACCGACGCGAAAGGCGCTGCCGAGCGTTGGCGCGGTTGGGAGCAGGTGCTCTGCGCAGCCTGCGCAATGGTCAAACGATATTACCACGATTATAAAGAGGAGGAATTTGAAGTGGTTCTAGAAGATCAGAGAACCGACCGCGACTATCTTTATGGAAGACTACTTGCGGTGGCGGACAGAATTGAATCGGCAGCGAGATATAAGCAGGGTATAGCTAAAGATGACGCCCGGGCGACAAATGCGATACGTTACATGAATGCGTTTTCACAGCGCCCATTCCGCACGTGGAATATGTTGTTCACTCAGCAGTTGAATCCATACATACAACAGCTAAACGGAGCTGGATGGTATCTTAATCAGATCGAGAGCATCAAGGCGTTGTTTAATGTAGGCGAATACGAGTCTGACAGTCCACTTGATGGGAAATATCTGCTCGGATTCTTTGCGCAAAGGCAAGCCCTGCGCCAAAGGCAAGGAGAAAATAATAAAGGTACAAATGGAGGGGAAATTAAATGAGTTTAACAAATAAAATTGACTTTGCAGTGATGTTTATAGTAAAAAAGGCAAACCCAAACGGCGATCCGCTTAACGGCAACCGACCACGCGTCGATTATGAGGGCTATGGTGAGGTGTCAGATGTCTGCCTAAAGCGCAAGCTGCGCAACCGTTTGCAGGATTTAGGAGAACAGGTCTTTGTGCAATCGGACGACAACAGAAAGGATGACTATCGAAGCCTCAATGCCCGCTTTGAAGGGAGTAAAGAGATTGGAGATGAAAGTGACAAGAGGAAGAAAGCAGAACTAGCCTGCAAAACGTGGTATGACGTGCGTGCCTTTGGGCAAGTGTTTGCGTTTAAGGCAAAGGGCAGCGGCGATAGCGATTCAGTTTCTATTGGCGTGCGCGGCCCTGTGACAATTCAGAGTGCGGTCAGTGTTGAGCCTATAGACATCAGCAGCCTTCAGATTACTAAGAGCGTCAACCTCGAAACCGAGAAAGACCCAGATAAAAAGGGCAGTGACACCATGGGCATGAAGCACCGCGTGGAATTTGGTGTCTACAAGACATTCGGCAGTATCAACTGCCAGTTGGCCGAAAAAACCGGCTTCAGTGATGCGGACGCCGACAAGCTACTGGAGGCTCTGAAAACACTGTTTCTGAACGATGTCTCCGCTGCGCGCCCCGAGGGCAGCATGGAAGTCGTGAAGGTCATCTGGTGGAGGCACAATTGCATGAGCGGGCAGTACTCCTCGGCAAGAGTCCATCGAAGCGTCAAAATAGAGGTTCTTGGAAGCAACAGCTTACCAAGGGTCACGATTGAACCGTTGGACGGGCTGGAACCTGACGTCTTTGATGGTGCGTAACAATTATCTAGATGACGCACTCCTTCCTCTATCAGGCATACAGCATTTCGCTTTCTGCGAGAGACAGTGGGCTCTTATCCACGTCGAGCAGGTTTGGCAGGAAAATCTTCTAACCGTCGAGGGGCGCCATGTCCATGAGCGCGTCGATGACCCATTCTGCGATGAATCAAGAGGGGACCTGCGCATCGTGCGCAGCGTCCCCGTCCTGAGTAGAAGCTTGGGTCTACAAGGCGTCGCCGACCTCGTTGAGTTCCATAAGGTAAAAACCAGCAGTCCAAACTCTGTTCAGCTTCCCGGCGTCGTTGGTTCTTGGGTGCCCCGGCCAGTGGAGTTTAAGCGCGGGAAACCAAAACCCGATAGTCGCGATGAGGTACAGTTGTGTGCGCAGGCGATTTCTATAGAAGAGATGATGAACACGCACATCACTCACGGAGACCTCTATTACTGGCAGACAAGGAGGAAGCAGGTCGTCGAACTGACTGATTCTCTAAGGAACCGTACAAAAGAATTAGCAGCCCGCATGCACGCTTGCTTCATCACAGGAGCCACTCCTGCCGCAATCTATAGCAAATCTTGTAGCAATTGTTCCCTAAAAGAGCCGTGTCAGCCGAAGTTGGCAAGGAAGCGCCATTCTGTGTCGGCGTATATCAAGTCTGTCCTAGACCAGGAGGAGAGCAAGTAATGCGGCGTCTACTGAACACTCTTTATGTCACTGGACCGGATAGCTATCTCGCTCGCGACGGAGAAAACGTGGTGGTTCGTGTAGCTGAAGAAGTGAAACTACGCATCCCCGTCCATAATTTGGAAGGCATTGTATGTTTTGGCTACGCCGGAGCTAGCCCATCTCTGATGTCGCTTTGCTGCGAGCGAGGAGTGGGTCTCTCGTTCTTGACAGAGCATGGCCGTTTTCTAGCCCGTGTCAGTGGAACAGTGTCGGGCAACGTACTGTTGCGACGGCATCAGCATCGTCGTACAGAAGACCTTGAAGCCAGTAATAATCTGGCTAAGCACTTTGTGGTGGCTAAAATTCATAACAGCCGCACCTCGCTCCAACGCGCGGTCCGCGACCATGTACACACCCAGGAGCCCCTCTCTGTGGCTATCAAGACACTGTCGAACGTAATCTCAAGGGTAACGAATAGTCCTGACTTGGATGTCCTTCGTGGTTTGGAAGGGGAGGCGGCAGCAGAGTACTTTGGAGTTTTTGACCACCTCATTGTGGCGCAGAAAGAGGAATTTTCGTTCTCGCGCCGCGTTCGCCGCCCGCCTACAGATAAGGTCAATGCAATGCTATCGTTTCTTTACACTTTACTGGCTCATGATGCCGCATCTGCCTTAGAGGCCGTAGGGTTGGATCCCCAAATGGGTTTTCTGCATCGTGATCGTCCTGGAAGGGCAGGCCTTGCCCTAGACTTAATGGAAGAGCTTCGCCCTTATCTCGCTGATCGGCTGGTACTTACCATGATTAACCGACGACAGGTAACGGCAGATGGTTTCTTGCAGAAAGAGAATGGCGCTGTGATCATGGACCCTAGCACCCGAAAGGCAGTTTTGGAAGCTTGGCAAAAACGCAAACAGGAAGAGATAGAACACCCATTTCTGAATGAGAAAATACCGATTGGGTTACTTCCCTACACTCAAGCCATGCTTTTGGCTCGTTACCTGAGGGGTGACTTAGATGATTATCCCCCATTCTTTTGGCGTTAGGAGCGACCTACCATGATGGTGCTAATCACTTACGATGTAGAAACATCTAGCGAGCACGGAAATTGTCGCTTGCGCAGGGTAGCACGCATATGCGAAAACCATGGCCAACGCGTCCAAAACTCTGTTTTCGAGTGTCTAGTAGAGCCTCACCAATACCTTCAATTGCGCAAGCAGCTAGAGGACGTAATAAACCACAACACCGACAGCCTGCGTTACTATTTCCTAGGGAGTAATTGGAAGAAGCGTGTAGAACACGTTGGAGCTAAGCCCGGCTACGATCCGGAAGGCATCCTCATCACTTGAGCACCAGCGCGAACCTACAGCACCCATGTTATCATCGGTAGGTTCGCGATACTGATGGTAGCAGGCTCTTGTGCCTAAAACATCTCCAAACACGTTAACAGATTGCCCAGACAGATTAGGTTCGCGGGAGTGCATCCCAAGAGCATTGCAGCGCAATGCTCTTGGGCATATACTGTCGCACCCCCTGCGGGTGCGTGGATTGAAACATTTACTTGGCACCTCGTCTCTGTGTTATAATGGGTCGCACCCCCTGCGGGTGCGTGGATTGAAACATAGCTTCATGTGTGTACATCGAGGACGAAGACGTCGCACCCCCTGCGGGTGCGTGGATTGAAACAAAAAAGCCGACCAGATAGCTTTAACGGTAGGCAGTCGCACCCCCTGCGGGTGCGTGGATTGAAACCCTAAAGTCCTGTCAAACTAGGCAAGGAAAACAGGTCGCACCCCCTGCGGGTGCGTGGATTGAAACGTAAGCTTTCCACAGGTCCGTAATGCCAACTCTGGGTCGCACCCCCTGCGGGTGCGTGGATTGAAACTTCGATAACCCTTGCCAGCGTCGATATAGTCGTTGTCGCACCCCCTGCGGGTGCGTGGATTGAAACTAGCTGTCGCTGTGCTGCTGTCTGGAGTCCTACGTCGCACCCCCTGCGGGTGCGTGGATTGAAACGCAATTGCGCATGCTGCATCATCGTATTTCCTAACGTCGCACCCCCTGCGGGTGCGTGGATTGAAACACGCCTCCGCACTTGCGGCAGGCATCCCATGCACGTCGCACCCCCTGCGGGTGCGTGGATTGAAACGTCACGTCCCCAGTACATATGCCTACTATCATCGTCGCACCCCCTGCGGGTGCGTGGATTGAAACAAGGACTCCGAGAAGGGATGTCCCTAACACAAGAGTCGCACCCCCTGCGGGTGCGTGGATTGAAACGCAAAAATCATTGTCGATATGTTGAAAATGGTTAGTCGCACCCCCTGCGGGTGCGTGGATTGAAACCTATTCCCTACCATTCGACACGGGACCTAGTTTAGTCGCACCCCCTGCGGGTGCGTGGATTGAAACGAAGACAGGTGAGCGTGGAAAGCTTAAAAAACTGGTCGCACCCCCTGCGGGTGCGTGGATTGAAACTTAATGTGCATTTCTGCCTGTAGTTGTAATTTGGTCGCACCCCCTGCGGGTGCGTGGATTGAAACCATCACATGATCCAATTCCTCTGGACTCGACAACGTCGCACCCCCTGCGGGTGCGTGGATTGAAACAATGCGTGATGACCTTCCAGACGGTCAATGGGAGTCGCACCCCCTGCGGGTGCGTGGATTGAAACCCTTGCTGTCAAGACTTGCCCATGTTATTGTATAGTCGCACCCCCTGCGGGTGCGTGGATTGAAACACGCCTTCCATTCCCTTCCACCCATGCATAATATGTCGCACCCCCTGCGGGTGCGTGGATTGAAACGGGAGCTGGGGCCCGGAGCTACGCCGGGTCGTCGGTCGCACCCCCTGCGGGTGCGTGGATTGAAACCCTAAAATCCTGTATACTCACTCTGCATAATGCAGTCGCACCCCCTGCGGGTGCGTGGATTGAAACTCTGAACGGCAACGTTAAGTAAACAGATGGTGGAGTCGCACCCCCTGCGGGTGCGTGGATTGAAACTCAGGGGCGGGCGTGAAGGACACAAGTAGTGGCGTCGCACCCCCTGCGGGTGCGTGGATTGAAACCAATTGCCGCTGTTCCGACTGCCGCTGTTCCAATGTCGCACCCCCTGCGGGTGCGTGGATTGAAACGTGTATGAGTGCTTTCGCCTTGTCAAAATGCTTGTCGCACCCCCTGCGGGTGCGTGGATTGAAACGTACTAGGTCAGAGCAAAGGGAATAAGGACATGAGTCGCACCCCCTGCGGGTGCGTGGATTGAAACTCTATGGGGGAGGCTGCGCCCCTACTCCTGTATAGTCGCACCCCCTGCGGGTGCGTGGATTGAAACGCATATCGGACATTACACAACACTGTAGTAGTAAGTCGCACCCCCTGCGGGTGCGTGGATTGAAACTATGTCATCGGTGTTTACGATGTAGAGGTTTTGTGTCGCACCCCCTGCGGGTGCGTGGATTGAAACTCTAGCGTCTACATATGGCAGGAGCCGGGTAAGGGTCGCACCCCCTGCGGGTGCGTGGATTGAAACTATATCATCGGTGTTTACGATGTAGAGGTTTTGTGTCGCACCCCCTGCGGGTGCGTGGATTGAAACAGCAAGCCAAAAGGCAAAACCAAAATAGTAGCACGTCGCACCCCCTGCGGGTGCGTGGATTGAAACTTGGCTGCTACCCGGGCTACAACCCCTCCTGTGGTCGCACCCCCTGCGGGTGCGTGGATTGAAACGTTAGAGTAGGATGCTGTCGTGGCCACTGTCGCGTCGCACCCCCTGCGGGTGCGTGGATTGAAACTGAAAGCTTAATCTCAACAGCCCCGCCGGGAGGGTCGCACCCCCTGCGGGTGCGTGGATTGAAACTTTTGGAAAGCGGGTGTTGTTCCAGGCCTGTGTTGTCGCACCCCCTGCGGGTGCGTGGATTGAAACAACGGGTGTGGCAGGTGTGCATCTACTGGCAAGCGTCGCACCCCCTGCGGGTGCGTGGATTGAAACCCACAACAACCGGCACATGCTCCAACTCTAATCAGGTCGCACCCCCTGCGGGTGCGTGGATTGAAACGACGTAGCAGGACACAAAGCGTTAATAATGCCAGTCGCACCCCCTGCGGGTGCGTGGATTGAAACAGCCTCATTTCAGCCTGAAATCAGCCTGAAATCGTCGCACCCCCTGCGGGTGCGTGGATTGAAACCTCCACACTCCAGGCACCGGGCCACTCTAGTAAAGTCGCACCCCCTGCGGGTGCGTGGATTGAAACTCTAAAACGCTTGAAATCATAGTTTAGGATATCTAGTCGCACCCCCTGCGGGTGCGTGGATTGAAACAGCCTTGTCCTCTGCTGGTGGATTGATCGCGGCTGTCGCACCCCCTGCGGGTGCGTGGATTGAAACAAGTACCAAGAGCGGCAAGTGCGGACCGTGGTGAGTCGCACCCCCTGCGGGTGCGTGGATTGAAACTGGATCCACCCGCTGCTTACCGATGATTACCTCAAGTCGCACCCCCTGCGGGTGCGTGGATTGAAACTTGTGCGTCATCCTCGCGTTTAGACAATCCTGTGTCGCACCCCCTGCGGGTGCGTGGATTGAAACAGCCTCATTTCAGCCTGAAATCAGCCCCCCCAAAAGTCGCACCCCCTGCGGGTGCGTGGATTGAAACAACTTAGGCGGCTTGTCAGGAGAGATCAACATCATGTCGCACCCCCTGCGGGTGCGTGGATTGAAACTTCGTCAGCGGGTCTATGCCGAGCTCAGCAACGAGTCGCACCCCCTGCGGGTGCGTGGATTGAAACCTAAAATGCTCCAAATGGATGATCTACGAGCTTGCGTCGCACCCCCTGCGGGTGCGTGGATTGAAACTCTGCCAACTGTGCAGGTATGGAATCGGCGAAGTGTCGCACCCCCTGCGGGTGCGTGGATTGAAACTATGTTCGTGTGCGCCCCTCGCCTCGTCTAGCAATGTCGCACCCCCTGCGGGTGCGTGGATTGAAACTCTTTTTTGAACCGCTCGTCTACCGAATGCCCAGTCGCACCCCCTGCGGGTGCGTGGATTGAAACTTACCTCAGTCAATATCGCTATAACAGCAGTCAGTCGCACCCCCTGCGGGTGCGTGGATTGAAACAATTCTATCCTCCCAGTATTCTCGATCTTCAGGGTCGCACCCCCTGCGGGTGCGTGGATTGAAACTCCTGCGTGGTGGGTGCGCTAAATGGTAGCGCGCGTCGCACCCCCTGCGGGTGCGTGGATTGAAACTGCGCGATGCCGCTAGTCATGGCCCTCTATGCAGGTCGCACCCCCTGCGGGTGCGTGGATTGAAACGCGTCCCGATCGCCTTCATCAGCCCTTGCCTCGCGTCGCACCCCCTGCGGGTGCGTGGATTGAAACCTGCCCGCGATGTACTAGGTAAATTGAATATAGGTCGCACCCCCTGCGGGTGCGTGGATTGAAACCCCTGCGCCCCTGTAAAGCCGCATCATCATAGCGGTCGCACCCCCTGCGGGTGCGTGGATTGAAACTGGGTATAGGGTATATTGGTTTACGGCAGCAATGGTCGCACCCCCTGCGGGTGCGTGGATTGAAACAAAAGCTTAATCTCAACAGCCCCGCCGGGAGGCGTCGCACCCCCTGCGGGTGCGTGGATTGAAACTAGGTTCTTGGCCTTTTCAAACCAGCTCTGCGCGTGTCGCACCCCCTGCGGGTGCGTGGATTGAAACTCTATCATGGCAGACATTGGCACCGCCATGATCTGTCGCACCCCCTGCGGGTGCGTGGATTGAAACAGTAGCACATACAGTCTAGTGTGCAACCAGCTAAGGTCGCACCCCCTGCGGGTGCGTGGATTGAAACCCCGTACTTAGAACTTGAATTCGCTTGTGCCCAAGTCGCACCCCCTGCGGGTGCGTGGATTGAAACTGACTATTGGGTACATTATTACTCCTCCTTAATGTCGCACCCCCTGCGGGTGCGTGGATTGAAACCCCGTACTTAGAACTTGAATTCGCTTGTGCCCAAGTCGCACCCCCTGCGGGTGCGTGGATTGAAACATCCTCTCACTTTTATGCACTCCTCCCCCTCCCCCGTCGCACCCCCTGCGGGTGCGTGGATTGAAACTTCTTCCCTCTCGGTTTCCTCTCTTTCTTCGGCGTCGCACCCCCTGCGGGTGCGTGGATTGAAACTCTACCAGCTGACTACGGGAGAACTCCGCTACCCTGTCGCACCCCCTGCGGGTGCGTGGATTGAAACTCGCAATCTCCTATTTGGTTTGTTGATCAGCATGGTCGCACCCCCTGCGGGTGCGTGGATTGAAACAGAATGTCTGAGGAAGGCAGCTAACCCTGCCTAGGTCGCACCCCCTGCGGGTGCGTGGATTGAAACTACACACCCAGCTACTGCTCGCCACAGATGTAGAGTCGCACCCCCTGCGGGTGCGTGGATTGAAACAACTCTTGACGAGTTACTACGCCAAATTAAGTCAGTCGCACCCCCTGCGGGTGCGTGGATTGAAACAACACAGTCCGACCATTCACAGCAGACGAAGTAGGTCGCACCCCCTGCGGGTGCGTGGATTGAAACTAGCCTTGTCTGTGGGGCTTGTGGCTGCGTGGAGTCGCACCCCCTGCGGGTGCGTGGATTGAAACGTTTACTGAGGCGCAGAAAGAGCAAATAAAGTGTTGGCACTCATCTTACCTGTCGGTAAGAGGGTGCTTTTTTGTTGCCAAAGATGACGGTCATGAAAGATAATGGATGGCGTGTGCATAGTGTAGGCACATGCCATTTATGTAAAAGGGAAAAAGTG
>Ga0207951_100105_pt1 | contig 56354 bp, 47 predicted proteins | sample Subbio12Aug_8Bad_FD_184830 | JGI IMG/M metagenome (GOLD analysis project Ga0207951, IMG submission 184830) | Serpentinite rock and fluid subsurface biosphere microbial communities from McLaughlin Reserve, California, USA - CR12Aug_8Bad (SPAdes) | ecosystem: Environmental > Terrestrial > Deep... | reverse complement strand
CGGCCGGCGCGGTCGTGTCCGACGAAGCCTGGGCGGGGACTTCGGCGCCGGACCTCCTCTCCTGGCTCGAAACGCGGCTGCCCGGACCGATCGCCGCCGTGGGCCATCGGGTGGTTCATGGCGGCCCGCGTTTCGGCACGGCGACGCCTGTTACCGAGGCGGTTCTGGCCGCCGTGGCGGCTCTCTCGACGCTCGCTCCCTTACACCAGTCCCGGGCCCTGGCGGCCGTGTCCGCCCTTGGCGCCGCGCGGCCGGGGCTGCCACAGGTCCTGAGCTTCGACACCGCCTTCCACGCGGGCCACGATCCCACGGTGGACCGTTTCGCCCTGCCCAGGGTCTGGGAGGCACGGGGCCTTCGCCGCTACGGCTTTCACGGCCTGTCCTATGAGTATCTCGCCGGGCGTCTGGCGTCGCTCGATCCCCCTACGGCCGCTGGCCGTGTGATCGCGGCCCACCTCGGCGCCGGAGCGAGCCTGTGCGCCCTCCACGGCGGGCGGAGCATCGACACCAGCATGGGCGCCACGCCGCTCGACGGTCTGGTCATGGCCACGCGCTGCGGCAGTCTGGATCCCGGCGCGGTGCTCTATCTGTTGCGCGAGGGGGGACTGGACGCCGAAGGCCTGACCGATCTGCTTTATCGCCAGTCCGGACTGCTCGGCGTCTCGGGTCTCAACGGCGACCTGCGCGATCTGCTCGCGAGCCGCGAACCGGAGGCGCGCGAGGCTGTGGACCTTTACGTCCATCGCGCCGCGCGCGAGACGGCGGCGCTGGCGACCAGCCTCGGAGGGCTGGACGGCCTCGTCTTCACCGGGGGCGTCGGAGAAAACCTCCCGCAGATCCGCGCCCTCATCTGCGCCCGCCTCAGCTGGCTCGGGGTCAGGCTCGACGCCGCCGCGAACGAGAGCGGGGCCGGCCGGCTGAGCGGGGGGGACAGCGCCGTGGCGGTCTGGGTCATTCCGACAGACGAGGAGGTGGTGATCGCACGCCAGACTGCGGCGCTGCTTGATCGGCGGGAATGAAGCGCCGTGTGGCCGGGGTGGAGCCGGGTCAGGAGCGCTCATACAGGAATTCAGCCCTGACCGGATTATCGCGTCGACCTGGACGGGCCACATGAAAGGTCAGGATATAGGACCCGGGTCGGCGCAGGGACACATAGCCGCCATAGGTGGTTTCGCCCTCCGGGGTCATCGCTTCCAGGGCGCCCGCGCCGCTCCCGGAACCATGGGGCCGCGCACGGTCAGCCAGACTTCGGCGTCGCCAACGCGCCGGTTTGTCACGACGTCGACGACCGAAAGCGTCACATGATCGGCCCCGCCGCGAGGCCTACCGTGCATGCGGCGCTCGGCGTGGGGCCCGGCGTGCGCGGCGACCGTCCCGGCGTCCACGACGCCGTGTCGAGCCTGAGACCCTCCACCGTCCGGGACTGGCTCTCGACCGGCCTGGCGTGGCAGGCCGCAAGGGTCAAAAGGGCGACGCTCAACAGGAGCGGTTTCGAACACGGCGCACGCTCTGGATGACAGACATCTGCTGGTCCCCGGCCGGCCGTCCCGACCCCGGTGATGTGACTGACGCGGGCCATCGCCGGACCTCACGCGGCGGGGCGCCGTCGCAGGCGGCTCCCGAGGGCGTAAGCAATCTCGCCGCGGGGCGTCTTCAGGATCAGCGCATCGGAGCAGGCGAGCGCGTACGGAGGCAGGGTGTGAGGATTCAGGGGCGACGGTTGACGGTGCTGGTGGCCGCCGGCCTCATTCTGGTTGCCGCCGGCTCCGCTGTCGCCTTTTGGCGGCTGCAGCCCGCTCCGGCGCCGGCGCAGGTCATCTACGGCAGCGGGCGGATCGAGGTCGACGAGGTGCGCGTCTCTTTTGAACTGCCCGGTCGTCTGCTGGAGAACCACGCCACGGAAGGGGCCGGACTCCAGGCCGGGGCGCCGCTGGCCTCCATCGATCCCTCGGACGCCCGCCTGCTCATGAACCGGGCCGCCGCCCAGCGCGCCGCCGCCGGGCAAACCGTGGCCCAGGTGAGCAGCCAGATCGATCTGGCCCGCCATCACGCCGCCTCGGCCCGGGCGGATCTGTCGCGCTATGAGGCGCTTGCGCGCGAGGGCTATGTGACGGCCCAACGCCTCGACGTTGTCCGCAACGCCCATCAGGCCGCCGTGGATCAGATCAGCCTGCTTGAGGCGCGCCGCGGCGAGGCGGCCGCCCAGGCGGAGGCGGCCTCCCAGACCTTGGCGCTGGGCCGGTCGCAACTCATCCGGACCCATATCGCCTCGCCGATATCGGGGGCGGTGCTGGAGCGTCTCGCCGAACCCGGCGAAGTGATCGTCGCCGGCCAGCCGGTGGCTGTGCTGGCCAATCTGTCGCGGGTGAGGCTGCGCGTGTTCGTCCGGGAGCCGGACCTGGGCAAGGTCCGTTTGGGGGCGCCCGCCCGGCTGCGGGTCGACGCCTTTCCCGGTCGCGACTTCGTCGCGCGCGTGGCCCGCGTCGACGCCCAGGCCCAATTTACCCCCCGCGACATCCACATGCAGGATGAACGAGGCAGGACAGTCTACGGGGTCACCCTCGAGGCGGGCAATCCGGACGGGCTGTTGAAGCCCGGCATGCCCGCCGATGCATGGATTCTGTGGGACGCCTCCGCCGGCTGGCCGGACCGTCTCGCCGTGCCGGAGTAGGGGGATGGCCGAGGCTGTCGTCGAGGCCCGCGGACTGGGGCGCCGATACGGCGCCCGCACCGTGCTGGAGAACATCGACCTCGACGTCCATGCCGGGCAGGTGTTCGGCGTGGTCGGCCCCGACGGGGCGGGCAAGTCCACCCTGCTGCAGATGCTGGCCGCCATCCTGCGCCCGAGCGCGGGGACATGCCGTGTGCTGGGGCGCGACGTCGGGCGTGAGCCTGCCTGGGTTCAGGCGCGGATCGGCTACATGTCCCAGGGCTTTTCCCTGTACGAGCGTCTCACCGTCGCCGAAAACCTGGCCTTCGCGGCGGACATCCGGGACGTCAACCGGGCGGATCGCGCGGCGCGCGGCGACGAGTTGCTCCGCATGGCCGGGCTGGAGCGTTTCCAGCACCGCCGGGAGGGACAGCTGTCCGGCGGGATGCGCAAGAAGCTCGCCCTGTGCGCAAACCTCATGCACGAACCCCCGCTGCTCATCCTCGATGAGCCCAGCCTGGGCGTGGATCCCCTGTCGAGACGCGAGCTGTGGCGGATTCTGGACCGGGCCCGGGCCGACGGCCGGACGATCGTGTTCGCCACCTCCTACATGGACGAGGCCGACGCCAGCGACCGCGTGCTGCTTTTGCGGGACGGCAAACCCCTCGCGCTCGGGACGCCGCGGGAACTGCGCCGCGACGTGAACGGGAAGGTCTACAGGGTCACGGGTCCGTCGCTGGACCGGATCGAGGCCGCGCTTGAGACAGACCCCGGCGTCATCAGCTTCCAGCGCCGCGCGGGCCAGGGGGTGCGGGCGCAGGTCCGGGACGGCTCCGTGCTGGCGCCGATCGAGGCGGCCGTGGCGGAGGTCGCCGTTCCCGCCATGGAAGACGTGTTCACCTTCGCCTCGGCCCCGACGGCCGCGCCTCCCGCCCAAGCCGTCTCCGGCCGGGTGGCTGCGCCGCCGCCGCCCTCCGTCGGCAACGATGTGATCGTTGCGGACGGCGTCAGTGTCCGCTTCGGCGCCTTCAAGGCCGTGGACGATGTGACGATCACGGTCGCCGAGGGGGAGGTACTCGGCCTGCTCGGCCCGAACGGCGCCGGCAAGACCACCCTGATCCGCATCCTGTGCGGGCTCCTGGCGCCGGGGGAGGGGACCGCCGAAGTGGCGGGGTTCGACGTGGCGCGCCAGAGCGAGGCCGTGCGCGCGCGCATCGGTTACATGTCCCAGCGGTTCTCGCTCTATCCCGACCTGAGCGCGCGCGAGAACCTGACATTCTTCGCGCGGGCCTATGGCGTGCCCCGATCCGAACTGCGCGGCCGCATCGCTTGGGCCAGTGCGCGCGCCAGTCTCGAGGACGCCGGGGACGGCGCGGTGCGGGACCTGTCCGGGGCCACGCGCCAGCGGCTGGCGCTGGCCTGCGCCATCGTGCATCGGCCCAGGGTGCTCTTCCTCGACGAGCCGACCTCCGGCGTCGACCCCCTGTCCAGGTTCCGCTTCTGGCGGTTGATCGCCGCCCTGGCCGCCGACGGCGTCGGCATCGTCGTCACCACCCACTACATGGAGGAGGCCGCGTTCTGCGATCGTCTGGGGCTGATGATGGATGGGCGGCTCATCGCCCTGGGGTCCCTCACCACCCTGGCTGGCGAGCTCGGGCTTGCTGCGCCGGAGGTCGAGGCTGTCTTTCTCGGCTACATCGAGCGGGAACGCGCGCTTCAGGAGAGGGCGGTATGAACCCGAGGCACGTTCTGGCCTTCGCCCGCAAGGAGGTGCTGGAGATCTCCCGTGACCGGTTCACGATCGGGGTCGCCCTCCTCATGCCGCTGATGATGCTGTTCCTGTTCGTCTATGGCATATCGCTGGATGTCGATCGGGCTCCCCTGGTCGTGGTGGACCACGACAGGAGCGTCGCCAGCCGCGAGCTGCAGGCCCGGTTTCTGAACTCGGGCTATTTTGTTCTGCAGGCGGCGCCGGAGGACGAACGGTCGGCCGAGCACGCCCTCATGCGCGGGACCGCCCGCGCCGCCCTGTTCATCCCGCCGGGCTTCTCCCGGCGCCTCGGACGCGGCGACGACGCCCCTGTGCAGTTCGTCGTCGACGGCACCTACGCCAGTACGGCCGCGATCCTGTCAGCCTACGGCCGGGCCATCCTCCGCGCCTACCCCGGGGACCTGCGCCTTCCGCTGAAGCCCGAGGTGCGCGTCTGGTACAATCCGCAGCTGCGCAGCCGGAACTTCATCGTGCCCGGCCTGTTCGCGGTGATCCTCATGGCCTTTCCGCCGCTGCTCACGGCGCTGGCCGTCGCGCGCGAGAAAGAGCTGGGCACGATCGCCCAGATCTATGCGTCGCCGCTGACCGGAAGCGAGTTCATCGCCGGCAAACTGGCGCCCTACGCCGTGATCGCCTTCGCTGAACTGCTCATTGTCGTCTTTGGCGGGGTGGTCTGGTTCGGCGTGGCTGTGCGCGGGAGTCTCGGGCTCCTTCTCGCCGTCGGGCTGCTCTACGTCCTGTGCACCGTGTCCATCGGATTGCTCGTCTCCACCCTCGTGCGGACCCAACTGGCCGCCATGTTGACGGCCCTGATCGTGACCCTGATGCCGGCCTTCCTGTTTTCCGGCTTCGTCTATCCGCTCTTCACCATGCCCCCGGCTTTTCAGGTCTATGCCTCGGCCCTGCCCACGCGGTATTTTCTCGAGTTCTCGCGCGGGGTCGTGCTGCGAGGCGCGGGGCTCAGGGAACTCTGGCCCAACGTCCTGGTCCTGGCGGCCTATACGACGACCGTGTTCGCGCTCGCCGCCTGGCGGTTCCGCAAGAGGATCGCCTGATGTCGGGCCGTCTGGCGGGGCTGATCACCAAGGAATTCGCGCAGTTTCTGCGCGACCCGGTGATGCTGTTCGTGGTGTTCTTCCTCTATACTGCGGAACTGGTGATGTGCACGCTGGCTCTGGGCTTCGACGTCCAGCATCTCAAGCTGGCCGTCGTCGATCATGACCGGTCCGCCGTCAGCCGCGCCCTGATCGAAGAACTGACCACAGGCGATAATTTCGTCCTCGCCGATCAGTTCGCCAGCCTGCGCGAGGCGGAAGGCCGGTTGCAGCGGGGGGCTCTCGACGTGGTCGTCGAGATACCGCCGCGCATGGGCGCCCGCCTGGCCGCCGGACGCCCGGTGTCACTCGGGGTCGTGGTGGACGGGTCCAACGGCAATGTCGCGGCGCGGGCGCGCGCCTACATCGTGGAACAGACCGCCCGCTTCGTCGAAAGCCGGCTTCCGGCCGGGGATCGGCGGGCCGGCGTTCGGCCGGAAGTGCGGGTCTGGTACAATCCGGACCTGACCAACACCCGGTTCATGGCCCTGTCGATGCTGGCCCAGGCCGGTCTGATGCTCGGCGTGGTCCTGCCGGCGGCCGCGATCGTTCGGGAAAAGCAGGAGGGCACGATCGAGCAACTCCGGGTCACCCCGATCCGCGCCCACGAACTGTTCGTCGCCAAGATCACCCCGACCCTGGTGATCTGCACCGGAGCGGTATTTCCCGCCGTGGTCATCATGACGCTCATGGGCGTGCCGATGCGGGGCGACGTGTTCGTCCTGCTCATTCTCACGGTCGTCTACCTGCTCAGCGCCGTGTCGCTCGGCACCTTTGTGGGCGCGATCACCCAGACTCTCCAGCAGGCGATGCTCGTGGGCTTCTTCGGCCTGTTTCCACTGCTGTTCCTGTCCGGGAGCATCGCCCCCATCGAGAGCATGCCCCCGTGGCTGCAAACCGCCTCGCTGGCCAGTCCCCAACGCCACTATGTCGAGATTGTATCGGGGCTGTTTCTGAAGGGTGCGGGACTGGCCGAACTGTGGCGGCAGGCCCTGGCCCTGGGGGCCATCAGCGGCGCGATGTTCCTGAGCGCCTGGCTGGTCTTCAGGCGACGTTGGTAGGACACTAAGAGGGCCCGAGATGAAGATCGTGATCGTCGAAACCGAGCAGTGGGAGGCGGCCGCCTGCGCCCGTCTCGCCGGGAACCACGCGCTGGACTGCACGCGTGAAGCGCTTGGTGCGGACAACGTCGCCCGCTTCGCCGACGCGGAGGTGATCAGTCCTTTCGTCCATTCTGACCTCGGCACCGCCGTTCTGGCCCGCATGCCCCGACTGCGGCTGATCGCCACCCGATCGACCGGATACGACCATGTCGATCTCGCCTATTGCCGGGAGGCCGCGATCACCGTCTGCAATGTGCCGGACTACGGCGATCATACCGTCGCCGAGCATGCCTTCGCCCTTCTACTGGCCTTGTGCCGACATATTCCGGAGGCGACGGAGCGGGTGCGCCGGGGCGATGTTCGGGCGCGAGACCTCCGCGGGGTGGAACTGACGGGAAAGACCCTCGGCGTGATCGGCGCCGGCCGGATCGGTCGCCGCGTGCTCCAGATCGCGCGCGGCTTCGGCATGCGGACGCTCGCCTGCGACCCGTCCCCGGACGCCGCAGCGCGAAAGGATCCCGACTTCCACGCTGTTCCATTGCCGGAGCTTCTTGCCGCCTCGGACGTGATATCGCTGCACGCCCCGGGCGGCTCCGGCCTGCGCCTGTCGGATCCGGAGTTTGCACTCATGAAGACCGGCGCCCTGCTTATCAACACGGCGCGGGGCGGATCCGTCGATCCCGCCGCCCTCCTGAGGGCGCTCTCCTCCGGACGGCTCGCGGGCGCCGGCCTCGACGTCATCGCCGAGGAGCAGGCGTTTGGCGACGAGGCGGAGATTTTCCGGCAGGACGCCGCGGTCGACCCGGCCCAGCTGCGCGCGCTGCTTGCGGATCACGCCCTGGTTCGGCTGCCCAATGTTCTGGTCACGCCACACATCGCCTATAATACCCAGGAGGCGGTCGACAGGATCATCGAGACCACCCTCGACAACATCGAAGCCTATGCCGCGGGCGCGGCCCGGAACGTGGTGACGGCGATCACGGGGGGGGCGACCTGAGTGTCGTCGGACCATGCGGTTCCGACCGCCGGAGCGGCATCCTTCCGCAGCCCGCCGACGCCCGCTTACGCGATCAGGCCGACGCCGCAGTAAGATTTCACGCGCGCCGGCGTCTGTCGGAGAGCCTGCCGGCCGTCCGCCGGTCCATCGGAGGTTCTCGTGCGACTGATCGTACCGCTGCCTGGAAATGAGGCCTTCGCCAAACGGCTCGCCATGGCCGGCGGGTTCGAACTGGGCCGGCTCGAAACCCGGCGCTTTCCGGACGGCGAGAGCTACGTCCGTCACCTCTCGGATATGGCGGGGCGGACGGTCGATCTGGTCTGCAGCCTGGCCCGCCCGGACCCCGGCTTTCTGAGCCTACTGTTCGCCGCCGAGGCGGCGCGGGATCTCGGCGCCGCGCAGGTGAGCCTGGTCGCGCCCTACCTCGCCTACATGCGCCAGGACCGGCGGTTCAAACCCGGGGAAGCGGTCACCTCCCGTCCGTTTGCGCGTCTGCTCTCCGGGGCGTTCGACCGACTGATCACGGTGGACCCCCATCTGCACCGGTATCCGGATCTTGCGGCCCTCTACGCCATTCCGACCGCGACCCTGCACGCGGCCCCCGTGCTGGCGGACTGGATCGCGGCCGAGGTTCCAGATGCGCTGATCATCGGCCCCGATGAGGAGAGCGAACAATGGGTCGCGGCCGTCGCCGCCAGGGTGGGAGCCCCGCATATTGTGTTACGCAAGATCCGCCGGGGCGATCGCGAGGTCGAGATCGTTCTGCCCGATCTCGGCGCCTGGACCGGCAGACGGCCTGTGCTGATCGACGACATCGCCTCCTCGGGACGCACCCTGATCGAGGCCGCCCGGCGGCTCCAGGCCCAGGGCCTGAAGCCGCCGGTGTGCGTGGTCGTGCATGCGGTGTTCGCCGACAGCGCCTTCGAGGAACTGGCCCGGGTATCCGATCAGGTGGTGTCCACCGACAGCGTGCCGCACCCGAGCAACACCATCTCCCTGGCGCCGCTGCTGGCGTCGGCGCTGCGTGAACCTGACGCAGCGGGGTCGGCCCGCCGCCGCCGGTCCGATTCCGGCGCCGTGGCCACCGAGGGTCCGGAATGAACATCTCGCGGGGCAAGGCAGGGCGGAGACTTCAGGTCGGGCGTCAGACTGACGGCGTCAGCCTCGACGGCGCCGGAGGCGCGATGGGCGGCCCGCTCGGCGACCTCCTCTGGCTTCCGGACGCGCCTTCGGCGGTTATGGCCGCCCTTGGCCGCGAGGGCCGGGCCTCCGTCGTCCAGCCGGGCGGATCAGGAGCGGCGTGCAAAGGGAGAGGCGAATGAGACACGGACAGTGGAACCTGGTTCGTTCCCACTTCATCGGCGCCCGGAGGCTCGCCCCGGCGAGCTTGCGGAGTGGCCACAGACCCCCCTCGTTCGGAATGTCAAGCCGGGGTTTGAGCGGAGCGGTCGCCGTCTTGACACGCCGGAGAACGAAGCGGAACGTCGATGGCATGTGGCGCATCGTTCGCACGCTTTTGTTCGCCCTCGCCCTGGCCGGCTCCATCGGCCAGGCTTCGGCGTTCGCCGCGCCTGAGCGGGCGGGCGTGAACGCAGCCGCCATGGCCGCCATGCCGGATTGCACCGAGATGATGATGCAGGCGGGAGCCGAAGGTCCGACGGCGCCCTGCGATGAATCCGGCCCCCACTGCATGGGCCGCGTGGTCTGCGCCGCGGTCGCGGTTCCGCTGCCGTCCGGCGCGGGCCCCACTGTCCGGCCGCCCGCCCGGCGTCGCCACCAGGTCGCTTGGAAGCGCGACGACACCCGCGCAGGGGAGCAGCTCGCGCCCCCCATTAGTCCTCCCAAGGCGCTCGCCTAGCTCGGCTTCGCTGATCTTGGCCTGCGCTCGCGCGGGCGATGGTCGAACGACTAGCGTCCCGTGTCGCACCGAGGTGATCGACGCGGGTCTTGAGGACATTCCCATGAACTCCGGTTATCGGACGGCTCCAGGCCGTCACATGTGGAGCGCCGTTGATCCGGATCGCGGACAACCGCTCCGGCTGGCCAGGATCGCCCCCAGGGGAACGGTCGGCGCCGCGGTCGCCATCTGCCTGTTCGCCGCTTCAGCGGTGCCGGCTGTGGCGGAGCCATTGACCTTCGACGAGGCCCTCGCGCTCGCTGAGACCTCCGCTCCGCAGCTGCGGGCCAGCGCCCTCGGCGTCGAGGCGGCTTCGGCCGCTGCGGGGGCCGCGGGGCGGCTCCCGGATCCGCAGCTCCGGTTCGGCGTCGACAACCTGCCGGTTTCGGGCCCGATGGCCGGCCGGTTCGGCGAGGCGGAAATGACCATGGCCCGCGTCGGCCTGATGCAGGAGGTTCCGAGCGGCGCCCGGCGACGGGCGGAGCGCGCCGTGGCGGAAGCCGACATCGAGGTGGCCGCTGCCGGCGATGCAATCGCCCGCCGCGAAGCGCGGATCGCCGTCGGCCTGGCCTGGATCGACCTGCACTACACCGGGCGCCGGCTCGTTGCGATGGACGAGGTGCTCTCGGCGCTGGAGCCGCTCTGGGAGGCGGCCCCCGCGGGCGTGGCCGCCGGAAGCGATCGCCCTGCCGGCGCCCTGACGCCGGTGGTGATGCGCGCCGCGCTCCAGGACCGACGCAGTGTGCTCGTCGCCGAGGTGGACAAGGCGCGCGCGACGCTGACGCGCTGGACAGGTGACCCGGAACCGACCGCGAGCGGGCCGCCCCCCGACCTCGAGCTCGACCCCGCCGTCCTCAGGACCACCGTCGGGCGACTTCCGGCCCTGCAGGCCTGGCGGGCCGCCGGAAGCCGCGCCGACGCCGAGGTCGACCTCGCCAGATCGGGGCGACGGCCCGACTGGTCGTTCGAGGTGAGCTACGGTCGGCGGGATCCCATGTTCGGGGACATGCTGTCGGTGGGCGCATCCGTCCGCCTGCCGCTCTTCGCCAATCAGCGTCAGGAGCCGCTGATCGCCGCCCGCTCCGCCGACGCCGTGCGCGTGCGGCTGGAGCGCGAGGCCGCGGCGCGGGAAGTCCGCGCCGACCTCGACGCCGAGCTCGCCGATCTGGCCATGCGCCGGGATCAGTGGACCCGGTCGCGCGACGTCATTCTCCCGGCTGCCCGCCAACGGGCGGATCTGGAAACCGCGAGCTACGCCTCGGGGCGCGCGGGCCTTGCGGACATTCTCCAGGTGTTCACGACGATGGCGGAGGCGCGTCTGGACGATCTCGACCGCGAAGCCGCCGTGGCCCGCGACACCGTTCGCATCACCCTAACCTACAGGAGCGACGACCGATGACCGGTTCGCCCAACAATCGCGTCGCGCTCGCAGCGGGCGCCGCCCTCATTCTCGGCCTCGGCGTCACGGCGGGCCTGATCGGCCGCCCGATGCTCGAGCGCGCCGACAACGCTGCCGGGGGCGAGGCCGGAGCCGCAACCCGGGAGATTCTCTACTGGTACGATCCGATGCTGCCCAACGAACGCTACCCGGGCCCGGGCCGCTCCTCGATGAACATGGAGCTGATCCCGAAATACGCCGACGAGGCGGGCGGCGCGCCCGGCGTGCGCATTGATCCGGCCCTGGCCCAGAATCTTGGCATGCGTCTGGCGACGGTGCGCCGGAGGCCGCTGGAAGGCGACCTCACAGCCTCTGCGGTGATCGACTACAACCAGCGCGACGTGGCCATCGTCCAGGCGCGCGCCGCCGGCTTTGTTCAGCGGGTCTACGGCCGCGCGCCCGACGACATCATCGCCGCCGGCGCGCCCCTGGTCGACCTACTCATCCCGGAGTGGGCCGGGGCCCAAGGGGAGTATCTGGCCGTCCGCCGGACGGGCGACCCGGCCCTGGTCGAGGCGGCCCGGCGTCGGCTCCTGTTGCTGGGGATGTCTGAGCCGCTGATCGCCCAGGTCGAACGGACTGGACGGCCGAGGACCACGCTGACCATCGCCAGTCCGTCCGCCGGCGTCATCCGCACCCTGGGCGTTCGGACCGGGATGAGCGTCAACCCCGGGCAGACACTCGCCGAGATCAGCGGGCTGTCGACCGTCTGGTTGAACGCCGCCGTTCCCGAGATGCAGGCGGACCGGCTCCGGGTGGGCCAAGCCGTTGAGGTCGCCCTGTCCGCCTTCCCGGGCGAACGGTTTTCCGGACGCCTGACGGCGCTGCTGCCAGAGGTGTCCGGGGACAGCCGCACGCTGACTGCGCGCATCGAGATGGCCAATCGCGCGGGACGCCTGCGGCCCGGTATGTACGGGCAAATCACCTTCGGAGGGAGCGGCGGTCCGGTTCTGCTCGTTCCATCCGAAGCCGTAATCCGCACGGGCGAAAGGACCCTCATCATGCTGGCCCTGCCCGAGGGCCGCTACCAGCCGGCCGAGGTCCGGACCGGACGGGAGTCCGGCGGGATGACCGAGATCGTGGCCGGGCTGGCGGAGGGCGAACGCATCGTGGCCTCGGGTCAGTTTCTGATCGATTCCGAAGCCAGCCTGTCCGGGATGGCGGTCCGCCCGATTTCGGGCGAGCGCCCGCCTGCCGACCCGGCTACGCCCGCCACAGCTGCGGCGGCGGAGGGGCACGCCGGCCATGCAGGAGCCGGGCAATGATCGCCGCCCTGATCCGCGCCTCGGTCCGAGCCCGCTACCTCGTGCTCATGGCCGCCTTCGCCCTGGCGGCGGCCGGCCTCTGGGCGGTGCGGACGACCCCGGTCGACGCCCTGCCGGACCTGTCCGACGTCCAGGTCATCATTCGCACCAGCTATCCCGGCCAGGCTCCGCAGATCGTCGAAAACCAGGTCACCTACCCCTTGGCCACCACCATGCTGTCGGTACCCGGCGCGCGCACCGTGCGCGGCTACTCCTTCTTCGGCGACAGCTTCGTCTACGTCCTGTTCGATGAGGGGACCGACCTTTACTGGGCGCGGTCGCGCGTTCTCGAATACCTGAACCAGGTGCAGGCCCGCCTCCCCGAGAGCGCCCGTCCCGCCCTGGGCCCGGACGCCACCGGCGTCGGCTGGGTCTATGAATACGCCCTTGTCGACCGCTCCGGCCGCCACGACCTGGCCCAGTTGAGAAGCCTGCAGGACTGGTTCCTCCGATATGAGTTGAAAACCGTTCCCGGCGTGGCCGAGGTGGCCAGCATCGGCGGCATGGTCCGGCAGTACCAGGTGGTGCTCGACCCGGTCCGGCTGGCCGCCTATGGCGTCACCCACCAGGCCGTGGTCGAGGCCATCGGGCGCGCCAATTCGGAGACCGGCGGGTCGGTGCTGGAGCTGGCCGAAGCCGAATATATGGTCAGGGCCAACGGCTATCTGACCAGTCTCGACGATTTCCGGGCCGTCCCGGTCCGCACGGCGGCGGGAGGCGTGCCCGTCACCCTCGGCGACGTCGCCACGGTTCAGGTCGGTCCCGAGATGCGTCGCGGCATCGCCGAGCTGAACGGCGAGGGCGAGGTCGCGGGGGGCGTGGTCATCCTGCGCTCGGGGGCCGACGCCCGGGCCACCATCGCCGCCGTCGCCGACCGGCTCGAGACCCTGAAGGCCGGTTTGCCTCCCGGGGTCGAGGTGGTGACGACCTATGATCGCTCGCAGCTCATCGACCGCGCCATCGCCAACCTCAGCACCAAGCTGATCGAGGAATTCATCGTCGTCGCCCTCGTCTGCGGCCTGTTCCTGTGGCACGCCCGTTCCGCCCTGGTGGCCATCCTGACCTTGCCGCTTGGCGTCCTCGCGGCCTTCCTGGTCATGAACCTGCAGGGGGTGAACGCCAACATCATGTCCCTGGGCGGCATCGCCATCGCCATCGGAGCCATGGTCGACGCCGCCGTGGTCATGATCGAGAACGCCCACAAGCATATCGAGCGATGGGAGCACGATCACCCCGAAGAAACACTCGCGGGAGAGACCCGTTGGAAGGTGATCACCGACGCTGCGGCGGAAGTTGGTCCAGCCCTCTTCCTCAGCCTGGTGATCATCACCCTGTCGTTCATTCCGGTGTTCAGCCTGCAAGCCCAGGAGGGCCGGCTGTTCGCGCCGCTGGCCTTCACCAAGAGCTACGCCATGGCGGCGGCGGCCATTTTGTCGGTCACCCTGGTGCCGGTCCTGATGGGCTACCTGATCCGGGGGCGCATCCCCGCGGAGCAGTCAAATCCCGTCAACCGATGGCTGACGCACGTCTATCGCGGCCCTCTCGACTGGGTGCTGCGGCGTCCCCGGACGACCTTGGCCATCGCTGTCGTCGTGTTCGCCACGACCGCCTGGCCGCTGAGCCAGATCGGCGGCGAGTTCATGCCCGCCATGGACGAGGGCGATCTGCTCTATATGCCGTCCGCCCAGCCGGGCTTGTCGGCGGCGGCGGCTTCAGCGCTGCTGCAGAGGACCGACCGGATGATCCGAACCGTGCCCGAGGTGGCCACCGTGTTCGGCAAGGCGGGGAGGGCGGAATCCGCCACCGATCCGGCGCCGCTGGAGATGTTCGAGACCACGATTCAGTTCAAACCGCGGGACCAATGGCGGCCCGGCATGACGCCGGAAAAGCTGGTCGAGGAACTCGACCGCGCGGTTCAGGTTCCGGGCCTGGCCAACGTCTGGGTGCCGCCGATCCGCAACCGCATCGACATGCTGGCGACGGGCATCAAAAGCCCTATCGGCGTCAAGGTCTCGGGGGCCGATCTGGCCGTAATCGACCGTATCGCCGGTCGCGTCGCCGAGGTCGCGGGGGACGTGCCGGGGGTGAGCTCGGCGATCGCCGAACGCCTGACCGGCGGCCGCTATGTGGATGTCGATATCGATCGCGCCGCCGCGGGCCGCTACGGGCTCAACATCGCCGATGTCCAGTCGATCGTCGCCGGCGCCATCGGCGGCGAGACCATCGGCCAGACGGTTGAGGGGGTGGCGCGCTATCCGATCAGCGTCCGCTACCCGCGCGAGCTGCGCGACAACCCAGAACAGCTGCGGAATCTTCCGATCCTGACCCCGACGGGCCAGCAAATCACCCTGGGCGCGGTCGCCGGCATCCGCATCGCTGACGGGCCGCCCATGCTCAAGTCCGAGAATGGACGGCCCTCGACCTGGGTCTATGTGGATGTCCGCGGCCGCGACCTCGCCTCGGTGGTCGCGGACCTGCAGCGCGCCGTCGCGGCGGAGGTCGATCTCGGTCCCGGGGTGAGCATCGCCTACTCCGGGCAGTTCGAGTATCTTGAGCGCGCCGCCAACCGCCTGAAGATCGTCGTACCGGCGACGCTCGCGATCATCTTCCTTCTGCTCTACCTGACCTTCGGTCGGTTCGACGAGGCCGCCCTGATCATGGCCACGCTGCCCTTCGCCCTGACCGGGGGCGTATGGATGCTCTATCTGCTCGGCTTCAACCAGTCCGTCGCCACCGGGGTGGGGTTCATCGCCCTGGCCGGCCTGTCGGCCGAGTTCGGCGTGGTGATGCTGATCTATCTGAAGCATGCGCTCCGGGATCGCGGCCCCGACCCGGAAGGCTCGCAGGTCGAGGAAGCGGTCCGGGAAGGCGCCCTGCTGCGGGTTCGGCCCAAGGCGATGACCGTAGCCGTGATCCTGGCGGGCCTGTTCCCGATCCTGATCGGCCACGGCGCCGGCTCCGAGATCATGAGTCGGATCGCCGCGCCGGTGATCGGCGGCATGATCACGGCGCCTTTGTTGTCGATGCTCGTCATTCCCGCGGGCTATTTGCTGCTGAGACGCCGCAGGTTCCGTTCGACCCCTGTCCTTCGGGGAGACACACAATGAAGCGCCGTATAATCCTGCTGACCGGGCTTGCTGCTGTTCTGGCCGCCTGCGGTCAGCAGGCGGAACCTGAAACCCCGGCGATGCCGAGGGCCAGCCCGGACCACCGACGGCGACTGTTGCCGCCGATGGCACCTCCTCGACCGCGGCTGCCGACGCCAAGACCGCAGATGGCGCGGGCGTCATCACAGCCGTGGACCCGGCGGCGGCGACGATCACCATCAACCACGAACCCAACCGTTCAATGGGAACAAAGATCTCATGACCGGAGTCATCCCCACCGCGTCCCGCCCGTTCGCCTTTGATGACATTGATCGAGATCAATGCTGGGCGGCCCCGCCGAGGATCAGGGTGGCCCATGTGCGGCATGGAGAGCGTTTTGAGGCTGATCGCGATTACCGGCGTGTTGATGCTGACGGGATGTACGGCTGGTCCGGAATATCGCGAAGCTGCCCGCACTGCGGAAGCAGCGAAATACTATCCGAAACAGGCGGTGGACCTCGCGTCGGCGGCGCGGGGCAAGGTGCTCGTGGAGAGCCGGTGCGCGGCGTGCCACTCCGTCGGGTCAACCGGCGTAAGCCCGCTGGCGGCCGCGCCCCCGCTGCGCCACCTCGGAACCCGCTATCCCGTGACGGATCTTCAGGAAGCGTTCGCCGAGGGCATAACCAACGGACATCCGGAGATGCCGGAAATCACCCTGGAGGCCGACCAGATCGCGGATCTGATCGCCTACCTTCAGGATGTGCAGAACCATTCGAGACCTTAGCCGACCGGCAGCCGTTCAGGGAGGCGGCGTGGTGAGGACGACGCCATGAAGCCAGTCCGCGCGTCCTCGCATTGATCCATGTCGCTATCTGGCGGTGGTCACCGTCATCGATCATCACCTTGATCCGGTCGCTTGATGTCGGTGACCAAAGCCTGGTCGAGGCTTAGACTGTGCGGTTGTCCATAGACGGCGATGATCATCGGCTGTCCGGATCCCAGAGAGACGTCGAGTTTCTGATTGGTCTGGTCGATCTTGACCGCGAGGCGCCGGCCTCGCCACTGGAGGTTAAAGCCCAGGCTGGGCCAACTCGCCGGCAAATGGGGGGCGAGGCCGATGCCGTCGCTCCGCAGCGACAGCCCGGCGAACCCAAAGACCGTCATCAGCCACAGGCCGCCCTGCGCCGCGATGTGAATACCGCCGCCGATCGCCACCTTGGTGTCGGCGAGATCGATCGCGGCGGTCCTGTGGAAATAGTCCAGCGCCATCTCAACGTCGCCCAGACAGGCGGCGACGAGCCCGTGCATGGCGGTGCTTAATGAGCTGCCGTGGCCGCAGCGGGGCTCGTAGTACCGGAAGTTGGCTGTCCCGGTTTCGCCCGCGAATTCCTCGGGCAACAGCGCCAGCAGGGCGACAACATCGGCCTGTTTTATGACTTGGGATCGCTGTGTTCGTTCGCGGCCGAGCACCACGTCCATCGGAACGGAGCGGCCCGCATAAGCTGACAGGTCCACGTCTTCGAGATCGAAATAGCCCGTAAACTGCTCGAACAAGCCCGTACCCGGATTCAGACCGGTCGCCAGCGTGTTCGCGACGCGGGCCCAGTGTTTCAGTTCGGCCTGGTTCAGGTCGAGGCGGCGGGAGAGTGCGGTCCATTGCGCGGGCCACCGCTCGCGCAGCAAGGCTGCGACCTCAAGCGCCCGGCGAATGTTCCAGCGCGCCATGACATTGGTGAACGCGTTGTCGTCGACGCCCTCATGATACTCATCCGGGCCGATGACGCCGCGGATATGGTGCAAACCATCGGCTTCCGGCTGGGCTCGGCTGGACCAGAAGCGCCCGGTTTCGAGGAGGATTTCCGCGCCGGCCTCGATCAGGAATTCGTCGTCGGCCGTCGCTTGCCAGTATTGCCAGACGGCATAAGCGACGTCGGCGCTGATATGTTGCTCCTGGGCGCCGGTGAGGATGTCGATGATCCGCCTATCCGGACCCACAGCCTGCTCCGGTGTCGCCTCCAGGCCGGTGTCCGTGGACTCCCAGGCGTAGAAGGCGCCGCGCCATCCCCTGTCGGCGGCCTTGGCCCTTGCACCGTCCAGAGTATGGAAGCGGTACATCAGCAGCGAACGGGCCGCCTCGGGCCAGGTGAGGATATAGAAGGGCAGCAGGAAGATTTCGGTGTCCCAGAATACATGCCCGCGATAATCGGCGCCGGTCAGGGCCCGGGCGCCGATCGAGACACGCGGGTCGTCCGGGTTGACGGCGCTGTTCAGGTGGTAGACCGCGAACCGAAGCGCCTTCTGTGCCGCGGCGTCGCCTTCAACCTCGACGTCGCTGCACGACCAACGATTTGCCCAGGCCGATTCATGTTGCTCGATCACGCTTCGCCAGCCTGACCGTCGGGCGTCCGAAAGATCATTCCGTACAATCGCGTCGGGATCCTTCTCGGGACCGTCGCTTCGCGCCACGGCCACGATCCGCTCGAGACAGACGACCTGACCGCGGCGGGCTTGCCAGGTCCACGACCATTTGAGCGGGGCGAGCGCCGTCGGCGGCAGATCCTGACCGTCGATCCGCAAGGCCACGGCTGCCGCCATGGCGAGACGTTTTCCGGAGCGATGAGTGCGCCACAGGCCGAATTCGTTCTCGAGGCGCTCGGAGATGAGGTCGTGATCGCCGCCTTCGAAGGAGGCTTCCAGCGTGATGTCGGTCTCGCCCTGATCGACCTCCAGATGCAGCAACTGCAGGCCGAGCGACCGCCGGCTCTGCGAGACGAAGCGCAGGAGACCCAGTCGGACGCTCACGGCTTTTCCTTCCACCAGGCGACATTCGGCGAGCATCAGGCCGCGCCGCATGTCGAGCGTCAGTGGGTGTGACGGCCCTTGTCCGAAGTGATGCACAAGCGGTCCTCCCGCCAGGCCGATGCGGACGTCCAACCAGTCTGGAGCGAAAACCCTTTCCGGGACCGGCCGGTCCGTGTCCGGCGTATCGAACAGCCCGGCGACATAGGTGTTCGGCGAAACGAGGCGCCGGAACGATCGATTGACGGCGTGGGAGGCCCGGGCCCCGAGAAAACCGTTGCTGACCGTGAAGCGGGTTTCGCGATCGCTCTCGCGGAGCGGATCGCAGCCGTCGTCGTTCAGGACCCATGCGGCATCCGCCGTAGGCTCCAGCGCCTGTTTCAGGGCCCTGGGATCGGTCACACTGACCGTCCGGCGAGCCGGCCGCCCGCGAGATCGACAATCGCGACCTCGTCCAGGTTTGTGACCACCAGGTCCGCTCCTGCCGCGCGCAGTTGGTCCGTATCGCCAAGCCGGGCGACGCCGAGCGCCGCCATGCGGCCGGCCCGGGCCGCCTGGACGCCGGCGGGTGCGTCCTCCGCCACGAAGCACTGCGTCGGCGGCACGCCAAGTTCGGCGGCCGCGATCAGGAAAAGCTCCGGATCCGGTTTGCCGCGTTTCAGACCACGACCGGAGACATTGACCTGGAAAATGTCGAGCAGGCTCTGGCCAGTGCTGAGGATGATCGGCCGCATCATTGCGGTGGCGTTCCTGGAGGAGGAAGCGACCGCCATGGGCCAGCCGAGGGCCGCGATGGCCTCGACGAAGCGCAGGGCGTCCGGAAAGGCCGCCACCGCGCCGGTCTGGATCAGTGCCTCAAGCCGCGCCTGTTTGCGTTCGGCGTAGGCGGCCGCGCGACCCTGGGCATCTCGCACGCCCAGGGCCTCAAGGGCGGAACGGGCGCCGTCGAGACGCGGCTTGCCCGCGACCTGGGACTGATACATTGCCGTCGTGAAGCGCTCTCGTTCAGCGAAGCCGTCGAGCGCGTCGCGCCACGCTCGCTCGTGAGGCGATGCGAGCAGGACCCCATCCACGTCGAAGATGCCCGCAGTCAGCATTCGCGGCGATCCGCCCACGATGTGGCTGTTGCGGTCATTCGTGTCCGGTTTCCGCTTCATCCGCCATCCATCCAGAGTGACATGCATTGGCGCGGCGAACTTTGATCCGGATCAATGTGCCGGCCGTGCATCGCCTGTTCTGTGATCTCCCAAGCGAGAGTTCCTTATGACCAAACCAATACGGGTCGCCGTGAACGGATATGGCGTCATCGGCAAACGCGTCGCGGATGCGGTCATGGCCCAGAAGGACATGACCCTGATCGGCGTGGCTGACGTCGCGACGGACTGGCGCACCCGGGTCCTTCAGACAAAGGGCGTGCCGCTCTTTGCCGCCACGCCCAAGGCATTTGACGAACTCCGGGCCGCAGGACGCCAAACGGCCGGTCAGCTGGACGATCTGTTGGGCGAGGTCGATGTCATCATTGACTGCACGCCGAAGCACGTGGCGGCGGACAACGTTCCCCTCTACCGAGCCCGGGGCCTGAAGTTCATCCTTCAGGGGGGAGAGAAGCACGCCGTCACGGGACACTCTTTCGTCGCGGAGGCCAATTACGAGACGGCTGTCGGCCGCCAGGCGACCCGGGTGGTCTCCTGCAATACGACCGCGACGGTACGGACATTGGGCGCTCTCAAGCGCGCCGGTCTGCTTCTACGGGCCCGGGGCACCCTACTTCGACGCGCGACCGATCCGTGGGAAAGCCACCAGGGCGGCATCATGAATACCCTCGTCCCGGAGCCCGAAATCCCCAGTCACCAGGGTCCCGACGCCCAAACCGTCGATCCGGACCTCGATGTGGTGACCATGGCGGTCAAGGTGCCGGAGACGATCGCCCACCTGCACTACTGGTCGGTCCAGATGAACCGACCGGCGGACAAGGAGGAGGTGCTCGACGCCTTCCGATCCTCGTCACGCATCCTGCTGATGACGGACTCGTACGGTCTGGACGCCCTCAATGCCGTCAAGGAGTTGATGGCGGATCGGGGTCGACCCCGCAGCGACCTTTATGAAGTGGCGCTTTGGGCCGACATGCTCACCGTGAAGGGCGATGAACTCTTCTATGCCTACATGGTCGACAATCAGGCGATCGTCGTGCCGGAAACGATCGATGCGATAAGGGCGCTCGGCGGACGCGAGACATCGGGCCGCCAATCGATCGCCGCGACGGATCTGGCCATGGGAATCGGCAATGACCTGTTCGCCGGGAACCGGGTCCGGACGTCGGAGCCGCCGCTGCCCGAGGTAGATTTGTAACGACATCCGGGTCGTCGCCGTCTGAGAGGGCGAAGACAATCGAGCGGGGTGTCCTTCCGACGTCCCGTCACCATTCAGAAAGCCGCCATGACCACCCGCACACTCGACGTCGGCAATCTGTTCTCCGTCCTTGGGGCGCACGGGATAGAGCGACAACTGCGCCGCATCGACGGCGTCGGCCGCGTGTCGGTGAATCCGGTTTCGGGCTCCACCACGGTCGCCTACGACGCGGCCAGGACCAGCCTGTCTGAAATCAGGGCGGCGATCGAGTCCTGCGGCTTTCACTGCGCTGGGGCGGCCCTGCCCAAACATGTTTGTCAGGACCACCCGGCGCCGGCCAAAGGCGCTCCGGAGCCGGTCGGACCCGCGGCCGCCGGGGCGCATCGAGGGCATGCCGGGCGCGCAGACGCCGAGGTGAAGCCGGGCGCGAAGAAGGGCAAAGACCCGGCCCACGGCAAGGCGCAGAAAGACGCCATGGCCCATGAAATCGGCCCTGGGTCCGGCAAGGAAATGCAGTCGATGGTGCGTGGCATGCGCAACCGCTTCTGGATCGCGCTCGGGTTCAGCCTGCCGATCTTCGCCTTTTCGCCGACGGGCATGGACTTCATCCGGATAATGCCTCCGTTCGGCCTGAGGCTGGACCTTGTCCTGTTCATTCTGGCCAGCGGCGCCATCCTCTATTCGGTCTGGCCCTTGGCGGCCGGGGTGCTCTATCCGTTCCCGCTCGGGCCGAGCATCGCCGCCATCGCCATGTCCGGCAGCTCGGCCCTGGTGGCGATCAACGCCCTGATGCTGAAGCGAACCCGGCTGACCGGCATCCGCCGCCCGGGGGAGGCGTCCTCCGCAGTCGCGCCTGCGATGGCGACGGCGGCGTGACACGCCGCGCTCAATCAAACCTTTCTCTCGCGACGATGGCCGTGTTGATGGCGTCGGTCTTCACGGTGTCGATGGGCTTCGGAGTAGTCCTGCCCTTGCTGCCCTTCCTGATTGAAAGGTTGCTTGGCGGGGGTGCTGAGGCGGGGCAGGTCTCCCGGGCGACAGGCTTGCTGTCCGGCCTCTACATGCTGTCGCTGTTTCTTTTCGCGCCGGTGTGGGGACGCCTGTCGGACAGACACGGACGCCGCGTCGTCCTGCTGATTGGCCTGATCGGTTTCGGCGCCACCATGCTGCTCTTCGCCTTCGTCGAGAGCCTGGTGGCCGTCTACGCGGAGCGTTTCCTGAGCGGCCTGTTCGCCGCAGCGGTTACGCCGGTGGCGCTGGCCGCCATCGGGGATCTCGCGGCCACCGAAGAGGCGCGGGCGCGCCGCCTGACCTTCGTCAGCCTGGCGGGGATTTCGGGATTTCTGCTGGGACCGATGCTGGGCGTTTTCATCGCTCGCGCCGGAGCCGACATGGTCTCGGCCGCCGATCCGCTGGCGTCGTTGACGTTCCCGCTGGCCGCGACCGCCGTCCTGGCGTTTGCCGTGGCCGGCGCTATCGTCTTCGCCCTGCCGCGAACCCGGCGGAAGGATCGGCTTGCCAGGCTCGACCCTACCGTGTCGGCGACAAGCCGATGGCTGATCCCCAATCTCCTGACTCTGGGCTTCATCGTCGCGGCCGGGGTCGGCGTGTTCGAGGTCGGGTTGGCGCTGCGCGGGAAACAGGATCTGGGCATGACCCCCACCCAGATCGCCCTGATGTTCACAGAGTGCAGCCTGGTCATGCTCGTGGTGCAGGCCCTTGTGTTTTCGCCCTGGGTCAAACCTTCGATGACCCGCTGGCTGATCGCGCCGGCGCTGGCCGTCTTGGGGATCGGCTTGCTTCTGCTGCCGCGCGCCACCGATTTCAGTTCCATGCTCGTGGTGATCGGCGCGGTGGCGGCAAGCGCCGGTATTCTGGCGCCAATCCTGACCTACTGGACCTCCAGCAAGGCCGGCCAGGCGCAAGGTACGCAACTCGGCAAGCAGACGGCCGCGGCAAGTCTGGGGGCCGCCGTCGGTTCGGCGGCGGGAGGGCTGTTGTACGATGTCGCCTGGTTGCCCGATGCGTCGTTCCTGATCATGGCCGCGGTGGCCGGTTTAGGCGTCGTGCTCAGCCTCGGTTTGCCCCGGATGCTGGGCCCGCAGCGTCCTGGCCCACAGTCCGGCCGTGCTTCGCTTGGCGAACTGAACCAACGGCGCCGACGTTCGTTGAAATGATAGTCGCCGCGGTCCGGACGTCAGGTCCGGTTGGCTGGCGGCTCGATCCAAAGGATCCACCTCATGTTCAAGGTCAGAGAACTCTCCGTCAGGCGAACGGCCATCGCCTTGTCGACCCTTTCCCTGCTCGGCGCCGCCGGGTGCGCCGCCACCGCGTCAGAATCCGGTATGGCGATGCAGGATCGCCCGATGGCCGGCATGCCCATGCAACACGCAGCCCGGGGACCCGGGATGTTGGGTCCGGATCATGCGATGCCGGCGGGGATGAACATGCCTCGAACAGCCTTTTCCGAGGCCGAGATGGGCATGCACCGCGCCATGATGATGGCGACCGATGTGAACACCCAGCGGACCTGGGCCAGAAAGATGATCGCCCACCACCGGGGGGCTATCGCGATGTCGCAGGCTCTGCTGGGAAGTGACGCGCCCGATGCAGAAGTCCGTCGCATGGCTCAGGCGGCCATCGACGCTCAGACAAGAGAAATTGCGGAGCTCGAATCCTGGCTTGAGCGCCATCCGGGTTGACCGTTTGAGGATGGCTCCGTCGCCGTCTGATGCGCCCGGCCGGCTAAGCCCCGCGCGTCAGAGGGTCCGCGGTGGTGGATTGAGGGCCGGCCCGGATGGGATTGCATCATCTCGCAGATCACGAAGCGGCGCGAACTGTGAGCAAGGTGGTCAAGACAGCACCATTTGGGGCTCCACATCAACGCGTGGAGCTTCGGCCTACGCTGCCGCGCAAGCCCGGGAGCCGGACCGCACTTCGCGGAGGTCTGTCAGCTTCCAAGGTTCCTCCCTGCTCTGGGGCGCAGGCTCCTGCCATTCGCTTACGGTCGCGCGTTCAGCGCCTGCCTGGAAAGCAGCTGACGCCCACTCTCCGGCGACCACCGGGACTGACCTCGCAATCGGCCCGGTGGGTGCCGCCAGCAGACATTCCCTCCGCCCGACGCCGCCCGACGCCACGCCGACCATCAGACTGTCGGTTGATATGATACCGCCATTTGCATCCAGGACCACGCCGAAGCCAGCGCACCGACCCGGCGGTCGTCCGGGTGAACCGAAGTCACATGAACTCTGCGCCGGACAGAACGTCAGAATACAAGGCGAACAGCCTTTCGCTCAGCGGCGCCGTGGCCATGGGCACCGGCGTGATGATCGGCGCGGGCATCTTCGCGCTAACCGGCCAGATTGCCGAACTGGCGGGACCGCTGTTTCCGCTCGCCTTCATTGCGGGGGCCATGGTCACCGGGTTCAGCGCCTACGGCTATGTCCGCATGTCCAATGCCTGGCCGTCCTCGGGCGGCATCGCGATGATCCTGCAAAAGTGTTACGGCGCGGGCGCGGTCGCCGCCGGCGCGGCGCTGCTGATGGCGCTCAGCATGGTCGTCGCCGAGAGCCTGGTGGCGCGAACGTTCGCGACCTACGTGCTGCGGCCCTTCGAGATCACGGGCGGGCCGCTCGTACCGGTGCTTGCAGTCGCGGTGATCCTGTTCGCCTTTCTGGTCAACATCGCAGGCAACCGGTCCGTCGGGATGTTCTCGCTGGTGATGGCCGCGATCAAGATCGGCGGCATCGCGCTCTTCGGGGTCGCGGCGCTGTGGGCCAGCGGCTTCTCCTTCGCCGCCGCCTCCGAGACCGGTCGGGACTTCACTGCGACCGGCTTCGTCGCCTCGGTGGCGCTGGCCATACTCGCCTTCAAGGGCTTCACCACAATCACCAACAGCGGCGCCGAGATCACCCAGCCGAACCGCAATGTGGGCCGGGCTATTATGATCTCGATCGCGCTTTGCGTCGTCGTCTATCTGCTCGTCGCCTTCGGGGTGGGATCGAGCCTCACCATCGATCGGATCATCGCCGCGCGCGACTATTCGCTGGCCGAGGCCGCGGAGCCCGCGCTGGGTCAGGCGGGCTTCCTGCTGACCGTGCTTCTCGCCGCCGTCGCGACCGCTTCGGGGGTGCTGGCCAGTGTCTTCGCCGTGTCGCGGATGCTGGCGATGCTGACCGACATGAAGATGATCCCGCACAGCCATTTCCGAATGTCGGGTCCGATCCAGCGCCACACGCTTGTCTACACTGTTGTCATCGCCTCGACTCTGGCCGTATTCTTCGACCTCGGTCGCATCGCAGCGCTGGGTGCGTTCTTCTATCTGTTCATGGACATGATCATCCAGTGGGGGGTGTTCCGTTACCGTCGGCGAGAGATTGGCGCGGCGGGGGCTGTCCTGATGGCCGCGATCGGCTTCGACGCGGTGGTATTTGCAGCTTTCACAGCGATGAAGCTGCAATCTGACCCGCTCATCGTGATCGTCGCCGCAGTGGCCATTGCCGCTGTGTTCGGTCTTGAGCGGATTTACCTCGGTCGATGGACCGAAAAGCTTGGGGATGGCCCTGCGGGCCACAAAATTGGCGGAACGTGACCTTTCTTTATGCAAGGCGATCAGCCGTTTCGAAACCACGTCGGACGTTGAAATTTCGAGCCGATCAGTCGAACGTCTTCAAAGAAGACCTGAAAATGAATGGTTGCTGGCTGCGGTCAGGAAGTCGAAAATGCAGGCCGAGCCGTTGGCCGACGCTGATATCGGGATCGCGATCGGCGCGGGCTCATACGTCGCGGTCGAGGCCGGGGCCGATATTGTTGAGTGTCGAAGGCAAGGTGTGCGAATTCAGGGGCGGCTCTACCCGCGTGTTCTCCCTGCACGACGAGGCGGCGAAACACGCGATTCTCCAGAAGGAGTCGGAGTGACGCCATCCAGAGCGGTCAGTGGCGACTCCCCGAGAATAAAGTTCGCGTTGTATCAGCGCCACCAGAAGGAGGCCCGTTCTTGATGTCCCACTTGCCGCTCTCGGCCGGCTCCATACGTGCAGACCGGCTGAACGGCGGCTGCTTCTGCGTAGGGGTGGACCAGACGGCCCTCGCGGCCACGCTTGATCGTGAAACGGGGATCCCGAGGTTTGCCGCCGACCTCGCGGAATCCCACCCATGGCTGTTCGCGCGGTCCCCCGTTTTCCTGCCCGCGGAGACGCTCGACCGGATGACGGCCGTGGTCGCGGCAGCGGAGACGGCTGTAATGCTGCCCGCCTGTCGCGAGGCGGCGGCCGCATGGACGCCCCCGCTCGCACGTCGGGATCCCGGTCCTCTCGGCGTCTTCATGGGGTACGACTTCCACGTCACGCCTTCCGGCCCCAAGCTCATCGAGATCAACACCAACGCCGGAGGCGCCTTCCTGAACGCGGTTCTCGCCCGCTCGCAGCAGACCTGCTGCGCCGGCGTCGTCGCCGGTGTCGAAGCGCCGGGACCCGACGCGTTCCAGCAGCAGGTCGGCGAGATGTTCCGCGACGAATGGCGGCTGCAAAACGGGAGGGGGACGCCCGGAACGGTGGCCATCCTCGATGATGATCCGCGGGCGCAGCCGCTTTACCCGGAGTTCAGGCTCGCCCAGGCCCAGCTTCGGGCGGCCGGCCTTGAAACCCTTGTCGCGGACCCTCGCGATCTGACGATCGAAGGTGACGCGCTGACGCTCGGCGGTGTCCGGGTGGACATCGTCTACAACCGCCTCGTTGATTTCCTGCTGGAACAGCCGACCCACGCGGTCCTCAGGCAGGCCTATGAGCGAGGCCTTGTGGTGGTCACGCCCAACCCGCACATCTATAGCCGCCTCGCGGACAAGCGGAACCTCACCCTGCTGTCCGACCCCGACAAACTACGCAGCTGGGGACTGGCGGCGGAGCAGGCCGCGGTTCTTGCGGCGGCCGTTCCCCGGACCGTTCTCGTACGACCGGAAAACGCCGACGAACTTTGGGCGGACCGGCGTAACTGGTTCTTCAAGCCGGCACGGGGCCACGCCAGCAAGGCAGCCTACCGCGGCGCCAAACTCACCCGGCGGGTCTGGGAAGAGATCAAGGGCTCCACCTACGTCGCCCAAGCCTATGCCGCTCCGGGGGAACGACGCATCCCGCCCGCCGCCGAACCGGTCAGTCTGAAGGTCGATGTGCGCCTCTATACCTACGGGGGAAGGCTGCTGCTCGCGGCCGCCCGGCTCTACCAGGGACAGACCACCAACATGCGCACGCCGGGCGGAGGTTTCGCGCCGGTCCTCGTTCTCCCCGCAGTCGTGACGAACACTGATGCGTGCGCCAGCGCCGTCACATCGTCACCCGGCACAGCCTGTCACGATCGTTCATAGGCGAAGACGGCCCTGACCTGATGGTCGCGCCGGCCGGGGCGCGCAACGTGAAAGGTCAGCAGGTAGCGTCCGGGATGCCGAAGCGAGACATAGCCGCCGTAGGTGGCGGAACCGACCAGGGGCATGAGTTCCAGCCGCCCGGCTCCGGGGCCGGGGTTGCGTGGCCCCTTGATGCTCAGGGACACCTCGGCGTCATCGATGCGCTGGTTTGTTGCTGCGTCAAACACTGCGAGCGTGACGTGATCGGTCCCCGGCGGCGGCCCGTCGTGCATCCGTGACTCGGGGTGGGACGGGGGGTGACCGGCCACGGTCGCGCTGTCGATCACGCCGTACTCAAGCCGAAGGCCATCGACGGTCTGCGACTGACCGTCGACGGGCCTGGCCTGGCAGGAACCCAGGGTCAGCGCGACGACGGCGCCCAACAGGAGCGGGCGCGCCCTGTGGCGCAGGGAGTGGACGACAGACATCTTCCGGCCTTTTCGCGATCGGCTGAGCTGGACTCTTGTCGACGAATGACGCGCGCCCGCGCCCGACATTACAGGGCTTCGGCGCCCGGTCGACTGACCGCTTCGAACCATCCTCTCCGTCGTAGGGTGAGCCAGATCCCGGCGTCCGCCGGCCCGGAGGGACACGCGCAAGGAAGCAGGAGCGGCAAGTGACGCTTCTGGCGGCCCTCGGACCTGACTGGTGGTCCTGCCGTCGCGTTCGTTACGGGCCGCCGCCGGCCGCGGCCCCGGTCGTCTATGGCAGTGGTCGTATCGAGGCCGGCGAGGTTCATGTCCCTACCAGCTCTAACCCCGACCCCAGCGCCGGTTCAGCCAGTTGTAGACGGGGCAAAACACCAATCCCGCGTAGGCTCCGTAGAGAAAGCTTTCGGCAAGTCCCAACAGGAACCCGGGCCATGTCAGCCACTGGAAGGCGGGCAACAGTTGCTCGAGCAGAGCCTTCGCGTGCAAATTTTCGGGCGCGATCAAACCGTAGACCACGCACAGGAGGAACGTCACGGACGCCCATATTCCAAGAGCCCAGCTCACAATTTTGGTGTCTATCATGCGACGGTTCTTTCGATGGTTCTGCAACCTTGCCGGGGCCGAACGGGCTCAGTGGACATGGGGCGGTTTCGGGTCGTCCTCTCGCGGAACGGCGCCACCGCCGCCCTCCCTGGGTCTGTGAGACCCGTGGCCGCCGTGCCCGCCATGACCCCCAAGGTGCAGCGCCACAAATGCCGCCCCGAACAGGAGCCAGGGCCAGTTTTCCACCATCCAATTCATCGCTCTCTCCCGGATCTTTCGTTGGAGCGTTCAGTCCGCGCTCCGGCGTGGCCCGACCCTTGTCAGGATCGCGCCTACGAAGCCTCTGACGCGGTTGACCCAAGCGCCTTACAGAACAGCCCCGGTTTTTGCCGGGAGTGCTGCACATATCCGCTTGTTGAAGCCGCAGGCTCATGCAGGGCCCGCTCGGACAAAGCGCGTCTCTGGGGGTCTGACCGGACTCGTGTCGTTTGAGATTGATCACCGCCAGCTTTTTGGCTCGGGACTTTATTGGCCGGCGGGATATAGTCCCGCCAACCCGTCCCCGAGACTGTCGAGCGTTTGGGATTGAACACGCATGTGTTTTTCAGCTACGGCCAGTTTCTCAGCCGGAGCGGCGCTGCTGATTGTCGGCGCCGTCACGGTCCGCCGCGCGCGGCGGCGCGCCGAGCTGCCCTTTTCCCTGATTCCGGTACTGTTCGGCATTCAACAGCTGATCGAGGGAGCCATCTGGCTGACGTTTCCCGACAAGGCACCACTGTTGAACACAGTTCTGACGGTCGTCTATTCCGTTTTCTCGCACGTGCTTTGGCCGGTCTATGTTCCGATCGCGGTTCTGCTGCTTGAGCCCATACCGTGGCGTCGCCGGGTGTTGCTCGCCATTGCGTTCGTCGGGGCCGCGGTAGGCCTCTACCTCCTGTATTTCATCGTGAACTTGCCGATCGTTTCGAAGGTGCAGGGCGCGCACATCGCCTACGTGTCCCCACACTTCTATGCCGCCGCTGTAATGTTGCTGTACGTCCTCAGCACTTGCGTCAGCATGCTTTTTTCGAGCCACTCCAAGGTCAGGCTGTTTGGTCTCGCGGCCTTCGTGGCCTTCGTCGGGGCCTATGTTTTTTACGCCGTATGGTTGATCTCCGTGTGGTGCTTTTTCGCGGCAGTGCTCAGTGTCATCGTGCTGCTGCACTTTCCTCGGCGACCTCCGACCTCACAGCTTCGCTCGCCGGCTGTATGACAGTGCATTGCGGATGCGGGCGCGAAAGGCGTGCAGTCGCCCACAGCGCCTGACTCCCGAAACTCTGCGGCCCGGGGCTGAAGCCAGAGCCCGACCCATTGAGAGGAAAGCAAGGGGTCTGCGCCGCGCTCCCGCGTCCCGCTGTCCTTCTAACCGTCTGCTGCCTTGAGCTGACCCTGTGCCCGATCCGGGGACAAACTCGCCGGTGACCTGCCCCGCGCCGGTGTCACGCTCGCGACGCTCATGCCGCCGACGCTGTGATGGTGTCCGGCGAGTGGAAGGGGTCGGCGACCGCCCAAGGTCAGGCCAGGCGCATGATCCGGCGCCGGTCGATGTCTTCTGGCCGGAGCGCCGGACCGGGCGAGGGCGATACTGGCGGGCTTGTGTCAGGCCAGTACTGCGAAGCTCAACGGTTCGTGCCGGGGCGCCGCGTAGCCGTCGATCAATTGTTCGGCAAAAGGCCGTCGCGCCGACAGGTCGCCATAGACGTCCAGATAGCGCCGCGCCATGGCCGTGGCCGAGAAGCGCAGGTCGAACCGCGCCCGGATCGCCTCGCGGTCCAGCAGAGGCGCGCGGTCGGTCGCGGCCACCGCCTCAGCAAGCGTCTCGACCAGATAGCCGGTCTGGCCGTCCTCGATCACCTCGGACGTCGAACCGCAGCGGAAGGCCACCACCGGCGTGCCACAGGCCATGGCCTCGATCATCACCAGGCCGAAGGGCTCGGGCCAGTCGATGGGGAACAGCAGGGCCTCGGCCCCGCCGAGGAAGGCGGACTTCTGGTGGTCGCCGATCTCGCCGATGAACTCGACCAGCGGACTGGCGTCGACCATCGGCTTGATGACCGTCTCCCAATAGACCTTGTCGGCCGCATCGACCTTGGCCGCCATCTTCAGCGGCTTGTTCAGCTTGACGGCGATCTCGATGGCCCGGTCCGGCCGTTTCTCGGGCGAGATGCGGCCGAGGAAGGCCAGATAGCCCTCCGACTTCGGCAAGAACCGGTAGAGTTCGCCCGGCATGCCGTGGTGAACCGTCGCCTTCCAGTTGGCGAAGGGCAGGGGGCGTCGCTGGTCGTCCGAGATCGAGACGAGGCCGAACTGCGGCCAGCGCTCGTAGACGCCGCCGATATCCTTCATGTCCAGGCGCCCGTGCAGGGTGGTGAGGGTCCTATCGGCGAAGCGCTCGAACATCGGGAAATGGATCATGTCGGTGTGGAAATGGATGACGTCGAAGTTTTCGGCGCGCTTCAGCACCTCCGACAACATGGCCAGGTGTGCGGCCAAGTCCGACTTGAACGGCGCCGGATCCAGCCGGATCGCCTGATCGCGTACGGGGATGAGACGCGCGCGCGTCTCGGCGTCGGCCGAGGCGAACAGGGTGACGTCGTGCCCCAGATCGACCAGAGCGTCGGTCAGGTGGGCGACGACCCGCTCGGTGCCGCCATACAGCCTGGGTGGCACAGCTTCGTACAGCGGCGTGACCTGGGCGATCTTCATGGACGGAGCTCCGGCATTTGAGGAGATGCGAGCCAACCCGCCGACAAACCGGGCACGGCCACTCGGCGCGTTTCGATCGCCTCGACCTCGGCTTGCATGGCGGCTTGCGCCGTCCGGGTGAAATCCTTTGCGCTGAGGCCGGGGTTGATCGGCTCCAGGAGCGACACGGTGATGACCCCTGACCGTTCGGGAAGGCCGCCGAGACCCCAGAATCGCCCCGAATCCAGGACAACGGGGAGGGCCGGGACGCCGAGCGCCTTGTAGAGAAACTCCACACCACGCCGGAATTCGATCGGTTCGCCGACCGCCTTGCGGGTGCCTTCCGGAAAGATCAGCACGGGGCGTCCGAGCGCCAGGGCCGCCCGACTTTGCAATGTCATCTCCCGGAGGGAGGCGGCCGCCGATGCCCGATCGATCAGGATCATGGGCGAGTGCCTCAGGTACCAGCCCATCACCGGGATACGCAGGAGTTCCCGCTTGGCCACAATCGCAACATCAGGAAACAGGATGAGGGCCGCCAGGGTTTCCCAGGTCGATTGATGGTTGGACACAATCAGGCCCGGCACAGGGTGAACGTGCTCCCGGCCCCGCTCCCGATGCCGCAATCCGACGACGCCAGCCAGCAGGGCCAGAACGCCGCGGGCCCAGACCCGCGACAGCATTCGCACCGCCGCCGGCCGGGAGCCGGCGACCGATACGAGCGGGATCGCCAGACCAAAAAGCGCGGTCCAGAGTCCCCAGAGGCCGCCAAACGCGAGTGAACGCAGCGCAGACACGAGACCCTCCGTTCACGGGACGACTGGGAGGAACGCTCCAATCATTCCAAGGGACGCCCCAGCGGCCCTTCCATTACATGTCGGTGCGGGGTGCCCCTGACCCCAAAGAGCAAGACAAGGGTTCAACGTTGGTTTGGTTCGCAAACCGCGTTGCCTGTAATGTCTCCCCAACTCCGGCGTCTCACCGTGCGCCCCCTCTCCACCACGGTGAGCCTGATGATCAAGGAAGCCCTCCGGTCCATTCTGCCCGACCGCACCGCATTCCAACTTCTCGCCACGGCGCTTGGCCGCGCCGTACAGCATGGCTCGCTCGTGGTCATCGATCCCTGGGGACAGCGCCATGTCTTCGGCCCGGACGACACGCCAACGGCGAGCATCCGGGTCACGGATCCCCGCATCCCGGGGCGCGTCCTGGCCGACCCCATGCTGGGGGTGGGTGAAGCCTACATGGACGGCACGCTTGTCCTGGAACAGGGTTCGCTGCGTGACTTCCTGATGATGGGTGCTTCCATCGCCAGTAATTTCGCCAGCCCGTCCCAAAAGCCCCAACGGCCTAACCCGGTCGAACGGGCTCGCGCCAATGTCGCCCACCACTATGACCTCTCCGAGGAACTCTATCGCCTCTTCCTCGACCCCGACCTGCAGTACTCCTGCGCCTATTTCCAGGATGGCGACGAAAGTCTTGAACTGGCCCAGGCCAAGAAGAAGCGTCACATCGCCGCGAAGCTGCGCCTGGAGACCGGCGCCCGCGTGCTCGATATAGGAAGTGGCTGGGGTGGCTTGGCGCTTGAGCTGGCGAGCCGGCACGGCGTCGAAGTCGATGGTCTGACGCTCTCACAGGAACAGTTCAAGGTCGCCACCGCCCGTGTGGCGGACGGCGGTCTGGAGCCGCACGTACGGTTTCACCTTCGCGACTACCGTCATGAGACCGGGGTCTACGACCGGATCGTGTCGGTCGGGATGTTCGAACATGTCGGCCCGACGCACTATGGAGAGTTCTTCAATATCGTACATCGATTGCTGGCGCCGGACGGGCTCGCCGTCATCCACGCGATCGGCAGAACGGGTCCGCCGTCGGGTTGTGACCCGTGGATCGAAAAGTATATCTTTCCCGGCGGTTACTGCCCGGCATTGTCGGAAGTGTTCACCGCGATCGAACCTAGCGGGCTCCGCGTGACTGATGTGGAACTCCTGCCGCTCCACTACGCCGAGACCCTCCGGTGCTGGTCCGAGCGGTTTCGGGCTCATCGGGCCCGCGCGGCCGAGATTTACGACGAGCGCTTCTGTCGGATGTGGGAGTTTTACCTTGCAGCCTGCGAGGCGGCGTTCAGGGGCGGGAATATGACGGTGTTCCAGATTCAGCTCACGCGAAGCATCAAGGCTTCCCCGCCCACGCGTGACTACATGATCGACGAGGAGCGCCGGTTGCTTGTCTAAGCTGAATGGCCGGGATCATGTAATGCCGCCGGACCGTGCGCGTCTTGTCCCGGTTAGGACCAGAGGGTCGGACAGCAAGATCAACGGGCGGAGCCATGAGCGAAGAAAATGTTGTTGTCGCGGTGTTTGACAACCATGCCGAAGCCGAGGAAGCGGTCCGTGAAATCGGCCGCTCGGACTTTCCAGTTCGGCAGCTCACCATCATCGGTAAAGGCTATCACAGCGACGAGAAGGTGATCGGCTTCTACAACGTCGGCGATCGAATCAAGCTCTGGGGCACGAACGGCGCTTTCTGGGGCGGCCTATGGGGCCTCTTCGTGGGCGGCATTTTCATGACAGTGCCGCTGATCGGTCCCGTGGTCGTGCTGGGGCATCTCGCCGCCATGCTCCTGGGCGCCGTCGAGGGCGCGCTCCTGGTCGGCGGCGTAAGCGCTCTCGCAGGCGCCTTGGCTGGCATCGGCATCCCGAAGGACTCGGTCATCCGCTACCAGGAAGCAGTCAAGGCGGACAAATTCCTGGTCCTGGCCCACGGCGCGCCGGAAGAGATCAAGCGCGTTCAGGTGTTGCTGAAGTCAGCCGCGCCCAGCGACTTGCAGGTTCATCATGGCACCTGCGCCGGCCATGAAGGTCACGCGGCCCAACAGCGGCACCATCACGCGCCGGCCGAGGCGAAGGCCTGAGCTGAGAACGGCGATCCGGCGCGCCAATCCGGCTCCGTCCGCGGCTTGAGATCCGGGACGGAGCCGGATTGGCGCAATTTGCCGGCGACCGCCGTCATGCGCCGAGTGAAGGGCCGCTGATCGCCCGGCCGCTTAAGGCGCCGACGGCCCGCGCCGTCGCCCCGCTGGGATCTCGACGAGATGGTCTGCTGGATCGTGAGCAGACGCATGCACCTGCAGCGGGTCGTGGACGATGAGGGTGATTTCCTCGACCTCGTTGTCCAGCACCGGCGCCACACAGAGGCCGCATCGAAGCAGATCCGACGGCTTCAGCACAATCAGCCAATGGAGCCGGAGATGTTCACGACGGACGGCTTGGCGTGATGTGGCGCAGCCCAGCATCCGCCCAGCCTTTCCTCACCACCCACGCGGTGAGGCGGGAGCTGCTCGACGCCGCGCCATCCGGGTTCGGCAGGTGGTCTATCGGCGGAACGGTCCCTCCGGGCGACCGGAGATCGGGGCCTTAGTTGCCGCCTTCCCGGCCGCCGGCGGCGCGGAGGAGGTCGCCGACGCGGCGTCCGTTGAGCCTGCATGAGGCGATCACGCGGTCATGGACGATGACGCGGCCGTTCCGGCCCCGAACCGCAACGCAGTCAAGCCGGCGGCGGGCGACGAGGCGAACCAGGCGGTCGCGGTCCGCGCGGCCGGTGGAGCTGCACAGTTCGGGGGCGTCGAAGTCCGAAAGCCGCACTTCGATCCAGGCGTTGGGGTCGGTCGTGTTTCCGAGGCACAGGCTGTCGCCGTCGCCGACGTAGCGCACGATCCCCGCGAAGGACTCGCCGGCGCGTCCGGGCAGCCGGCCCTCGCACGGATCGGCCCGGGCAGCGGCCGGGGCCAGCAGGAATCCGGCGGTGATCAGAAGCCATTTCATCGGCCCAGGTTGGCGCAGCCCGGGTCTAGCAACAAGCCCCGGTCGGAGAGCAGGCCCCGGTCGGAGAGGGAAAGGAAGGCACGACGGCGGGCGCTCCGTGGTGGAGCGGAGAAGGAGACCGCCATGAGACCGACCCCGACCCCGGCCCTGATCCGGGCACCGGCCCCCGAACCACGTGGGCGTCGCCCCGCGTCGCCGACCCTCGTCCATGCGGCGCTGGACGATCAGACTTTGCTGGCCCTCGTATTGGAGCGGATGGACCCGGAGACGGACCCTTCGCGGCTCGCCGCCGCCTTGTTCGAACGGTTCGGGAGCCTCGGCGGCGTCGCCGGCGCGACGCCCGGCGAACTGGCCCGGGCGTCCAGCGCCGGGCCCGCCCTCCGGGCCGAGCTGACGCTTGTGCGGGAGTTCGCGGTCCGTCTTGCGCGCGCCGAAGCCTGCCGCCGCCCGGTTATCACGTCCTGGACTGCGCTTGTGGCCTATGTGCGGGCGGCGCTCGCTCACGAGCCGCGCGAGCAGTTTCGGACCCTTTTTCTGGATCGGCGGAATATCCTGCTTCGGGATGAAATGACGGCGGACGGAACCGTGGATCACGCTCCCGTCTATCCCCGTGAGGTGATCCGCCGGGCCCTGGAGTTGTCGGCTTCCGCCTTGATCCTCGTGCACAATCATCCCTCCGGCGACCCGACGCCGTCGCAGGCCGATATCCAGATGACGCGACAGATCGTCGAGGCGGCGCGGGTCTTCAATCTTCAGGTCCACGACCACCTCGTCGTGGGTCGGGAGGGCACGGCCAGCTTCAAGGCCCTCGGTCTGATCTGAGGCGGCCATGACCTTGCACCGCATCGTCGCCGCCCTGGGCGGCGATCTCTATTCCGGCGGCCGGCGCGCCAATGTCCCCGCGCCCGGCCACAGCGCGCGGGATCGCTCGGTCTCGTTGCTGCTGACCGAAAATCGGGTCGTCATTCACGGTTTCGGCGGGTCGGACTGGAGGACCGTACGCGATCATCTGCGTGGCCTGGGCTTCATCGACCATGCTGGTCGATTGACCGGCGGTGGGCCAGCGGGTTCGTCGGTCCCAAGGCCTGATCCCCGTGTTCGTCTCCAGACGGCCTCGGATCTCTGGGCCGGTTGTCGGGGCCTGGACGGCGGCGGTCCCGCCGATCGCTACCTGCATCGGCGCGCCGTTCAAGCCGCCGCCGCCGCGTCGAACCTCGGCTTCCATCCGGACGCGCCGATCTCCGTCTACCGGCCGCGCGGCCGACGTCGCCCCGCCGTGATCGCGCGGATCAGCGATAGAGAGGACCGGTTGACCGCGGTGGAGTTGACTTATCTGGACCGGAACGGGCGTCTCCCCTCGGGCCTGCAACTGACGCGGAAGACGGTCGGCCTGGTTCCGGCCGGGGCCGCCGTTCGCTTGGCTCCGGCGGCCGCGGAGATGCTGGTCGGGGAAGGCGTGGTCACGACCCTGTGCGCCATGGACCGCTTCCAGCTTCCCGGTTGGGCCCTGATGGCGGCGAACAACCTCGCGGCCTGGACGCCGCCCGCGCAGGTGCGCCGCGTGCTGATCGCCGCCGACCGGGGAGCCGCGGGCGAGGGCGGCGCGGCGCGGCTTCGACGCCGCCTCGTGCCCAGCGGTCTGGAGGTCCGTATCATCCTTCCAGACCCGCCGTTCGGCGACTGGAACGAGGTGGCCGTCGCCGCGGCGAAAGGAGAGGAGCGAGGGTCTTGATGGGCGCCGGAGCGGCGGGGATGGGCCCCGATGCCCGGCAGGAGAGTCCCCATGACCGACCTTGTTCCTGTCAGCATGCCCGCGGTCGTCGTCGCGCGCGACGAACGCACCGTCCGCCTCGGCGACATCGGCATCGCCCGCGAGAATCTGCGGTTCAACGAGCCGCCGGATGACGACATCCCGACCCTGGCCGCCACGATGAAAGCCGCCGGCCAGCTGCAGCGCCTCACTGTCCGCCCCGGCCGCGGCAAGAAGGAAGAGCCGTGGATGGCGCTGGACGGCCGCCGTCGTCGCCTCGCGCTCGGCCTGCTGCTGGACGCGGGAGAGATCGACGAGACCTACCCCGTCGCGGTCTATGTCGAGACCGATCCCGCCCGCCAGGCGGCGGCCATCCTGTTGACCAACACGGCCGTGCCCGTTCATGTCGCGGATATCATCGCCGCCATCGGCCGGATGCTGAAATCGAAGCTGACGGTGTCCGTGATCTCCCGGGCTCTCGGTTACGCCGAGATCGACGTCAAACGCCTGGCCGCCCTGGCCGGGCTGCCGCCGGTCGCCCTCGTGGCCCTGAAGGCCGGGCGCATGACCCTCAAACAGGCCAGGCTGCTGGCCCGTCTGCCGGACAAGGCGGAACAGGCCGAGCTCGCCGAGGCGGCGCTGGACGGGCATGGATTTCAGGATTGGCGCATCACGGAACGGCTCGACGAAGGGCGGGTCACCGTCCGGGATCGACGCTGCGCCCTGGTGGACCCGGTCCGCTACGCCGAAGCCGGCGGCCGCACCGAGGCGGATCTGTTCGGGGAGCTGGCGCCGGTGTTGCTCGATCCGGACATCCTGACCGACCTGTGGATCCGACGGGCGCGCGGCATCGCCTCTGTCTTCGAGGCCGAGGGGATCGCGGTGCATGTCACGGCTGGACCCGAGCCGGAGCTGCCGGATGATCTGGAGCCTCTGGGATATGTCTATGGCGGCCAACTTCCGGCCGAAGATTTGGCGCGCTACCGGGCCCAGCGGGAGGTGTTCAATGAGCGGTCGGAGGCGGCCCGGCAGGTCCTCTCGGAGGCCGGCGACCCCGAGACCGTGGACGCCGCCATCATCGCCATGATCCGCGCCCGGGTGACGGCGGACCAGACGGGTTGCGGGGGGCGGGTGGTGACGACGATGGTGATGTGGCCCGCCGCCGGTACGGGCGTCGACGTTCGCTGCTACACGCCCGAGGAACCCGAGATCGAGGAGGACGGCTCGACCGAGAGCGATTCACCGGACCAGGCGTCGGCGCCGCCGGCCTATGTTCCACCCGAAGTGGCGACGCCCGCGCCGGAGATCGACGGCGTCACCCATACCCTCCACGGCGTGCGCACCGACGTCGCGACGCGGGGACTGATCCGCGCCCTGGCCGATGACCCGGGCGCCGCCCTGACCGCCCTGATCGCGAGGCTGTTCACCGTTCTGGTGCTGCGCACCCATGTGGCGCGCTCGGACTCGGCTCTGGCCATCCTCGCCACCGGCTTCAATCCAACCGGCGGGCGGGTGATCGAACCCCTGGACGGAGAGGTGCGCCAGCGGCTCGACGATCGCCGCGCGACCTGGCAGGCTTCGGGCGAGACCGTCATCGGCTGGGTTCATGCGCTGCCGCATGGAGAGAAGATGGGTCTGCTGGCCGAACTGACCGCGATCAGCCTCGACGTCCGCGAGGAACGCACCACCCTGATCCGGCGCAGCGCCCGCGCGGAAGCGGCTGAACTGGCCGCGCTCTGCGCGGCGGACATCACCCTGCACTGGACGCCTGACGCGCCCTTCCTTCAGCCCCATTCCAAGGGGCTGCTGCTGGGGATGCTCGAGGCCATGGGGGCCGAGGACGACCGCGCCAGGTCGCTGAAGAAGGCCGAACTGGTCGACTGGGTCGCTGAACAGGCGGCGTCGCGGACCTGGGCGCCGGCCGGCCTGTCCTGGGCGGGCTCGCCGCAGGACGATGCCGACGAAGCTGACGACCGGCCCATCGACGAGCAAGACCCTGCCTTCGACGACGACGGGGTTGGGGCGTTCGCCGTCACCCCGGCCGGTGAGGCCGCGCTCGATCCCGCCGCCGCCTGACCGCCAGTCTTCCTGACGGACGCCGCCCCGGCTCAGCCGGGGCGGCGTAGTCGTGCGAATCCCTGGCGCGGAAAAGGGCGAGGAAAGGGCGGGGCGAGGCGAGCCTGCAGGACCGGGAGGGAGGCGCCCTCCGCTCCAGGCTACCGGAGCCTTCGCCATGTCCTCGACCCCCAACCTGTCCCTGTTCGCCGACCCGGCCGCCGGCGACGCCGCGGCCAATATCCTCGCCGCCGCCCGGGCGCTGGCGGCGCATCTGGCGCGGTCCCGTCCGCTCGACCGCAAGCTCGTCGCCGCCATCATGACGATGGCCTTCGGTGGGTCCGACGCCGAGGGCGCCTGGGCGTGGCGCGACGCCTATGACGCGATAGAGGCGGCGACGGTCCTGCAGGTCCGGCGTCTGGCGCCCCAGGTCGGCCGTCTGGAAGATGCGCCGGCGGAGATCACCGCCCTGCTGGCGGCCGTCTCGGCGCTCGGGCTGACCCAGTCCCGGCGCAGCGAGGCGCAGGTCGCGTTCGATCAATTCTCGACGCCGCCGCATCTGGCCGCGCTCGCCGTCCTGGCCGCCCAGGTGCGTCCCGGCGACCGCGTCCTGGAGCCCTCAGCCGGAACGGGCCTTATCGCCTCGGTCGCGGAGGCCTGCGGTGGGCTGCTGAGCCTGAATGAGCTCGCGACCGGTCGGGCCGACCTCCTCGACGGGCTCTTTCCGGGCGCGGACCGGACGCGCCACGACGGACGCCATATCCATGACCTCTCCGCGAGCTCGGGCGAATTCGATGTGGTGGTGTGCAATCCGCCGTTCTCGAATCTGGCCGCCCATCTGACGGCGGCCCTGAAGGCATTGGCCGACCACGGCCGGTTGGCCGCGATCGTCCCCCTGAACGCCCTGACGGACGCCGCGCTGCTTCGCCGCCTCTGCGAGGTCGGCGCCGTCGTGAGCCGCATCGCCTTGCCGTCCGGCGGTTTCGCCAAACATGGGACCTCCGTGGAGACCGGCCTGCTGGTGATCGACCGCGGCGAAGGCCCTGCGGACGCCGCGCCGCTCCAGCGCGCTGATGACCTGCAGAGCGCGGCGCGGATAACCGGGGCGATTTCGCCGCGGATCGGCGCCAGGCCGCGAACGCGCCTGCCGGTGACGATAGACGCCCTGCTGGGACCCCGCGCGCGAGGACTGGCCTTGCCCTCTGGCCGGCTGGCCTTTCTGGGTGGGGCTGCGGCCCTGGCCTATGAGGTTCGCGCCTGGACGGGGGAGGGACGCGATGTCGGGCTTTACCAGGCCCACGCTTTGGCGCGGATCGTTCTGCCCGAGCCCCGCCCGCATCCGTCGCCTCTGGTCGAGTCCGGGCCCATGGCCTCGGTGGCCCCGCCGGCGCCGACCTATCGACCGGTCCTCCCGCCGGCGATGCGCGACCAGGGCTGGATCTCGGACGCCCAGACCGAGATGGTCATCTACGCCGGCGAGGCCCACGCCGCGCATCTGCCCGGACGGTGGCGGCTGGACGCGGCGCCCCACCATATGGTGCTCGCGTCCCAGGACCAGGAGGATGCCGTCCAGCTACGGCGTGGCTTCTTCCTGGGCGATGGCACCGGCTGCGGCAAAGGCCGCCAGATCGCCGCCGTCATCGCCGACAACATGAGCCAAGGCCGGGTGCGCGCGCTGTGGCTGTCACGGAACGACGCCTTGCTGGAGGACGCACGGCGCGATTGGGCGGCGATCGGCGGCGGCGCTCATGACATCGTGCCGCTGTCGAGCTGGAAACAGGGCGACGCCATCCGGCTCGACCGGGGCATTCTGTTCACGACCTATGCGACGCTTCGCCAACCGGCGCGGGGCGCCCTTCAGTCGCGGCTCGACCAGATCATCGCTTGGCTTGGCGCGGATTTCGACGGCGTCATCGCCTTCGACGAGGCCCATGCGATGGCCAACGCCGCCGGTGGCGGCAAGGGCGGGCGGGGAACGAAGAAGGCGTCGCTGCAGGGGATGGCCGGTCTGGCGCTGCAGAACCAACTGCCCGATGCGCGGGTCCTCTATGTCTCGGCGACCGGCGCCACCACCGCCGAGAACCTGGCCTATGCCGCCCGGCTGGGTCTGTGGGGCGGTCCGGAGGCGCCCTTCATGTCGCGGGCGGATTTCCTGGACGCCATGGACCGGGGCGGGGTGGCGGCGATGGAGCTGGTGGCGCGCGAACTCAAGGCGCTCGGCCTCTATGTGGCGCGGAGCCTGTCGTTCGAAGGGGTCGAATACCAGCCGCTCGTCCATCCCCTGACGTCCGACGACATCGCGATCTGGGACGCCTGGGCCGACGCCTTCCAGCTGATTCACGCCAATCTCGCCGAGGCCTTGAAGGCCGTCGGCGTCAACGACGAGACCGGCAAGGCCAAGAGCGGCCAGGCGGCCTCGGCGGCCCATTCCGCTTTCGAGGGCGCCAAGCTGCGCTTCTTCGGCCATCTGCTCGCGGGGCTGAAGGCGCCGAGCCTGGTGGCCTCGATCCGGGAGGATCTGGGTCACGATCGCTCCGCCGTGGTCCAGATCGTCTCGACCAATGAGGCGGTGATGGAGCGGCGGCTTGCGTCCGTCCCGCCGGAGGAATGGAACAACCTTTCGATCGATATGACCCCGCGCGAATACGTCCTCGACTACCTGCGCGAGGCATTCCCGATCCACCTGATGGAGGCGGTCGAGGGGGAGAACGGCGAGGTCACCCTGGTTCCGGTCATGGACGGCGGCCGCCCGGCCGTCAGCCAGGAGGCGCTGGCCCGGCGCGAAAGCCTGATCGAACGGATGGCCTGCCTGCCCGCCGTGCCCGGGGTGCTCGACGCCCTGCTGGAGGCCCTCGGCGGAGACGCGGTGGCCGAGATCACCGGGCGGTCCCGGCGGGTGGTCGTGCGCGACGGACGCAGGCTGGTGGAACGGCGCGGCGCCTCGGCGGCGCGCGCCGAGACCGACGCCTTCATGAGCGGCCGCAAGCGGGTGCTGATCTTCTCCGACGCCGGAGGCACCGGACGCAGCTATCACGCGGACCTGTCGGCGGCGAACCAGCAGCGCCGGGTCCACTATCTGGTCGAACCGGGCTGGCGGGCCGACGCAGCCATCCAGGGGCTGGGTCGCAGCCACCGCACCCACCAGGCTTCGTCCCCGCTGTTCCGGCCGGTCACGACGGACATCCAGGGCGAAAAACGCTTCACCTCCACCATCGCCCGCCGGCTGGATACGCTCGGCGCGCTCACGCGCGGCGAGCGCCGAACGGCCGGGGCGGGCCTCTTCCGGGCCGAGGACAATCTGGAAAGCCCATGGGCGCGCCGGGCCCTGCTGGTCTTCTACGGAGCCCTGGCTTTCGGAGAACTCGCTGCGATGACGCTTGAGACCTTCATTACCAGGACGGGTCTCAAGCTGCTCGACGCCGACGGCGGGCTCAAGCCGTCCGACGACCTGCCGCCGATCCACACCTTCCTCAACCGCCTGCTGGCGCTCAGGATCGCCGACCAGAACGCCTTGTTCGAGGACTTCGACCGCATTCTCTCAGGCATCCTCGAGCGCGCCGCCGCGTCGGGAGATCTGGACCGCGGACTCGAAGACATCGAGGCGGAGGAACTGGCGGTTCTGAACCAGGAAACCATCCGGACCGATGTCTCGACGGGCGCTGAAACCGCCCTGGTGACCTTCTCGCTCAGGGTTCGTCGCGACATCCTGCTCTCGCATGACGCGCTGGCCCGGGCCGCCGACATCGCCCATCAGCTGGTCGTCAACGCCAAATCCGGCCGGGCGGCGGTCGCCGAGCTCGGCCTGACCACCGCCACCGACGAGGACCGGCTGGTCGCCGCCATTCGCCTGGTCCGGCCGGATGGGCGTCAGACCCTGCCAGAGAGGACCTTCGAGGAATCCGCCTGGAAGCCCGTTGCGACCGACGAATGGCGCCGCGTCTGGGATGAGGAGGTCGCGGGAACCGACCCTTGGCGGACGCGCGAGCTCACGCTCGCGACCGGTCTGCTGCTGCCGATCTGGGGCCGACTGCCCGCGCGCGGCTGTTCGGTGCGCCGGGTCAGGGCGCCGGACGGCCGGCGCTGGCTGGGGCGCGTGCTGGACGAGGTCCAGGCCCGAACCCTCAAGGCGAGCCTCGGCCTGACCGATGTCGGCGAGGCCTGGTCGGACGGGGCGAGGACCGCCGCCACCTTGCTGGATCGCAACGTCCAGCTCTCGCTGGAGGGCGGCCTGTGGCTCAAGCGGTCGCGGGTCATGGACCGCTGGCGGATCGAGGTGGTCGGCGGGCGGACAGACCGGGACGCCCTGGTCGCGCTCGGGTGCTTCGTCGAGATCATCGCCTTTACGCCGCGGGTGTTCGTGCCGACGGATCGGTCGGAGGTGGTGGAGGCGGTGCTGCGCCGCCATCCCGTCCAGACCGTCCTCGACGGAGCGGCCGCCTGAGACATGCGCCGGGCGGGGCGGAGGCCCCGTCCGGGCAGGATGAGGACGGAGGAAGGGAGGTCCCGGGTGAAGCGGCATCGGGGAGATCGGCTCCCCGGCGCTTCGGATCAACAGGAGACTGACATGCAGACCATGGTGTTCACCGGCCGGTTGGCGGCCGACCCCCAGATCAGCCCGGACTTCGCCAAGGCGGTGTTCCGGCTGCTCGAAAAGCGCGGCGTCGACGCGGCCGGCAAGGACCGGCTCGTCGGGGTCAACTGCGTCAGCTGGTCGAAGGGGCTCAACGAGAAGGTCATCGCCCGCGGTCTGGCCCAGGGCTGCGAAGCCGTCGTCGTCGGCGCCTTCATCGACACGGCCTACGCCGCCAAGGACGGGACCGAACGCACCGCCAAGGAACTGGTGGTGAACCGGCTGACCGTCCTCGACTGGGCCGAGGCCCGCGACCCCGACACCGTCGACGCCCGCGAAACCGATCGCGCCGCCGCCTGATCCTCAACTGAATTTCATCCTCAGGAGACTGACCATGCAGACCCTCACCCTCGAAGGCTATCTGGCCGCCGACCCGTCCATCCTGTCGGCCCAGGGCTCGGGCAAGAAGCGCGCGAGCTTCCGCGTGCTTGAGACCACCCGCTTCCGGCGCGCCGATGGCACGCCGGGCGAACGCACCACCGGCTTCAACTGCATCTGCTTCAACGAGGCGACGGCCGAGAAATATATCGAGCCCTTCGCCCGCAAGGGCAGCCGGGTCGTGATCCAGGGCCATGTCGAGAACGACACCTGGACCGGCAAGGACGGGGTCGAACACTACGATCTGCGTCTGATCGTCGGGGACATTCGTCTGAAGAACCGGCGTGACCGGCCGTCTTCGGACGACGCCTCCGCCGACCGGCAGGTGCAGGAGCCGGCGAGCGGATACGACCTGAACGACGACATCCCGTTCTGATCCGTCGGCGAGAGGCGGAGCGGCCCGGCGCGCGAGCGCCGGGCCGTTTCCATGGGAGCCCGGAGGGCGAAGCGAGGGCGGACGCGGGCGAGCCGATTGGGCTCGCTGGCTTTGGAGTTTCCGCCATGACCGTCTCTGCCTGGACGGACGACCGCGTCGGTCGTCTCAAGACTCTCTGGATCGAAGGGCGCAGCGCGGCCGAGATCGCGCGCGATCTGGATCACGGTCTCACGAGAAGCGCGGTGTTGGGCAAGGTCCATCGCTTGGGTCTGTCGGCCGGGCGCCCGCCCGCTTCCAGGTCCGCAAGGGCCGCTACCGGTCCGGCCGCGCGCCGGTCCTCGCCCGCCAAGGCCGTTCCTCCGCCCCGCCCGGAGACGTTGGCCCGAAGCGCGATGGATGCGCCTTCGTATGGAACGGCGACCATCTTGTCGGTGCGTCGGCAAGACTGCCGCTGGCCCTATGGCGATCCCGGCGATCTCGGCTTCGCCCTGTGCGGCCGGAGGGTCGCGAGAGGCGCCTTCTGCGCCGCGCATGCCGAGATCGGCTATCGCCCCCTCCGCCAGACCGCCGAGGGTCTGATGGCGCTCGCGGGTCTGGCCTGAGACGCGCATTTCTGACTCTCCCTCTGCGGCCATCACGGCGGTCTCGACCCGAGGCCGCCGTTGGTCTGTGTCCGACGCCCGCGCCGGGAGGCGCGGAGCAGCTCGACGAGCCGGGGCGTTCGGTCCGTCGGCGGTGGCGTGGTCTTTCTTCGATCGAGCCTTGGATACCAGGGGGGCGACGGCCTGCCGTCGCCGGTAACCGATCGTGACGTCCTTTCGTCCGTATCGGCGCGACGGCGCCGAGTTGTGTCCTCGCCCGAAGGCGGGCGAGGACTTGCCCCCACACAACGCCCTCCGATTTTGTCACAGCACCCCGGAAGTCAACGGCTGCGCCGTTCCCCTGCGCGACCCGCAAGGGGCGGGCCGCTCCGGTGACTGCCGGGGACCCCGCTGTGGCCAAAACCGGGGTCGTTGCGCATGGGGCGCTTCGACATTTCAGAAACGGAATGACCCGATGCAAACCTTCAGCTCGCCCTTCTCCGCCAAATCCGACTCCGCCTTCGACGACCTGTCCGCCTCGCTCGGCGATACTCGTCCGCATCCGACAGAAGACGCCCTGGTTCAGCTCGGGCGCGCCCTCATGACCGAGTTGCTGGACGTGATCTCCGACACCGCCCTGGAGGATTTCCAGACCATCCTCGGCGAAGCCCTGATCGGCGCCTTTCACTCGGCGGCGGGACGGATCGAACGGGACGCCGACCGGGCGCGCGATACGATGCGCCGCCTCGACCGCGACTTCGACGGATCGGAGGCGATCGACACCGAACTGCAGGAGGCGACCGCCAGGGCCCGGGCCGGGGATACGGCGACCCAGGCGACGGAGCTGGTCCGGGACGCGGCCGCGGAAACCTGGACGGTCGCGACCGGCGAGGTCTGGACGGCCTGGCGCGGCAGCCGGCGCGGTTCGTATCTGACGGCGGCGCAGCTTGAAGCCAAGCAGGCGATCCGGGCGATCCGCAGCCGGCGAGCGGGAGACGCCGATCCGGGCGGTCCGGTGATCGCCTTTCGGGGGGCGCCGACCGCCGACACCCTGGACGACGCGGGCCGGATCTTCGACGCTCTGAACTGGGCCTTGCAGGAGTGGCCCGACATGGCGCTCGCGACGACCGGGGCGAAGGGCTCCGAAAAGCTGGCCATCAAATGGTCGAAGCAGAAGGGGGTGAAGCTCATCCTCGCCCGGGCGGACTTCGACACCCACGGAAAGGCCGCCCCGTTCCGGGCCAACGACGAGCTGATCGCGCTTGAGCCTGCCTGCTGCCTCACCCTGGTCCACTCGCTGGATCGGGCGAGGGCGGAGACCCAGCGGCCGTTCGGGCCCGCCCTCAACTTCGGACAGAAGGCGATGGAATCCGGGTTGCGGCACGTCCCCATCAGGGCGCGCGCGGCCTGATCGACACCCTGCGCCTCAACGACCCGCTCGGCTTCGGCCGGGCGGGTTTTTGTTTGCCATCCGGGGGCGTCCGCCGATCGGTCATGGCGCGACCGGTCTTCGGCGGGAGCGAACCAGGCGGGTGTTGATGCGGCTTGATCTGATGCGCGCAGGGTTGATGGCGATGTCCGGGAATCTGGGAAAAGGACGGGAGGGCAAGATAAAAGAGGGTGTTTGGCGGGCTGGGTTTTTCGTATTCTGTCCGCAGGTTAGCGGCATGCTTGTGGGTATCGGACGACTTGCGGTGAGTTGTCGGATCCGAGCGGCGCCGACGGCCTGGTCGGAGGTGTCGAATGCTCATTCGCGAGGCGATCCAGTCGCGGCTGTCGGAGGGCGCCGGGCAGGAGCCCGAGGCGGTCCGGGTCCATCTGCCGCTGTCCCTTAAATCCGACCGGGTGAATGTTCGAACCGGCATGTTCCAGCGGCTGGCGAGTTCCCGGGCTTTCGCACTCGGCGACCGTTCGGGCGTGCTCAGGGCGGCGCAGGGTCGGTCGGGTCGGGCCTTCCGGCTGGACGTGCGGCAGAGGGTGATCGTCAAGGCGCTGGTGTCCCGCCATGTCGGCAAGGGCGCCGAACGGGCGGCGGCCCTGGGCAAGCATGTCGCCTACGTCGGGCGGTCCGGCGCCGGCGTCGAGGGCGCGCGGCCGGAGTTCTTTGATCGGGATGCTGAAGGCGTCCGGCCCGCGGTCGAGATCGAAGGCTGGGGTCAGGACCGGCATCATTTTCGCTTCATCATCTCCCCGGAGCATGGCGACCGGATCGACGACCTGAAGGGCTATGTGAGGGAGGTGATGGGGCGGGTCGCGGCGGACCTGGGGGAGCCCGACCTGAAATGGCTGGCGACCTGTCACTACGACACTGACCAACCCCACGCCCATGTCCTGGTGCGGGGTCGGCGAGGGGACGGGCGCGACCTGGTCATCCCGCGCGACTACATGGGCTACGGGTTTCGGGCGCGGGCGCAGGAGGTGGCGCAGGAGCGGCTGGGCGATCTGTCGCGGGTGGAGGCGGAACGCCGCATCTGGCGGGAGACGCAGGCTGATCGGTTCACGAACTTCGACCGACGGCTCCTGGCGGCGGCGGATGCGGACGGAACGGTCGCCGACGGCGTCGGAGCGAACGACGCCTGGGCGGCGCTGACGCGGGGGCGGCTGCGACATCTGGAGGGGCTCGGGCTCGCGGCGAGGACCGGGCGGCGGTATCGCCTCGATGGAGAGATGGAAACGAAGCTGCGCACGCTGCAGGCGCGGCGGGACATCATCCGAACGCTGAACCAGCGGCGCCTGGAAGGGGGGCGGGACGTGCGGCCGCTGGGCGCGGAGCGGGTGCGTGGGGTGGTGGTGAAGACCGGGTTTCACGACGAGGCGGGAGCAGCGCCGTTCGTGGTGGTGAGGGACGCGAGCGGGCTCGAACACTATGCGCGGGTCAAGACGGGAGAGGCGGCGAGGATGGGGAGCAGGATCGCTCTGGAGCCGACAGCGAACGGGCTGGCGCAGGTTGTGGCCGGACGAGAGGCGGACCTTGCTCGGTGAGGCGGCTTGTGAATCGATGACGACAATCGGAACGCCAGCCTTAGGTAGCGGTAGGGTTGGTGTCAGGAGGCAAATTCGGCGCGCGGCCGATACGGCCTTGCAACACCGTTCCGGTTCAACTTTCGCGTGGAGGGGCCATGTTCACCGGAACGCTTGCGGGTAAGGACCTGATCGAGGCGCTCGAGCTCGAGATCGCCAGAACGAACCAGGGCCTGGCCGATGGTTTGGCGCCCTTCGATCCGGTCCAAACGCCGATGGCTTGGCATCGCCTTCTCCAAGGTGCCGAAGAGCTGTTCAACCTCGCGACCGAACCCTTCGACGACCAAACGCTTCATGACCGCCTGGTCGGCATGCCCCTGGCGCGCGCCGTCACCGCTGGACGCGACTGGATACGGCAGGAGATCAGCGCGCTTTACGACGGCGGCGTCGAGGATCGGGTCATGGAGGTCCTCGACCTGGCTGCGTCCCTGTCCTCGGCCTGCCGCTCTCACGGCTATCCGCTGGCGCTCGGGACCGTGGCCGACGCAGCGGGCTACTTCCAGACCCGACGTCGGCGCATGGTCGCCTTCCTCTACATCATGCCGAAGGTCTGCCGCGGCCGGACCCGCGCCCGATCGCTTCATGACCTCTTCCCGCTGGTCACCCTGATGGAGTTCGCGGCCGGGCCGATGACTAACCTGGCCCAAATGGTAATGATGAGTCGCGTGTTTGCGGACTACACGGTGACCAGCGACGGGGTCGGTGTCCTCGCTAACCGTGAACTCGATCTGCTCGATGAGGGCGGGTTCGATTCCGAGCGGGTCTCTCTCCTCGACATGGTTGAGTTCGGTGCCGAGGGAATGGTGTCGAGCACGAGCGCGCCCGCTCCGCGTCGCCTTCTCTCCAAAGCCGAAGTCCGGATGCAGATCGACTATCTGGAGTCGGCCTTCGCGGAGTTCGGTTTGGCGCAAACAAGCTTTGGCGAGATCCAGCGCCTGATCGCTCCGCTTCTCACTGGACCGGAGGCTTATGTGGTTTCCGTCCCGGCCGCAGCATTCCATCCGGCACTGGAGGCCCCCGGCGGCATGACAGCGGAACATCGTCGCGCCCTGCTGATCCACGAAGGCGGCGCTTATTCGACGGCGATCAACAGCTATCAGCCGTTCGTCCAGATCGACGATCAACTGGTCTCCAACGTCAATCTGCTCACGCGCTTCCTCAACGACTACAAGACCGTCGCGCTCAGCCCGCAGAAGCGTTTCCAGATTCGCTCCGGCTTCATCTTCGAGAAGAAGGTCTGCGAGGTTCTCAGGGCGGCGGGCTTCGCCGTCACCGACATCACCCGCATCGATCGAAGCGAGTTCGATGTCGTGACGACGAAGGACGGCGTGATCCACAATTTTCAGTGCAAGAACACCTTCATCGACACCCGACTGATCGAGAACCATCCGGCTCGCTACGCCCGGATCAACAAAGCCATGCTGAGGAGCTACCGCCGGGCAATCAAGAAGGAGATTGCGCGCGAACAGCTCCTGAAGACGCGGCTCGGCCTTCAGGACGTTCGTCACTATGTCGTCAGCCGGTTCCCTGTCCTGACCGACGACGCGGACATCATTCCGTTCGCGAAACTGTCGGCAGTGGCGCGCGGTCTTTGACGCCTCCGCCGATGCCGGCGAAAGCGCTCAGAAAGCGATGCGGCCGCCGCCCAGGCCCGGTCAGACCAGCGGGGTCTCGCCGTCGCCGACCGCGGCGGCCGTCGCCGTCACGAAGGCCTCGAACCCTGTCGGGTTATCAAGGACCTCGCGAACCTGCCCGCTCCAGGCGGGGTTCCGCTCCAGCCACGTCCTCCAGGTCACGTCCGACACACCGTGGCGTGCGGCCAGATAGGACCCGATCATCCCCGGCGTCCTGGCGCCGACGAAGGTCGCATTCATCGGGTGGATCAATGTGAACAGCCGGTAGGCGTGCGCGAACTCACTGATCTGCCCGGCGGTGGCGAAGGTGGAGAGGAGGTCGAGCATCGCGCCAGAAGGCGTACGGTACTCGGGCGAGTGCTGGGCCTTGATCGCCTGGGCGACCCTGAGCGCATCGTCGACGCCGAGCGCGGCGAGCGCCTCGTGAATGGAGTGCATGAGCCTGGTCTCGCTTTCGTCGTCTGCGTCATAAGCGTTCAATTGGGCGGCGTACTCCACGTCCAGGACCTTTTGGCGGACCACCTCGTGTTGAAGTCCGGGCGGCGCGAGGATTCTGACGATCGGGCCGCGGCTCCGGTCGTCGAGGACGGCAATCACGCCGGCTTCGGTGAGCGTCGCGAGTTCCTGCGCAAACCTCGGATGCGCGGCTTCGTCCCTGAACACCGTGGCCAGGTCGCCCGGGTAGTCGAGCGCGAGGGTCTCGGGTTCGAGCGTGGGCGTCGACTGAAGGCCCCCATGGATGTTCAGCAGGACGCCGGACACCATCGCCGCCCGCAGCTTCTGACCCACGCCGGAGCCGGGCCGGATCAGGGCCGTTCGAGTCCGGTGCAGCACTTCTGCAGCCATGACATAGGGCCAGACGTCCCGGAAAAAGTGGACCGGGATGCCGTCGCCCACGTCCTCGGCGGGCTCCGGGTCGGGGTCCCACGACGCCAACAGGGGGCCATGACAGGCGAGCGGCAGCGCCACTTTCAGGCGTCGGCGATAGACGTCGGCATCGACAGTCCGGCCATCGGTTTGAAGGTTGGCCTGGAGGTCGTGCCAGTCCTGAAACCCGCCGGCGCGAGCGACGGCGAGCTGGCTCTGGTGCAAGGAAAAACGGATGCCGCTGTCAGCGAACAGCCGCTTCAACGATTTGGCGCGAGCCTTCGCGCCTTCAAGGGTGGAGTACACGCAATCCTTCTCTCTCGGCCAATCGAAACGCGCTGCTCGTCTCTCACGGCCGACAGGAGAATGCGGTCGGGAAAGCGGGGTATGATTCTCGTTGGACCAGGAGTCCTTCGCCAAGGCAGCGGCCACGCCGACGTTGACGGCGTGGTGGAAAGCTACGCCGAACCTCGCGAAAATCAAGCCGCCTGCGGTTTGACGCACGGCTGAAGGGCGGTCTCAAGGGCCGCAGCGATCAGCAGTTGGTCGGCCAAAGGTGGATCGACGCATCAACGGCATGACCGACATGACCGCGCTCTCCAGAACTTATTCTTGGAGATTGATGTCCTCGGGCAGAGGCCCGGACATGAAGGCGTCAAACGACTCCAGGTCCTCCAGGGTCGGTGGCTCGCTCATGGCGCCGATTGCCCTCAGTTCGTTGGCGACGTCGAGGCGACTGAGGGTTCCGAGGATCACCCGACCACGGGAAAGCTCGAAATCGATGGCTCCGGTCCACATGTTGATGCGGCCGTATCCGGGCGCGACAGCGATTTCCTTCGCGCCGGCGACTTCGTGCTTCGCAAGCGAGATCCGCAACAGGTGCATGCGTTCGTAGGGTATGTGAACGCGCCGGAGGTCATCGCGGAGTTTGTCGATCCGGATGGGCTGATCAATGAGCCGCTGCAGCTGGTTCGCGCGGATCAGTCGGCCAGTATGCCGGAAACCGACGTCCTTGCGGAGGTCCGCGATCTTGATCGCCAGGCCGCCGTTCTCCGCCCACCTGATCGCTTCCTTGGCGCGCTGGCGCCAGGTGCGCAGGGCCTCATAGGCGGCGAAGATCCACATCTGGGACTGGGCGGACAGGAACACCGCCTCGGGGAAGCGGGTGGGGCTTTCATCGAAGTGCGATTGCCGAAGCCGGTCCTCGAGCGTCATGCAGAACTGGTCGACGACGCCGAGGTTTGTCGCCTGCATGCTCAGATAGGGGTCATCGAAAAGCTCCAGGCTCCGCAGCGCGGCGGGCAGGGCGGACGGATCGACAGGCTCCGGGAGCGCAAAGCCGGGGTCGCCGCGCCCGTAGTCGTCCTCATAGTCGTCCATGCGGGTTCTCTTGGAAGGATCTACGGCGCCCAGAACGGCGATGACCGTCCCTAGCGGCGCAATCGTACGTTCGGAAGCAGGCGAAGGCAGCGCTCGAGGGAGTGCTGGTCCACACAGACCGTGAGGGGCGACTTCAAATCGAGCTCGCGACGGCTGCTGTTGAGGAAAAGGGCGGCATGGTCCGGTTCGTAGGCGGCATCAGCCGCGCGTCGCAGAACCTGTCGTAACGCCTCGATCTCAGCCGTCCGCCGGGCTTCTTCGGTCAGGACGGCCATGCGCGTCCGCAGGGCGCCCCGGACGGCGCTCAGGCCCGCGGCCGAATCCTCTGCCACATCGAGGCGCGACCCGCCGCCGCCTTCCCACGACTCGGCCAACCAGGCGGCGGCGGCGGCGCCGAGTCCGACTGCGGCGTCCGCCGTGACCGTCACGCGTCGTTCAAGACGCGCGGCCCGTGCGGCCGCTTCGGCTGCGGCCAGCTCGGTGGCGGCGATTGCCTCGGCCTGCGCTCGCGCCTCGTCGAGCGCATCCTCGAACGGCAGACCAAGCAGCTCATCGGTCGGGGATCCGCCATCGAGCATGCGTTCGATCGCAGCCAACTGCTGTGTCAGACGCCGCCAATCGTCATCGTTCGCATGGACGAGGTCCGCGAGACTGCGTCCCGGGGCTGAGCTCAGGTTTCGTTCCCAGGCGGCCAAAGAGAAGGCGGCCGTCTCGCACGGCGTCTGCGCCAGAGTGAACAGTCGGTCGAGCTGCTCGCGAGCGTCCGCGCAACGGCGGGTGCGAGCTTGCTCCGCCTCCGCCTCCCGCTTGCGCTTGGCGGCCAGTTCCCTGGCGGCCTCCACGACGCTCGGCTGGAGCCAGAGGTCGCCCTTCCGGTAGTAGAGAACCTGGGCCTCGTGCAACGCCTCGACGAAGGCTTCCATCGCCTCATGAGGTGACCGATAGCCGGGCACGGCGGCTTTCAGGTCCGCCAAGGTCAGGCGTTGCTTTTGCGGACGATGGTCCTTGAAGAGGCAGTCGTGAACGAGCCCGATCAGACGGTCGGCCGTGACCTGGCCGTACGCGCCATACACCGGCGCTTCCCGGATCAATCGGCCCAGGGCCGCCGCCTTCCACAACCGGGCGGGCACGACGAAACCGTCTCCCGGCTGGACCCCGACGAGCAGATGGCCGTGCCCCAAAGCCTGAAGCGCGGCGCGAAGCCGCTCGAGTTCGGCGGGTTTGCGGACCGGCGCCCTGCGGACGCGTGAGACCTCATCCCTGGCGCGCTTCAGACGGCGCGCCGCTTCGGTCCGCGCCAGTTCCGCGGCCCGCTCGCCGAGCTCGACCTCGGCCTTGTTGATGGCCGGGTTGAAAAGCCACTCTCGCGGCGCCCTGTTCAGCAGGGCCTCGGCGATCTTCTCCGCATCATTGCTGCGGCGCCATTTCGACAGATCGACCTCGATCGCCGACACGCCGCCCTCGCGGATCCGGGCGATCTTCTCACGGCCGCACTTGTGGGTGACATAGACTTCGACGATCAGCTGGCGACCGTCCGGAGCGGTCAGTTGAACGTCCGGCACGATTTCGCCGGCATGCTTTTCGAGCTCCGCTTTCGCGAACTGAAATTCGCGGCCTGGATGGATGGTGTGGGACAGGCCGGCGGCTTCGGCCTTGAGCGGCGGAAGCCGAATCCATAGCGCCGCCTCCAGTTCCTGCTTGGCCCACAGGTGGGCGTTGGTCTCGACGCCCACGCCGCAGCCGTCGCCAGACCCCGCATGAGCGAAATGGTGGATGAGGATGTCGCCCTTGTGAGCGATGAGCGCCGCGTCACACGCGGGGCAGACGCAGCGGCAGGCCGCCCCACGCTCAACGTCCGTGATGGAAACGAGCACGCCGTCGCGCAGGCCGAAGGCCAGCTCCTTTCGAAAGCCCAGAAAACAGGAGTGATCGCCGCGAGCCGACATGCCTTGAAAGAAGGCTGCTTCGTCGGGCGCTGCAAGGGACGAGCGAGAAGCTTATGACCGAACATGTCGTGTCGAGGTTTGCGACAGGTCATCCCGACCTTCACCAAGCGGCTAGGGGATTCGTCCTCGCGTGGGTCAGGGCGAAACGGCTTCGCCGCCGGCCCGGCCCGGCCCGGTCTCCGAGAGTCAGGCTTGTGCAGGCCGGGCGATCCCCCTGCCTTGGCCGCTGCACCGCCGCTGTCGAGCTAGCCCTCCGCCACCAGGCTGTGGTCATTCCGAGTTCGCCAAGCTGGACCCTAGGTCGTCGAATCCGCGCGTGTTAAGCGAGAACCTGGACCAAGGTTTCATCAAGGAAGCCGGAGCACGGCTCCATTAGGGCTCATGAAATCCCAAGGCTTCGACAAGCAGGCCTTCCTCGCCGCACATCCGCGCTGTTGCTTTTGCAATGGCGAACGGGCCGCCGAAGAGCCGGATCACGTCCCGGCCCGCATCTGCTTCAAGCGTAAGCAGGGCCCGGAGAACATGGAGTATCCGGCCTGCATCCCCTGCAATCGAGCGGCGGCGGCGAGTGAACAGGTCGCGGCTCTCTATATCCGTATGTTCGACCACAACCCCGACAACCTCGACATCCGGGACATCAAGAAGCTCATCCTCGGCGTCAGCAATAACGCTCCGGAGGCGCTGCCTCGGCTCGACGCTGCGGCCGTCGAACGGCATCGGGCGGCCGTGGCCGCTGGCTCGCCGGACGCCGACCGGTTCTCGCTCTCGGCTCGCACGGCGATCGTGTCTGACGCCGCCAACCGTCACTTGGAACTATTCGCCGTCAAATCCCTCTACGCAGTCCACTACAGGGTCAGGGCGAGCTTCGCCGGCCCTCGCCACCGACGCATGGTTACTTGGGCGCAGGTTGGAACCTCGGCCGCCGACTACCTTGCTCGCCGGGTCGAAGAGTGGTTCGCCGACGTCGAGGTGGGCCAGCGCGGCAACATCGATCTCGGCGACCAGTTCCACTATCGGCACGGCTACAACCGACCGACCGGCATGCTCGGCATGTCGATGACCTTCGGTCAGTCCTTCATCTTCTTCTGCGCCCTGGGCCCCGCCCGGCAGATGGAGACACTGGACGAGACGCCCCGTCGTTATCTGCCGGTTCGCGACTTGGGAGTCGGATTGCGCCGTAAAGCCCGCACCGACCGTCCGAAGCCCTGAGACCTATTCCAGGTCCGGGTCTTTGCGGGAGACAGAGTATGCGCTTTCTTCCAAGTGCGTCCTGTACGACCGCTTTTGACGCATCACGACCTGAGAATGCGACATCCCCGCGGTGTCGCAGGCCACCGGCACGACGGTGGCTGTCGCTTCGCGCGTTGTAGCGAAGGCGGTGCTGGCGCATTCTCTTCTCGTGGAGCAGTCGATTCTATGAACTTGGCGCTGAGGAGCGAAGGACCAGCCTTGGCGGCGATCTCGCCGAAGCTCGAACTCGGCGCGTATGAGGCGCTGTGGCTCGAGAAGGGTGCCACTTTCAAGACACTCGCCGAACGCTTCGCCCGGGACCCGACCGCGCTGCCGTCCGATTTTGTCGAGCCTTCGGCGGCCATGGCCGCGGCCGACGAGGTCCTGGCCCGGCTCAAGGCGTCCGGTGTCCATCAGTTCGGCGTAAGGATCAACCACGCCGGCGACTATCCCAAGAAGCTGCGCGATGCCCGCCATCCTGTCGAATTGCTCTACTATCAGGGCGCTTGGGAGATCACTGAGACTCGTTCCATCGCCGTGGTCGGCAGCCGCAAGGCCTCGATCGAGGGCCAGCAGCGCGCGGCCCAGATCGCCAAGGGCTTGGTGGAGCGCGACTTCACGGTCGTTTCGGGCCTGGCCCAGGGCATCGACCGCGCGGCTCACGCCGCAGCCTTCGAGTGCGGCGGCAGGACCATCGCCGTGATCGGCACGCCCTTGGGGCAGTTCTATCCCCGGGCCAACCGGGATCTTCAACTGAGGATCGCCGCTGAGCATCTGGTCATCTCCCAGGTGCCGGTCCTGCGCTACGAACGCCAGGCGCCGCCCCAGAACCGACTCTTCTTCCCCGAACGCAATGTCACCATGAGCGCTCTGACCGAGGGCACGGTGATCGTTGAGGCCGGCGAAACCTCCGGGACCCTGACCCAGGCGAGGGCCGCCCTTCATCAGGGCCGCAAGCTGTTCATCCTAGACTCCTGTTTCACCGACGGCAGCCTGACTTGGCCGGCCCGGTTCGAGGCGGAGGGCGCCGTCCGCGTGCGGCGCATGGACGACATCTGGTCCGCCTTGGGGTGAGAACGCCGGTCCGCTTCAGCAAGATCGACGACAGCAATATCGCGGATCATACGCGGTTGCGGCCCGACGATCGCTGCCTGTTCCTGTTCGAATACACCAGCGGCCGGGACTATTCGTTCAGCGCCACCAACAGCCTGGTCAACAATCTGAAGAAGAAGCCGACGAGCTCGGCCGCCCAGCTGGCCTACAAGGGCCAGGCCATCAACGCCTGCGGCCTCTATTTCCGCGAGGGCCTCGACGCCGGGTGGCTGGGACGCGCGACCCTCGTGCCGATCCCCGGGTCAAAGGCCCCCGACCATGCCGATTTCGACGACCGGATGACCCGGGTGGCCCACGCCATCGGGCCGAACCTCGACGTCCGCGCCCTCGTGCGTCAGACCCAGACCCTGAGAGCCTCCCACGAAGTCGGGGAGGGCGAGCGGGTGACCGTCGACGAACTGCTGGCGACCTATGAGATCGACGCGGCGCTTGCCCAACCCGAGCCGGTGACGATCGGCATCCTGGACGACGTCCTGACGGCGGGCACCCACTACCGGGCCATGCACACACTGCTGAGCCGTCGGTTCCCGAACGCCTCGATCTTCGGCCTGTTCATTGCCCGTCGGGTGTTTCCGGCGCCGTGACGGCGGCGGGGCTTGGAGGGGCCGCGGGAGGTGCGTCCGCTAGGGACGGAACGGGTGCTCGGCGTGGTGAAGACCGTTTTCACGACGAAGCCGGGGCGGCGCCGTTCGCGGTTGCGCGGGTCGGGCGCGGGATCGTGCTGGCACCGATGTCGAACGGGTTGGGCAGGTGTCGTGGGACGTGGCGGGGACTTGGTGTGGTAAATGCGCCGGGAAACAAGTCCGTCGGCCCCTCAGATTATTCGACAACTATCCCAAATGTAACAGCAAGAACGGACGAGCAATATGTTGCTGGCTGTATAGCACCTTTTCCAATTCGCGCGTCGGGACGACCCATGCTGAATGGATTGGAAGGCCCGACTCGGGAAAAACATTCTGAAATATCGCGGCGCGAAAGCGTGGTCG
>Ga0207951_100104_pt1 | contig 56673 bp, 58 predicted proteins | sample Subbio12Aug_8Bad_FD_184830 | JGI IMG/M metagenome (GOLD analysis project Ga0207951, IMG submission 184830) | Serpentinite rock and fluid subsurface biosphere microbial communities from McLaughlin Reserve, California, USA - CR12Aug_8Bad (SPAdes) | ecosystem: Environmental > Terrestrial > Deep... | reverse complement strand
CCTGCTTGTCAGCAGCGACCCGAACCTTCGGCGCTTTACCTTTCGCCAGCATGATCCGGGTCTTGCAGAGCAGCGAACTGAGGAAGCATTCGCTGGTGCGTCTTAACGACCCGTTGGTAACGGAGTTTGATGTGGTTTACATCTCACTCTCCCTGGTCAACTTAAGCTTGCTTTCACAAGCTCCGCCCTTTAGTGCGGGGTGGTTGACTCGACCGATATCTCATCTTTGAGCGCATCGAACTTCTTCTGACCGATGCCGTCGATTTGCATGATGTCCTCGACACGCCTGAAAGGACCATTTTTCGTGCGGTGGTCGATGATTTTCTTGGCGGTCACCTCGCCCACCCCCGGCAAGGAATCGAGCTGCTCGGCGGTGGCCAGGTTTATGTTGACTTTGCCGCCCGCGGATGTCGGGTCACCGATGACGCCGGAATCAGAGCCGGCGCTCACCCCGGCTACAGGCCGCGGTACTTCTCCTTTTTTCGGCACGTAGACCCGTTGTCCATCGATAAGCTCGGCGGCGAGGTTGAGTGCGTCTTCATCGGCATCGGGCGCACCGCCTCCCGCGACCCCAATGGCATCCACGATGCGACTCCCATCTTTGAGCACGTAAACACCGGGTTTGGCGACCGCGCCCGCGACATGGATGTGGAGTTGGACCGGTTCTTTCGCGGACGTCGTCTTCGGCTCCTCTCGTTGCTCTCGGGACGTCGTTCGTTCATCCGCTTTGACTACGACTACCGGCTTCGGCCTGGAGTTTATATAGAACAACGCGCTGCCGACGACCGTCACTATGAGCAATACTATAATCGCGGCCAACTGGCGGTTGTCAATCGAAAACCCGCGGCTCTGGAGCTTATCGCATATGTCTACGACGATTTCTTCCGCTTTACGCTTGTCCCTGGGGTTGTCTGTCGTACCGTTGTGCTTTTGCATAAAAGCGTTATTCGATGGAGTGGAGGCGGTTCCCTGCTGAGAGATTAAGAATTTTTGCTTACGACTGCTCGATCACAATATTGACGAGCTTGCCCGGCACGATGAAGATGTTTTTAATATCCGCGTCCCCGACGTAGGTATTGACCTTGTCCGAGGCGAGCGCTATCTCCTTCATCTCGCCTTCGGCGATGTCGGCGGCGACGGTGATTTTGTCTCTCACCTTGCCGTTTATTTGCACGACAAGAGTCACCTCTTCGGCTTTGGCGAACTCGGGGTCGAACGCCGGCCAGGCCTGCAGGTGGACGCTGTCGGCATTGCCCAACCCCTCCCACAACTCCTCAATGAGATGCGGCGCGAACGGCGCGAGCAGCAGCACCAGACTATCGATAGCTTCGCGCATAACCGCGGGGTTACGCTGAGCGGACTCGTTATATTTATACAGCGTGTTTACCAGCTCCATGACCGCGCTTATCGCGGTATTGAAGCTGAACCGCCCGATGTCTTCGGTCACGCGTTTTATGGTGCGGTGGACCATGAAGCGTACTTCGCGATCGTGCTGACCTAAGCCATCAGCAGAGCCGGCACCCGCCGCAGGTGCATCGTGTGCCTGTCTTGAAAAATTGAAAGTTGCTTCATTGCCGGCTCCTGCCTCTACAACCAGCGCTTTACTATCCTCGACCAGTCGCCACACCCGGTTCAAGAAGCGGTACGAGCCCTCTACGCCCCGGTCGCTCCACTCCAGCTCTTTTTCCGGGGGTGAGGCGAAGAGAATAAAGAGGCGCGCGGTGTCCGCGCCGTAGCGGCTGATGATTTTGCCGGGGTCTACGACATTCCCCTTCGATTTCGACATCTTAGCGCCGTCTTTTATGACCATCCCCTGCGTAAGCAGGTTGGTAAAGGGCTCGATGACGCCGACAAGCCCCATATCGCTCAGAACCTTGGTGAAGAAGCGCGAGTAGAGCAAGTGTAAAACAGCGTGCTCGATGCCTCCGATATACTGGTCGACCGGCATCCAGTAGTCTACCGCATCTTTCGTAAACGGCAGCGTCTCATCGTGAGGGCTGCAGTAGCGCAAGAAGTACCAGGATGAATCGATAAAGGTGTCCATGGTGTCGGTTTCGCGCCGCGCCGCGCCGCCGCATGCCGGGCAAGCTGTGTGAATAAATGACTCGTGGCGCGCGAGCGGGGAACCGCCCGAACCGGTTATCTCCACGTCGTCCGGTAGCTTAATCGGCAGGTCTTCTACTTTTGCGGGCACGACGCCGCAGTTATCGCAGTAGACCATCGGTATCGGGTTGCCCCAGTAGCGCTGGCGCGATATGAGCCAGTCACGCAGGCGGTAGTTGACCGCCGCCTCGCCGAGACCCCGCTCCTTCAGGTACCCGGTGACCCCTGTAACCCCCTGGGCCTGCGGCATGCCGTCGAACGGCCCGGAGTTGACCATAACCCCTTCTCCCTCGTAGGCTTGCGCCATCGTCGAGGAAGCCAGCTGCTCACCTTCCGGCTGGATAACAACTCGGATTGGCAGGTCGTATTTCGTAGCGAACTCGAAGTCGCGCTGGTCGTGCGCGGGCACCGCCATGACCGCGCCGGTCCCGTAACCCATAAGCACGTAATCCGCGAGATAAACCGGGATGTCCTCCCCGTTAACCGGGTTTATAGCATAGGCTCCCGTAAAGAAACCGTTCTTCTCTTTCTCGGCCGAGGTACGGTCGATTTCGGTCTCGGACGCGACTTTATGGCGAAACTCCTTCGCGCCGGCCTCATATTCAGTGCCCGCGACGAGTCTATCGACCAACGGGTGCTCGGGCGCCAGCAGGAAGAAAGTCGAGCCATATAAAGTATCCGGCCTGGTAGTAAAGACAGAGACCTTCTCGCCGCCGCCTTTTATCTCGAAGTCGACATAAGCGCCTTCGCTCCGGCCTATCCAGTTGCGCTGCATTATCTTGACGCGTTCCGGCCATCCGTCGAGGTCGTCCAAATCATATAGCAAACGCTCAGCGTAATCGGTTATCTTAAAGAACCATTGCTCCAACTCGCGCTGCTCGGCAACCGTACCGCAACGCCAGCACCCCCCAGCCTCCACCTGCTCGTTGGCGAGGACAGTCTCGCAGCCCGGGCACCAGTTAACGGTAGCTTTTTTGCGATACGCCAGGCCGCGCTCGTAGAACTTGAGAAAGAGCCACTGGCCCCAGCGGTAGTAGTCGGGGCCGGCCGTGTTTACCTCGCGGCTCCAATCGTAGCTCAAACCCATCTGCTTGAGCTGAACCCGCATGCTTTCGATATTGCCGAAGGTCCATTTCTTCGGGTGGATGCCGCGCGCTATCGCCGCGTTCTCGGCCGGCATGCCGAAGGCGTCGTAGCCTATCGGATGGAGCACGTTATAGCCGTTCATCTTATTATACCTGGCGACGACATCGCCTATCGAATAATTGCGAACATGGCCCATATGGAGCGCGCCCGATGGATAAGGGAACATCTCGAGGATGTATTTCTTGGGTTTTGAGTTGTCCTCATAGGTGCGGTAGATGTCCCGCTCCGCCCATCTATTCCGCCATTTGGCTTCGATTATTTTGTGGTCGTACCGGTCGGCCATCTTCATCCTCCATCTGCATATTCGAAAAAAGCCACCCGCAAAGGGTGGCTTTTCTGTGGAGCCAGAGGGATTTGAACCCTCGACCCCTTGGCTGCCAGCCAAGTGCTCTCCCGCTGAGCTATGGCCCCATTCGTCTACGCGCACTCAATTATTATAGCGAGTTCGCGCCGTTATGCCTAGCCCGCGCATCCTTGCGCATCTCAAATTTTCGTCTATTTAATGTCAACCGAGATTTGTTACTGTTCGAGATGCTCAAACCATTCCGCTACGCTTCATTGAGCATACTAAAGTATTAGCCGGCCGGCCCTTGACATCCCGCCGGCTCTTGTATTATAATCAGTAATAGTTTGCATAATCTTCTATTGTTACTGCTTCGCGCAGCTTACTTCTAAGAAAGGAGCTTTGCATGAAAAAATCTATCTTTTTTGTCGCCTTGCTTTTAGTAGCCGTTTTAGTGTTGGCGGCGTCATCCGGTATGGCATCCACCCCAAAACCATCGATAAGCGTCGATTTAGACGCGCTTACCATCGATGGGGTTGGCTTTGAGCTTTCGACCACCGGCACAGTCGAGCAATTTTCCGGAACACAAGCTACGAAGGAAACCTATGATTTTGAGGTTGATACCGACACTACTTTCTACCTTGAGCTGGTTGGGCTTGAAGAGAACGACACCCTAAGCATTCGCACTGGCGGCAAGCAAATCATTTCCATGAATATTCCTCGTCTTACCGCCAAGGCGGATTATGCGGCCCTAGGTCATGGTGGCCTACGGGACAAAAATATTTATCCCGCACTAAAAATCACAGGTTTTGGCCCGCCCCAGGCGCAACTTATTGTAACTATTGAAGAAGAAGATATCGTTAAGTACCAAGAAAAGATAAAAACGGAAGCAAATGGCGCCTACGCGTTCCTAGTCCCTAAAAGCTGGTCGATAGGTAAAACAGCCACCGGCAAAGTAGCATATGCGCACAGCTCAGGGGGTACAATTACTAAAACTTTCAGTATTCCGCGCTTTCGCGATATTCCGACGGGCTACTGGGCCTTCAAAGAAATAGAAGCGCTTGCCGAGTGGGGCGCAATTTCGGGGCACACGACAGCGCCAAACACCAGGATATTCCAGCCAAATCTTCCGATCAACAGATCACAGCTCGCCAAGATTTTGCTTATAGCGCTCGATGAAACCACAAGTGTTACCCATGAGAAAGCCTTTTCGGACATTCCGGCGACTCATGGGTCTTGGCCCCATGTGGAAGCGGCAAACAAGCTCGGCTTTATACATGGATACCGGGTTGGCTCTAAAAAAGAGTTTCGCCCGGAAAAAGCGGTATCGAGAGCGGAATTAGCAGCCATTTTAGTGAGGGCGGCCGGTTTGCTCGATGAGGCGGAACAAAGTATGAACACAAAAACAGCCTTTAAGGACGATTCAAGTATTCCGAAGTGGGCACGCGGTTATATTGTTATTGCCGCAAAACATGGAATAATCAAAGGCTCTCAGGACAACACTTTCAATGCCGCAAAGTCGACTTCTCGAGCGGAAGCAGCCGTCGCAGTGGCAAGACTGGTGCTGCAAGATGACCGATAAGAAGCTGAAAGGAGCAGGGCTGATGATTGATTCAAAGTTTAAAGGACGCAAATTTGTTTCTTTGATTTTGGTGGCCGCGCTTATCGCGACTATTGTGATAATTCCGGCGACGGCCGGGGTTGCGAATGCCCGCGAAGATAAAGTAGTCCTAAAAGTATGGGCGCCAAAGAGCGTCGATACGCAAAAAAGCGTTAAAGAAGCCGAGTTGCGTTTTCAAAAACAACATCCAAATATTGAAATAGTAAGAGAATCTTTTGAAGACCCCGTTGCGGGTAAAACCAAGTTCCTGGCGGCTATCAAAGCAGGAAACGCACCTGACGTCGGATTCGTCAACCTGTGGTGGCTGCCGGACTTTGCCATGAACGGCTGGCTGGTGCCGCTTGATTCTTTTGCGGACCAGCGATTAAAGGCCGACATTCTGCCTCCGTTCATTCGCTCCGCGTCCCATGGCGGAAAACTTTACGGCCTCTTCTCCGGGACCGATTGCGCGGTTGTCGTCTACCGAAAGGATCTGTTAAAGAAGGCCGGCATAAAGCCCCCGGCTCCGGGAGAAGCCTGGACACAGGCTCAATTTATAGCGGCGGCGAAAAAACTTACAAAGCCCGGCGTCTGGGGTCTTGGCATAAACGCAAAGCGCGAAGGGCCGACGACCTATACGCAACTCCCCTTCTTCTGGATGCAGGGCGGCAAAATATTGGATAAAAACGGAAAACCGGCCTTTAATAGCCCCGCCGCGGTAAAATCATTTCAATTCTATCATGATCTTGTGTATAAACATAAGGTCACACCTCCGGAGATAACCTCATACGGCTTTGATGACGTCGCGAGAGGCGTCGCCGCCGGACGATTTGCCATGGCCTTAATGGGAAGCTGGCAGCCGAGCAACCTCGAAAAGATGGGCAATCTGAAGGGCAAGATCGGCGTCATGCTATATCCTGTGCCAAAGAAGGGCATGCGCCCAACCACGATACACGGCGGCTGGCCCATGGTAATTCTTACCAAGGATAAGAAAAAGCAGGAAGCGGCCTGGAAATATATTAGCTATATGTTTTCTACCAAAGTACAATCCGACATGACTAAGGAACAGGGAAATCTACCGGTAAGGAAATCAATTTATCAGAATGACGCATTTTTCAAAACACGCTGGATGAAGGTATTTCAGGCGCAACTTATGAGCGCCAAGCATAAGCCCGGCGACCCGATCTATATGACGGTTCAGGACGAATATACAATCGCGCTAATCGAAGTTCTAATGAATAAGAAAACGCCCAAACAAGCACTAAGGGACGCCGAGGATAGAGTTGAAAAGAGAGCAAGGGCCGGGGGGCTTTGGCAGTGGTAGGCTGACGACAAATTTCAAGGGTAGCGGCATCTACATCTGGATGCTGCTACCTGTTATCTTATTAGAGACGGCAATCTCACTCTATCCCACGCTTTACACATTTTTTATGAGCCTTACAAACGCGACTCTCAGGTCAAACAATTTTGAATTCGTTGGCTTGTCAAACTATCTAAGGGCTATCGGCGATTCATTCTTTAGGCAATCATTTGTTCTAACGCTAATCTATATGGCGGCGGCTATCGTTCTCAGGCTCATCGCCGGTATTGGCCTGGCGCTCCTCCTAAACAAGAGGGCCGTTAGCGCCACTGTCGCCCGCGGCTCTATTCTCGTCCCCTGGATAATGGGAGAAGTGGTGGTAGCGGCTATTTGGCTGTGGATACTCGACCACCAAACAGGCCTGCTAAACGCGCTGTTACAGGTAGCCCACATCCCGCCGCAGGCCTGGCTGGCTTATCCAACGCTCGCAATTGCCTCGGTAGTATGGGTTGCGCTCTGGAGAAACCTCGCCTTTTCATTTTTTATACAGTTTGCCGCAATACAATCGATACCGCCGGATTTATACGAAGCGGCAAGAGTGGACGGAGCTTCTTATCTTTCAAGCCTTCGCTATATTACGATTCCTCTTATTAAAGTGCCGATTCTAATATCGTTCCTCAACGGCGAGCTGGGATACGGGGCGGCTTTATCCGGCCTAATACTATTAGGAAATTTAGCGCTCTGTCTAATATACTTGGCGGTTTTGCGTATATCGAAGTAGAAGGAGCTAATGTAGGTGCGCAGGCATAGAACAGAAAAAATAAGACAGTTTATAACCTGGGTATTGTCGGTGGCTATAATTACTATAATGCTTTTCCCCGTCGCCTGGACCTTTTTGACCTCTATAAAAGATCCGGCGGAAATCTTTGATTATCCCCCGTCATTACTTAGCGAGAATCCAACCTTGGTAAATTATATTTACGTCCTGACGCAAACAGCTATACCAAAGCAACTTATAAATAGCATCTTTGTCGCGATTGCGGCCATACTGATAACAATTATCGCCTCAAGCCTTGCCGGGTACAGCCTTGCGCGTAGCCGTCTTAAAGGCAAAAACGCCTTATCTCTTGCCATACTAGCTATTCATATGGTATCGGGAATCGGAAATGTTATCGCCTTGTACATAATCGCATACCAACTTAGACTGCTTGACTCACTTCCCTTTCTTGCCCTGATTTACGCATCCGCCGCTACGCCTTTTTCCGTCTGGTTTATGCGGGGATACTTCGAGAAGATTCCGACTGAGCTGGAAGACGCGGCCATGGTCGATGGTTGTAGTAGATGGCAATCATTTTTTAGAATATCTATTCCTCTCGCCGCGCCGGCCCTTGTCACTGTTTCACTCTATAGTTTTGCCATAGCCTGGAATGAATTTATAATCGCCTCTATTCTTTTATCGAGCGAAACTAAGAAAACACTTCCGCTTGGAATTTATTCTTTTGTTACTTTCCATGGTGGGTTTGAATGGGGCTACATAACAGCAACCGCGATTATTGGCGTACTGCCGGTGCTGGTGCTCTTCCTTTCGTTGCAAAAATATTTCCTGGCGGGATTAATGGGCGGCAGCCTGAAAGAATAGTAGAAGAGGGCTTGAATTGGGTGGCGTAAGATTCGATCGGGTAACAAAACTATACGGCCGCATTACCGCGGTCAAGGATGTAGATTTTGATGCGGCGGATGGGGAGTTTCTTGTTCTTCTTGGCCCTTCCGGCTGCGGAAAGACAACGATCCTTAGGCTTGCCGCAGGCCTTGAGCGGCCCACTCACGGAAGAGTCTACATCGATGATGCCGACGTTACTGATATTGAGCCGAAAGATAGAAATATAGCGATGGTTTTTCAGTCATACGCACTCTACCCCCACATGGACGTCGGTGAAAATCTATCTTTCGGTCTTAAGATGCGCGGCATCCCAACCGACGAAAGAGAGAAGCGGGTTAACGGAATTGCCGGCATGCTCGGCATCGAGCACTTGCTTAAGCGAAAACCGAAGGAGCTTTCCGGGGGCGAGAAACAGCGGGTCGCTGTTGGAAGAGCCATTGTTAGAAACCCAAGTGTATTTCTTATGGACGAGCCGCTAAGTAGCCTTGACGCAAAACTACGCGTACAAATGCGCGCCGAACTGCTCAGGCTTCACCGGGAACTCGGAACGACATTTTTGTATGTTACGCATGATCAGACCGAAGCAACCATGCTTGGAAACCGAATTGCCGTAATAAACAACGGTCAAGTACGGCAAATCGGATCGCCTGATGAAATCTATAGAAATCCCGTCAATCTTTTTGTGGCTGGTTTTATCGGCACCCCGCCAATGAATCTTGTCTCGGCAACTTTTTATCAGAAAGAAAAAACTTTCTTTAGTTTAGGAGAAGCACAGGTAGGGATCGATGACCGTGCGCATGAGGCATTGATAAGAAACGGCTTTCATGTAGGTGACAAAGTTGTTATTGGTATACGGCCGGGAGACATAAGCGCCGGGCTAATTGAAACAAAAGACGAGCCCTCTCTGAAAGGGACCATCGAACTAGTTGAAGTGCTCGGAACGGAGGTCTTCGTACACGTACAAACCCAGGTTGGTGTTTTGACCGCAAAACATGTAGGAAATTTATCGTTTAGGGTTGGCGACGCCATCCGGGTAAGCTTAAAACAAAACGCTATTCATATCTTCGACCCCGAAACCGGCAACCGTATATAGCGGGAACATTTGACTGGAGTTCCGCAGCCGATAGGCAAACGGGGCGATGGGGACAGTCAACGCCCCCCGCGCCCTGCCTAGCCCGTCTCCCAGGTGCGCCGCGGAGCGTCCGACCACAACTTCTCGAGCTGATAGAAATTGCGCTGCTCTTGCGTGAATACATGGACGATGACCGCGCCGAAATCGAGCAGTATCCAGCTCTTTTCTTTGTCGCCCTCCAGGCCGATTTTGCGCACCTTCAGCTCGCGCAGCTTGTCCTCGATGTTCTCGGCGATAGTCTGCACCTGGCGGCCGGTTTGGCCGCTACAAATCATGAAATAATCGGTGATGACGAAGATGCCGCTGACGTCGATGATGGATATGTCGGTCGCTAGTTTTTCCGCCGCCGCCTGCGCGGCTATCTCTACTATTTCTTGCGCTTCCAGTTTATGGCCTCCTAGTTAGTTGGTGCTCTTGAAATCCTTACCCACTATTATCGCGATTTCCGCCACATCCTGCGAGATAAGGTGCGTCGCCACCGTGCCGACGCCGAGTATCTGCTGGATGGTCTTGGCTCTCTCTTTATACTCCTCTTTATATACGACTATCTGGGTCTTAGTATAGCTGAAATTGCTGGCGTTCTTGACATCGGTGACCATGAATCCGTTCGAGGTCAGCCGCTGCGAAATCTCGCGCCCTATCCCCGGCGTCCCGGAACCATTCAAGACTATCACGCGGACCGTATCCGATTTGACTACCCTATTTATGCCCCACAGCGCGAAAACCAGCCGGTTTACCTCGTCGTTGTTGGGCTCATAATACGGCTCCCCGTTGATGCTGACAAACTTTACCGGCAACGGGATGATATCGGTATTGGCCGAATTTATCTTGCCTACTTCACGGCTGTAAGCCCGAACCTCGTTTTCGAAGAAACCGGTCTCCACGGATTTGTCGAAGACTACGTTGAAGCGCTTCTCATTGATAAGATATTCGAAATCGCCGTAGTGGAGCACGACATGGTTTTCAATCGGCACCTGCAGCAGGTCCTCAACGGCTTTGCGGGTCGAGTTCAGGCCGACATTGTACGATTGGCTAATCTGGTCGAGCCCGAGCCCCGGAATATTGAGATAGACTTTGTCGGGGATGCTGATCGCTTTAATCGAGCCGTTTTGAAAATCTACCTTGGCTAAGAGCAATCCTTTCGCGCTCTTGCGGCCGGCAGTCTCCTCCACGCCGATGACCAACAGATTCATCAGCTTTCGCGTCGCTGGCTGCCGCGGCTCATCGTCGGTCGAGGCCTGGGCGCTCTCGGACGCCACCTCGGCCTTAGGCTCGACCGCGCTTTGAGCGGCATTCTTGCCCGGTTCCTTCACCTGCGTCGCCGAACGCGCAAACATACCGCTGTAAATACCCCAAGCGATAAAGACGGCAACCGCCAACGACACTACCGCTAAAAAGAATAAAAAGAGGTTTCTCCGACGGCGCCTGCCTTTTTCCTTCTTGAGGCGGTCGGCACGCGAGGTAGCTCTATCGGTTTCCTGTGCTTCAAAGAAGTCGTCCATGTTCTTGCGCAACTAACCTATTCCATACTTCGACCGTTATCGGGTGTATCAATTTTCTCGCCCTAATAAGGTGTGCCAGCGAATGCGCGTACGCCTCGCGAAATACCTCATCCAGCCCTTCCAGCGCCATGTGACGGAGCCTATCCAGCCCGGGATACGCCCGGCCCGGCTCTATCATATCCGCTATATAGATTATCTTATCAAAGTCGGTCATCGAACAAGACCCTATTGTATGATACGCGATAGCATCGAGTATCTCCCGGTCGACTATTCCGAGTTCTTCTTTGACCATACAAGCACCGAGTTCAGAGTGCAAGAGATACGGCGCCTCTCTCTCGACCGGATTGGCCTCGATGCCGAATTTGGCCGCCGCCGCCAGCTGTTCGGCGCCGCTCATCGATTTAGCGTAATCATGGAGCAAGCCCGCGAGGTATGCTTTCTCCTCATCCAAGCCATAGGCGTGGGCCATATCAGCGGCCGTCCGCGCCGTGCCGAGACTATGCTCGAAATGTCGCGGCGTCAACCGTGTTTTTAGCTTTTCTTTTATGAATCCGACATCGTCCATGCTCGACCTTTTCAGTCCTTCCAAAACGCGGACTTCTTAATATAGCTCGCTACGCCTTCGGGAACGAGATATCTGATGGGCTGGTCTTCCCTCACCCGCCGGCGAATGTCGGTAGATGAGATGGCGAGCGCGGGTATCTCCATAATCGACACCCTTGGCCGACCGGGCTCTCTCCCCTCACCTTCGGGTAGAACATGGAGTTTCTTGAACTTCTCGAGGCTGTACCCTGGTCGCGTCGCGGCGATAAATTCGGTTAACTCGACGAGTTCTTCGGCGTTTTTCCAGGTAAGAATCTCCCAGACGGCATCCGCGCCGGTGATGAAGAACACCGTCGTGTCGGGACCGAATATCTGCTGCAGCTGGGCGAGTGTGTCTATCGTATAAGACGGCCCCTTCCGCTCGATTTCAAGGCGCGAGACGACGAAATCGGGGTTGGATGCCGTGGCTATGACGGTGAGAAGATATCGCTCCTCCGGCAAGAGGATTTCCCGGTCGCTCTTGTGCGGCGGGACGCCCGCCGGCATGAACATCACCTTGTCGAGTTTGAACTGCGATAGAGCCTCTTCCGCCGTGACCAGGTGTCCGTAGTGAATCGGGTTAAAAGTACCGCCCATGACCCCGATGCGCGATATTTTCTCTTCCATCGACATCTCTTCCCTTTCTCAAAAACCCGCCGGCGGGTCTTGCGTTTGCGGGCAAGTCCTTCGCTGTCAGTAATTATAGCAGCAAATAGGAGGCGCGAGAATCGCGCGAACTTGCGCGACCCCATGAAGCGGTTAAGGTACAATTAGTCGCTCGAATAAAAGTAGTAGCTAAACCCGTAATCGCCTATGCGAGCCTACAACCGCCTATGCGGACCCGTAATCGCCTCCGCGGGGAAGATGCTTGTTTAAACAGGTCGCTGACGGGGTAGAATTCGAGCATGAAAACAACAAGGTCGCCGACTCGTCACTACGCTGTTTACATCGTCTCGATGGTCGTCCTACTGCTAGCCGGATGTGCCCAACAGACGACGAAAACGACCACGACCACCGCGCCGGGCGACAGCGCCAACGGTGACGCCGCACCGAAATCCGCTTACCCGGCCGAGATAAAAGGCCTCGACTCCCCGACTTCGATGGCGTTCACGCCGGACGGCCGCATTTTCATAACCGAGAGAGTCGGTCGCATCCGCGTCTTCAAAGATGGCGAACTCCAGGATGAGCCCTTCGCCGTAATAAAAGTCCCGCGGATACTCGGGTACCACGAGACGGGACTCCTGGGAATCGCCATATCCTCCAACTATCAAGCTCTTCCTTATGTTTACGTTTACCACACGTACGATAAAGACGGCGCGCTCTTCAATAGGGTCGTAAGGTTTAAAGCCGACGGAGACGCTCAGCCCGGACCCGAAACCATAATGGACGACATCCCGGGCGGCAGAATTCACAATGGCGGCATCCTCGTCTTCGGGCCGAACGAAAGGCTCTTTATCTCGACCGGGGATGCCGGGGATGCCGGCCTCGCTCAGGATATAGAATCGACCGGCGGCAAAGTCTTGCGGGTGAACGCGGATGGTGAAATCCCATCCGACAACCCCTTCCCCGGGTCGCCGGTCTACTCGTATGGGCATCGAAACATCTTCGGGATGGCGATCGAGCCGGTCACAAATACGCTCTTCGTAACGGAGAACGGCCCCGCGGACAACGATGAGATAAACAAAATCGAAGCGGGCAAGAACTATGGCTGGCCCGAGGTGACCGGAGAGGCTCGTGACGCGCGATTCGTAGACCCGGTTGCGGTCTATAGTAAATCTATCGCGCCGACGCAAGCTATCTTCTACACCGGAGATCGCTTCCCCGAAATGCGCGACACCTTCGTTTTTGGCGCCTACAACACGCGCGAGGTGCGCGCTATCGAATTCGCCGGTCCCGATTTCGATACGGTCGTCGCCGATAACGCGGTCGTGAACTTCGATGAACAGGTCATCGGTGTCGCCCAAGCACCCGACGGCTCTTTCTATGTGATCGGCTCGAACACGATCGAGAGAATTGACCGGTTAGAGCGCTAACAACACGTAGGTCAAAGGTTGTTGCTCTTTGCTTCAAAAGTTATTGGATTTTCTCGCGCATGAACACCAGCTTGTCGAGTTCTTCACGCTTCCCGATAAGCTTGGCCGGCTCGGGATGGCCTACGGCGACCACCGCCATCAGCTCGTAGCTTTCGGGGGCGTCGAGACCCTGCCTTACCATCTCGGCCTTGGCGAGTATTTGGCCAAGCCAGCACGCGCCGAGACCCAGCCCATGGGCCTGCAGAAGCATGTTTTGGATGCAAGCACCCACCGCCTGGGCGTCTTTTATCTTATCGTATATGACGAGACGGTCGAGGAATACCGCTATCAGGGTGTCCGCGCTAAGAATTATAGTCGAATATTTTGTCGCGGCCGCGAGCCGTTTTTTCGTCTCCATGCCGCGTATAACCGCGAAACGCCACGGCTGGTTGTTGAGACCCGAGGGGGCCCACCTGCCCGCTTCCAGAAGCGTGTCGATATCCTTATCGCTGACAGGTTCACCCGTATATTTGCGCACACTTCTTCTTGTTTGTATGAGTTCAAGTATGTCCAATTATCCCCTCCCGCGATTAGCCTTATTGGTCTTCTTGTTCACTCTCTATTACTAAATTTATTAAATAACTAACTTAAACGAGCGGTGTTACTTTGAGATTTAGAAGTATCAAGGAGCAAACCATATATTAAATACAGGTCGAGATCTTAAATCGGTTTTTATCATACTGAATGGCTCAGATTAGAAGATATTATACGTTGTTGCCGATAAAACGTCTAGTATGCCTGGCTATAGTATAAGCAAGCGCAAGATCGGCCGGGCGAATCCCGCCGACACCCGCTTTATTGACGCACCGGCGTTATCGGGTCGCCATCGTCCGCACTTTGAATGCCGAGGGACAGACATCATTCAGCAAGCATCTGTCGCAACGAGGCTTTTTCGCATCGCAAACTGCCCGGCCATGCTCTATCATCAGATAGGTAAATCCAAACCAATCGCCGTTTGGGACAACCTCCATCAGGTCACGCTCTATCTTGTCGGGGTTATCATTCTCGGTGAGTCCGAGGCGCCGGGACAGGCGCTTCACGTGGGTGTCGACCGCGATTCCGACGACCACGCCATGAGCGTTCCCGAGGACTATGTTGGCGGTCTTGCGCGCCACGCCGGGCAGCTCTAAAATCTCATCCATCGTCGATGGGATTTTCCCGCCGAATCTATCGAGCACCACCACCGCGGCGCCCTTTATGCTCTTAGCCTTGTTTCTGAAAAAACCGGTCGGCCTAACATCCCGCTCCAACTCCTCGAGGCCGGCCCGCGCATAATCGCCGACATCCCTATATTTCTTGAAGAGTTCCGCGGTGACTTCGTTTACCTTCTTGTCGGTACATTGGGCCGAGAGAATGACCGCCACCAACAGCTCAAAGTCGTTAGAATAATTCAGGACTATGCCCGCATTCTTGTATTCTTCTTTCAATCTCCCGATGATTTCTCCGGCGCGCTCTGCTATTTGGGTTCTCTTCACTTATCACCGCCTCGTCTGTCTATCAATCTATCTATCTGTCTTAGCGATCATGAGCTTGGCACTTGGTTATTTTGAGGCCCGCTTATCGATTAGTTTGATCGCGCCCGTGGGGCACTCCTCCGCCGCCTCTTCACAGCAGCCCTCCTCCTCGCAGTCGGCGCCTTTGATGACGTGCGATATCCCGTCGTTATGGACGGTAAATACGCGCGGGCAAAGCAGTTCGCAGTTTCCGCATCCGATACAAAGACCGGGGTCTACCTTTGGTATCATTCATATCCTCCATTGTTAAAGCGACGCCACTGAAGACAATTGTAGCAAAAACCGTAGGCCATGACCGCCAAACATTTGATGCCGCGACATCGCGCCGAAGGTGTGAGAACCACGCTTTCCGGGTAAAGACGAAGGTAAATCGCACCTATGCGCCCGTTCAGGTTGTAAGGGGCAAGACTTAAGGAGGAATAATCATGGCCGCAGTGGAACGCAAAGAATATTTCGAAGAAGGCATCGAGAAGTGGCTTAGGCTCGAAGACGATACGATAGCGAGCTGTGAAAAGATCATCGACGCGAGCGATAACGCCATGGTGAAGTTGATGGCCGGACTCGTAAAGACCGACTCCCGGAAACACATCGAGATTCTCAACTTCATCAAGGAAGCGCTCGACGGAACCATTACGCTGACTCCGGAGGAACTCGGAGATATCTCGGAGCTGCTGGATGCGCACATCCAAATCGAAAAAGACTCGATAACCCTTGGGGAAGCCGAGTACGAGGAGAGCCGGCACTTCGTCGTCCGCCACCTTCTCTCATACTTAATCATGGATGAAACGAAGCACTTCAAGATATTTAACCAGCTGCGGGACTACAAGAGAAAGCTCTACCCGTACGTTTAGGCTATCGGCATGCCGGTTTCGTCGGCGCTATCTCGCGCGCGCCCTGTATCGTTGCACTCGCCTGCCCTATCCGGTTGGCCCTGCTCGGCACGGGGGGCAAATTAGCCGAGCGCTTGGTATAATATCTAATGATCTTCGTCGAACTTAATCTTTAGGTCGATTTCATAGGGGTCTTAAGAAAGGAATGATGTTAGTGGAACGAGCGTACTGTGACGCGCTGCGCGTAGCTTTCGAATTCGAGCACAACGGTGAGTTGTTTTACCGTCAACTTATCGACAAGGTAACCGATCCTTTTGCGAAGAAAGTCCTTATTTTTCTCGCGGACGAAGAGGTCGAGCACGTACGGAAAATCACGGCGTTCAACGACCACCTCTTGGGGAACGGAGACTTCGACATCGCGACCGAGTGCCGCCTAGACCTCACCGACCGCATTCAAGGACTCGTCGCGGAGCGGATGAAAAGCACCGAAAAAGGTGTCGAACCGTTGGCCGACGATATCGACATATACGATATCGCGCTCACGATGGAGACGCGTAGCTACGAACTCTATGAGAAGGCGCTGGAGGAAGCCGAAGATGAGCGCGTGGAGACTTTCTTCCGCTTCATGGTCGCCGAAGAGCAGCAACACTACGACCTCCTCGCCAACTCCAAAAAATACCTTACCGACCCCGCCTATTATTTCGAAGAGTACGGCGGCTGGATTTTCGGCTAACCAAGCGTTGTCAAAGGGCTCGACACGAGCCCTTTTTATTTTGCCCGCGCCTCGGGCCAAGCACGTCCGAAAATTGACATAACAGCACTTTAGCGATAGGATATAGAACCAGACAATATAAGCAATCAGACTAATCGGGGCGAGAACCCGGTTTTTAAGTTGAGCCTGATTTTTACGAGAAAGGATTCGATTATGCTTATCAAAAAAGGGTCGACGGTGACATTCGCATACAAGCTTTTCCACGATGAGACCCTGATGGATGAGACCCTCGACGGCAAGCCCATGACCTACACGCAAGGCGAAGGCAGCCTTATAGTCGGCCTCGAAAAGGAGATGGACGGCCTAAAGCGGGGTGACAAGAGATCGATAACCGTCACTCCCGAAGACGCCTATGGGATGCACACGGAGGAAAGAATAATCCGCGTGCCGCGCAAAGAAATCCCCAAAGAAGCGGACGTACACGTCGGCGACAAGGTTCCCGGCAAGGACCCGGAAGGTGAAATGCTCGTCGGCACTATCGTCGAGATAAACGATGAGTTCGTCAGCATCGATTTCAACCACGAGCTGGCAGGTAAAGAGTTGCGCTTCGAGGTGGAGGTAATAGAGGTCGCGAACTAGCCGAAGACATACTTGGGAGCACGGCATGATTTGGCCGCGGAATCATGCCGTTAAAAAGACAGCGACTCGTGTGAGCCGCTGTCTTTTGTGTTTTATTAAAGCCTATCGAGTGCCTACTTCTGCGTATCTTCAGCGCTAGCCTTCGCCGGCTCGGTAGATGTTATCTTTTGGCTGGTCACTTGTCCCTGATGGTTCGCCTTGCTGAGAGCTTCGATAATTTTGTCCTCGCTCACCTTGCTCCCGTCATATTGTACTTCACATAGCTGGTTATCGTAATCGGCCCTTACTTGGCCGATGCCGCCGGTAGTCCCAAACTGGGCCGCGATGGTCTCCAAACAATCGGTACCCGCCAACTCGACCAGTTTAAACGTGGCCACTTTTGCCTTCGACGCGTCGATTGTGCCGACCGTCTTTACCTCCACGCCCGTCATCGGCGGCGATAGCGGCTGATTCGAATTGACAGGAGCCACTTCGGCATTGTTCGCCGCCTGATTCGTGTTACCCGGTTGGAGCGCGTAATACACCAATACCGCCAGCGACATAACGATAACCGCTATCGCGGCCACCTGATTCGTGTTCGGACCGGTCTTAACATTAGCTTGTGGTTGAGGTTTTGCGGACGGTCTTCCCTTTACTTTCCGTTTAGCCATCAAATCACTCCTTACAGTAAATCCTTATCCTGATTTTCTCAAGAAATGAGCATCAAGTAAAGAGAGTATCCTAGCCCTGCTTCGAGCGGCGAACCAATGAGGCTATCTCTCTCGGGTAAAACGACATCAGAGTCCCAACAGTAATGAGCGCGGTCGAAAACCAGAAGATACCGAGATGGCGCCGGATATCGGCGACGAGCACCAGGTCGAAAACGAATACTACGAAACCGAGATGGAGCAGGGCCGAGCCGATCTGAACGAGCGCGCCCTCCCGTTCGAATACGAGCGTGCCTGTGCGCGCGCCTGTCAGCACGACCACCACCAGCTGGAGCAGGGCCGATATCAGCAATAAAAAACCCAGCCCCCAAGCGAAACCCCACAATATCCCGACCATCGCGCTCAAGGCCAGGATAACGAAGCTCGACTGGAGCAGATATGTTCGCGGGATAAACCTCTTCGGTATGCACATACACAAAGCGAGCACGAGCGCGACGACAAACGGATAAGCATACGCGTTCATCCGGCCGAGATAATCGGCGTAAAGCGGGCCTCTCGTCCAATTCGGGTTGTTTATGCTATTATTCCAACTCTCCAGGGTCCCGTAGATAAAGACCGCGGAGAGCGCGGTGAGGATTGCGACCGTCGCAAGCGCCAACACATAGTCGTATACGCCCGGTTTTGTCACCTTCAACATGCCGTCGGCACCTCCCTATCGACTCTTAACCATACGAATGAACACCCGGAATCAGATATGTCGTAATATAAGTCAGGACTAAGGCCACGAAGCAGAGAACCCCCAGGGACGCGGTGACCGCCCACATCCCACGCCTCTGCAAATGAAGGCGCGAGTGGAGATAAGCCGTATATAGCATCCACATCAGAATGGACATATTTACCTTCGGAGACCACCACCACGGCTCGTTGGGCCAAGCCTTCAGCGCCCACGGGTAGCTCACGAGCATACCGAAGGTCAACAGGGTATAACCGAGCCGTGCATAACGATACGCGATGTTATCGAAAGCCGTCTCTCCCCTCTTTATCAGCATGAAGACCGACGCGAGAAACGAGACAATCAGCGCGGCATACGATATAAACAAGAGCGGCGGATGTATCCACATATAGGTCGAGTTATAGAAATAGACGACTTTGCCGTAAAACATCTGGAAGAACCGCATCTGTGTGGCGGGGTCCCCGCTATTCATCGCCATCTGATAATTCATGATTTCCCCATGGAGACCGGGCAGCGGCTCGGTAAAAGGGTTCGACGTGAGCATTGTTAAGTAGACGAACCCGGCAAAGACGACATTTAGCCAACAGCTAAAGGTCTTGTTCTCGGCGCGTCGATAGACGAAATAGGTAAATAGCCCCAAGAATATCGCCCAGAAATAGAGCTTCTCGCTCTCGATCCAGAGCGGGGCCGTCAATTTGCCGACAACGAGCGCGTTCGATGGATTGATAATTTGCACGCTCGTATATATTTGATAGTGAAACCACACCAGCACCGCGAAACCGAGAAGCAGCGAGGCAACGGTCGCGATCAACACGCGGCCGGCATGCGCGCTCCCGGCCACGCTCAAGGCCGCCAGCACCGTCGCTAAGGTGACGAGAAGTATTAACAGGTAGAGGTCGAGCCCTTGCAGAAACTCTCTCGCCTGAAGATAGGTTGCTATATCCACATCTCCCCCACATTTCGGTTTGCCGCCGGCACGGAAATTTAACCGGCCGACTAAAAAGCCTTTCAGCGACAGGCTTGCTTACCAAAGTCTATTTTACCAGCTATACTGTCAATTAGGGAGAATTGATTGAATGAACCAACCAGAAAAGCGCGCTCACATACAGATAAACCTCGGCAGCATCGATGGTTTTCCGCTCGTAACATTGGATGGCGAGTGCGATGCCTTCACGGCGCCGTTCATTCACGGCGCGGTCGGCGCCCTCATCGACGCCGGTTATACCGGAATAATCATCGACATCACCGACCTGCGATATATGGACGGGGCCGGATTCGAGGCGCTCGATAGTTGTTGCACGAAAATTAAAGCGGTCGACGGCATGCTTCTCATAGTAAATCCCGGAAAGAACGTCGAGAATATCTACGAAATGTTGCGGGAGAAAGAGAGCTGTGAGATAGAGCGGGATGTCGAGAGCGCGCTTGCAAGATTAAGGGAGACCAAGTGCCGAAAATAAACAATGGAAAATAAATAATGGGCACGACCACATCGTGCCCATTATTTACCGCGTATCGGCCCCGGACATCCGGCGCCCTCAACGACCAACTTTAGATAAACCAGTTGATCTGCGAATCTAATGCTTCCGAGATAGCTTTAGAAGCGCCCGCCGGCTCTCCCATTCCATCTATCAGGTCTTCACGCTTTAATCCAAAAGCGTCCATGGTCATTTGTCACGGGATGAACTCTACGTCGGATAAGAGAGCCATTTCGATAAGCTCGTCGAGGCTAGCGACCCTTTCATGTTTGAATATCTTCTTCATCATCCAAGTGCCCATTCCGCCCATGTTCAACCTGGATATCTTAAGCTTGTCTGTGCCGCCTTTGCGCATTACCGCGAGCATCTTTGTCATCAAACTCTTGCCCGTAATGCCCTTTTTGTTCTTTTTGAACGCCAATAGGCCCCAGAACGTGACGAAGACCGTCACCTTTACATCATAGGCCGCCGCGGTTGTGGCAAGAATTAATTGCGGATAAACTTTGTCTAGATCGTCGCTCCATGCGATAATGGTAGCTTTTTTGGGTTTTTCGGCTTCGCTCACGTTGCCTCCTTAATACATTACATTATTCACGCGCGCTCAAATCGGAAAATCATCGTATCGCGCGCGCATAGTGTATCTATTACCATTTGTCGGGTAGCTCGCGGTGAAAGATAATACCATACGGGGTATATTATATAACAATCCACAACGAATAGCTAGTATTGTTCTGCTTTCGTCACACCGAAATCAGCCGGGGTATACAGTACCTCTAGATTATAGCCTTTGCCCCGTATTATCTCGCTGCCGCCCTGCTCGCGGTCGACCAGACAGACGACTTTTAAGACCCGGTGCCCCTCGGCTTCGACAGCCTCTATCGCCTCGACTACCGAGCCGCCTTTGGTTATCACATCGTCGACAATGACGACGCTCGAGTTCGGCCGGATGGGTCCTTCTATCCGCTTCATCATACCGTGAGACTTCATGCCCTTCCTGACCAAAAATGCCGATACCGGTCTCCCCTTTTCGTAACTGCGCATAGAGACCGCGGTCGCGATAGGGTCGGCGCCGAGTGTAAGTCCGCCGACCGCGTCGGCGTCTTCGAGCATATCGGAGAGTACCTCCCCGATTAAAAAAGCGCCCTTGGCATCGAGCGTGACCTTCCGGCAGTCTATATAATAATTGCTCTTTTCGCCCGACGAGAGCGTGACCTCACCAATTACGACCGCTTTCTCCTTCAAATAATCCCGTAGTTCGTCTTTGTAGCCGCTCATCAAGTCCCTCCTATTTTTTACTTCGAACAGTGTAGCACAAATATCGCCTGCTATCACTTCGATAATCCGGCGGCGCGGCGCGCACGTCGCCGACATTATGCTACGATACACAGAACACGTCTAAGATGTAGAATCATAAGACGCGGGTCGCGAAAGTGATATCGGCTCGCTCGAAGGAGGCGACAAGTGGAAGAAGTGAAAACCCATATCGCAAACATCAACGATTTAGTCGAGTTTGCCAAAGAAGGCACGGTCAGTAAGACCCTGGTCGACAACGCAAAGAGCAAGATCGTTCTCTTTATGATGTCTAAGGGGCAATCGCTCTCGGAGCACACCGCCGGCACGCCGGCCATAATTCATATTTTGAGCGGTACGGCCAAGGTGCGGCTCGACAAAGAGGCGCATGAGGCGACGCCGGGCTCGTTGATATTTATGCCGCCAAAACTCGTTCACGCGGTCGATGCCGAAGACGACCTGGTCTTTTTGCTGACGCTGGTGCGAGGTAGTTAGAAAAACGGTTTGGGCTAAAGGTTAAAACTTGCAACTAGTCCGTCAAGCTCTTGCGACATTCCCGCAAGCGCCTGCACCTGAGCCGCGATTTGCTCGACAGAAGCGGCCTGCTCTTCAGTGGAAGCCGAGACCTCTTCGGCTGAGGCCGCGGCTTCTTCAGCCGCCGCGGCGACGGAGTTGACCGAGTGCGCTACCTGATCGGCTGAGGCCGCGACTTCTTGGGTCGCCGCCGTGTTTTGTTCGGTGATAGCCGCGATTTGGTCCATCGCCTGGCTTACCTGGGTTGACGCGGCCGCCATTTGAGCGGCCGCGTCTGTGACTTCGCTGATTTGGCTGACGACTTCGTTGATGGCGGTCATCATCTCGGCTATAGCGCCGCCGGCGGCCTCGGCAAGCTCGGAGCCCTGCTCGACCTCGGCCATACCGGCCTCCATCGCGCTTACCGCATGCATCGTCTCGTCTTGGATGCCCTTGATAAGATTGGCTATCTCACCGGTGGCCTTGGCGCTTCGCTCAGCTAATTTTCTGACCTCGTCGGCTACGACCGCGAAGCCCTTTCCATGCTCGCCGGCTCTTGCCGCCTCTATCGCGGCGTTTAGCGCGAGCAAGTTGGTCTGCTCGGCGATATCGTCGATTACTTCGATTATCTCGCCTATCTGCTTGGATTTCTCGCCAAGCTCCTGTATTTTGGCGGCGCTTACCTCAACCGTTCTTTTGGTTTTACCCATACCGTCTATCGCTTTACCGACGGTCTCTTTGCCCTGCATAGCCGTCTCTTTTGTGGTGGTAGCCACCTCTGATACCGCATGCGCTTTGCTCGATACCATGTCTATAGCCTCGGCGAGTTTGCCTACGCCGTTGACGCTATCGGAAACCGACCTCGCCTGTGACTGGGCACCCTGGGCCACCTGCTCGATGGCCGCCTTTATCTGCTCGGCTATGACCAGCGACTCGCTGGTCGCCCTGCTTTGGTCCGCCGAGCCGGACGCCACCTGAGAAATCGCGCCGGCCACCTGGTTGGCGGCGTCGTTTACCTGTTCGGAATTTCTACTTATATCGCCAATCGACACGACGATGCGTCGCACCGCTTCGGATATATGTAAAAAGCTATCGCGGAGCGGGCTGATTACCTTCCTGAGAACGAAGAATACCGCACCGGCACTAACACCGAGGTTGAGCAATATGAAAAAGATTTGAAGTCGCTTCGAGGTCGCTTCGGTGGCCGCCGATGCCTCCATGGAGTCCGCCGCCTCCTTGCCCAACAATTCACGCAACTTCTCGGCGCGGACCGAGGCCTCGATTGCGCTAAGATCGTAGTCTTCCATCAACGCACCGGCTTCTTTAGAGGTGTACGCGTCAAAGACCTTCTGGGCTTTCTGATCGGCCGTAGCCAGGCTTGCGTTTATCTCGGCCAAAATGCTCTTTGCTTCCTCGGAAGTCATCACGCGCTCGAGTTCTTCAGCCCGCTGGTCGACTTCCGCTCTCAGTTCGGCATACTCGTCCATCGCGGCTACTTCATGCGTGATGATGATGACGTTTACCGGCATCGCCGTGCGCTCGATAGTTAGGCGCAGGTCCGCGACCTTCTCGAGTTTTTCAGATCCGGCCTCTAACTTATTAGCTTGTGTGCTCAGCGAATTTATCGACGTATAGCCGATAATGGACGCCGCAACGCCGATAACCGCAATGACAACGACCAAGGCAACGATCTGTGTTCCCGCTCTCTGGTTCTTCAATGATAACTGTAGATTCATAACGCCTCCCGTATATCTGAGGGCCTTCCCCATAATGTGCTCCACTCTGTATCGGCGTATGTATACCCGCCTTTAATAACTAAGTTTATATACGTTGACTTAGTAAATTCTTTAGAGGCTCAATGCGGGAATCATGGCGCAAACCGGCTTGTGATCAACGGCGATCAACGGCGATTTAAGGGTTGCCGAACATTGTGCCGCGCGGAAGATGTCCCCGCGGGGTGTTTCGTCAAAGGGGCTTAAATACTCGGTTGGTTCGAAGGACTCTTTGTTGGGCCGACCGGCCTACTGTTTGGGCGGAGGTCAAGCATTGCACTCTTCGGCCGACTTTACCTCGAGCGTGCTCTTGGCGACCGCGGTCCGCCCATCGATAGACTTGGCTGTCACCAATATGGGGTAGGCGCCATAAGGCACCGATGGGTCGACAGTCCAAGTCCACGAAACCATGCCGCTCGCGTTGGCCTGTTTCGGGTCTAAAGCGCCTTCTTCGTTTTGGCCGCCCCGATATCCAAGTTCGATTTGACTAATCGCCCCGGGTTCGGTCTTCACGAAGACGGTTACAGGGTTGCCGCCCGGACTCACGGGGGAGGTGGCCGATATAACTTCGACAAACATGGGCTTCTCTGTTGTCGTCGTGCTTGCCGGCAATTCCTGGTTAGCTTCGGCTTCGAGCGCACCTTGTGCCCGCTCATCGCCTATAGCTATCCCGGCGTTCTCTTTGGTATCCGCCCCCGATGTGAAACACCCAGTTGCGACGATAGTTAAAGCAACAAGACTTAATATCAAAAGGAATGGCTTCGCGCTCGTTCTCAGCATTCAAACTCCTTTAGTCCACTTCTTACCGAAAAGGCCGCCTTATACCCCCTCGGGGTACTTTACAATATAGTACCTTTTTAGCCAAGCCGTGTCGAGGCTAAAACGAAACAACCGGCGCATGATATAAACACCGGTTGTCTTAGAGTATTGTCTTCGCTCTCTTCGCGCTAACCCAACTTCGCTTCGTCTTCCTCGAAGTGCTGGACAAATTGGCCTATCTGAACTCCGAGATAGACACACTTTATACCATTCATACAATCGTCGGCGTCCTGCTTCTCGAGGTGTGTCGTCAGCTCGTGCTTACCTTTGGTCAAACCGATTACCCATGCGTTTTTCTCATCGTTAAAATCGAGGGCCAGGTCCATATTGTGGTCGTCTATCTCTTTATACATCTCGCGCAACTTCACCGCCAGCTCTTCTTTGGTAAATCCCATACTTATGCCTCCCTATTCAAAATCGATATGCCTCATCTTCGGGTCGAATAAAGCCGTTCGCGCACGGTTAACCAAGCCTGGCTTGCGCGGCGTTATAGTCGACGTTTTTGAAGAACGCCTCGATGTAGTCGGGCCGCTTGATGCCGTAATCGGTCATATACGCGTGCTCGAAGACATCCATTACGAGAATCGGCGTGCAGCCGGCCGGATGGCCGACGTCGTGCTCGTTTATCCAGAAATTGATGAGATTGCCGTTCGCGTTATCCGCGTAAAGAACGGCCCAGCCTATGCCTCGCATGGCGGCGACCGCCCTGAATTCTTTCTCCCACGCCTCCACGCCGCCGAAAACCTCGGCCAGTTGCCGCGCTAGTTTGCCCCCCGCCTCTATCGAGCCGTTGCCCCCAAGGTTTTCGAAATAATATTCATGGAGGCGCATCCCGTTAAACTCCCAACCAAGCCTTCTTTTGAGTTCCGCGAACTCGGGCGCGCCCGTCTGGCCGTCGTTTAACATCCGACCCAATATGTCGAGCGCTTTGTTGGTGTTGGTCACATATCCCTGATAGAGCGTAAAATGATTGTTCAGAAGCGCTTCGCTAAATCCCTCCATCCCGACCAATCCGCTGTAGTCTTTCGCCACGTAAGCCATATCGTTCTCCTCTCCGACTTCCTGCCTTAGGGGGTGCACGCGTTAAAGAACGCGGTAACCTCGAATCTTACGACTACTTATACCCAGGATTATATAGTCCAAAACGCTTGCCGACATATTTTACGGTACCTTATGGTACAAACGCTCGCTTGTTAGCGCTACGCGGATTACCTGCGCGGTACGGGTTTGCTATGTCCGGAAATCATCTCGATAAAGAGCGCTGTAACGGGCGGTATTACGCATCTTTCGACTGGTGGAGATAGACCGTCCTCACCGGGAACGGGATATCGATGCCGGCGTCGTCGAGGGCGGCTTTTACCAGCTTGAGAGCCTCGGACTGCGCCTGGATATAGCCGTGCTCTTTCCAGTCGACCCATATCCGCACGCGGAGCATGATGGCGCTATCGCCGAATTCCGTCACTATCACATCGGGTATGGGCTGCTCGACAAAGCCGGGCAACCGGGCGGCGGCCTCAAGACAAGCCTTAACGGCGCGGTTGATGTCGCTGCTATACGGGATGCCCGCGTCCACGTCTACGCGGCGCAAGGGAAGCGCCGTCAGGTTTATGATATTACTCGTCGACATAGTGTTGTTCGGGACATATATAAGGCGACCGTCATTAGTGGTAAGCTGGGTGTCGCGGACGCGAATATTGGTCACGGTGCCCTCGACATCGCCGATTTTGATATAGTCGTCGATGGTAAACGGCCGTTGAATCAACAAGATGATGCCGGCGAGAAAGTTGCCCAGGATATCCTTCATAGCGAAACCGACGGCAAAGCCAGCGAGGCCGAGGCCTGTGAAGAGCGCGGAAAGGTTGATCGGCAAGATGCCGAGCGACATAATGATACCCAGCGCGAGCGCCCCTATATAGGCCAGCTGGGCGACGAGAATGTCGATGTGGCCTTCGGTGCTGGTCTTGGCCATGGCTCGCCTGGCCATATTCCGTATCATCTTTGCTACGAAAATGGAGATGACCAAGGCAACGATTGCTATGATGATGTTCGGCACCCATCTTGCAAATTCAAGGTAGAGGTCTTGGAAGCCGCCGCTGATGGAGACGATACGTCCTTCGATGGTCGCCGTGTCTTCGTTCACTCACTCTCTCCTTATATTAGACCCTAAGACTCTACCTTGGAAGCGTTTGTTTAGGGCAATCATGTGTCATTCTAGTAGATTTCACAAACAAGCGCAAATACATAAGACACAAAAAGAAAGGGGTCAGGTCTTTATTTTTTAGCCTAACGCCGCCCGCGCGCATAGACTTAGAGAGCAGGTATCCGTAACAGCCGTAGCAACGTCCCCTATTTGATAAACCTTTGCCCATATGGGTAATAACCTTTAAGATCGTTTAAGCCGTGCAGTATGACAAACGCGATTTTCACAAGTGAGGTATTCGTTGGTGACACCCATTCCTGAAGAGCTGTTTCCTCAACCACATACCGATACATCGCCGGGTTTTGGAGAGAAGATGTCGTCGCTCGTCTCCATTATGGTCGACATCTCCTCGGAACTCGAACTCGACGAACTCTTCAAAAAGATCGTCCACCATGCGACGCATCTCTGCGAGGGAGACGGCGGTCTCATCGCGCTCGTTGCGGAGGACGGTTCGGTAACTAAGCGATACGCATACAACGTCCCCGACGCCGTCATGGTTGAAAAGATACCCCGTGGCCGGGGCACGCTATATGAGGTACTTCGAGAGCGGCGCACGATCATCGTCGATGACTACGCGACCTATCCGATGAAAATCGAGGCCTTTGCCGCACAGGGAATTAAGAGTGTCTTGGCGACCCCGATAATGCGCAAGAACCGCCTTACCGGCGTTATCGAAATATTTAGCATGACGAATAAGGGGCGAATTAAGCGCTATGGGGCAAACTTGCTGGAGACAGTCGCGGCTCAGGCAGCCGTCGCCCTTGAAAATGCGAGCTTGTACGACACGCAGCGGCAGCATGAGGAAGAGCTGGCGGAGACGCTCCGCATCGCAAACATACTTATTGAAGCGGCTAACGTCATCGGCTCGACCCTCGATACCGAGCAGGTTCTGAAGAGATTTTCCGACCTGGTCGCGGAGATAACCAAGCTCAAGCGCAATGTCATATTCCTCTATGACCCGGTTGAAAACACGCACGAAGTCATCGCCGAGCACAACGGCGGCGTGGCGGTGGGCGCCGGCTTCACAGTCGCCGATTTCGGCGCGGAGTTCTTCGAAATATACCGGAGCGGACTGACGACGGTTTTAGACTACGAAGACCCCGGTCTCTCCCCTGCCGCTAAACGTACGATGGATGGATTCAACGCAAAAACCGGGCTGTTCGTTCCACTAACAATCGGCGACCGGGTCATAGGAAGTATCGGTATAGACAATCCCGGACAGTCGCATAAATTCACCGACCGCGAAATCGAACTCGCGAGCGGCCTCGCGAAGCAGGCCGCGGTCGCCATTGAGAACGCGCGGCTCTTCGAACGTGTCAAGAACACATCGAGCGAGCTTGAGGAGCGCGGCAAAGATCTCCAGACTCTCCTCGACGTCACACTCGACATAACAGGCGGTCTTAAGCTCGAAGAACTCATGTACAAGATTGCCAAGAACGCGACCGAACTCATCGGCGCGGACGTCGGCGCCGTAGGTCTCTTCGATAAAAAAAGGGGCGTTGTCACATACCCGTTCGTATACAACCTGCCCGAAGTGCTGACAAAAGTGGATGTCCCACTGACCAGCAGCATGACAGGCCTCGTCATCGAAGAGAGCGAACCGTTGATAATCGATGATTACCAGCAATTGAAAGAGCGAGTGCCGGTCTTCGCGGAAGCGGGCTTGCGAGCCATCGCGATGGTTCCCCTCACCTACCGCGGCGAGATAACCGGCACCCTCTGGGTCTCGAGCCGGCGGCCCGAGAAACACTTCGACGAGCACGATATCTCGATTCTCGACGGTATCGCGCTCCACGCCGCCATAGCGCTTGAGAACTCGCGACTATACGAGAGCGTCAGGCAATCCGAAGAGGCGGCAAAACGGCGCACAAGGGAACTGTCGATTCTCAATGACCTCTCAAACGTGCTCTCGCAAACGCTCGACCTCGATACGATGCTCAAGGCTGCCATCGATAGCATGATGGAATTACTCGAAGCCGACGGGGCTGCCATTTATATCTTGGATGAGGAAAAGAATTCCCTGAGACTGGGAGCCCACAAGGGTCTCAGCGAGAATTTTGTCGCCAACAGCAGGATAATACCTGTCGGGGAGCGCTTACCGGGCCGGGTGGTGGAAACCGGTCATTCGCTCATCATCGAAAACCTCGCCGATTCCGCTGATTTTGAGGCGACGGTAGTCAACGAGGCCTTCGCCAGTTTGATTGGCGCGCCTATTAAATCGAAAGGAAAGACTATCGGCTCATTCCCTTTAGGCAGCCGCCATCCCGGCAAGTTCAGCAAGGGTGACGCCACGCTGCTCGAGTCGATCGGAAACGAACTCGGCGTCGCGATGGAAAACTCGAGACTATACGCCGCGCAGCTCAATATCGCCGAATCTCTCCAGCGCAGCATGCTCCCCGCGTTTATCCCATCGATACCGGGCGCGGAGATAGGCGTGATGTATTCGTCGGCGACTGAAGAGGCAAAGGTCGGGGGCGATTTCTACGATATCTTCGATATCGACGGGCGCTTCGCCCTCATCATCGGGGACGTCTCCGGCAAGGGTATCGCGGCGGCCGCCTATACCTCGATGGTGAAGTACGCCTTGCGCGCTTACCTCTATCAAGACCCCTCGCCCGCCCATGCTATCTCCCAAGTCAACGGATTTGTGCGACGGCAGGTCGATCACGCGGTTTTCATAACGGCGTTCTGCGCCATATATGAACCCGAAACCGGGGTTCTCGCCTACGTAAACGCCGGTCACCCTTATCCGTGCCTGCTCGACAACACCGCCGAGAAATGCACCTTCTTGACGACCAACGATCCCGCCATCGGCATTATCGCGGACTACGCGTACCGGGAGAAGTCCATCCAAGTGCGGCTCGGCAACCTTCTTGTCGCTTATACCGACGGCGTCCTCGAGGCGCGGGCGGATTCGGAATTTTTCGGAGAGGGCCGCCTCGAAGAGACACTCTTGGAAACCATCGGAAAGCACGCCCAGGAGACCGCTAACAGCATCATCGACGCCTGCCTCGCGTTTTCACGCGGGCGCCTGACCGACGATATCGCGCTCCTGGTTATGAAAAGGACTATCTAGCTCGACATTTCCGGCCACATCCTCTCCCTAATCCGGCGCTTTAGAGATAGGAACGAGCTGCCGATATTAGGCCTAGCGACCAACGACAGATAAGCCGGGGTTTTAAAATGGACAAATACGAATTTCTCAGACATTGGGAATCCTACAGCGGGCTGCGCCTTATAGGTGATAAGCGCATGCGTTTCTTGGGCGAGTGCGAACTCATCCTCTATCTCGACGACGATATCCTGGACATGTCGCTCAAAGTCGCGGCGCAGAAACACAACTTCGACCTCAAATATATCGAGACAGTCGGCCTTCACCTTCGTCAATATCTCAATCGCGTCCAATACGCGACCGTCGAAGGCGACGGCGCCGATACGCATAAGACACCCATCGACCGCGACCGGACCTTTTTGACCGTTATTCCCGGCGGCAAAAACTTTTAAGAGGCCGTTTGAAAATTATCTCGCGGCCATACCTTTGACAGCCCGAAGTCCTACGGCGTCGGATCAATCACTTGTCTTCACCAGAGACCCTCTCTTTCTCGCCGGCGACCATCGGGTTGACGAGGGCCCCCTCGGTCGCCATGTACGCCATTCGCTGTGAGAGCCGAATCCGGTCGAACATTACGAGCACGATGAAGACGACGAGCAATAGATTGAGAACTAAAATACCCGCCGGTGTCTTCGTGTATGCGAGCGCCCGACCAGCCGACGGAATAACCGCCAGAGCTTTCCCCATCAAATTATCTTCGCTTACGAGCAGCTCGTCGCCGCGGTGATTGCTGTCGCCTTTTGTCCTTAAAAGAAATTCGCCTTCCTCATATGCCTTTTCGACTACCCGGTGCGTGACGAGCGAGTTTGTCGCTGAGCCCTCCCGAAAGACTGCCGTATCCCCTATCTCCACCTGGTCGATACCGGCTCTTGCGAAGACCAGAAGCGAGCCTGCCGGCATCGACGGGCTCATGCTGTCGCTTTTGACTATGAGCAGCCCTAAGCCGCCTTGCGCGATGAGGGCGAAGAGCGCGAGAAATAAAACGACTATCGCCATGGTCGCCATGGACATCGCCTTGTCGATAAATCCGGTCCGCCCCCACCAACCTTTGACTCTTGAAAATATATAAACCATCGTCCCCACCTTCTTAAGATTCGGCCTGCGCCCCGCATATCACTGGAAACTCGGTCGTATTGGCCGGGGACCTTATGGCGAATGGCCGGCCCCCGGCCAAGAGTATGGCGAGTTCTTCAGCGACGTTCTAGCCGCCGAATTTGGTAATCACTATATTGCCGGTCGCCACTGCTCGGCGTCGAATCTGAACATGATCGTGGCTGTGGTCTCCTCATCGACATCCGCTTCTTGCGGTATCCAGACCTTGAAATTGATTTTGCGTCCGTTGCTCGGGCCGCCCCCGGAGACACCGCTCTCCCTCGCAAGCCATCCGGTCTGGAGACCGTTTAGGTTGCCCGTCCACACCTCGCCCGTCACACTGTCGGTAATCCGCACCATGACGGCATTCCAGAGCTTAGTGCTCGTCCCCACCTGCCTCACGGATTTGACCTTGTAGAAGAATTTCGTGGGAGTGTTCGTAAAAACGGTGACCGTCGACTCATAGGCCGGACCGCCGGGCATGGCTCCGTTTACCGTTAGAAACGGCTCCGGGTCGGTTCCTATGCACATAGTGCCTGTCGTGACCGTGTTGTCCATATTTTCGGCCTGCGCCGTCATGTAGGCGAATGTCCCACCCGTAAGCATAGCCAGGACAAGCGTGATGCCGAGCAAGGCCGTCATCAGCTTTTTCATAGTTCCCCCTCCTTATGTAGTTTCCGTCTGAAGAGATCTCTCGCGAAACTGCGCCAATATAAGCGCATACTTGTATTTGTGCAATTGCACTTCTGAATATAGCAATACAAGCGTCCTTTGGTCAAGGGCTAATTAATAATTTTTCGCTAAAATCCCGGCAAAAGTTTTTTCAAAAAACTTCGCTGAGTGGTTACAATATTTTTATTCCGCGAGGATTGGATGCGGCTAGAGGATTTCCCGGATATGCTCGTAGAGGTTTTCGATGTCGGCGTAGACCCGTTCGGCTCCGGCGTCGCGAAGGATGGACTCTGTATTACCGCCGGTAAGGACGCCAACCGGGGTCATCCCGGCCCGCACCGCCGCCTCTATGTCATGCGCGCTGTCGCCGACGACGACCGCTTCTTCCGGGGCGACGCCGAGGAGGGCGGCGGCTTTCAGAAATATCTCGGGGTGCGGCTTCGAGTGCTCGGTGTCTTCGGCGGCGACCACCGCCTTGAGGTATGGTCCCGCCGAGAGGAGTTCTACATAAAACTCGGCGTCTTGGCGCTTGGCCGATGTGGCGAGCGCAAGCTCTAATCCCTTGTCGTGTAGGTATGCGAAGAGTTCTTTTGTCTTCGGAAAGACCTTGATATCGGCGTAGGCGTCGCGAAACGCCCGCCATTTCTTATCGAGGACATCGGCTCGCAGTTCAGGCCGGTCTTCGGGGATAAAGTCCTCGATGATGTCGACCGCCCTGCGACCGAGCTGCCCTTGGATTGCCTCGGCGCTCAGCTCTATGCCGACCGCGGCAAGCGCCTTTTTCCAGGCGTTAGTATGGATATCTCTGGTATCGACGAGGGTGCCGTCGACGTCGAAGATAAACGCTCTTATCATTTAGAGATGCTTGCCGAGGATATCCTGAATCTCGGCAACGCGTTTTTCGCTCTCACCGTTAGGCGCTTGTGTCTTGATTGGCGGATATTCGCCCTCAGCCTCCACACCCTTATCTTCGGCCTTGACCGGCTCAGCCGCTTGGGTCTCTTGGGTCGCTTGGGTCTCTTGGGCCGCTTCGGCCTCGATAGTTACTTCCGGCTCTTTCGCTTTCTCGGCTTCTTTCGGCTCCGCGACCACCGCCGGTCGCGGCGCCTGGGCTGGTGCCGCCCCCGGTTTTGCCGCTGCCTGCGCGGGTTTCGGCATTGCCGTCATGATTGCGCGCGGTGCGGCTGGTGATCGCTCTGCTTGTTCCTCTTTGCCCTCGCGAATGTAGTTCTTTATCGCGCGAAAGATCACATAAAGAGCGAGCAAGGATATTATGCCGAACAATACAGCGGTGACAATAAATCCATCCATAGCCAAATCTCCCCTCTTCCTGTTTTTCCCACATTAATGTTAACCGCAAGCAGCGGTTTTAGCAAGATATAAGCCTATCAATTGATATATCGGCCCGATTCTCGCCTTTTTAATATCGGCAAAAAGTGGGAATACCAAAATAAGCCACATAAGACACGAAAGTGTTTGGAACGGAGGTGTTTGGAATGAAGATTAAAGATCTGATGACAAAAGACCCGAAGACGGTCCAGACCACGAGTAACCTGGTGGAGACGGCGCGTAAGATGAAGGAACTCAATGTCGGGTTTATGCCGGTCATGGATGGCAACGCGCTGGTCGGCGTGGTGACCGACCGGGACATCGCTATGCGAGCGGTCGCCGAGGAGATGCTGCCCCTTGAGACCAACGCGGAAGACATAATGAGCACCGATGTCCACGTCGTTTCACCCGAAACCAGCCTGGAGGAAGCCGGCGAAATCATGGAGAAGTTCCGGATTCGCAGGCTTCCGGTTGTCGATGAGTTCGGCGCGCTCGTCGGTGTCTGCGCGCTCGGCGACATCGCGGTACGCGGCGGCAACCTTGAGGGGGCCGGCGAGATTCTCGAAGAGATATCGGAGCCGAGCCGTCCCGAGATGGCGGCGTAAGGTGATTCACGCATGTTCGATGCGAGGCCCGGCGCTCATGCCGGGCCTCGCGCTCTTACTCTTCCTTCGCGGATGTCGATTCTTTATATGCCCAGACGGCAAAGAGCAGTATTAACAGAAGAACGACTAATGTGACGATTTGTTCTATGGTCAAGATATCCTCCTATAGCCTGATTTGACCGTTTCCCTCTATAACGTATTTCGTAGACGTCAACGCTGTCAAGCCCAACGGCCCGCGCGCGTGTAATTTCTGCGTGCTGATACCGATTTCAGCGCCCATCCCGAACTGTCCGCCATCGGTAAAGCGCGTCGAGGCGTTGACATAGACCGCCGCCGAATCTACTTCTCGCGTAAATTTGCGCGCCGCGTCGTGGTCCCGGGTGATGATGGACTCCGAGTGCATGGTGCCGTATTTGTTGATATGCGCGACCGCCTCGTCTATCGAGTCGACGACGCGCACCGCTATTTTGAGTTCTAGATACTCCGTATACCAGTCCTTCTCGGTAGCTTCTTGTGCCTCGGGGACGAGGCCGCGTACGGTTTCGTCTCCGATGATGGTAACGCCCTGCTCGATTAGGTCCGCACAGGCTTTCGGGACAAATTCGGCTGCGACCGCTCTATGTACCAGAAGCGTCTCCGCCGCGTTGCAGACACTCGGGCGCCCGCATTTGGCGTTGACTACTATCTTAGCCGCCATATCCGGGTCGCCGGTCTCATCGACGTAGATGTGGCAGTTACCCGCGCCGGCCCACAAGACCGGAACGGTCGCGTGCGAGACGACCGCGTGGATAAGCTCCGGACCTCCCCTGGGCACGAGCAGGTCGACGTACCGGTCGAGACGGATCAGCTCATTCGCGGATTCGCGGCTGGGGTCGGCCAACGCCTGAATCGCGGCGGCCGGCAGACCCGCATCCGCGGCGGCTTTCGCTATGACCTCGGTCAGCGCTATGTTCGAGTGGTTCGCCATCGAGCCGCCCCGCAGGATTATCGCGTTGCCGCTCTTTACGCAGAGCGCCGCCGCCTCGACAGTGACGTTCGGTCGGGCCTCATAGATTATGCCGACTACTCCGAGCGGCACTCTGACTTGGCGAATCTCCAGCCCGTTCGGCACCCGCCATCCTTTGACGGTCTCCCCGACCGGGTCGGTGAGGATCGCCACGTCGAAAAGGCTCTCGGCCATCTCTTTGACGCGCGCCGAGTTGAGCATCAGGCGGTCGATTAGCGATGAGCCGATACCTCTGGCGGCGGCTTCTACCATATCTTTTTCATTTGCCGCGAGAATCTTGTCGGCGTTGGCTACCAGTGCTTCGGCCATGCTGGTCAGCGCGTTGTTTTTCTCGGCTGTACTAAGCGTCGCCATTATCCGGGATGCGGCTTTCGCCCGCGCGCCCAGCTCTAAAATTTCGGTCTTTATCTCCCCCGACTCTGCCATCGTCCGACCCCCTAGCGTAATATTACCAAACAGTTCCTGTGGATTATCTCTTCACTGGCGCTGTCGCTAAATTTCTCCAGCACCTGTGAACTTTTGAGTCCCTTTATCTCATCGACTTCGCTAGAGGAAAAATTCGTCAGCCCTTTCGCGAAGACATTGCCCTGCAAATCTTTGACCGTTATCGCGTCGCCCGCCTGAAACCTGCCCTCGCAGCCGACTACGCCTGCGGGAAGAAGGCTCTTGCCCGCCGATATCAACGCGTTCGCGGCGCCGTCGTCGACGACGACGCTGCCCCGAGGCGACTTGCCAAACGCTATCCATAACTTCATCGCGCTCAGACGTTTCTTGCGCGGCGCGAAAAACGTGCCGACACGCTCATCGTTCATTATATCGATAAGAACGTTCGCCCTCCGGCCATGAGCTATGACCATACCGACTTGCGCGAAGATAGCGATGCGCGCCGCCTGTATCTTTGTGACCATTCCCCCCGAGCTAAACGACGAGCCGCCTCCACCGGCCAGCGACTCTATCTCGGTCGTGATATCTTCGACCATCTCTATCAGCTTCGCGTCCCCGCCGTCGCGAGGGTCACCGGTGTAGAGCCCTTCGATATCCGAGAGCAAAATCAGCAGGTCGGCGCGGATAAGATTCGAAACGAGCGCGGCGAGCGTGTCGTTGTCGCCGAAACGAATCTCGTCGACCGCCGTCGCGTCGTTCTCGTTGACGATAGGGACGACGCCGAGCGCGAGCAGGGTCTTTAAGGCATTGCGCGAGTTGAGATATTGTTGGCGGTGGATAACATCGTACTGCGTCAACAATACCTGGCCGACCTTAATACCGTGCTTACTGAATAGGCTCGCGTATTCGTGGAGAAGAAGTCCCTGGCCGACCGATGCGGCGGCCTGAAGCTCCGGGATGGTCGAAGGCCGCGCCTTAAGGCCGAGGCCTTCGACACCCGCCGCAATCGCGCCCGAAGAGACGATTACCACATCGTAACCGTCCTTTTTCAATTGCGCGACCTGTTCGACTATGCTCTTCAGTTGGACGTGGTCGATACCGCCCGTCTCTTTAGCGACCGTGCTCGTCCCGAGTTTTACGACAATCCGGCGAGCGTTACGGAAGACATTCAGTCCTTTGCAAGGCAAACACCTCTAATTAGATTTTAAGACTAACTTCTATTTTATCACTTTTATGCGGCGCCGTGATAGCCGCCTAAAAAGGATAAAACTCGAAGACCATCGCGCCTATGCTGACAGTATCGCCCTCATGGGCGCCGGCCGCGACGAGCTTGTCCTCGACGCCGATGCTTTTCATGCGCTTTTGCAGATGGATAACGGCATATTCGTTCTCGAAATCGGTCATGATAACCATGCGCTCAAGATCGATACCCCTTACCACCCACACATCATTATCCCTGCTCACCGTAATCTCGGTGGGGTCGTGTTCTTCGACGGTAACAGCGACTTTCTCTTTTTTGACCGGCTCGCGCTCGACTTTATCGAGGATGTCCGCGACCGCGTAAAGGAGCCGTTCGACGCCGGTTCCGACCGCCGCCGATATCCCGAAGAACGGGATTTCGCGCTCGGCCATGTAATCCCGGACCCGCCGCAGTCTATCGTCCTCACCGTAAATATCGAGCTTGTTGCCCGCCACTACCTGCGGCCGCGCCGCAAGCTCAGGGTTATATAGCGCTAACTCCCGGTTGATGGCTTCGAAATCCTCCAGGGGGTCTCGCCCTTCGAGCGACGCCATATCGAGGATGTGGATGATGACCGCGGTCCGCTCGACGTGGCGCAGAAACTCATAGCCGAGCCCTTTCCCGGTATGCGCCCCTTCGATGATGCCGGGTATGTCGGCGGCGATGAAACTTCGGCCATCGGGCAGGCCGACCACACCCAGGTTTGGTGTGAGGGTCGTAAACGGGTAACCCGCTATCTTAGGCTTCGCCGAGGATATCCTGCTGATAAGGGTGGATTTACCGACATTCGGGAAACCGACCAGGCCCACATCGGCAAGGAGTTTAAGCTCAAGCATTATCCAGCGCTCCTCGGCCGGCTCACCCTTCTCCGCAAACGATGGGGAGCGCCTGGTGGGCGTCGCGAACCGCGCATTACCCCGGCCCCCTATGCCGCCTCGCGCGACGACGAACCGCTCGCCGGGTTCGGTCAGGTCGGCCATGACATTGCCGTCACCGTCTTTGACCACCGTCCCCGGCGGAATCTTTAAGATAATGTCGTCGCCGTTGGCCCCGGACTTATTGCTCCCCTGTCCGTGTTGGCCGCGCTTGGCTTTGAATTGCCGGTGGTAATGGAAGTCGATGAGCGTGCGCAAACCCTCATCGACTTCGAGAATGACACTTCCGCCGCGTCCGGCGTCACCGCCGTCCGGACCGCCTTTCGGTATATATTTAGCGCGAAAGAAGCTGACGACGCCGTTTCCGCCGTCTCCCGCTTTGACGAATATTCTCGCTTCATCTATGAACGAACTCATATCTCTATCCCTCGCCCCGACTGGGACGCTAACGCGCCCCGTCGCGCACTAAACAAAAAAAGCCACAGTCTCCTGTGGCTTCTATCGACCTTTAAAATCTACGCTTCCGCAACGGCTTCGCTTAAGATGCTTACCTTGCGTCCGCTCTTAGTGTGGCCGCCAAAAGCCACGTACCCATCGATAAGAGCGAAGATGGTGTAGTCGCGTCCGAGACCGACGTTCTTGCCGGGCTTAATCTTGGTGCCGCGCTGGCGCACAATGATACTGCCGGCGCTGACATGCTGGCCGCCAAAAGCTTTAACGCCCAACCTCTTAGATTGGCTGTCGCGACCGTTCCTGGTACTTCCCATTCCTTTTTTGTGTGCCATCTATATCACCTCAATCAAGACAAAATAATCAGCATTGATTTACACCCAACTAAGTATATGGGTCTAGAAATGTTTTGTCAAACATAAAACAGGTCGGGGGACACATCCAAAATTATGTGGGCGCCGAGAACCCCGCTGGCTTATCGGGTTTGCGACCGATAAATTACCGCTGTCTCGAAGATTTAGCGAAGAGCATCGCCGCAACACCTATCTTATGCCGCGGATATCGAGAACTGTGCGCCGTAAAATGCGGGCACAACTACGACAGGCGGGGTCTTCAAAGACCCCGCCTCCGCCTTGTCAAATGCCGTAGAGTCTGCGGACATCATGGCGTGTCGTCAACGATTAGACTGCCTTATCTACGCGGCTCTTCCAATCGTAAAATCCTTATAAGCCGAGAAAATTACATCTTCTTCCCTGCGTGCGAACGCGCTCATTATTATAGCGAGCCGGCTGATGTCCCCGGCATAATCGCTCTGGGATCCGCCCTGGGAATATTTATCCAGGAACTCGATGAAAACGGTCGCAAGACGGACGATGTCGCGCGCGAAAAGGTCGAGTGTCTGTTGAAGCCGCGGGTTGTTAAATGATTCCTCGCGTAGCTTCGGGTAGATCGTCTCGTTCTCTTTTTTCAAGTGCGCGAGCAGAGCCGTCTTTATGGACTGCAGCAGCACCGGGGCGCCGTCTGAATTAATTTCGAGTCTCTTTATCTTGTTGAACGAGTCGACGAGAGACGCGTGTTCGGATTCTAGCCGGCGGATCAAGTCTGACATATGTTTCCTCCTTGAATGCATATGATGTAGAACTGGCTAGATTATTCATCGGCGACGCCCATGAAAGCTAAAGAATGATTTCGATATGATTAGGGATGATTTTGTCCGTGAAAATAGTTGAAACGCTCCGGGCATCCATGATGAAATAGCCTAGCCTTCCGGGGTCGACACTAGTTAGGCTGAACCTCCCGGTTGACAAGGTCGTCGTAGGTCAAACCGGCTTTGATGATGTCTTTCTTGACCATCCAGTCGAGGAGACGCTCGACATCGTCCTCGGTTGGGAGCTGCACCTGCGGGTAGAGATTTACCTGATACGATTCGGCAATCGCCTCGGGGAGTTCGGCTTTCTCGATAAGGAGGCCGCGATACGAATCGGGCTTGACATTGATGAGAATGACCGCGTCATTGACGGCCTCGAGCATGTCCCCAACCGCGTCCCGGTTCTCGCTGAGGAATTCATCCCCGAAGAGCAGAATCGTCTGGGAGAGGTTCGCGCCTTTGGTATCGTCTACTATTAAACGAGCACCCCGTGCTTGGGCAAGCGACAGCAACGGGTCCGGCAAAGCCGCGGCTTGTGTTTGCCCGCTCATCAGCGCCTCCAGGCGCACGGGAATCTTCTTGATCTCGATTTTCTCGATGTCGGCATCGGCAAACCCGTTCCCGGTCAAGATGCCGTCGACGACATATTCGATGATTGTGTTGCCGGAGACGGCAATCGGCACGCCCTTGAGGTCTTCGATTGCCTTGATTTCGGATTTCGGCGAGGCCAGAATGCCGAACCGGCCCTCGGTCGGCTGCGAGCCGAGCAAGACACTGACTATGGAGACCGGAACCCCGCCCCGCTCAAGCACCGCGGCCGCTAGGATATCCCCCGTAAGCCCGTCTATCCGGCCTGCTTGAAGCGCCGCGTCGCGCTCTTGCGCGCTGTTGAAAACGATGACTTCGACATCGACGCCGACCTCGCTAAAGAGTTCTTTTTGCTTCGCCACGTAAATCGGGAGTGCGTCTTCGGTGGGGAGTGTGCCTATCTTTATTTTGACGGCTTCTTTCTTGACAGTGGTCTCCGTGGTCTTAGTGTCGGTTGCGCCCGTGTTCGAGCAGCCTACCGCCAAAACGACCAATAGTGCGACGAGTATGCCGGCGATGGTCTTCTTCATGAGTCTCCTCCGTAGGGTCATTGGTCTCCTCCGTAGGGTGCCGCGCCGCCTAAGTGTGTTGGTATGAGTGCGAGTGTGCGGCAAAACAGTCCGGTCCGCAAAGACCGACCTGAAAAGTATAGTAGCACAAAACAGGGGTATCCGACAGCGCTTGGACGGCAAGACTTAGGCTCTCAACAGCCTCGCGTTTATAGCGACGATAACAGTGCTAATGGACATGAAGACGGCGCCTATTGCCGGGCTCAACACGACTCCATAACTATATAACACGCCCGCGGCGAGCGGGAGCGCGAAAACATTGTAGCCGGTCGCCCAGGCAAGATTCTGCAGCATCTTACGGTATGTCGCTTTTGAGAGCCCGACTATAGAGACGGCGTCGAGCGGGTTACTCTTGACCAGGATGATATCGGCCGTCTCGACCGCCACGTCGGTTCCCGCCCCTATCGCGATACCGATATCGGCCTGCGCGAGCGCCGGTGCGTCGTTGACACCATCGCCGACCATCGCAACGGTGAGCCCTCTGGCCTGCACCTCTTTGACCTTGGCCGATTTCTCATGCGGCAGCACCTCGGCAAAGTAATCGTCGAGACCCAGCTCGCCCGCTACCCATTTGGCGACTTGGCGGTTGTCGCCGGTGAGCATCATCACCCGCACACCCATCTCCTTGAGCTTGGCGACCGCCTCACGCGACTCGGGCCGGATGATATCGGCAAGCCCTATGGCACCGTTAAGCTCGCCGTCGATGAGGACGAAGACGACCGTTTTCCCCTGCTCGGCTATCTTTCCGATGCGGGCATCGTCATACGGAATATTTTTCTCTCTGAGATAACCGGGGCTAACCACTTTCACATCGCGGCCGTTAACCTTAGCCTCGGCCCCCTTGCCGGGGATAGAGTTAAAGCCGGTCGTCTCAAAGGTCTCAACGACCGAGCCGGCTATGCTCTTGGCGATAGGATGCTCGGAGTACGCCTCGACAGACGCCGCATATTTGACGAGTTCGTCTTCGCTCAACACGTCCGCAAGGATGACCTTATCGGTGACGCCGAATTTGCCCTGGGTGAGCGTCCCCGTCTTGTCGAAGATGACGGCCTGGATATTTCTCGCCCGCTCGAACGCCGCGCGATCTCTAATCAGAAGACCTTTGCTCGCGGAAAGCGCGGTCGAAATCGCGACGACCAACGGTATGGCAAGCCCCAGCGCGTGCGGACAGGCTATGACCATCACGGTCACCGCCCGCTCGATGGCGAAAGAGAGTTCGGAGTTTAAGACAACAAACCAGACCAACCATGTGATAGAACCACCGGTAAGCGCTATGATAGTCAACCACAGCGCGGCGCGATCCGCCAAATCCTGCGTCCTCGACTTGCTCTCCTGAGCCTCGCGTACCAAGTCGATGACTTGCGAGAGAAATGAGTCCCTACCGGTCTTATCGATTACTATGGTAACCGAGCCCTCGCCGTTTATCGAGCCGCCGATTACCATCGAGCCTGGCGTCTTCGATACCGGTTTCGACTCACCGGTAAGCATCGACTCGTTGACGCTGGTCGCTCCATCGACGACTTCGCCGTCGGCGGGCACTTTCTCCCCCGGCTTGACAATCACCCTGTCGCCGAGGATAAGGGCGCTTAAGGGTACGTCTTTGACGCTTCCGTCCGGCGTCACCTTGTGAGCGTCCTGAGGCATCAGACGCGCCAGTTCTTCGAGCGCGCGCGAGGCCCCCATTATCGAGCGCATCTCAACCCAGTGACCGAGAAGCATGATATCTATCAATGTCGCGAGTTCCCAGAAGAAGTCGATTCCGGGCAGGCCGAAAACGGTCGCGCTGCTGTAGAAATACGCGGTCGAGGTGGCCACGCCGATGAGCGTCATCATCCCCGGCGTGCGCTTGCGCACCTCGTCGATGAGGCCCGCCAGGAAGGGATAGCCCCCATAGAAGAAGATGACCGATGAGAGCCCGAAGAGGACTAACTGGTCGCCCGCGAAGCGCAGCGACTCCCCAAACCCGGCAAACATCTGTAGCATCGGGGACAATATGAGGACCGGGATGGTTATAGCGAGCGAAATCCAGAAACGTTTCCTGAAATCGGCGACCATCATCTCGTGGTGGCCCGCCCGGCCCATTCCGCCGCCGTGGTCCATCCCTTCCATCCCTTGCATATCGTGCCCTGTCTTATCGTCTTGCGGGTTTTGTTCATCCGGCTCGCGCCGCGGGTATTCGCTATGGTCCATGGCAGCCTCCTGCTATCGTCCGCATTGCTCAATAAACAAGCGTATGTCTAATAGATAACCATTTCTATTTTAATACCGCACTTCTGTGATTTATACACACGTGAATTATCGGGGTTTTCACACGGTCTGCCGTCCCCCTCTTTCTTTTTAGAAAGTCTTTAAGGTAAAGGAGCGACGTATAAGCGCGCTTATGCTGTCGACCACAAACACCATCATAAATACAGCCGCCATCAGTGTAAGCAGTTCGTTATAGCGAAATAGCCTCATAGCCAAATCAATACTTTGACCGATACCGCCCGCGCCGACAAAGCCGAGAATAGTCGCCGTGCGAATGTTGCACTCCCATAGATATAGAGTATAAGATACAATACCGTTTAACGCCTGAGGAACTAACGCGAAAGCCGCGATCTTAAACCGGTTGCCCCCCATCACCCGCGCCGCTTCCACCGGTCCCACGAGAACACCCTCCATGGTCTCCGAGTAAATCTTGCCCATCAGCCCGGCGTTATGCACAGCGAGCGCTAGTACGCCGGCAAAGCTCCCTAAGCCCACTGCCGTAATAAAAATCAGCGCCCAGACTAACTCCGGTATCGTGCGCAGGAAGTTAAGGACATTTCTGGCGACGAGATATGGGAGGTGTCCGCCAACCCATCGCGATAATAATCCCACACCAGGCACTTGTGCGCGACTAAGTGTACGGGTTGCGGCAAACGCGAAGGGAATCGATATGACAAGGCCTAGCACTATGCCCATAATCGATATCTGAATTGTTTCAAGGATTGGGGTTACGAGCGAAAGCAGGAAGTTCGACGATATTTCCGGGGGGAAAAGACTCAGGACAAACTTCTTCATGTTCGCCCGACCCGCATCACCAAAGAGCATGGCAAAATCTATCTTAGCTCCTTTTGCGCTCCATGAGACGGCAAACGCAAATGCGGCCATAACAAGAAGAGTCTTCAGCGACTTCTTTTGCACGATAACGTTGAGCGCGCCATTTCTGTCTGTTCCCTTGCCTGTTCCGGGCTTGTTTTGCATTACCCGCACGGCCCCCCTCGCTCCTTTCGGACACATGAATGCCTGTCGTTGTCCTGTTCCATCGAGGGCTCGCGGGCGGAATTGATGCTCGCCGCACTCTTGCCGTGGTCGTTAACGTACCAGCCTTTAAGCATATCGTCTTCGTTCCCCTCGTAAATCGAAGCAAGCAACTCGGCACTGAATTCCCTGGGCGAACCATCAAACACAAGTTGTCCGCGTCGCATGGCGATAACGCGCGTGAAATACCTGCGAGCGATGTCGATGTTGTGGATATTGCAGATCAGGGTTTTACCGCGCATAGCCGCCATCGCTATTAGCGCATCCATGATGCGCTCCGCCGAGATAGGATCAACAGAAGCGATCGGCTCGTCAGCGAGGATGATGTCCGGGTCTTGCATTAGCAAACGTGCGACCGCCACTCTCTGCTGCTCACCACCGCTTAAGTTTCCGGCGCGCATACGGAGCTTATTCTGAATTCCCACTTCATCAAGGTACATAGCGGCTTTCTGGTACGAAAATGGTGTTGGGCCAAATAGGAGTAGACGCAATACCGCCGGCGTTGAAAGCCGGCCTAGAAGCCCGGCAACCACATTTGTCGCGACCGAAAGCTCCCTCACCAGGTTGTGCTGCTGGTAAATGACGCCAATCGTACCGCGGACTTTCTTGAGTCGCGCATATGGCAGCGAATACAAATCAAGGCCATTGAGAGCGATAGCGCCTTTGTCGATATGAATAGAGCGGGTAAGCGCTCGAAACAGCGTCGTCTTACCCGCTCCGCTTGGCCCTATAATCGCGACGGTTTCGCCCTTGTCGACCGATAACGACAGGTCGTTAAGGGCGACAGCGCCGCCCGGAAATGTTTTTGTAAGGCTCTCGACTTGGATACTCATATAAAGCTACAATCCAATAATTCAGACATCGCGTGCCGGACTTAGTTTGTTAGTATGTTAAACTTTCGGCGAAATCAGGCCAAGCTCGATACCCTTGTCAAGAGCTTCCTTATACGCGTCGGCATTGATTTCGACATATCTCTCAGCCCTAAGAAGGTCGAGAAGCTCAGGGTCGTCTATCGTTACGAATATTTCCACTAGTTTTTTCTTGAGTTCCGGGTCGAGATTTGACGGCACACACCACGGGTAACCCTCGACTTCTTGCTTCGCTATCGTTTTGAGCTTGCCGCCATCCACCTTGCCGTCTTTGATGAGTTTCCTCAAGATGCGACCCTCCACGCCGCCCGCGTCAACGGTGCCGTTGAGAACAGCCTGGGCCGTTGCATCATGACCGCCAGAGAAGATAGCAAGCGAAAGCGGCGCGAACTTCTCTTTCCAATCATAACCGGCCTCGACAAGCATCATGCGCGGATACAGCGAGCCCGATGTAGAGCTAGGGTCACCAAACGCAAAGGTCTTGCCTTTGAGGTCATCGAGCGTGTTTACGCCGCTATCGGTACGGGCGATTATCTCGCTGTAATACTTGGTCGTGCCCGTCTCCTTGTCAATCTCCGTGACTATTGGCTCAAGTTCTGTCTGCTGCAATGCCTGAGCATATGTAAGCGCACCAAAATAGGCCAGGTCAAGCTTTTCGGCAACCATCGCCTGAACAACTCCTGTATAGTTGGTAGCCACAAACAGCTCCACCGGCATCCCCAGTTTTTCTTCCAAATATTTTTCGAGCGGCTCGTACTTTGCCAGTTGCTTCTCGGGAGAAATGTTCGGGATCAAGCCTACGCGCAGGGTCTCCGGCTTGTAGTACTTTGATTCTTTCGCTTCAGGCAGATTGTTAGCGCTCACCGTCTCCTTTGGCCCCTGCGCACCGCAGCCCGCGGCGAGAAGCACTACAAACGCAACCGTCACGGCCATGACTACCTTTAACAACTTACCCACCGGCAATCCCTCCTAATAATCGTAAATACATACCTTAAGCGAACCTTATTAGCGATTATACGTGCTTGCTTGCTACGCTGTCAATATATTTACAGTTGTTAATCGATTAGCAACTGTATTCATAAGTATTGCTTATGGTATGAGGACTTTGGCTATCGATGGCCCGAATTGCCGATTACCGGAAATAAAATCGGGACTAATCTAATCCGCCGGCGCGACGAGGGCTTGCCTAAGCCGGGAATCGGTATCGGAATGTCGGCTCTAACCCGCCGACGCGAGGATGGCGCGGACATAGTTTTTCGTCTCTTGATACGGGGGGATGCCGCCGTAGCGCAGAACCGCGCCGGGGCCGGCATTGTACGCGGCGAGCGCCAAGTCCCACCGGTCGAAGGTCTTGAATTGCCGGCTCAAGTATCTCGCGCCCGCTTCGAGCTGGTCGGATGGAGATTCCTTGAAACTTTCGATATCATAGCCCATAGCGATGACATTAAACGGCATCACCTGGGTCAACCCGAGCGCGCCGGAGCGCGATACGGCGCCATAGTCCCACCCCGACTCCTGGGTGATGAGCGCAAAGAAGAGCTTCTCCGGGATATCGTATTTCTCGGCGGTCGCCGCCGCGAGCGGCCTTAAATCCTTCGGTATATTTGCCGCATTGGACGTGGCGGACGCGGCTCCCCCAAGCGCGCGAATCCGCGCGGCTATCTTGACCGAGCTGGACCTGAGGTTGTCCTCGGCCTGCGCGAGTTGCCGCTGTTCTTCTTCGATTTGGGCATAGAGCTGCTGCTGCTTTCCTACCTCTGTCTCCAGCCGCTCCTGCTGCGCGATGACGCTCGCCATCTTCTCGTCCATCCGCTTCTTATCCGCGACCAGGCGCCGGTGTTGCTCGTCGATAACCTTTTTCATAGTCCTGACTTGAGTGACCTCGCCTGAAATATCGGTGGTGAGCTGCTTGAGGTCTAAGACAAGCCGTCCGCCGTGCTCGGCTATCATGCGCAAAAACGCCAAGCGCGACATAAAATCGCCGAAGTCTTCGGACTTAAGAAGGATGGTCAGCGTGTTCTCGGTGCCGCGTTTATATGTGTTTACCAGGCGCTTGTCGAAAGCTCCGCGCCGCAACGAGAGCCCTGTGCGCGCATCGGAAAGCCTGGTCTCCGCTTCGCCGAGCTTCTTTTTCGTATCGTCTAGCTTGGTCTCGGTCGCCTTCGTGCGCTCGATTAGCTCGTTGAGTTCTGTCTGCAGCGCATTGAGTCGCGTCTGCATCTGAACGAGTTTTTGGCTGCTCTCCTCAATCTGCCCGCGGATATCCGCTTGGCGTCGCTCAGCAGACGCTTGCTTGCTCTTATTCACCTTGATTTGCGCGTCGATACTCTTTAGCTCGGAGCGCTTAGAATCGAGCGGAGATGCGTAAGCCGCCGGTGAGAGTAGTATAAACGCCGTGACGATCAATGCCGCGATTTTTGTTCGGTCAAGCGTGCGAAAGAGTCTCATACAAGGTTTCAATCTACCAGTAACGGCGGGATGGGTCAACTTCTGGGGGGGGCAGAATAATAAAATGTCTCTTATCTTGCGAGCGGACGCAAAAAGAGCCCCAATCGCTCGAGGCTCTTTAAAGTTGGACTATTCAATGCACCGGCGGTGATTCGCACGGCGACCGACAACTATGCGGTTTTCTAAAAATCCCCATTTATGCCATTCAGCTCGGCCAGCGTAAAGACCGGGCCGTCCTTGCAGATGAAGAGGCTGCCGATGTTGCAGCGCCCGCAGAGGCCGACGCAACACTGCATCTTGCCCTCTAGCGTGGTCACTATCTGCTCGGGGCTAAAGTTCATCTCGGCCAAATCTTGGAGGACGAACTTGATCATAATCGGCGGCCCGCAGGTTAAGGCGATCGCGTTCTCCGGCGATGGGGCGACCTCTTTTAGGATGGTCGGCACGAAGCCTACCTTGCCGCTCCATTTGTCGTCGCCGCAGTCTACGGTGATATTCATATCGAGGTCTTTGACCGCCCCCCAGCGCTCGTACTCCCATTTGAAGACGAGGTCTTCGGGGCTTCTCGCGCCGTAGACGAGCGTTATGTGCCCGAAATCGTCGCGGTTGTCGATGGCGTAGTTCAAAACGCTGCGAACCGGGGCCAGGCCGATACCGCCGCCGATGATTATTAAGTTCTTGCCCTTCCAGGCATCGACGGGAAAACCGTTTCCGTAGGGGCCGCGGATGCCGAGTTTATCCCCCGCGCCCATGGTGTGGATGTAGTCGGTGACCACGCCGCAGCGCTTGATGGAGAACTCGAGGTACTCGGTCTGCGTCGGAGACGAGGTTATAGAGATAACGCTCTCGCCCGCGCCGAAGACCGACAACTCGGCGACTTGACCCGGTCTTTGCTTGAAGTTCTCCCAGGCCTGCTCGTCGTCTATTCTGACCCGAAATGTCTTTACATCCGGCGTCTCGTCGAACGCCTCGATGATGGTGGCGATTGTCGGTACTAATGTTTTGACTGCGCTAGTCATCTAAACCCCTCCCGTCTTGACGGTCTCATCGGCCGGCTTTACTTCGCATGTGCGAACTTTTTCGTCTTCGCTTGGCAGCTCTTTCTCGAAGCCTACCGGCGCGGCGCCGGTAGCCGCAAGCGAGCCCTCTAAAAAGTCGCGGAGGTCATAGGAGACAGGGCAGCTTCTGATGCAGCGCCCGCAACCGACACAGTCGATGTCGCCGTATTTCTCCGGGAAGTAGCTGAATTTGTGGAGCATTCTCTGGCGCATGCGCTTCCAGTGGAACTCCCTGGGGTTGTGGCCGCCGGCCGCCCGGTTGTACTGGTAGAACATGCATGAATCCCAGCCACGATAGCGCTCGCCTTTTCTGGTGTTGCCCTCGTCGCGCACGTCGAAACAGTAGCACGTCGGGCAGACAAAGGTACACGCGCCGCAGCTTAAGCACTTGTCGGTCAGCTTCCGCCAGAAAGCATCGTCGTTGAAGAGCGCGTCGAGCGTTTTGGCGTCGGCGATATCGAGCTTCGGCATCGAGTTTGCGACCTCTTCACCGACGCGCTTGGCCGCCGCTTCGTCGTCGGCGCTCGCGTCGCTGAAGAGACCTTCGTTTGCCCTGATAAGCTCCTCGCCCTTCTCGGTGAGCGACTCGACGAGATACTTATCACCGATGTCCATCATCCAGACGTCGCCGGTCTTCTCGTCGGGCGCGCCCCCTATCGAGGTACAAAAACACGTGCGGCAAGCGCTGGTACACGCCGTTGTGACAAGCGCCGACGCGTTACGATGCCCCATATATTGGTTCTCGGGCAGCTCGGGGTCGAAGAAGGGTTTGTCGGTCAAGGTAAACGACCTGCTGTCGCAAGGGCGGATACCGAAGACCACCTTTTTCGTCCCGTTCTCATCCCCGGGTGTGACGGTGATGCCGTCCGGGTTTACCTCGAACGAAAGGATTTTCTCGACTTGCTTGAATATCAAGCCTTTCGGCGGGGTGTCTGTGCGAATATCCATCGCGGGCATCCGCCCTTTATCGATTTTCTTAAACGATGAGGCGCCCTCACCCTCCACCGGGGCGTAGACCTCGTAGGCCGCGACCAGCGAATCAAGCCAGGCTTGCAGGTTGCCGGCTGGTAATATCTTAGTGACCACTTTCCAACTCCTCCTTACGGAAGACTTCCAGCGGCGGACGCGCATCCGCTTTCTCCCCCACGTTGAAATCGAAGAGTTTGCGCACCGCGTCGCCGACCTGCTTGTGCAGCAGGCTCAACGGTATGCCTACCGGGCACGCCCGCTCGCACGAGCCGCACTCGGTACAGCGCCCCGCCACGTGCATGGCGCGTTGGGCATGGAACATGAGTGCTTCTTTCGCGTCGAGTTTGGCGCCCGTCCAGCGCTCGCGCAGCGCTTGGACCGCGCAGTTATCGCGGCAGTAGCAGGCCGGGCACGCCTCGCGGCACGCGTAGCAGCGTATGCAACGGTCGAACTCTTTGGCCCAGAAATCGCGCCACCAGGCCGAATCGGCGTCTTCGGGGACGATTGAGACCGCCTCACCGGTGACTTTGGTGACGCCTTCGTCTATGACGATGTCGCCGAACGCGTTCTCCTGGTTACACAGGTAACACCTATCGAGCGCGACCTGTGCGAACGGCACCCGTTTAGCCTCGCCGTCTACCTCGACGACTATAGTGTCGCCATCGAGATAGGCCGCTGTGGCGTCGTCCAGCGAGCCGACAGCCGCCTCGAGCTTGGCCGGATTGACCGTCCCCGGACACTTAATACTTATAACCTTGACGTTTTCGCGATCTATCTTGCCCTCCGCGATAAGGGCGACTACCGAGCCCGCGTCGCACGGCTTGGTTATGACCGCCGCTTTCTCATTTAACCTCGGAAGGTAAACCGCCAGGTTATTCTGGCAAAACGGATTAAAGACCAGCTTGCCCGCATCTTGCGCGTCGCGCGCGAAGAGCGGTGAGGCTTTCGCCGGGTTCCAACCCGCGCCCCAGCCGATGACCGTGGTCACCTCTTCCTTCTCGAGAAGCTCTTTCGCTTTTTCTCGCAGCTCCGCTTCGAGTTTTTCCATCTTTAAGCCTCAACCTTCTCTCCCGCGTTCTCTATCTCGGCAACCGTATCCGGAGCGAGCATAGAGAAAACGTCTGGGTTGAATTTACCTACTTTTTGGAGCGCGACTATAAAGTCCTCGACTTCCTCTTTGAGTTCCTTGCCCTCGGACGCCGCGATCCAGGTATACCTGAACCTCTCCGGCTCGATGCCGAGAACCGGTAGTATTTCGTTGAACAGCGCCAGGCGCCGCCTGGCATAGTAATTGCCCTCACGATAGTGGCAATCACCCGGGTGTCAGCCGGACACCATGACCCCGTCCGCGCCGTCGAGCAAAGCTTTAAGGGCGAACAAGGGGTCCATCCGGCCGGTACAAGGGATTCTTGCGATCCTCAAGTCCGCCGGATAGGCGAGTCGTAAATTGCCCGCCAAATCCGCACCGGCGTAGCTACACCAGTTGCAGAAAAACCCGATAATCTTGAACTCTTGATTATCTACCACTGTAATACCGCCTCTATCGATTTTAATATCTGCTCATCGGTCTGACCTCTGAGCTGCGCGGCGCCCGGACGGCACGCGGCCGAACAGGTTCCGCAACCCTGACACATCGCCTCGTTTACCTTGGCGAATTTCTTGCCTCTGAACTCTTCCATCGTGATCGCCGAGTACGGGCAGACCTCGACGCAGGCGCCGCAGGCCACACATATCATCGGGTCGACATTGGCGACCATCGGGTCGCTCATCAATATATCATTCGAGAAGAGCACGCCGACTTTGGCGGCTACCGCACCGGCGGTCGCGACCGTGTCGGGAATATCTCTCGGCGATAGCGCCGCGCCGCAGGCGAAGACGCCTTCGCGCGGAACCTCGACCGGTTTCAGCTTCGGATGAACCTCGCTGATAAAGCCGTAAGCATCGGTGGTGATGCCGATTGTGTTTGCGAGAGCGACGCTGTCCTCGCGGGCGATCGAGCCGGTCGCTAGAATGATCATGTCGGCCTCCATCTCAAGCGGCATGCCGAGAATGGTGTCCGCGGCCTTCAGCACCAGGTGGCCGTCGTGCTCGTAGATGCGCGAAACGCGACCGCGCACGTAATTGGCGCCGTATTCGCGCTGGGCGCGCAGGACAAACTCCTCGTAACCTTTACCGGCCGCGCGGATGTCCATGTAGAAGACGTATATCTCGGCGTCGGGCAACTTTTCGCGCACCAAAATCGCCTGCTTCGCCGTGTACATGCAGCAGATGCGCGAACAATACGGGACGCCCTTGGCCTCATCGCGCGAGCCGACGCACTGGATAAAGGCGACTTTCTTCGGCTTCTCGCCGTTTGACGGCCTCACGATTTTGCCTTCGGTCGGGCCGGATGAGTTGACCATGCGCTCGAAGTCGAGCCCGGTGATGACATCGGGTATTTCGCCCGCGCCGTACTCGCCGTATTTCTTCTGGTCGAAGAGGTTAAAGCCGGTCGCGAGTACAATCGCGCCGAACTTCTCGTTGATAAGTTCGTCTTCCATATCGAAGTCGATTGCGCCCGGCTCGCATTTCTTGGCGCAGACGCCACATTTGCGCTTCGGCTTCTTCTCGCCTTCCGCGACCTCGATGGTGTCGGGGTCCGGCGACAGCAGCCATTGGCAATACTCCTTGTCTATGACCGGGACTTTTGGAACGGCCTGCGCGAACGGCACATAGATAGCGCCGCGCGGCGCTTTGCCGTTCTCGAACTCGTTCGGGATTTTCTTCCTGAGCGGACACTTGGTCACGCACTCGAGACATCCGGTGCAGGTGCTCTCATCGACGAACTTGGCTTTCTTTCGGATAGTCACGTTAAAATTACCGACGTAACCGTTGACGTTCTCGACCTCCGAATAGGTCAGCAACCGTATCTTCGGGTGCTGCGCCACATCGACCATTCTCGGCGAGAGAATACACGCCGAGCAGTCGAGCGTCGGGAAGGTCTTATCGAGCTGCGCCATGCGCCCGCCGATAGACGGTTCCTTCTCGACCATGACGACCTCGTATCCCATGTTGGCTATATCGAGCGCCGCCTGAATTCCCGCTATTCCTCCCCCGATTACCAACGCGCGCTTCTCGACCGTGACCCGGCCCGGCGTAAGCGGTTTGGCGAAGGAGACCTTGCCGACCGCCGCCTTTACCAAGTCGAAGGCTTTGCGCGTCGCGCTGTCCTTGTCCGCCGTCACCCACGAGACATGCTCGCGCAGGTTGGCGATTTCGAGCATGTACGGGTTGAGACCCGCCTGTTCGATAGTCTTTCTAAAAGTATTCTCATGCATCTTCGGCGAGCAAGAACCGATGACGACCTTGTCGATGCGGTTTTCCTTTATCGCGTCGATTATCACTTTTTGCCCGGCCTCAGAGCAGGAATACTTCTGGTGGCTCGAATACACTACGCCGGGTATATCGATAGCGTCGTCAGAGACTTTCGCCACGTCTACCTTGCCCGCGATGTTCGTACCACAATGACAGATAAATACACCGACTCTTGACATACTAACCGACTTCCTTTGCTTCGTCGGCTCCTTGCCGACGTTTATCGATAAGCCTCATCACTTCTCCGTCGATCTCCAAATCCTGCTCGTCGGCGTTGAGCGCCACACCGAGAAGTTGGGAGAAATAGACGACTGGTATTTCGCTTTTCAACCCATATTTCCGCATCATAAGCGGTTGGCGCATCACCAAGTTCATGTGGCAGAGCGGGCACGCCGCCGCGACGAGATCCGCGCCGGCGGAGACCGCCGCGTTGAGGATGTTGCGAACCAAGTTGAGCGTCATATCCTTGTCGACCATTATGTAGGCGTTGCCGCAGCACTCGGTCTTGTGCGACCACTTGACCGGTGTGGCTCCCGCCGCTTCCATCAATCTATCCATAGACATAGGGTTTTCGACGTCGTCGAATTGCGCGATTTTCGGCGGGCGAACCAGCAGGCAGCCATAGTACGAGGCCACTTTGAGGTTTTTGAGCGGTTTAGTTACTTTGCCCTCGAACACGCCCTTCTCCAGGGCGTTGTGCGCGGCCTCGACCGTCGAGACGACGCGGACGCTGCCCGGAAGATACTCGAGACCCGCCTCTTTGAGGGTGTCGCGTACCTCACTGTCATGCTCAAGCTCGACGGCGGCCTCTTTGAGGCTCATAAAACATGAGGCGCACGGCGCGACGATGTCGCCGATTTCGCTCGCCAAGACCAGGTTGCGCCCGGCGATTGCCGCGGCCATCTCCCGGTCGACTTTGTGCGCCTGCGACGAGCCGCAGCACGACCAATCCGGCACCTCTTTTAGCCCGATGCCGAGTTTATCGAAGACGGCCCGGGTCGAGGTATCATATTCTTTAGCGCTCGTCTCAAGCGAGCACCCTGGGAAATAAGCGTAAGTCCGCATTACTTATCCCCTTCCTTCTTCGCTTTTTTACCGTTGAAGAGCTTCTGGAAATTGTTGAGGTCTTTTATCTGGTGACCGAAGAGGGGAAACTTGCCCTGGAAAAACATCGGGATGCCTACGTCGAGGTCACCGAGGTAGTCCTTGGTCGCCACCTTCATGGCCATAGCCAAAGGCAACTCGTGGACACGTCCGTTGCTCTTGACCGACTCGACGAATTTCTCACGCAGCGCGGACGCGGCGGGGTCGGCTACGATCCCTTCGCGCTTCGCGATTTGCGTTATCGCCTCACAGACCTTCGCTACATCCACGTCGTTTGGACAACGCGTGTAACACGTTGCGCAAGCAACACAATTCCAAATCATCTTCGACTCCAGTACCTTACTACTCCCCCACTGCGCCAGACGTAAGACGATATGCGGTGGGATATCCTGGTACGGAGCGACCGGGCAGCCTGCCGTGCACTTACCGCAAAGGTAGCACATGTCGACTTTCTGCCCCGACAACCTGTCAATCTCTTTCTTTAAATCCGCGTCGATGGACTTAAATCTCGCGGCCGCGCCCAAAACCATACCCTTCCTTCCGGTCGATATCTCGCAACGAAGATTGTGAAGCAATCCACAATCGGCATACAATATTAAAGCAGACTTTTCAAGGTCTGCTTTATCCTCTTGTCTATTAACTTACGCTCGTCTCTTGGCTTACCAGTCAAGTCATCCGCATGCTATTTTACTATAGCCGCATAGCCATAAGTATTCAACAATGAGCTGCAAAAATCAACACATTTTACTAATTCTTTATCAAGCTTTGTGTCCAATGTTACGTAGTCTATCGCGTTATCCACGTTTCTTCCAATATTATACATCGTTATTGGTAGGTTTTGAAGACTAAGCGTCGTTCGCCGTGCCGAGATTCTCGCGGTTATGAGGGTCACAACCTAATCGCGCGCTTCGCGTGCCCGGTTGAGGGCTATTGCGAAAGCGCGGACAGCATCCGTCCAGCCCTCCCCCTTGCTTGCGCTCGCGTCACGGATATCTACCCGCCGACCCCATCCCATAGAGCTGCTTAAACATAAAACGCCGTTTCACGCCGGGTTTGCCCCATCCGGCTTGCGGGAAAAGGAACGCTGCGAGCACGCAAAGAGAGGTGGCGATGAGCCCTGAGAAGACGAGTAGTTATAGCGCTCGCGGTGCTGGTTATCCTTGTAATCGCCGGGTACGCGAGCCTCGAGATAACAGCTCTGCCCGCGTTCTGTAAACTCTGCCACCAGATGACCCCTTTCTATCTCTCCTGGCAAGAAGCTCCCCATAAGGACTTCGCTTGCATCGATTGCCATGAGGGAGAAGGCGTCGCGGGCTTTGTCTACCATCTCCTCGACTCCTCGGTTTCGATAGTCGGATGGGTCACCGGCGATTACGAGGAACCCATAGTCGGCTTTCTGCCGGATGTCTGGTGCTTAAAATGCCACGAGGAGGTTGTAGGGCAGCCGGTCGTGACCGCGAACGGTATCCGAATGAGCCATAGTGAGCCCAAAGCCGACGCCTGGAACTGCATCGACTGCCATAGCGGGGTCGGCCATCCCAAAGGGACCGCCTGGCCCACCTTCCCCAGAATGGAGGATTGTTTCTACTGCCACGACGGCAAACGCGCCTCGTTCGCGTGCGGCGTGTGCCACACGCGAGACGTCACCGGCCTGCCGTCCGGTTCGCACGGGGCCCCGAATTTCAGGCAAGAGACCCACGTCGTGCTCGGACGCGGGTCGCTCTTTAACTGCCGTCCGTGCCACGGCGCGCAGGCCGGCGCCGACCCGTGTTTTGAATGCCACCGGCTCTCCCTTCCCCATGCGGCGGATTTTGTGACCGCCCATGGCGAACTGGTCCGCACCGACAAGGTCGACTGCTCGGACTGCCATAAGGACGAAGGGTTTTGCGGCAACTGCCACGGGCTCGAGATGCCGCACCGGGAGGGATTCGTCGTCGACCATATCGATATCGCGCAGGAGCGCGAGGATGAGCTTTGCCTGCGCTGCCATACGCAAAAAGATTGTATTGATTGCCACGGGCAACACCCCGAGAACACCGGGCACAAGACAATAGAGGGCAAAGATGAGCGATAAGCCGGGGGCGCCGGACAACCTTAATAGCGGTAGCGAAGATGTTGGCGGGCAACGCGCCGGACTCTGGACTCGCCTGCGCGGATATCTCCGGACGCCTTCCGGAAAGCGGCTTCTCTTGTGGGTCTTGACCGCTTTCGCGGTCGTCTTCGTCCTGGCCGTCGCGCTGGAGGTCGCCCGGGAGCCCTTCGTCTGCCAATACTGCCATATGGTGCGCGGCGAATGGGAGGCCTGGCGGGCCGGCCCTCACAAAGAGGTCGGCTGCGAGTCGTGCCACATAGGGCCGGGGGTGCTCGGTTATCTCTTCTTCCTCACCGACGCCTCGGTCGGGTTGTACGAAACGATAACCGGCGATTATCCCGACCCTATAACATCGAATGTGCCGCGCCGGGAGTGTCTCGCCTGCCACGAGGAGACCAACAAGAAGACGCTTACCGTAGGCGGCATAAAAGTGAGTCACAAAGAGATGTTTTCGGCCGGGCTTCGCTGCACGAACTGCCACGCCGCCACCGGGCACCCGGCCAAAAGCAACGTCTTTTTTCAGCAAGCGACCCCGCAAATGGAGAGCTGCGCCCAGCGCGACTGCCACAACGGCAAAGACGCCCCGAACGGCTGCGGAACGTGCCATACGCAAAACCCGCAGGCTCGCGCCGGTCTGGATAAGCCGGTCGCCGGCTCGCACGATATCGAGGTCGATTTCGGCACTATCGAGAATGTCGCGGCCTGCGGCACCTGTCATAAGCGCCGATTTTGCGCCGACTGCCACGGTCTCGAGTTGCCGCATCCCGCCGCCTTTATCGCGACCCATTTCAACTTCATCGACCGGCTCGGCCCCGCGCTCTGCGCAAAGTGCCATGATAACGATCCGGCGACACCAAGGGGGTGCTTCGAGGGTGAATGTCATCCGCGGGAACCGTCTCGATAGCTGCGGGAGTATATACATTAGCAGAGCCGGGGAACGGTGGCCTCGATGCTAGCCCCAGAGCGAATCTCGTCGACCATGCGAACACCGGTCTTGCTTGTCGCGATAACCATCGTTGGATTACTCGCGGCCGTATGGCTCCTCTGGCCAACGCAGCAGGCGGCCGCGCTGCCGGAGTGGGGTGTCCACGCGGGCGGCGACTGCTCGGCCTGCCACGTCCATCCCGACCGGTTCGCGTGCCCCGATTGTCACAAGCCGGCACAGGCAAACCTCGCCTGCGGCCGCCTCGATGGCTGCCACACCGGCACCACCAGCCCGACCGAATTCTGCTGGAATTGTCACATCCAAGAGAACAGCCATGTCGACGCGCTGACAAAAGGCGGCGATGAACGGGGCGGGACGGTTCCCCTCTGCACTGCGTGCCATGGCGACGCGCACGGCTTTCCGGCGGGTTGCCGGGGTTGTCACTCGGTGGCCACTCACAACACGCACACCGGCCAGGCGAGCGTCTTCGACACACTCGCCCAGGTAGACCTTACCGCCTGCGGTGCCTGCCATCCGGGAAAAAACCCGCATGGGCCGCAACAGATAGATTGTCTCGTCTGTCACCCGGCGAAACACACGCCTGAGACCCGCGCGACGCTCCAATGCGCGACCTGCCACCCGCTGCAGCCGCACGACGGGCTCGATTGCATCGATTGCCATATCGGACTCGACAGCATCGAAGATACGTCGACGCAGCACAATATCGAGATACGGATTCCGGATTGCCGTGATTGCCACGGACTGGAGCTCCACCCGGGGGCTGTTAACTGCGGCACCTGCCACGGGGCGAACATCCAACATGAGACGCTGCCCACCATTCCCGGACTTACTGTATGCCTCACCTGCCATCCGGCGCAAGCCGAGCATGCGGGCGGCGCTCCGTGTACGAGCTGCCACACCGATACCGTCCACAGCACGACGCCGCAGACCCCGGCGCCGCAGTTTAGCGGCTGCTTCC